>OKAM01000102.1_pt1 | contig 11648 bp, 10 predicted proteins | sample 1613521 | NCBI WGS metagenome assembly OKAM01 (sample SAMN04436863, study PRJEB24849) | human gut metagenome | biome: human gut; feature: NICU; material: stool | host: Homo sapiens | place: USA: Saint Louis, MO | collected 2011-10-13 | reverse complement strand
TCTTCTATTAAAAAATTTGAAATAAATCTATTTTTAATAGTATTATAAACATCTATAAATATATCTTGTAGAGGAAAAGTACTTCTTATAGAAGGAGATAATATAGAGATTGAAAATACTAGAGCAAAGGTTGTTAGAGGAAAGAATATAATTGTAGGAAAAAATTGTACAATAGAGAGAATTGAATATTCAGGAGAGTTTAATGTAGATGAAGAGAGTTTGGTTTATGAGAAAATTTTAATTTAGATCAATTGAATAGGATTTCTAATTAATTTCATAAAAGGAGGATTTAGTTTTATGGAAAATAAAGAGAATTTAAATGATGTTAAGATATTAGGTTCTGGAAGTATATCACAAGGAGAATATAATAATGTTAAAGTGGCAGGATCAGGTCAAATTTTAGGAAATATAAAGGCTAATGATATTAAAGTAAGTGGAAGTGGAGATTTTCAAGGAAATATAATTACAAAGGGCATTAAATGTTCAGGTAGTGTGTCTTGTAATGGAACAGTAAAGTCAACGGATATATTAAAAGTAAATGGATCAGGTATATTTAAAGAAGATTTAAAAGGAAAGGAAATTATATTAAATGGAGGAAGTTCCATTAGTGGAAATGTAAGTTTTGAAAATATGATTTCTAGAGGAAGTTGTGAAATAAATGGGAATTGTGAAGGTGAAGAGTTTAAGAGCTTTGGCTATATAAGAATAAAGGAACTTTTAGCTGCAGATAAGATAAATATAGTACCAGAAGGAGAGTCATATATAAAAGAAATTGGTGGGGAAGAAATTACTATTAAATCTGAACAGAAGAAAAAGTTTATGTTTTTAAAGTTTTCTTTTTCTTCAGATGGTTTTATAAGTTGTGAGATTATTGAAGGTGATAAAATTACCCTAGAAAATACTAAATGTAAGATTGTTAGGGGTGAGAATATTACTATAGGGAGAGGATGTGAAATAGGAAAAATAGAATATACAGGAGAATTGAATATAACAGATGATAAAAGCATAGTAGGTGAGAAAGTATGTATGAAGAATTAATTTCAAAAAAAGATTTATTAGTCCTGATGAATATATCATATGGACAATTATATAGATGGAAAAGAAAAAATTTAATTCCAGAAGAGTGGTTTATAAAAAAGAGTGTTTCTACTGGACAGGAGACCTTTTTCCCTAAAGAAAAAATTATAGCTAGGATAAATACCATAATAGAGCTTAAAGATGAGGCTTCATTAGATGAATTAGCAGAAAGATTTTCAAATAAGTCTATTAAAAATTTATATTTAAAAAGAAGTTATATATTGGAGCACAACATTGTTTCAGAAACTGTATTAAATATGTTTGAGGATTTTTCTGGAAGAGAAGAAAATTATAATGAGATTAGCTTATTTTCTTTATTAATATATAAGGATTTAATATTAACTGGAATCATTAATGGAGATGAAGCAAAGGATATATCACTTGCTTTAAAAAAGGAATATGGAAGAATTGAAGAAGAAATGACTTTAATAATAAAAAGAAAGTTAGGGGTTTGTTTTTATTATTTAGTTAGTGAAGGAAAGGAGATAAACTTAGATGAAATTGCCGTGGTAGTACAAAAAATAAATTTAGATAGGGTAAAGGAGAGGGTTAAAGAATATAGTTTAATAAATTAGAGCTAAAGATGAGAAATAAGTGGGTTTAATTGGAATTAGGAGATGGAATTTATGAGGGGTAATAAGAAAAAGGGTACTCTTTTAAGTAATCTTAAGTATATTATGGGATATGCTTGGAGTCAGGACAAGGTTTTGTTTGCGCAGTGTGGTGTTTATACTATTTTGGCATCTATTGCACCTTTTATAGGGATTTTTTTACCAAAATTTTTGATTGATGAACTTTTAGGACAGAGAAGAATAGAAATAATTTTAATGACTTTAATTGGATTTTTTCTTTTATCTTCAGTTGTGAACTATTCTATAGCTTGGCTTAGATGTGCATATAGTCCTAGGGTTACAAAGATTAGAACTGATTATATAACAATGATAAGTGATAAAATAATGAAAATGGATTTTAAAAATACTGAGGATCCTGAGGTTTTAAATAAAATAAAAAGTGTTATGAATGCAGTTATGAGTAATAATACAGGAGTTGAAGGAGTATATCATACACTTTTAGGGCTCTTTGGAAGGTTAACTGCCTTTGTGGGATATATATCTATAGTATTATTTTTAAGTCCATGGATTTTATTATTTTTAATAATAAATGTCTTAATAAGCTATGCTTTAACTATGAGAGTTAAAAAGTATGAGTATAGCCAAAAAGAAAAGGCTGCTGATAAGGATAGAAGAACTTTCTATGTCTTTGATACAATGTATGATTTTGCTTATGGTAAAGATATAAGAATATATGACTTAAAAAATATACTCATTGAAAAATTTAAGAAATTTAGGGGAGAGAGAATAGATATATCTAGTGACGTCCAAGGAAAACAATTAAAGGTTAAGATTGTTGATGTAATACTTCTTGTAATAAGAGAATTTGTAGTTTATGGATATTTAATATATAATGTGCTTTTTACTGGAATGGGCATAGGAGATTTCACAATGTATTTTTCAACAATAAATGGCTTTGGAGATTGGATGAAAGGTATATTAGATGACTTAGCCCATATTAAGGCACAAAATATGTATTTAGATGATATGAGAGAGTTTTTAGAAATTAAGAGTGAAGATAAAGAAAAAACTAGGGATATACCTATTGATAGTTCTTATGAAATAGAATTTAAAAATGTATCATTTAAATATCCAAAAACAGATAAATATATTTATAAAAATCTTTCTTTAAAGATTAAAAAGGGGCAAAGACTTGCTATTGTTGGAATTAATGGAGCAGGTAAAACAACCTTTGTTAAGCTTTTATGTAGACTTTATGAGCCAACAAGTGGTGAGATTTTAATAAATGGGGTAAACATACAAAGTTTTTCTAAGGAAGAATATTATAAAATCTTATCAGTAGTGTTCCAAGATATTAAAACCTTTGCATTTACTGTGGCAGAAAATGTTTCTCTAGAGAATTTAGAAGATGTTGATAGAGAAAAAGTTTTACACTGCATAGAAAAGGCTGGAGTAGGAGATAAAATAAATTCTCTTCAAAAGGGAATAGATACCTCTCTTTTAAAAATTTTAGATGGAGAAGGGGTTGAATTATCAGGAGGAGAAAATCAAAAGTTAGCCCTAGCTAGAGCCTTATATAAGAGTGGAAAAATAGTAATCTTAGATGAACCAACCTCAGCTTTAGACGCTGTAGCTGAATATAATATTTATAAGGGATTTGACGAGCTAATTGGAGATAAAACAGCAATTTATATATCTCATAGACTTGCAAGTACAAAGTTCTGTGATGTTATAGCTTTCTTTGAAAATGGTGAAATTGTTGAGTATGGAACTCATGAGGAATTATTAAAGAAAAATGGCAAGTATAGTGATATGTTTAATATACAAGCACAATATTATAAAGAAGAAAGTGGGGCTTTAGCATAATGGAGAATAAAGAAAAGTACACAAGTGATTTATATATAATAAAGCATTTCTTAAAGTTAGCTCATGGAATATCAAAGACCTATATACCAACCTTATTCTTTTCATCTTTATTTGCAGCAGCAGTTCCTTTCTTAAATATAATAATGCCAAAGTATATTATAGATGAACTTTTAGGAGCTAGAAGAATAAAGGTTCTTATTATGTTAGTTTTATTAACTGTACTAGGTAATGGAGTATTAAACTTAATAAATAGAGTTTTAGATAAAAAATGTAATATTAAAAATGAAGAGGTAGTAGCAGGTTTTGATTTGCTTATAGGAAAGAAAGTTATGGACTTGGATTTTGAAAATATTGAAGATCCAGAGATTTTAAACTTAAAGGAAAGAGCCTTATTTCCCATAAGAAATCAAGGAGCTATTTGGCAACTTACCTACAATATATCTAAGGGATTAACTGAGATACTTAAAATAATTGGATTAATAGGAGTTATTTTAACTCTTGATTGGATTATTATAGCCCTAATAATTTTAATTGTTCTCTTAAGTTCATTTATGTATAAGAAATCTCAAAGGTTACAGCATAAATTTTTTGATTCCTTAATTCCACTAAATAGGGAGTTTGGATATTATATTAATACAATAAATGATTTTTCAGCAGGTAAAGATATAAGACTTTATAATGTAGCTCCATTATTTGTAAAGAAATTAGATGAGTTTAATATAAATAGCACCAAGGCATTTATTAAGATATTTAGTAAAGTAGGTAAGTATGAAGGATTCAATGAAATAGTATTACAATTACAAATGGTTATAGTTTATGGATATATAACTTATAGAGTTTTAATAAATAGTATAGGAATTGGTGACTTTACTATGTACACTAATGCTGCAATAAATTTTAGTAACTCCATATCTAATCTTTTTAGAAGTTATGTAATGGTAAGACAAATGTGTAGATATCTTCAGGCTTTTATGGAATTTGAAAATATAGAATCTAAACATACTAAAGAAGGTAAGAAGATTGGAAATTTAGAAAAGGTTAATATTGAGTTTAAAAATGTATCCTTTAAATATCCAAGAAGTAAAGAATTCACCTTAAAAAATGTTTCAATAAAAATAAATGAGGGTGAAAAATTATCAGTAGTTGGATTAAATGGTGCTGGAAAAACCACTTTTATAAAGCTTTTAGCAAGGCTTTATGAGCCAACAGAAGGTGAAATTTTATTAAATGGAGTTAATATAAATGAATATGATTATGATGAATATATGAAACTTCTATCAGTAGTATTTCAAGATTTTAAACTAATGTCCTTTTCAATTAAGGAAAATATGGCTTTAAATGATTTTAATAAGGTTAAGGATGAGGAAATAGAAGAGGTTCTAATAAAGAGTGGCTTTGGAAAAGACTTAGAAAAGTTACCAAAGGGAATAAATACTCCTATATATAAAAACTTTGATGAAGGTGGAATAGAGTTTTCTGGGGGACAAGCACAGAAATTAGCCATAGCAAGGGCAGTTTATAAGGATGCACCAATAGTAATTCTTGATGAGCCAACGGCAGCTTTAGATCCAAAGGCTGAGTATGAAATATATAGTAAGTTTAATGAACTTATAGGAAAAAAGACAACAATATATATTTCTCATAGATTATCTAGCTGTAGATTTTGTGACAACATAGCAGTATTTCAAAAAGGAAAACTTATTCAATATGGAACTCATGATGAACTTGTAAAAGATAAAGGCAATGAGTATGAAACTATGTATAGTGCTCAAGCACAATATTATGTTTAATTAATATTTATATTTAGAAAATAAAAAGATAGGGTTTAATCACTTTCTTAGGTAAATAGAAAAAAGCTTCTATTAAATACTTAGGAAAGTGATTTTTTATATTACAATAGATTCTTTCTTAAACTTTGCTTAATTCTTAGGTTTTAAATTGACTTAATAAGACTAATTATGATATTTTAAGGAAAAGTTAACAGAAATTGAATGGGGGATGGACTAATGGAAAAAAAGCTAAGCAATAAAGCTATTAAGTCATGGATTTTAGGGAGAACAATAGGATTAATTGTATTAGTGATTATTTATTTAGGAATTATATTTGTTTTACCTAAGATGGATATTCAATGGGCAGATTATATTTTGAATAATCACATGAGAATAGTTAATATTTTAAGCTTTATAATTCTAGGGATAACAGCTTTAAGTGCTTATATTGAGCCTTTTTTTGAATACAAACAGTGGAGTTACAGAATAGATGAGGAAGAGATATTCTTCACTGAGGGAGTTTTTTTCAAAAGAAGTGTAACTATTCCTATAGTTAGAATTCAGAATATAAACTTAAGTGAAGGGCCAGTAAATAGAAAGTTTAATTTGGCAGATGTAAAGATAGGAACTGCTGGGGGAAGCTATAAGATTCCTAATCTTGATAAAGAGGAAGTTGAAAAGATTAGGGAGTTTTTAAGGATTAAGATTAATGAAAACGTTAGAGAGGAGCTTTAGGCATAATTATGAATGAAAAATTAGCTAATAAAGAAATAAGTCAATGTAATTATGAAAAAGAGAGCCTTAATAACAGGGAAATAAAAAATAGTGTAAGAAGTCTACTTTATAATATAGTTAAGGAAATAATAAGTGATTTGGGGTTAGCAGTTATATTTGTAGTGCTTTTAAAGCAATGGTTTTACATAGTCATAATAGGTGTAGTACTTTTAGCAATTATAGTTTCAATCCTTAAGTGGAAGAGGGAGTATATGATTTTAAAAGGAGATGAAGCTTATTATCATAAGGGGATTTTTTCTAAAAAAACTACAATAATTCCAAAGAAGAGTTTTAAATCTATGGATATTTCACAAAACTTAATAGAGAGGATTTTAGGGTATAAGATTGTAAAAATTGAAAGTCCTTCTAGAGAGGTGGGAGAAGAAGATATTAAAATGAGCTTAAGTAATGAAGATATAGCTTTGCTTAAGAGTTTTGCTTTTGGAACTAATAAAGAATTTAATAAAGAACTTAATAACGAAGTAAGTGAAGGCTTTGACTTGAAGGAGAATATAATTAGGGAAAGTTTTGTAGATTCTGAATTTGAAAAGTTAAAAGAGGACTATGAGAGTAATTTAAATAATAGGAAAAATATAAATGAGAGTGAAAAGGTACATATAAATAATAGTAAAAAAGTAAATATTAAAGAAAAGAAAATAAGCAATAAAGATTTAATTTTATATGGATTTACAAGCTTTAATTTATTTATAGCTATTATTTTCATATTTAATGCTTGGGGCAAGATTGAAAAATTTATAAATTCAGAGTATGTTGATAGTGTTATAAATGGGTATATTGCAAATGAGGCTTCTAAAATAGGGATTATATTTGCAATAGTTGGATTATTCGTAGCTTTAATTATATTAAAAGCCATAGCTACAGTATATTATTTTATAAAATATTATAATTTTACCCTTTTAAAAGAAGGAGAAAATATAAAAATAAAATATGGATTTTTTAGTACAAAGGAATTTTCTTTTAAGGAAAATAGCATAAAGCTTATAAAACTAAAATCAAATCCTTTAAGACAACTTTTAAGAAGATATGAAATAAATGTAGTTATAAAAGGTTATTCTGGAGAAGGGAAAGAGCAGATAATAATGTATCCCATAGGAAATTCTAAAGAAGTTCAAAATATAATAAGAGAATTTATACCTAAGTGGAGCATAGAAGGTGAGGGAGAAGGAATAAGACATGGAAAGATATTTATGATTATAAAACCAGTTTTAATAGTATTTATTATATCTTTAGTAGCCTATTTAATATTAAAAGTAAAATGGGTATGGCTTATTAATATAATTAGTCTTATAATAATTCCTTCATCAATTTTAAAAGGAAGAAATATAAATCTTAAGATTGAGGAAAATAAAGTTCGTGCAGTAACAGGAGGATACTTTAGAACAATACATATTCTTAAGGGGAAGGACATACAAGCTGTAGGCTTTAATACAAATCCCATACAAGAAAAAAATAATATAGGTAAAATAGTAATTGATTATTATAGTGAAAATTCAGAGGAAATAAAATTGCCTTATATGAATAAGAATTATGTGGAAGTATTATTAAATAGTTCTAAAGGAATTATGCATAGAAGATAATAAAAAATGTAACTACAAAATAAGTAAATACCAACATAGGTAATGCTTCATAATCAAGTAAGACAAGTTCATTTATATTCAACAAATAAGGAAACAACAGTTTATATAATGTGTAAGAGATAACAACTCCTAGTAATCTTTTTTCTAAAAATTCTATAAAAGGAGAAATAAAAAGGTTGTATAAGTTAATTTAACTTTGCAACCTTTTTTAGTTGTTTTTAAATTAAGGTTTAGAATTAGGAAAAATAAGTTAGTTGTAAAGTTAAAGTAGAGATTATAAATATATTTTAAGAATTAAATTAAAATACCCTAATTAAATAGTGGTAAAACATATAATATTGACAATTATCGATATATAATTATAATGAAATATAGTTATAAAAAGTTTTAGTATTAGGAAGTGAAGAAATATGGAGGATAAGTTTGAAATAAATTCAAGGGTTTTTAAAGCTTTGGGAGATTCAAATAGATTAAAAATAATAGATTTGTTATCAAGTGGAGAAAAGTGTGCTTGTGAAATATTGAAGTTTTTCGATATATCTCAATCTACCTTATCACATCACATGAAGATTTTAAGTGAATGTGGACTTGTTAAATGTAGAAAAGAAGGAACTTGGAATCATTATAGTTTAAATTTAAATAATGCAAATAAATCTATATTATTTTTTATGGAAATAATAACATGCTTAGATTAGTATGAATTATTTAGGAAATATGATAAATGGTGAAACTTAGTTTAAGTTAATTAGAATTAAAATGTTTAAAAAGATATTAGTTTATTATGAAAAATAGTTTAGTAAAAGGGGAAGAATTATGAAAAAAGTAGCCTTTATATGTGTACACAATTCTTGTAGATCACAAATGGCAGAAGCCTTTGGAAAAATACTAGGATTAAATGTTTTTGAAAGTTATTCCGCAGGTACTGAGGAAAGAGATAAAATAAATCAAGATGCTGTTAGAATAATGAAAGAAATTGGAGTGGATATGGAATTAACTCAAAAACCAAAATTATTAAGAGAAATTCCAGAGGTGGATATAGTTATAACTATGGGATGTAATGTTTCCTGTCCAACATTACCTTGCAAGCATAGGGAAGATTGGGGGTTGGAGGATCCAAGTGGAAAGAGTGATGAAGATTTTATATACACAAGAGATAAAATAAAAGAAAAGGTAGAAGATTTAGTAAGTCGTATAAAAAATGGGCAAATTTAAATAGGAGAAAGGGTAAATGAAGAAAATAGATTTAACCAAGGGTAAGGTACTAAGTGTCCTTACCACCTTAGCTCTTCCTATTATGGGAAGTTCATTCCTTCAGTTTGCTTATGGGCTTATAGATATGTTTTGGGTTGGAGGTCTTGGAAGTAGTGCAGTGGCTAGTATTGGCTCTTCAAGCTTTTTTTTAGGACTAGGATATTCTATAAATGCTTTAGTAGTGACAGGAACTGGAATTAAGGTTTCTCATGAAGTAGGGAGAAAAAATGAAATAGAGACAGAGGATTATATAAGAAATGGTCTTATAATGAATTTTCTTATAGGACTAATATATGCATTAATCTTAGTTGTTTTTGGAAAAGGATTCATAGGATTTTTAAATTTAAATGATCCTTTAGTTGAAAGAGATTCTTATATATACTTAGCTGTAAGTGCCCCAGTATTATTTTTTAGCTTTTTTAATTATCTTTTTACTAGAATATTAGCTAGCTTTGGTAATAATAAATTAGCTTTAAAAATAAGTGCTACAGGTATAATTTTAAATATGATATTAGATCCAATATTAATATATGTTTTTAAACTTGGTGTTTTTGGAGCAGCGGTGGCAACTTTACTTGCCAATATACTTATGTTTTTTATGTATATATATTATGGAAAAGGAATATTTAAAATAGATTTAAAAAAGAAAGTAAACTATGAAAAAGTAAGAGAAATAGCTAGATTAGGATTTCCTATGGCATCTCAAAGGGTACTTTTTACCTTAGTGAATATTATATTAGCTAGAATTATAGCTAGTTTTGGAGCTGATGCTATAGCAGCTCAGAAAATAGGCCTTCAAATAGAATCTGTAAGTTTTATGGTAGTTGGAGGATTAAACGGGGCTATAGCAGGGTTTACAGGACAAAATTATGGAGCCAAAAAATTAAATAGAGTAAATGAAGGATATAAGAAAGCCTTGCTTTTAGGAGCTATCTATTCAATACTTGTTTCAGCCTTATTTATTTGTATTCCAGGATTATTAGTAGGATTATTTGTTAAGGATGAGGCTACAATAATAATTGGAAGCAGTTATTTAAGAGTACTTGGAATAGTTCAGATATTTAGTAGTTTTGAGATGATATCAAATGGAGTATTCTCAGGATTAGGACTTCCTAAAATACCATCAGCCATAAGTATAATCTTTACTATGTTAAGAATTCCTATGGCCTTAGTTTTAGTTAAGTTTTTAGGGATAAATGGAGTTTGGTGGAGCATTGCAATATCAAACATATTAAAAGGAAGCACATCTTGTATAATTTATAGATTAAAAATTTATAGAAACTATATTGTGTAATTAATAGTATTTTTCATTATGACTGTATTAGGGAACTTAAATTAAAAAGTGCTTTAATACAGTTTTTTTTATATAATAAATTAAAGACAATAAAATCGTAATACTTTAAGAAAGCTTAATATAGCTTTAAAATTTTATCTGTTAAGAATATTATAAAATTAATTATAATGGAAGGACTGGTTAGTATGAAGAGAATTCTTATAATTGAAGACACAGATACCATAAGAGAAGAACTTACAAAACTTCTTACTAGATATGGTTATGAAGTTTTAGCTCCAACAGATTTTGAAAATATATTAGAGTATGTTAAAGAAAATAATTCAGATTTAATCCTATTAGATATAAACTTACCTTATTTTGATGGATATCATATTTGTAGAGAAATAAGAAAAGATTCTAATGTGCCTATAATAATAGTTACAAGTAGAGATAGTGATATGGATGAAATTATGAGTATGAATTTAGGAGCTGATGATTTTATAACGAAGCCTTATAATACTCAAGTTTTATTAGCTAGAATAGCTTCACTACTTAGAAGAACCTATTCTTTATCAGAGCAAGAAGTTTTAACATATGGTGATTTAAAGCTTAATTTATCTAATGGAACAATTTCTTGCAGAGGAAAAGAAGAAGAGTTAACTAAAAATGAACTTAAGATATTATCACATCTTTTAAAAAACAAAGGAAATGTTGTTTCAAGGGAAGATCTTATGGATTATATGTGGAACTCAGATATTTTTGTGGATGATAACACACTTTCAGTAAATGTAACTAGACTTAGAAAAAAATTAGAAGAGGTTGGAGTAAAAGGTGCTATAGAAACTAGAAGGGGATTAGGGTATATTATGCCATGAAACTAAGGGATTACTTTGAGGATAAAACATTCTTTTTAATTGTAAACTTTATAATTTTTGCCACTATAGGAGTTTTATTGTTCATAGGCAATGTTGGTTCAGGAATAATATTTTTAATAGGATGCTTTTGGTTTATTCCTCTTTTTACATATATAATTTTAGATTTTTATAAGAGTAAAAAATTCTATGATAACATAAGCATTACTTTAGATAAATTAGACAGAAAGTACCTATTACCTGAGGTAATAGAAGAGCCAAATTTCTATCATGGTAAATTTTTATATGAGGTTTTAAAAGAAACTGATAAAGATATGCATGAGCATGTTAAAAAATATATACTGGAGCAAAAAGAATATAGAGAATATATAGAAACATGGGTTCATGAGATAAAAACTCCAATAGCTTCTACTAGACTTATTTTAGAAAATAACGAGAGTGAGTCTAGTGAAAATATCAAAAAGGAAATAAAGAAAATTGAAGAATATATAGATCAAGCTTTATATTATGCTAGAAGTACAGATGTTAGCAAAGATTATATTGTAAAAGAATTTTCCTTAGGGAAAAGTGTAAGAAATGTAATTAAGAAAAATTCT
>OKAM01000096.1_pt1 | contig 12264 bp, 10 predicted proteins | sample 1613521 | NCBI WGS metagenome assembly OKAM01 (sample SAMN04436863, study PRJEB24849) | human gut metagenome | biome: human gut; feature: NICU; material: stool | host: Homo sapiens | place: USA: Saint Louis, MO | collected 2011-10-13 | reverse complement strand
CCTATTTAAGATAATATCTATATTTTAAAAAGTTAATGACTTTAAATTATAAATTTAGAGTTAACTTTATGCTTAATCTTATAGATAAATAAAAATCTAGTATAAAACTCATAAAAGGAGTTATATCAAAATAAGTTTTATTGTTAACTTTTGATATAACTCCTTTTTATGTGATTTATTGTATCTATAAAAGCATTTTAAGAAAACTAAATACTTTTATTTAAATAGTTATTATTTTCAGTACTTTTAATTTTACTATTAATAAGTCTTTTTATAGAAAAATATAGCTTAGTTAAGGATAAAGCCTTATCTATATTTCCTTTTAAGGTTTCTAGCATTGTATAGAACATGCCTCCTCCAGGAACTAGAGGAATTATTCCACAAACTAAAAATACTAATACAGGAGCTTTTAATACCCTAGCTGAAATCTCAGAGAATAGGGCTATGAAAATAGCAGCTAAAAAATAGTTAAAGCTTTCATTTGTGCTAATAAAACTTGAGGAAAAAAGATAAACAAACCATCCTAAACCGCCACATAGGGAAGAGAAAAATAAGTTTTTACCTTTTATATTAAATATTATTCCAAAACCTAAAGAACTAAAAAATGCATATATTGAATTTATTATTAGGTTCATATAGCCATACCCCCATAGTGATTTATTAATATAGATAAAATACTAGCACTTCCAATAGCAATTCCTACAGCTATTAAAAAGGCTTCAATAAATTTAGCACTTCCAGCAACTAAATCACCAGCTATTATATCACGAAGTGAGTTAGTTATAGCAAGTCCAGGTACTAAGGGCATTAAAGAACCTATTATTATTTCATTTAGATTAGGAGCAATATTAAATCTTACTGCAAGAAAAGCTAGTAATGATGCCAAAGCTCCAGATATTATATTTACAAAGAAATTGTTTGTCTTTAAAATATTAAAGAAGTATGCAAGAAGACAAAGAACTATTCCTATAAAACCTGAGACTAAAGAATCCTTTAAATTACCTCCAAAAAGTAGAGTAAATGTTGAAGCTGAAATTAAATATCCTAATATTTTTATTTTAAGAGGATATTCTTTTTCATCAGCTATACTACTTAGCTTTTTTTCAGCATCTTCAATAGAAACTTTATTAAAGGCAACCTCTCTTGAAAGGTTGTTTAATTTAGCTATTTTATCTAAATTAATAGTTCTACTTGTTACCCTTCTAGTTCTAGAAATTGCATTTTTATATGTTTTTATTGTTATTATTATGTTTGTAGGAATTACAAAAACATCAACTTTTTCTATTCCATAAGCCAAACAGATTCTGCTCATGGTTTCTTCAACTCTATACGTTTCAGCGCCATTTTCAAGCATTAGAGTACCAAGTTCAGTTGAGAAATTGATAATTCTATTAAAATCCATATGTACCTCCAAATAAGTATGTAAAAATTAATAAGAAACATTTTTTCATTATTACAATATTTCTTTTCTATTATACTTTGAAGAAGAGTTTATTATAAAGACTTTAAATTAAAAAAATGTAAAAAAATATGTTTTTTAATGGAAAATAGCTAATAGATTTGTATTTATAATTTAGTTACTATAGTTAAAATTTTGCATAGATTAATTATGAATGGAATTTATTAGGGAGGATGAACTATAATGGCTATTTTAGATTCTAAAGTTGGACATATAAAAAGTAGAATTTCTAAAGATAGGGTTGTATTAAAAACAATGTATCCATTTAAAAAAGGAGAGTTAGCAGATGAAGTTGAAATAAATTTATACTTAGAAGGAAGTAATAGGGTTATAAAAAAAGAATTGCCTTATGGTGGATATAATATGCATTTGTTTTTAGGAGATTTTTTAGGCAGTGGAAGAGATTGTATTTTGGTGAAGGGAAGATTTCAAGGTTCTGGTGGAATTGCTATTTTATTATTATATGAATATGATAATGGAGAAATAAGAGAAATAACTAATCAGTGGGAAATAAGTGCTAGAAACAAAGCTATTATAAGATACTTACCAAATTATAAAGTAGAGGTATCTTACGGAGCGAAAGAAAAATATATTGTAGATCTTTCTTCAAAGGATAAATCTTACTTAAATCTTATATATGATGAAAAGGGAAATGTAAAATTAAAAATTAATCCTGGTATTTCTGATATTAATACCTATTATGAAATAAAAGAACTTGGAAGTAATAAATATGATTTTTTAATACGCCAAAATATTATAGGAATAGTACTAGTAGATGTTATAGGTATAATAGAAAGTAGAGTTGTATTTAATATTAATGGAAACTTTGTCATAAAAGATAGGGAATTGATAATAAGTAAAGATAGAAATTTGAATAACACCCATAATTAATTGTAATTTAATACCTAAAATAGTATAATTAAAGCAAAATATTGTGTTTATAATATTTTGCTTTAATGAGAGGTTTACTATGGGGGGAAAAGAGATGAGAAATTGTAAAGAACTTAAGCATGAGAAAAATGGTAACGTTACCGAAAAAATAGGGAAAAACAAAGGAAAAAGCAAAAAAGTGTCTAAAGATGAAAGTTTATTAAGCTTTGATTTGTTTTTAGAGGGAAAAGAACATTCAGCTTATAAGTTTATGGGAGCTCATTTTATAACTGAAAATAGAAAAAGGGGTGTAAGATTTACTACTTGGGCTCCAAGGGCTAGCAAAATATATGTTATAGGTGATTTTAATAATTGGGAATTAAAAGAAGAATACTCCATGAAAAAAATTAATGAAAGAGGAATATGGAGTTTATTTCTTCCTAAATTAGAAGAGGGTATAAAGTATAAATTTGCAGTAGTAAATGAATGTGGAAATAATACAGTATATAAGGCTGACCCATATGCATTTAAATCAGAATTAAGACCTAATACAGCCTCTGTACTTACTAAAATTAAGAGTTTTAGATGGGGAGATAAGAGATGGCTTAATAAAAGAGAAAAAGAAGGTTTAGATAATAAACCTATGAATATATATGAACTTCATTTAGGGTCTTGGAAGAGAAAAGATGGAGAGTTTATGACCTATGAAGAAATAAGCGAAGTACTAGTAGAATATATAAAAGAGATGGGATACACCCATGTTGAGTTCATGCCTATAAATGAACATCCCTTAGATGCTTCTTGGGGATATCAAGGCGTAGGGTATTACTCAGTTACAAGTAGATATGGAGATTTAAATGGATTAAAGGCTCTTATAAATAAACTTCATAAAAATAATATTGGAGTATTACTAGATTGGGTACCTAGCCATTTTTGTAAGGATGAGCATGGATTATTTATGTTTGATGGGTCACCAACCTATGAATATGAGGCTTGGTGGAAGGCTAATAATGAAGGATGGGGAACTTGTAATTTTGATTTAGGAAGACCAGAGGTTAAATCCTTTTTATTTTCCAATGCTATGTACTGGATAAATGAATTTCATATAGATGGATTAAGAGTAGATGCGGTATCTAATATGCTTTATTTAGATTATGGAAGAGAATATGGAGAATGGGAGCCAAATATCTATGGAGGAAATGGAAACCTTGAAGCTATTGCCTTTTTAAAAGAACTAAATACAATTATAAAAAAAGAAGGAAAAGGAGCAATTACAGTAGCTGAAGAATCAACCTCATGGGAAGGAATTACTAAACCTGTTGAAGAGGATGGATTAGGATTTGATTATAAATGGAATATGGGATGGATGAATGATACCTTAAGTTATATTGAGTTAGATCCAATATACAGAAAGTATCATCACAATAAAATGAACTTTTCAATGATGTACAATTATTCAGAAAAGTTTATTCTACCAATTTCACATGATGAGGTTGTTCATGGCAAGAAATCCCTTATAAATAAAATGTGGGGAGATGATTGGAAAAAGTATGCAGGGCTAAGACTTTATGCTTCTTTTATGATGGGACACCCAGGGAAAAAATTAATGTTTATGGGCTGTGAATTTGGTCAGTTCGTTGAATGGAGAGAATGGGAAGAACTTCAATGGAATGTTATTGAAGAATTTGATATACACAGAAAAACCAAGGAGTATTTTAAAGCATTAAATCATTTTTATTTAGAGAATAGTTCTTTATGGTCACTTGATTATGAAGAAGAAGGCTTTAAATGGATTGATGCTGATAATTCAGAAGAAAGTGTACTTTCATTTATAAGAATTGGAAAGAATAAAAAGGAAAAATTAATATTTATATGTAATTTTACTCCAGAGGTTTATTATGATTTTAAAGTAGGGGTTCCAGGACTTGGAGAATATGTTGAAGTCTTTAATTCAGATTCCTTAGAATTTGGTGGAGCAGGAAATATTATGGGAGATAGTATTTTAAAAGCCACAGAGGAAAGTTTTAAAGATTTTGATTATTCAATAAGTGTTAAGGTACCTCCATTAGGAACTTTAGTTTTAAAAGTAAAATAAGAAGGAAAAGGCTACTATAAATCTAAGTACATAATATTATTTTACTTTGGATAAATAGTAGCTTTTATTACATAAATAATTAATAGAGGAGCATTTTATATGTTTGATTCTGTAAAAAGAAAACTTGTTTGTTATGATGATAATGAATACTACATAGAGATTAGTCCTTTAACTAATACCATAAGAGCAACCTTATGTTGTAAGGGGGCAATTGAGGCTTATTTAGTTGGAGATTTTAACAATTGGGAAAAAAGCGAAAATTTTAAGCTTAATTGGGGATTGGATACTAATGATGGTAGAGTAAAAATGATTAAAGATATTACCTTTCCTTGTGGACTAAAGAAGGGAGAGTATAAGTATGGATATATAATTATTACTCTAGATGGAAAAGAAATATATGTAGATAACTTAAATGAAGAGAAAAATGATTTTTATTTCCTTTGGGAGCCCTTTGAAGAATCCTTAGAAATAAAAAGTTCAAGAGATTTTATATCTACTAGATACCCAGTTGAATTAGTAGCTGTTAAAAATTCATTTTATGGAAATATAACCATTGAAGAGGCGGTTCTTTCCCTAGAGAACTCTTTAAAGGGAGTAATTTTAGAAAATGGTTTTTTAAAGATCGATGAGGAAGTAGCCCCTGGCACTAAAATTATAGTAAAGGCCTATGATTCTTTAAATGACATGACAGCTTATAAGGAAATTGAGGTTAGAGAAGAAGGGGAAAAAGGGACTTTTGTACAATTTTTAAAGAATGATGGATTATATTATGGAGAAAATTTCAGCTGGAATATTTGGGGCTTTGGAGAAAATAGCTCAGGTAAAGAATTTAATTTAAATATTAAAACAGATTTAGGTGTAGGAACTTTTGTAGATGAAGAGAAATTTATAGTAAGAAAGAGAACTTGGGGATGTAACTGGGGAAATGATTGGAATGAGCAGACATATACTTTTTATTTAGGTAAGGAAGATAGGAATTTATTTTGCATATATGAAAATAATAAGATATTAACTTCTTTAAAGACTGCCATAGAAGAAACTACCCCTAAAATACAAGTTGCCTTAATGGATCATAAAAATACTATAAAAGCATATCTTTCCCATAAGCCTTTAATTGGAGTTAAGTATGGATTGTATATAAACGGAATAAAGGCTAAGGGCGTTTCAACCATAGTTAGAGAAAATGAAAAAGAAGTTTTAATAACTAATCTTCAAAGTGATATAGATCCATCAGATTTATTAGAAGTAAGAGCTTCTAGTATGTTTTCAAGTTGCAAAGTAATAGTAAGAGATTATTTAAATGATTATTATTATGGAGGAAATGACCTAGGTGTAAGATTTAGTGAAGAAAATATAAGCTTAAGGTTGTGGGCACCTACTGCTAAAAAAGTAGAATTATTAATATATGAAGATTATAAATCCCTAAGGGAAAATCCTTTAAGAAAATATAATATGAATAGGGAAAAAGAAAATGGAACTCATTTAATTAAAGTACCAAGAAAAGAAAATGAGGGTAAATATTATTTATACAGATTATATTTTAATGATTTAAGCAAAGAAGGTAAACATGTAAATAAGATAACCTATGCTGTAGATCCCTATGCTGTTTCAGTAGGAGTAAATGGAGAAAAGGGAGCTTTAGTAGATTTATTTAGTAAAGAGTGTGTACCAGAAGGATGGAATAAATATAATAAACCTAAGTTAATAAATAAAGAAGACTCAATAATTTATGAGATGCATATTAGAGATTTTACCATAAATGAAAATTCAGGAGTTTCTGAAAGCTTAAGAGGAAAATTTTTAGGGGCAGTTGAAGAGGGAACTTTCTATATTAATAAAGAAAATGGGAATAAGGTTAAGACAGGATTAGATCATTTAAAGGAATTAGGGATAACCCATGTTCACTTGCTTCCAGTCTTTGATTTTGCTTCTGTTAATGAAGAAATAAGCAATGATGAAAATAATAGAAACTGGGGATATGATCCTAAAAACTTTAATGCCGTAGAAGGAAGTTATTCAACAGATCCATATACACCTTCAAGAAGAATAATAGAGTTTAGAGAGATGATAAAAAGGTTTCATGATAATGGAATAAGAGTTATATTAGATATGGTTTATAATCATATGTATGAAACTAGTAATATGGATAATATAGTTCCTTTATATTACTTTAGAAGTGATAAATTAGGGAAATATACAAATGGATCTGGCTGTGGAAATGAAATGGCCTCTGAAAAGCCTATGGTTAGGAAATTTATTTTAGATTCCATATTACATTGGATTAAAAATTATCATATAGATGGATTAAGATTTGACTTAATGGAGCTTATAGATTTAGATACAATGAAGGAAATAGTGAAGAGAAGTGAAGAGATTGATGAAAAAATACTTATTTATGGGGAGCCTTGGAAAGGTGGAGATTCTCCTTTAAGTAATGGAACTTACAAGGGAAGTCAAAAAGGTCTTGGATTTTCCATATTTAATGATGATTTTAGAAATGCTCTAAGAGGAAATAATGACCCATCTAATGGATTTATAAATGGAGAACAGCACAATAAAAATAAAGCTTGGCAAGTTATAGAAGGAATTAAGGGATCCATAAATTCAATAACCTATAAACCTATGGAAAGTATAAATTATTTAGAAGCACATGATAACTATACCCTATGGGATCAAATAGTAAAAAGTCAGAATCATAGTGTGGAAAAGGGACATTATAGAGATTTTAATGAAGAAAATATATTAGATAATTTTTATGTTAAGGAAGATTTGCTTGGAGCTTCTATATTATTTACTTCTCAAGGAATTCCCTTTATTCAATCTGGAGCTGAAATTTTAAGATCTAAAGATGGAGATCATAATAGCTATAAGAGTCCAGACAGTATAAATGCTTTAAATTGGGCAGAGAAAGAAAAGTATATTGATGTTTTTAATTATTATAAAGACTTAATAAGTTTAAGAAAAAATCACAGTGCTTTTAGAATGAAAAACCCAGAGGATATAATAGAAAATTTAGAAGTTTATTTTTATGACAATAATGATACTAGCGGAGTAATAATAGCTCACTATAAAAATAATACTAATGAAGATTTATGGAAAGATATAGTGGTAATATATAATGGAACTACCATTGATGATTACAATGTAATTTCTTCTATGCCTAAATCAAGTAATGGCTTTTGGAATATTGCAGTTAAAAATGGGGTTGTAAATCAGTTTGGTATAGAAAGAGTGAGTGAGGATGAAATTCCCAAAATAAAATCTCATTCTATGATGATCCTTTATGATGAATAAAAAAGATAAATAATTTTTAAAAGACTACATAGAATATATCTATGTGGTCTTTTTTGATTTTAAATTAAGGTAACAAATAAAAAAATAAGTAATATATTAAAGTTAGAAAGAATATATAGGATTATTAAAAAGGAGTAAGAGATGAGTAGAATTTTAAGTATTTTAAATATATGTGAGAAAAGCCTAGCTTATAGGGATTATCATGAGTATATATTAGGATTAATAAAAATATATACTGAAAATAAATTGAAGACTTGTAAAGAGGACAATTTAGAAAAATTAAGGAAGATGAATAATATAAATTACTTATTAGAACAAAAAAGAACTGATTTCTTTTGGAGAATGAATAGAATGTTTCAGGGACTTGATTATGATGAATTAAAAACCTTAAAAAAAGATAGTAAAAGTTATGAAATAAAAAGAAATGTTAATGAGGTTATAAAAGAAAAAAGAAATAAAAAATGATAAAGAGAAATACTTTTTGAAGTATTTCTCTTTATCATTAAAAGATTATTTTTCAACTTCTCCATCCCATTTAGATATTCCATCTTTCATGTGAACAAGATTTTTAAAACCATTTTCCTTTAAAATATCTACAGCCTCAGCACTTCTTTTTCCGCTTCTACAGTAAACTAAAACTAATTCATCTTTAAACTTTTCTATATCACTTAGGTTTTCCTTAAGTTCCTTAACTGGAATTTGAATTGCATTTTTTAAATGTCCTTCAGCAAATTCATCTTCATTTCTAACATCTAAGATTAGAGTAACTTCCCCGTCATTTATAAGTTTTTTAGATTCGTCTATTGATATATCCTTTGAAACTGCTTCAGATTGAGTTTCGCTTGAGGATTCAGAGCTTGTCTGTGTATTAGCATCCTTATTTTCAGTGTTATTATTACCGCATCCTACAAATAAGCTAGCTGTTAAAGTCAAACTAAGTAATAATAATGATATTCTTTTCATAAATATCCTCCCTATCTTAAAATATACAAATAAAATTTAACATATTATTACATGATAAGGCAATTAAGAAAGTGTTAATATTTAAGGGCTTAGCTTAAGGTTATTGACAATTACTTTAATAATCTTTATAGTTAACTGTGTGAAATTATGTTTATAATTATAGATATTAAAAGGTATTTTATTATCTAAAGATAGATTTTTCTAAAATGGAGATGAACAATGAAAAAAAACAAACTATCAATTAAAACAATTGTAGCTATAGGAATTGGCTCAGCAGTTTTTATGATATTAGGTAGATTTGGTTCTTTGCCTACAGGAATTCCTAATACAAACATAGAAACAGCATATGCGTTTTTAGCTTTAATGGCATTGTTATATGGTCCTTTAGCTGGTTTTTTAATAGGATTCATAGGACATGCTTTAAAAGATATAGTATTCTTTGGATCACCTTGGATAAGTTGGGTTTTTGCTTCAGGTATAGTAGGATTAATAATTGGATTTGGAGCTAGATTTATAAAAATTAATCAAGGAGTATTTAAGTTAAAGCAAATATTTATGTTTAATTTAATACAGATAATTGCCAATGGAGTGGCTTGGTTTTTAGTAGCACCAACTTTAGATATATTAATTTACTCTGAACCTGCAAATAAGGTTTATCTACAAGGGGTAATTGGTGGAATTTCTAATATGGTTACTGTTGGAGTTTTAGGAACTATTTTAATAGCTAATTATGCTAAGACAAGAATACAAAAAGGTAGCTTAAGAAAAGAATATTAGAAGTATATGAGGTTGTGGGAAAGATATTTTCAGACAACCTTTTTTTGAAGTTTAATTTAGGAGATGTATAAAACTTAAATATAGAGTTAAAAAATAATATATACAATTCCTTAACTTAAAATGACTATTTGTAAAGGAGATTGATATGGAAAGAAAAGCAATAATAGAGTTTAAAGATTTTACTGCTCATTATACAGTTCAATCAAAGCCAACTTTAAATAACATAAATTTAACTATATATGAAGGAGAAAAAGTTCTTATAGCTGGGCCTTCAGGGTCAGGAAAAAGTACATTAGCTAACTGTATAAATGGATTAATACCATTTTCAACTGATATTGAAATTTCAGGAAGTCTTAAAATAAAGGGAAAAGAGACAAAGGATTTAAGTGTTTTTGAAATATCTAAAATGGTAGGAACTGTACTTCAAGATCCAGATAGTCAATTTATAGGATTAACTGTAGCTGAGGATATAGCTTTTAAACTAGAAAATAACTGTGTATCTCAAGAAGAGATGAAGAAAAAAGTTAATTATGTATCAAAAATAGTTGATATAGAAAATAGATTAGACTTAGCTCCATATAGTCTTTCAGGTGGACAAAAACAGAGGGTAACCTTAGCTGGAACTATTGTTGATGATGTTGATATACTTCTTTTTGATGAACCTTTAGCAAGCTTAGATCCAGCAGCAGGAAAAGCTTCTATAGAACTTATAGATAAAATACAAAAGGAAGAAAAAAAGACAGTAATAATAATAGAACATAGATTAGAAGAAGTTTTAAATTGTGATGTAGACAGAATAATACTTATGAATGAAGGAGAAATTATTGCTGATACAAATCCAAATGAAATATTAGCTTCTAATAAATTAAAAGAGTGTGGAATAAGAGAACCTTTATACATAACAGCTCTTAAATATAGTGGATATGAATTAAATAAGGAAATGAACCTTGAGAATATAGACAAGTTAAAGCTTAGTGATGATGGCGAGAAATTAAAAACTTGGTATAAGAGTTTAAATTTTAATAAGAAAGAAAGAGAAGAAGACACCCTATTAGAATTTAAAAATGTATCTTTTTCTTACGATAAGAAAAAAGATATATTAAGTGATATTAATTTTAAAATTAATAGAGGAGACATAGTAAGTGTAGTTGGGAAAAATGGTGCAGGTAAATCAACTATATCTAAGATCATATGTGGATTTTTCAAAGAATCAAAGGGAGATATATTATTTGAAGGAAAAAGTTTAGATGGAAAGACTATTAAGGAAAGAGGAGAAGAAATAGGAGTTGTTCTTCAAAATCCAAATCAAATGATATCTAAAACAATGATTTTTGATGAGGTTGCATTAGGCTTAAGAGTTAGAGGGATTGATGAAAAAGAAGTTAAGGAAAGAGTAATTGAAACCCTAAAGACCTGTGGTTTATATCCATATAGAAATTGGCCAGTTTCTGCACTTAGTTTTGGACAGAAAAAGAGGGTTACTATAGCTTCAATACTAGTTTTAAATCCTAAGGTTATAATACTTGATGAACCAACAGCAGGACAAGACTATAAACATTATAATGAAATAATGGAGTTTCTTCTAAAACTTAATAAAAAGGGAGTTACAATAATTTTAATAACTCATGATATGCATTTAATGCTTGAATATACAGACAAGGCTATTGTAATTTCAAATGGACGTAAAATAGCTGATACAACATCAGCAGAAATACTTACAGATAAAGAAGTTATAGAAAAGGCAAGTTTAAAAGAAACATCATTATATGATTTAGCCTTGAAATTTAAGTTGGAAGACCCTAAGGATTTTGTTTGTAAATTTATTGATTTTGACAGGAGGGCAAGAAATTAGTGGATGCAATGCTTACATATATAAAAAAGGATTCTCCTATTGATAAACTTACTGGAGCAACTAAGCTTATTTGCTTTATATTTTGGACATTAGCTGCCATGCTTACATATGATACAAGAGTATTAATTGGCATGCTTATATTTAGTTTAATTATATTTAAAGTCTCAAAAATAGAGTTTAAAGAAGTTTCTTTTATAGTTTATTTTATATTATTCTTTTTACTTTTAAATGATTTAGCCATTTTTATATTTTCACCTTATGAAGGAGTTAATATATATGGAACAAGACATGATATATTTCATATAGTTGGACCATACACACTAACATGGGAACAATTATTTTATGAGTTTAACGTTACATTAAAATATTTATCAGTTATACCTATGGCACTTTTATTTATACTTGCAACCAATCCAAGTGAATTTGCTGCATCTTTAAATAAAATAGGTGTTAGTTACAAAATATCATATTCTGTATCAATAGCTTTAAGATACATACCAGATATTCAAAGGGAGTATCATGATATATCCTTTGCTCAACAAGCAAGAGGAATTGATATGTCTAAAAAAGAAAAGTTAGGAAAAAGAATAAAAAATATATCTTCAGTTTTAATGCCACTTATTTTTTCAAGTTTAGATAGAATAGAAAATATAAGTACAGCAATGGAACTTAGAGCCTTTGGAAAGAATAAAAAAAGAACTTGGTACAATGAAAGAAAATTTTCTAAGGGTGATTACTTAGCTATTATTGTAGTTATCTTAATATTTGCTTTATCATTATGGTTTACCTTTAATAATGGAAGTAGATTTTATAATCCATTTGTAAAATAGTAAATAAAAATATAATTTAATAGTGAATATAAAGCTTACAAACATATTCCGAGAATTACTAGATTTCGTTAAGAATTTATAATTATTACTCCGAAGATATTACTAAAACTTCGAAACTTGCTAC
>OKAM01000092.1_pt1 | contig 13001 bp, 9 predicted proteins | sample 1613521 | NCBI WGS metagenome assembly OKAM01 (sample SAMN04436863, study PRJEB24849) | human gut metagenome | biome: human gut; feature: NICU; material: stool | host: Homo sapiens | place: USA: Saint Louis, MO | collected 2011-10-13 | reverse complement strand
AGAGGTTAATTGTGAGGAGATAATTTCTAATAAGGAAGTTGCAGAGACATATAATTTAACTTTTAATTCTACACTTAAGTATAATTTAGAAAGTGAATTGAAGATGTCAAAGGTTTCTATAAAAAGTATTGTAAAAGAGCCTGATAATGAATATAGGGTGAAATTTCATAGGAAATTTGAGATAAAGTTTGACAAAAATAGTGACACTATATCAGGTGGAATGGATGATTATACAGCCTATATAGTTGAAAAGAATGGAGAATTTTATATAGATAGAATTCTTAATGATGTTGATTTTAACCAGTTTAAAAATAGTAAGAGTAAAATAGCTAAATTATTTAAATCAGAGGAAGAGCTTTTTAATGAAGCAATGAAATCTGAAATAGAAGCTAGAAAGAATTATGAGGAATATCTTAAAAATTTATAATTAAAAAATCTAAATAAAATAATTGAGAAATAAAACTATATAAGTATAAAGTCAATGATTTAAATAAATATATGGTTAAATTTAATTTTTAATTAAACTTTATGATTTTATTCTTAATAAAATAAAAATATTTTAAATTAAACTTAAATTTGGTTGATTTATTTTGGTTTATATGTAAAAATATAGTAACAAAAGTTTTTAACATGAATATTTTATTATTTATAAACATCTAATTTAAAGGGGAATTTTGAAATGTCAAAGATGAAAAAATGTAAAGTTTGCTCTAAAGAAATAGCATCTAATGCTAAAACTTGTCCTGAATGTGGGGCGAAAAATAAAAAAGCAATATATAAAAGACCATGGTTTATAGTATTAGCAATAATTATAATAATTGGAGCTATAGGAGGATCAAGTTATGAGGATTCAACAGTGGCTAACAATGAAACTATAAGTGAAGTGGAGCAAAATCAAGATAAAGAAATTAGTAATAATCAAGGCGGAGAAAAAGATGTTTTGGTTAAAGAGAATGAAGAAAAAGTAGAGGAAAAAGAAGAAAAGGTAGAAGAGGAAGTTCCAAAAGAATATAAGTCTGCATTAAGAAAAGCAAAGGTATATAGTGATACTATGAGCATGTCTAAAGCGGGATTATATGACCAATTAACATCAGAGTATGGAGAGAAATTTTCTGATGAAGCAGCTCAATATGCTATGGATAATTTAGAAGCAGATTGGAATAAAAATGCTTTGAAAAAAGCCAAAACATATAGCGATACTATGAGTATGTCTAAAGCAGGCTTATATGACCAATTAACATCTGAGTACGGAGAAAAATTTACAGCAGAAGAGGCTCAATATGCTGTAGATAATTTAGATGTAAATTGGAAAGAAAATGCATTAAAAAAAGCAAAAGTATATCAAGAGACTATGGCAATGTCTCCAAGTGCAATATATGATCAATTAGTTTCAGAATACGGAGAAAAATTTACAGAAGAGGAAGCTCAGTATGCTGTAGATAATTTATAGTAGTATATTTAAAATTTATGATTTAGTTTTAAACAAAGATTTTTGGCTATAGAAATTTTCTATATCTCTTAATTTTTTAGCTATTTAAAAGGAAAACTCATTTAAAATAGAATTTTATGTTAAAAATTTCATATGTTATAATTACATAAAATAATAAATATTGTATAATTATAGAATGTGGAGTAAGAAATGGTAATATACACTTCGTAGTTTATTTAAGATAGTTTAAAAGAATAAATTTATAAAAACATATATTGTTTTAGTGAGTGGGGGAAGAGTTACTTTGGATAGAATTAAATCATGGGAATATGATGATGTTTATAATAAATTTGCCATAAAGGATTTAGATAAATCCTCATTTAAGAGGGGAAGCCATATACCAATAAAGGTTAGAAAGGTCTTTGAATGTGAAGATATTAAATATGGAGATAAGAAGAAAATAACTCTTATATATAAAGGGGAAGCCTTTGAAGCTGAAATAGAAGGCGGAATCAAAGGTAGAATACGAATGAATTGGCCAAAGTTAATACCTAAAATGAAGGAAGTTTTTAAAAATGAAATAAATGACTTTGAAGATTCTAAAGAGCTTAGTGTAAGAGTGCCTAGATTGAAATTTACAAAGGAAACAGCCATAAAATATGATGTGGAAATGAAAACTAAATATAGTCATGATGTTCTTTTTGAGTTAGAAAGGCTAGATATAGATGTTGAAAATAAAACCATAGAAGAAATAAATGAAGTGGGAGAAGTTATAGAGAGGATTGTTAAGGCTAGAAAAAATCAAAACAAATTTAGAGAAGCACTATTTAAAAGAGAGAGTAAGTGTAAAATTTGTGGACTAGCTCATAAGGAGCTTTTAATAGCAAGCCATATAAAACCTTGGAGTAAAAGTACACCAGAGGAAAAGCTAAATCCCTTTAATGGATTCTTACTATGCCCAAATCATGATTCCTTATTTGATAAGCATTTAATAAGCTTTCAGGATAATGGAGAAATCATAATATCTAAAAGGCTCTCAGAAAAGGAGCAGGAGCTACTAAACATAAATAAGGATATCGTGGTTAATATTGAAGATGGAAACAAGAAGTTTTTAAAGGAGCATAGAAAGGTTTTTTATGATATAGAGGAGGCCTATACTGTAGAGAAAGAATTAGCAATAAGCAATAAGGAAATATATAAGGTTGAATTAGAAGTTTAATAGGTTTAAATTTTTTATAGTTCTATTAAACTATGCCATAAAAATGATGGCTACTTAGCATAGTGTAGATAAAACTAGATATATCTAGGGTTCCATTATTTATATAGCATAAAAGTTGTTATGGAGTAGTTTTTTTGTTTTTAAAGAGAAAAGGGGCCCATACTTAAAAGTTTTTTAAGTATGGGCCTTTTTTAAAAGATTTTATAGGTTTTATTTAGGATACTTAGAAGCAAGAAAAGATCTAAATTATCCTAGTATTAATTTTATAAGTTCAAATTTTTTTAAGCTATAAATTCTTTAGCACACCAACCTATGTTTCCATTATATCTAACTTTGTACCAAGAACCACTTTCTTCTAAGATTTCAACCTTATGACCATTACCCATTACAGTTAATCTAGATGAAGTAGAGGAGTCTTTAGATGAGTGTAGCCACAATCCTCCATTAGCCTTTACATGGGATGATCTTAATGAAGCTTCATTAGTATTTGATTGAACTAGATGAACTGTTTTACTTTCTTCTACAGTATTACTTTGTGATGTTACTGGATTAGTTAGGAATTCACTTGAACACCAACCTATATTTCCATTATGGTCAACTTTAAACCAAGAACCACTTTCTTCTAAAACTCTTACCTTTGATCCTTTGTTCATTATGCTTATTCTAGAGGAAGCATAGGAATCTTTAGAGGAGTGTAACCATAAACCTCCATTTGCTTTTATGTAAGCTGTTTTTACTGTACTAGTAACTGGCTTGCTTACTTCAACTGTTTTGTTTTCATAAACTGGTTTATTTTCCTCTACATGCTTACTTTGTGAGCTTTGAGAGATAACAGTTGGGTTACTTAAAAATTGGTTTGAGCACCAACCCATAGTTCCATTATAGTTAACCTTGTACCAAGATCCATTTTCATCTAAAATATCAACCTTTTCTCCATTACTCATTATGGTAATTCTAGAAGATGCATAGGAATCCTTAGTAGAGTGTAGCCATAAACCACCATTTGCCTTTACAGAGGCTCTTTTAATATTTGTTAAAGTAGGTTTACTTGTTTCAGCTTCCTTTTTAGGTTTATTTTCTTCCACAGTTTTAATAGGTGCAGTAGGTTTACTTTCTTCTACAGCCTTGCTAGGAGAGGTATTTTTAACTTCCTCTATTTTATTAGATTCAGATTGTTTTTCATAAGTAGTAGGTTCACTTAAGTACTTACTTGCACAGAAGCCAGTTTTACCATTATAGTTAACCTTAAACCAATCTCCATTTTCCTCTAAGATTGTAACCTTTTCACCATTATCCATAATTGCTAATCTAGAAGAGATATATGAATCCTTAGAAGAGTGTAACCATAGTCCACCATTAGCTTTTACAGAAGCAGTTTTAACAATTGTCAAAGCAGGTTTGCTTGTTTCAGCTTCTTTCTTAGGTTTATTTTCTTCAGTTTTATTAGGTTCTGTAGCTTTATTTTCTTCTACTTTTTTATTAGTTGAACTTTCAGAAGAAACTGGGTTAGTTACATATTTACTTGAACACCAACCTGTATTTCCATTATAGTCAACCTTAAACCAAGAGTTATCTTCCTCTAAAACATTAACCTTAGCTCCATTACTCATTAGGGTTACTCTAGAAGAGTATGAAGTATCTTTGCTAGAATGTAGCCATAAACCACCATTAGCCTTTATAAAGGCAGTTTTTGTAACTGTTTCAGAAGGCTTACTTGATTCCTCTTTTTTAGTTTCTTCAACTGGCTTACTAGATTCTAAAGGCTTAGCTTGTTCAGTTTTATTTGATTCAACTTTATTAGTAGCTTTATCCTTAGATTCATCTACCTTTTTATCTTCAGTAGATTTATCTCCCTTGTTCACCTTTTCATCTTTGTCTTTAAGAGAACTTTCTATCTTTTTATTATCTTCTTTAGAATCAGATTTTTTATCTGAAGTATTAGTTTTAACTACGCCAAGAGGAGTAACAGAATCAGATGACTTAGATGGAGCTTCCTTTTCTTCTAAGAAGTCAGTATATCTATGACTTATGTAAGCTTTTTGGCCATTATAAAGAACTTCATACCATCCATTTGAGGCTCTACCAGTTACAGTTAATTTATCTCCTCCATTAGCTAGTCCTACAGGCTTAATTCCTTCAGTAGTAGGGAATGGTTTTTCATTAATATAAACATCTTGCTTAGCTGTTACAGTACCCTTTAAGGCTTCAACTGTATATTTATGATCCTTTGAGCTAACAGGTTTTGATGTTACAATGTTTGTTTTTACAATGTCAGAATTACTTTTTGAAGAATTTCCTTTATATTTGTAGTATCTTGTAGCTCTATACTGTCTATTCCATCCATTTTCTTTAGTGGGAGCTTGTCCATTTAAATTACGATGAGCATAGGCATCTCCATAGGTATAGGCTTCATTTCCCATTACATAGGCAATACCATTTGCTTTATCCTTCCATCCCATGAAACACATTGTGTGATATTCACCTGCAAAGATAATATCTCCCTTTTGGATGTTTGAAAAATCTCTATGCATTTCCCAGTTATTATTTTCTAGCCAATTCCAAAGGTTAGAAGTGTATCCAATATGACTTGGAACAGGTACGCCTATTGCTCTTAAACAAGCACCTTGAAAGAAAACACAAGTATTGCTAGGGTCTCCATTATGAAGACGAATAGCTTCATTCATTGCATTAGATTGATTACTTCTAATACTTTCATATTCATATAATCTTCTATTGACATCTGAAGCAAAGTCACTTGAGTTATTAGATAAATTTTCAGAAGAATTCTTTGAATCTTTTTCAACAGGTAATTTTACTTCTTTTATAACAGGTTTTTGATTTTTTACCTCTTCTTTAATTTCTTCAGAACTTTTCTTTGTGTCTTTATCCTCTTTAACTTTAGGTTCATTTTTTACCTTAGCTTTATCTTCTTCCTTTGAGTTACCTTTATCTTGCTTTTTTTCTTCAACTTTAGGCTCGGTTTTTTTATCAGATTTTAAATTATCTTTATCCTTTGATTGTTTTTCATCTTTTATAGGGGGATTAGTTTCTTTTTTACTTTTTACCACAGCAACATTAGAATTAGACAAGTCAATATTAATCTTATCATTTGGTTGTTGTTGCTGCTGAACTATTGCTACAGCCATAAAATCATCTCCTATTTTCTTAAGTTTAAAATAGTGTATATAATACTTAAATTTTCCATGTAATTATACCATAATTAGAAATGTTAATAAATAATGGAATAATTGTAAAAGTAATTTTAATTTAAATTTAGGAGTAGGATTTTATTTATGGGTTTTATACTTTATTTTAAATGAAATACTCGTAAATGATAATTAAAATAAAAAGAAAAGTAATAAAATTCTTAAGATAATACTTAAAATTAGAAAAGTAATCAGTGCATTTAAGAAATATTAGAAATAAGAAGGGAAAAATTATTTAAAATAGAGGAGCATGTATCAAAATAATTTTTAATACATGCCCCTACGTGCAATATTTAAGGGTATAAGGAGTTAAAACTATTATATAAATAATAATATTAATTTAAATTTTAGAGGTTACGTAATTATTTCTTAAATGAAAAGAAATGGTTACAAAAATAAAAAGTAAGTTAGTAATTTTATAATTTTTTTAATTAAATTCCTTTGTAAACGTTTTGTTAAATGTTGAAAAAAGAAGAATGGGGAAGTGATTTATACAATATATATATAATGAGGACTTATTAGTTACTTTAAGGGGGAAAATAAAAATGCTTAAAAACAAAAAACTAATGGCTTTATTATTAGGAGGAATAATTGGAACATCTTCTATCTTAGCTGGATGTGGTTCAGGGGGAAATGCTTCGTCTAGTGGGGAGGAAGGAGAAGAGCCAGTAAACTTAGTATGGTATGTAATAGGTAAACCACAAACAGATGGAGAAGTAGTAGAGGAAGAAGTAAATAAATATATAAAGGATAAAATAAATGCTACTGTAGACATAAAACATATTGACTTTGGTGATTATAGTCAAAAAATGAACGTAATAGCTAATTCAGGGGAAGAATACGATTTAGCATTTACATGTTCATGGGCATTCCCATACTTAGACAATGCAAGAAAGGGAGCTTTCTTAGAGTTAAATGATCTTATAGATAGTCATGGAAAAGACTTAAAGAATGTTATTGATGAAAGACTTTGGAAGGGTGCAGAGGTTGATGGAAATGTATATGCAGTTCCAAACCAAAAGGAAATAGCAGGAGCACCTATGTGGGTATTTGATAAGGAACTTGTTGAAAAATATGATATTCCATATGAAGATATTCATACAGTTGATGATTTAGAACCATGGCTTGCACTTATAAAGGAGAAGGAACCAGATTTTGTGCCATTCTATACTCAAGGAGATGGAATTCCACTAGAAGGATTAGAGGATATAACATCAGGACTAGGTATTTTCTATGATGATGAAAGCCTAACAGTTAAAAATATGTATGAAACAGAGGAGCTAAAACATCTTTTCACTAAATTAAGAGAATTCTATGAAAAAGGATATATAAATCAAGATGCAGCAGTTAGTAATATGAAAAATGAAGTTAAGAGATTTGTGTGGAAGGCTGATGGACAACCATATGCAGAAAATGGATGGGGTCAAGCTTTAGGTAGAGAGGTTGTAACTTCATCAATAGTTTCTCCATATGTTACAAATGCTTCAACTACAGGAGCTATGACTGCTATATCATCAACTTCTAAGCACCCAGAAAAGGCTATGGAGCTTATAAACTTAGTAAATACTGATTCTACATTAAGAAACCTATTAATGTTTGGAATAGAGGGAACTCACTATGAAAAGGTTAGTGATAACCAAATAAAGAGGGATCCAAATGGACCATATAGTGTTACAAGCTGGGCCTATGGAAACTTATTTGACACTTATGTTTTAGATAGTGACCCAGTAGATAAGTGGGATGCTTTTGAAGAATTTAACCAAAAGGCTAAAACTTCAACTATATTAGGATTCAAATTTGATACAGAAAAAGTTGTAACTCAAATGTCAGCTGTAAGTAATACATTTAAAGAGTTTATAAAACCTTTATACACTGGTTCTGTAGAGACTGAAGAGACTTTAGAAAAGTTAAATAAGAAGTTATATGATTCAGGATTAGAAGATATAAAAGTTGAGTTACAAAGACAATTAGATGAATGGAAAAAAGAAAATAAATAGAATTTAGGAATAAAATTAAATAATAATAAATAAAATGTAAAGTAGACTATAGTTTATATAGTCTACTTTGTTTTTTGTGAAAAATATATTGTTTTGGGAGGAATTATTAGTATGGCAAGATTTACTTTACCAAGGGACATATATCATGGAAAAGATTCTTTAGAGGTGTTAAAGAGCTTAGAAGGTAAAAAGGCTTTTATAGTTATTGGTGGCGGATCAATGAAAAGATTTGGCTTTTTAGATAAGGTTTTAAGTTATTTAAAGGAAGCTAATATGGAAACAAAGGTTTTTGAAGGAGTAGAACCAGATCCATCAGTAGAAACTGTTATGAAGGGTGCAAAGGAAATGGAAGAATTTAATCCAGACTGGATAGTTTCCATAGGAGGAGGTTCACCTATTGATGCAGCAAAGGCTATGTGGATTTTCTACGAGTATCCTGATTTCACTTTTGAAAAGGCTATTGTTCCTTTTGGATTACCTAAGCTTAGAAGAAAAGCAAAGTTTGTAGCTATTCCATCAACTTCTGGAACTGCTACAGAGGTAACTGCCTTTTCAGTAATCACTGATTATAAGGCTAAGATAAAATATCCTTTAGCAGATTTTGAAATAACTCCAGATATAGCTATTGTTGATCCTAGCTTAGCAGAAACTATGCCAGAGAAATTAGTAGCTCACACAGGAATGGATGCCTTAACTCATGCTATTGAGGCTTATACTGCAAGTTTAAGATCAAACTTTACAGATCCTTTAGCTTTAAAGGCAATTGAAATGGTTAATATGCACTTAGTAAATTCATATAAAGGAAATATGGAAGCTAGGGGAGAAATGCATGAGGCTCAATGTTTAGCAGGAATGGCATTCTCTAATGCTCTTTTAGGAATAGTACATTCTATGGCTCATAAGGTAGGGGCAGTATTCCATATACCACATGGATGTGCTAATGCTATCTTCTTGCCATATGTAATTAAATATAATAGAAAAGCTTGTGAAGATAGATATGCTAACATTGCAAGACATATTGGATTAAAGGGAGAAAGTGAAAGAGAGTTAACAGATGCCCTAATAGATTTAATAAATAAGTTTAATAAGGAATTAAATATACCTTCATCAATGAAAGAGTATGGAATAGATGAGAATGAATTTAAAGCTAACCTTAAATTTATAGCTCATAATGCTGTTTTAGATCCATGCACAGGATCAAATCCAAGGGAGATTGATGATGAGACTATGGAAAAATTATATACTTGTGCATATTACGGCAGTGACGTGGATTTTTAAAGAATAAATTTTTTCTAGTTAAAATAAGGTAAAGATAAGAGGATTGTGTTAAAACTCAAAGATAAAAGTTATAAATTTTATGAGTTCTTTGATACAATCCTATTTTTTAGGTGGGAGAATAAAATATTTTTTGGGAGAGGTTTAGTTAGATGTTTAAAATTTTAGAAAAAAGATATTTAAATGACTCTGTTTATTTAATGAAGATAGAAGCACCTAGAGTAGCTAATAAGGCTAAGCCAGGTCAATTTATAATACTTAGAACAGATGAAGAGGGGGAAAGAATCCCTTTAACCATAGCTGATTATAATAAGGAAGATAAAAGTGTAACCATTGTTGTTCAAGGCCTTGGGGCTAGTACCTTAGAACTTGGAAAATATAATGAAGGTGACTATATACATGATTTTCTTGGCCCTTTAGGAAAAGAAAGTGACTTTATATATGAAGATTTAGAGGAATTAAAAAAAGAAAGAATATTATTTGTAGCTGGTGGAGTTGGAGCTGCACCTGTATATCCTCAAGTAAAGTGGCTATATAACCATGGAATTTTAGCAGATGTTATAGTTGGAGCTAGAAATAAGGATTTATTAATCTTTGAAAAGGAACTTAGGGAGGTTTCTAAAAATCTATATATAGCTACTGATGATGGAAGTTATGGCTTTAAGGGAAGAGTAACTGACCTTTTAGAAGATATGGTTAAGAATAAGGGCATAAATTATAATAGAGCAATTGTAATTGGACCCATGATAATGATGAAGTTTATGTGTGAACTTACAAAGAAATTAAATATTCCTACCACTGTAAGTTTAAATCCCATAATGGTTGATGGAACTGGAATGTGTGGTGCTTGTAGGGTTACAGTAGGAGGAGAAGTTAAGTTTGCTTGTGTTGATGGACCAGAATTTAATGGGCATTTAGTGGATTTTGATGAATCTATTAGAAGACAAGCTATCTACAAAACAGAAGAGGGAAGGGCCTTTTTAAAACTTAAAGAGGGAAATACCAATAGTCATGGTGGATGTGGATGTAGAGGTGATTTGAAAAATGAGTAATTTAAAAAAGAAAAGAGTTAAATCTAGGGAGCAAGATCCAATAGAAAGAGGTAAAAACTTTAAGGAGGTTTCCCTAGGATATAAAGAAGAAGAGGCTATTGAAGAGGCAAATAGATGTTTAGGGTGTAAAAATCCTAAGTGTGTAGAAGGATGTCCTGTTTCTGTAAATATACCAAGTTTTATATCTTTCATAAAGAAAGGAGATTTTTCTGCTTCTTTTGAAGAATTATCAAAATATAATGCTTTACCTGCTGTATGTGGCAGAGTTTGTCCACAAGAATCTCAATGTGAAGGAAAGTGTGTTTTAGGAATAAAGGGAGAACCATTAGCCATTGGTCAATTAGAAAGATTTATAGCAGACTTTGCAAGAAATAATAAATTAAGTTCTTTAAAAAAGAGTGAAAAGATTTTAGAAAAGGTAGCTGTTATTGGAAGTGGCCCTGCTGGATTAACCTGTGCAGGAGAGCTAGCTAAACTAGGATATAGAGTAACTATTTTTGAAGCACTACATGAATCTGGAGGGGTTTTAGTTTATGGAATTCCAGAGTTTAGATTGCCAAAGAAGGATGTAGTTAAATATGAAATAGAGGAAATAAAAAAACTAGGAGTTAAAATAGAAAATAATGTTGTTGTAGGAAAAACTGTGGACATTGATGAATTAATAGAAAATGAAGGGTTTAAGGCTGTCTTTATAGGTTCTGGAGCAGGTCTTCCAAAATTCATGGGGATTAAAGGGGAAAATGCTAATGGAGTTTTTTCAGCTAATGAAGTTTTAACTAGGGTAAATCTTATGAAGGCTTTTAAAAATGAAAGCCATACTCCTTTAAATTTAGGAAAAAAGGTTGCTGTAGTTGGTGGGGGAAATGTTGCCATGGATGCAGCTAGAACTTCATTAAGATTAGGAGCAGAAACTCACATAATTTATAGAAGAAGTGAAAAGGAACTGCCAGCTAGATTAGAAGAAATTCATCATGCTAAGGAAGAAGGAGTTATTTTAGATGTTTTAACTAATCCTACTGAAATTTTAACTGATGAAAAGGGTTGGGTAAAGGGTATAAAGTGTATAAGGATGAAACTTGGAGAGGAAGATTCTTCAGGAAGAAGAAGACCAATTGAAATTGAAAATTCAGAGTTTATTATGGAAGTAGATAGTGTAATAATGTCCTTAGGAACTTCTCCTAATCCTTTAATATCAAATGCCACAAAGGGATTAAAGACAAATAAGAGAGGATGTCTCCTTGTAGATGAAGAAAGCTTAAAAACCTCCTTAAATGGAATTTATGCAGGAGGAGATGCTGTTACAGGAGCAGCTACAGTTATTCTTGCTATGGGAGCAGGAAAAAAAGCTGCAAAATCCATTGATTCTTATTTAAGAAAAGAAGAGTAAAATAATATTTAGCAATTCTTAAGGAAGAGTTTCATATGAATTTTAAAAAAAATAAATTAACTCTATTAATCTTTACTCTTATAGTAATTTCAACAGCCATAATTTTTTATATATTAAAACCTATTAATTTATTTAAGTTTATTTTATTTTTAATTTATGTATTTCTAGAAATATTTTTATTTAGACTTTGGATATTAAGCACCTATGGTTTTATTTGTATTAATTGTGGGAATACTTTTAATATAGGAATCTTAAAAAGACTTTTATTTTTTAAGGAAAATAAAGAATGTCCAAAATGTAAAAGTAGAAATATAGTAAAGGAACACCTTTGGAGTTATTGTTTACACAGTTGGAATGATTTAGATGAGGATTAATATTAAACAAAGAAATATGATTATAATAAACTAAATAAGTGGATACCATATAAAATTAAATTTAATAATTAAATGAATATTAATTTTCATTCTAGCCACAAATGAAACATAATTGACATACTTTTACTTTATAATTTAAACTATAATAAATTACTTATATTTGTATAGGAGGTAGAAACATGAGAAGAGAATCAAATCCTGCATTAGCAGCTGGGTTTGAAAAGGCTGTTAGTGATGGAACAACCATGACAGTTGGAGGAACTATAGTAAAAATATTAATAATGACAGCTATTTTAGGTGTTGCTTTTGTTTATAGTTGGATAGCTTTTCAAAATCCAGATGTGAATTATAAAAGTGCTTTAGTGGTTTCACTAGGAGGATCATTAATTTTAGGACTATTAACATCATTCATACCAAAGATTGCACAGTTTACAGCAGTTTTCTATGCAGCTTTTGAAGGTGTTCTTTTAGGTTCTATATCAAGATACTTTGAAAGTATGTTTCCTGGAATAGTATTCCCAGCTATGCTTTTAACAATAATATGCTTAGTTGCTACAGTACTTATATATAGAAGAACTCCAGATATAGCTGGAAGAATTAGCAGAGGAGTTTTCATAGCCATAATATCAATTGGAGCTATTTACTTATTAGGAATGGTACTTAGTTTCTTTGGAATAACTTTACCTATATATGGTTCAGGAATAATTGGTATAGGATTTAGTCTATTTGTTGTTGCAATTGCTACAGCAAGCTTAATAATGGACTATGATTTCATACTAAAAGCTTCACAATATGGATATCCAAAGTACATGGAATGGTATGGAGCTTTTGGATTAATGGTAACTTTAATATGGTTATACACTGAAATACTAAATCTTTTAGCTAAATTTTCAGATAACTAAGGTATAAAAACTAATAAATATAAATAAGAGGTTTAAATCAAATTTAATAGTAAAACTTACAAACAGTATGAAAAGAATATAGTAATTCTCGGAATATGTTTGTAAGTTTTATTAAAAGTTGTTTTCATAAGCCTCTTATTTTTTTGCCCTATTTTAGATT
>OKAM01000091.1_pt1 | contig 13213 bp, 10 predicted proteins | sample 1613521 | NCBI WGS metagenome assembly OKAM01 (sample SAMN04436863, study PRJEB24849) | human gut metagenome | biome: human gut; feature: NICU; material: stool | host: Homo sapiens | place: USA: Saint Louis, MO | collected 2011-10-13 | reverse complement strand
GCAAGAGAATATCTAGATCATCTTTAGAATTTAAATAATTCTTAGATAAATCTAGTAATTCTCAAACTATCTTTGTAAGTTTTTCTTTTATATTTTGATAAAGCCATTAAAATCTTATTTTATATCTACTTTTTACTTAGTATTATCTTATTTCTACAAGTTTTATATCTAATTTAATTAAACAATAAATCTAATATCTTTTCACCAGCTTTTCTATTCTCTCCTTTATAAGGGAAACAATGAATATGTATTGCTGGGTTAAAATTCAATTCTATTATGCCATGATTTTTTTCCTTTGCCTCTTCCTCTATATTATCTATTACCATATCTACTCCGCATATAAGGGCTTTAACAGCCTTAGCAGACTTTAATGCCACCTCTTTATAACTAGGATGTATTTTGTCAGTAAAGTCTATGCTGTCTCCTCCTGTGCTTATATTAGAGTTTTCTCTTAAATAGATTTTTTCTCCATTTTTAGGAATAGACTTAAAGCTTAGTCCTTGATTTTTCAAAAACATTTCTTCTATCTCTCCTAATTTTATTTTTTCTAAAGGAGTCTTATATCCCTTTCCTCTTAATGGATCTTTATTTTTTTCAGAAACAAGCTCTTCTATGGTACTTTCTCCATTACCAATTACATTAGCAGGTTCTCTATGAAGTATTCCTACTACCTCTTCCCCTATTACAAGAAATCTATATTCCTTTCCTGTCATAAATTCTTCTATAAGGATTGAACTATCCTCTCTAAAAGCTATTTCAACAGCTTTATCATAGTCTTCCCTTGAATATTCTCCAGGAAATATACTAATTCCTAAACCAAAATTAGTAGACTTAGGTTTTATAACTATTTTCTCATCCTTAAATAATCTAAAATCTTTCTTTGCCTCATCTATATTGTCATAATCTTTCCCCTTAGGAACCCTTATATTATTTTCCCTTAAAATATCCTTAGTAACTAATTTATTTTCCATTATTAAGGCAGTTATATATGAATCCTTAGAAGTTTTTGTTGCTTGCTTAACATATTCAACCTTTTCTCCATCACTAAGAGAAATAAAGTTCTCTAATCTATCCATAATATTAAACTCTATTCCTCTTTTAATAGCATCTAATATTAATATTTGTGTTGATAATTCTAAATCTTCATAACCAACTAAATTAAATTCTTTATTTTTAAAGTTATTTAAGTAATCCTTAGCTAATCTCATATGGAAATTAACATATCCCTCTTCTTTTATATCCTTAATAAGTTTCTCTGAAATTGTATCATGAGGATTATTAATTTTTTCTAATGCTCTTTTGATAACATTTTTAAATTCCTCATTATTTGAAAATAAGATCTCTACAATTTCATCCATTTCACTTAGTATTTCTCTTCCTTTGTCTTTTAATAAAACAGGAACTCCATTTTCATATATAACGGCCTCTTCATTTCTACCCTTTAAAGCAACCATATCATGATTTTTGAAAAATTCTTCTTGATCTTTATATGTTATTTCCTTGTTCTCTTTTAATAAAGTATAAATCATAAATAAGTGCACTAGATAAAGTGTTTCTTTACTCACTCCTTGAATACTTAAAGGATCTAAGTCTAAAAGTCTTACCTCTAAGTAATCAATCCCCTTGTGAAGTAAGCTTTCAAGCATATCTTCGCTTCCTAGTGATTTTAACCTTATAGGGTTATAATATTCTTTTATACTTTGTATTTCCTTATCCTTAACTAAATTCTTTATGTCACTAGCATATTCTTCTATACTGTTATATGAAACATAATAGTCCTTTTTATTTTTATATCCATAAGAACTATTTCTTAAAGAAGTATCATCTTTTATATAATAAGAATCCTCTCCTAATTTTTCACCCTCTTCTTTAATTTCCTCTATATAACTTTCATGGAAAACAGGACTTGCTCCAGTTAAGTATATTAATAACCAATGATATTTTTGAAAGTTTCTAGCCATTCTAAGGTAGATATCATCTTTAAATTCTCTAAAATCCTTTTCCACTTTAAGCTCTTTGTAAAGTAACTTAATAAATTCCTCTTTAAATGAAAAATTATAATGTATTCCACTTATAACTTGTTTCTTTTTGCCGTATTTATAACTAAGATTTTCTCTATATAATTCATCTTCTCTATTAGAAAGCTTAGCAATTGGAATCTCCTCTTCCCTTGGTAATATAGGAGGATTACTCTGTGGCCATAAAAACTCTCCATTTTCCATAATCTCTAAAGATACAACCTTATTTAAATTACATATAAAACTATAAACTTCCTCTAAAGTATTACAGACAGGTGTTACCATTTCTAACTGACTCTCAGAAAAATCTGTTTTTATATATGGATTCTTTTCCCTATCTCCAAAGGCCTTTGGATGAGGTGTTAAAGCTAAGTTTCCCCTTTCTGTAACCCTAACATTTTCTTTTTCTAAACCAAAATTAGCCTTTATAAAGTAATCTTCTAAACTTTCATCTTTTATAATTTTTAATAAACCTTTATCTAAATTCACCATTTCTCTCCTCCTGGAATTCTCTTATCTATACTAACCAGTTCTATTTAACCATTTATAATAAAACATCTACTTATGTATTATTTATGAACTAACCTATTTTTCTTTTAAATTATATTAATCGATAAAAATAATATAATATTTATTAATCACCTTAATTCTTATAGGAATTCTAGGCTTTATTATAAATATATAAGAAATTCCTTATATAGTCAAAGGTGTTATTGTATTTATTTCTTTTATTTTTTCAAAATTACTTTCTTTTTCTCCATATTTCTAAACACTCTAAAAATCTCTATTAGTTAATACGTTTTATTTTTATAATTAAAAATCTTTTATTTCTTATAGTAACCTTTTTCTTTAATTTTTATTTTATAAATAAAAAAACACCATAGCTTTTTAACTATAGTGTCTTTTAGAACATTTTTCTTTAATTTCTTTAAAACTATTAAACAACCTATATAATATTGGATTTTTTTCATTCATTTCAAATTCAAAGCTAGTTTTTGCTAAACTCATTATAGGACTCATAAGATTCATAGTATCCTCATAACCTTGCTGTGCTCTTAATCTTTTTGCATCTATATCTAAATTTAATGTTCCATTTATCATGCTATCATCTAAGCTCTTAGGTACTATTTCTATTATCTGAGCATTTGGATAAAGGCTTCTATCTACAGTTCCCTCTTTAGATAAATGTACTACAATAATTAAATCACAACCTTCTCCATAAACAGGTTGAATTGGTGTATTATCAACCATTCCTCCATCTAAATACTTTTTACCATCTACCTCTGAGCTATCATATATTAAAGGAAGTGATGCTGAGGCCATTATTATCTCTCTTCCTACCTCTTCATCATAATCATTAATTCTAAAATATTTAACCTTACAATCTGGTAATTCCGTACAGGCAGCATAACAAATTTTCCCTGATTCTTTAACCTTATTTATATCTATAAACTTATTTACAACTTCATAAGCTCCATCCTTAGGAAAATCTCCATTTTCTAATCTATCTGACATATGTTTTTTAACAAAGTTAATACTTTTTACCCCTAAGGCTAAAGCTACACCTTTTTTCAACAAATCCATTTTAGTCATAGGAACTAATTTCTCCATAGTAACTTCATCCCATAAGGCTTGAGCATTGTCCATATCCCCTTGAGCAAATAGGGCAGCATTAAATGCACCAATAGAAGTTCCTGATATAACTTCTATGTACTTGTCCAATTTCATTTCAACTAAAGCTTTCCAAACACCTAGTTCATATGCTCCTTTTCCTCCCCCACCTGATAAAACTAATCCAACTTTCATAATATTTCCTCCATTCATTATTAAATGAATCGTTTTATACCAATAAGATATCCATTATATTATTTTACTACATTATGCAAAAAATTGATAATAAATTATATAAAAATAGACTATATGATAAATCACATAGTCTATTTTCTTAATGATTATATTAAAAACTTAAGTAAAAATACTAATCCTAAAATAACAGTAGTTAAACTTATCTCTTTTCTTTTTCCAGAGAATAATTTTAATATTATGTATGATATAACTCCAAATACTATACCATCTGATATTGAGTAAGCAAATGGCATCATGATTATTGTTAAGAAAGCTGGTATAGCTTCTGTAAAATCATGTAAGTCTATTTCTTTTATTGGTTCTATCATAAATAATCCAACTAAAACTAAAGCTGATGCTGTAACCGCTGGAGTTATAACTGCAAATAATGGAGCAAAGAATAAAGCTAAGAAGAACATAAATGCAGTTGAAACTGCTGTTAATCCAGTTCTTCCTCCTTCTGCAACCCCTGAAGCACTCTCTACGAAAGTACTTACTGTACTTGTTCCTAAACAAGCTCCTAATGTTGTACCTACTGCATCAGAAAATAAAGCTTTCTTTATGTTAGGTACTTTTCCATCCTTATCTAACATTTTAGCCTTAGTTGCAACACCAACTAAAGTTCCTATTGTATCAAACATATCCATGAATAATAATGTAAATAATGCTATTACCATATCTAAAGAGAATATGTTATGGAAATCGAACTTGAAGAAAGTAGGCGCTATTGAAGGTGGCATACTAATAATCTTACTTGGTATAGGAGTTATTCCCATAGGTATTCCTATTATTGCTGTAATAATCATACCTATAAATAATGCTCCCTTAACATTTTTAGCTATTAAAACACTTGTTATTAAAAGACCTATTATTGCTAAAAGTCCTGATCCTGAAACTATATTTCCTAAAGAAACTATAGTTCCTCCATCTGTATGTACTACGATTCCTGCACCCTCTAATCCTATTAAGGCAATAAGTAATCCTATACCTACTGATATAGCATTTTTTATTCCCTTTGGTATTGAGTCTACTATTGCTTCACGTACGTTAAATATAGTTAAAAGTATAAATATTATTCCTTCTAATAAAACTGCAGTTAAAGCAAATTCAAATGAATATCCCATTTGAATAACTATTGTATAAGCAAAAAATGCATTTAGTCCCATTCCTGGAGCTTGTGCAAATGGTAACTTAGCGTAAAGTCCCATTATTAAAGTTGCTATTACTGCTGATAAAGCCGTTGCTGTAAATACAGCTCCTTGATCCATTCCTGCTGCTGATAATATTGATGGATTTACTATAAGTATATAAGCCATTGTCATAAAAGTAGTTAATCCAGCAATAAATTCTGTTTTTGCATCAGTGTTATTTTCTTTAAGCTTAAAGAACTTTTCCATAATCTCACTCTTTCCTTCATTTGTTTTTCTAAATCACCTTTAATATATTATCAGATTTTTTATATTTATCAATACTTTTACGAATATTTTTGTCGAAAAAGTGAAATTAATAAGTTTTTTTGTAATTATTTTTAAATAAATACGTACATTGAAGACTTTTTATCTCTATATAATACGCATAAAAACATATTTTTATAATTTAAACCTATTCAATAAATACTTTTTTATTAAACATGCGAACTTTTTAAATATTACCTTCTACTTAGTTCAACTAGTGCACATCCTTCTATAGCACAGATACCATTCTCCTTACAAAAATTTAAAACTTCTTCGCTTTCAGCACCTGGTTGAATTAAAACCTTATTTATTCCTAAAGTTTTAGCCTCTTTAATAAATTCTATTCCCTTAATAGGGTTTATACATAGATCTATAACCTCAATATTACAAGGAACTTCTTTTAAGCTTTTAAATATGTTTTCTCTATCTTTTAAGCTAACTCCAAAAGCATTATATCCATTTTCTTTAAGCTTATTTAAAATTCTATATGCATACTTTTTTTCATTTCCTACATCACCAACAACACACCAATTTTTAAAATCCAAAAAGTCTTTAGCTAACATAATTCATTCCTCCATTTAAACTTTATTTAACTCTATTATGGCTAATTATCTTTAAAATATAAAGTATATAAAATAAATTAATCTTGTTTTTACAATTTTATCTTATCTTTAAATTAATTCTCTCTAAAAATATATTTCAAAATAAAAAACCTACCTCTGGATATAATAAAATACCATCCAGAGATAAGTTTTTAAAATTTACTATCTCTTATCCTTTTGATATGGCTCTCCAGCAGCCTTAGGCGCTTGAGATGTTTTAGAGAATACTATTAATGCGATTAAAGTAACCACATATGGGAATATCTTAAGTAATACTGGAGGTATAGTTGAAAGTGATGGTATTATTTGAGATACGTTTGCTATAGTTGTAGCAAATCCAAAGAAGAATGTTGCTCCTAATACTCCCCATGGCTTCCATTGACCAAAGATTAAAGCAGCTAAGGCTAGGAATCCAAGTCCTGCAACACTTCCTGTAAATTCTCCACCGTAAGTTACAAGTATTATAGCTCCACCAAGAGATGAAAATGCTCCTGATATCATAACACCTATATATCTCATTTTATAAACATTTATACCTGCAGCATCAGCAGCTTGAGGATGTTCTCCACAAGCTCTAAGTCTTAATCCAAAACTTGTCTTATATAATAAGAATGTACTTATAGCAAGTATTAAAATAACTAACCATGTAGTTGCATAAGTTTTTGAAAAGAATAAATCTCCTATTATTGGTATTGAAGATAATACTGGAACATCCTTCGGTATAAAACCTTGCATAATTCTTATATTACCACTACCTGTCATATTTCTAGCTAAGAATACAGTTAAAGCTCCAGCTATCATATTTATAGCTGTACCACTTATTACCTGATCTGCATTTAAATTTATACTTGCAAATGCATGTAATAATGAGAATAATATTCCTACTAAAACTGCAACTCCTAAACCAATCCATAAAGGAAGTGAGCTACCTGGCATAGCCTCTTGAAGCTTTGATACTGTAAATGCCCCACTAAAAGATCCTACGATCATAAGACCATCAAGTCCTATATTTACTACACCGCTTCTTTCAGAAAATAAAGCACCTAATGCGGTTATTAAAAGAGGTATAGTAAAAGCTATTGCATAAGGAAATATTTGTTGAATTGTTTCCCACATTATTTGCTCACCACCCTTTCTTTAGTTGTTTCTTGATTGGTATTTTTATTTAATTTATCTTTCTTTCTTTTTTGGAATTTATTAAGCACTCTCTCCATTATTACACTTGTAGCAGAGAAGTATATTATTGTAGCCATTATAGTATCTGCTATTTCTGGAGGTATGCTTGTCATAGCATTCATAAATCCTTTTCCTGTATATAGAAGACCAAAGAATAAAGCTGAGAATAAAACTCCTATAGGAGTATTTGCACCAAGTAAAGCTACTGCGATACCATCAAATCCTTGTGTAGGCATAACACCTATTTGTATGCTCACAGCATTTCCTGTGTATTGAACAACACCTGCAAGCCCTGCTAAAGCACCAGCTATCATCATTGATAATAATATATTTCTATTTACTGAAATACCTGCATATTCTGCAGCATCTCTATTAAATCCAACAGCCTTTAATTCATATCCTAAAACTGTTTTATTTAATATAAACCAAACTGCAAATACAGAAATAAGTGCAATTAATATTCCTATATTTATAAATGATCCTTGGAAAAAGTCTGTAAGTGCTTGTATTCTTAAAGTAGCTGCCGCTGGAAGCTGTGCTGATTCAGTTTCTAAGAATTCCCCTTTAAAGTACATAGGAACCATGTAATATACTATCCAGTATGCTATCCAGTTCATCATTATTGTTGAAACAACCTCATGAACATTAAACTTAGCCTTTAAAACACCAGGAATAAATGCCCATATAGCTCCTCCAAGAATACCAGCAAGAATCATTAATGGTATTAAGACTGGAGCTGGTAATTTCACTGTTAATCCTACTGCTGTAGCAAAAAATCCCCCCATAAGCATTTGTCCTGGAGCACCAATATTAAATAATCCAGTTTTAAATGCAAAGGCTAAGGAAAGTCCTGTTAATATCAAAGGAGTAGCCGTAGCTAAAGTATTCCCTATTCTTTCTATGTTCATAAGTCCACCTTTGAATAAGAAAGAATATCCATCTATTGGATTATGCCCCATAATAGCCATTAAAATAGCACCAGCAATAAGTCCTAATATAATAGCCATTAAAGATATAATAAACTGTTTAAACTTCATGCTTCTCTCCTCCTTTTATACCAGCCATCATAAGACCTACTTCATTTTCATTAGTTTCATCTGCATTTACAACACCTATAAGTTCTCCATTATTTATTATTGCAATTCTATCTGAAACATTTAATATTTCATCTAATTCAAGAGAAACTAAAAGCACAGCTTTTCCGCTATCTCTTTGCTCTACAAGTCTTTTATGAATATACTCTATAGATCCTACATCAAGTCCTCTAGTAGGTTGTGCTGCTATTAAAAGTTCTGGATTTAATTCTATTTCACGTCCTATAATTGCTTTTTGCTGATTTCCTCCTGAAAGAGATCTTGCTATAGATTCAGCCCCTTCTCCAGATCTTACATCAAATTCATCTATTATTTTTTCTGCATATTTTTTTATTTCTTTTTTGTTTAATAAACCTTTATTTGAAAATGGTTTTTTATCATACACTTCTAGAACCATATTCTCTTCAATTGTGTAATCTAAAACTAGTCCTCTCTTATGTCTATCTTCTGGAATATGTGCAATACCTGAGTTTATTCTATTTCTTATAGATTCTCTAGTTATATCCTTGTTTTTGAAGTTTATAGTTCCACTTTCACTTTTTCTAAGTCCTGTAATAGCCTCAATAAGTTCACTTTGACCATTACCTTCTACCCCTGCTATACCTACTATTTCTCCTGCTCTAACATCAATAGAAAAGTCCTTTAGTCCTAATACTTTCTTATTATTCTTAACTGAAAGATTTTTAATATCTAATACTACATCACCAGGCTTAGCAGGCTTTTTATTAACTTTAAAGGATACTTCTCTTCCTACCATCATTTTAGCCATTTCAGCTTCACTAGTAGTTTTTACATCTACAGTACCAATGTATCTACCTCTTCTTATAACTGTACATCTATCTGCAGCAGCTTTTATCTCCTTAAGCTTATGAGTTATAATTATTATTGATTTTCCCTCATTTATAAGATTTTTCATTATTTTTATAAGTTCATCAATTTCTTGAGGGGTTAAAACTGCAGTAGGTTCATCTAATATAAGAACGTCAGCATCTCTATAAAGCATTTTTAATATTTCAACCCTTTGTTGCATACCAACAGATATATTTTCAATCTTTGCATTAGGGTCAACATTTAATCCATATTGCTTTGATAATTCTTCAATTCTTTTAGCTGCCTTGTTTAAATCCATTCCTAATCCAAAAAGAATCTTAGGCTCGCATCCTAAAACTATATTTTGAGTTACTGTAAAATTTTCAACTAATTTAAAATGTTGGTGTACCATTCCTATTCCAAGATCATTTGCAACATTGGGATTAGTAATTTTTACTTCTTTACCTCTAACCTTTATAACCCCTTTATCTGGTTGGTTCATTCCAAAAAGAATTCCCATTAAAGTAGATTTACCAGCTCCATTTTCTCCAAGTAAAGCATGTATCTCTCCTTTTCTAAGTTGCAAAGTTATATTATCATTTGCTACTATACCAGGAAATTCTTTACGGATATTAAGCATTTCTACTACATATTCCATAAGTTATCCTCCTTAACACTCAAATTCTATATTACTTATAATTCTAATTTTTATATCATAAATTTATTTTATTATTGGATTAGATAATAAAAGGAGATGGAAGCTCCATCCCCTTAATAAAAACTTCCTTGAATTTTGAATTAATTTATTAAGTCTCCTTGCTCATTAGAAACTTTTATTTCTCCATTTTTTAACTGTTCAAATACTTTATTTACTTCAGTCATAGTTTCTTCACTTAAGTTTGGATTCTTATCAGGTAAACCTACACCATCATTTTTTGCATCATATAATAAAGTTTGTCCACCTGGGAAAGTTCCATCTAATTCTTTCTTTATCATGTCATAAGAAGCGTGATCTATTCTCTTAACTGCTGAAGTAAGTATTACAGATTTATCTCCTTCATATATACCATCGTCGTATTGGTCAACGTCAACACCTATTATCCAAGCTTCTTTTCCTGAAGCAGCTCTATTTTTAGCTTCTTGTATAGCTCCTACACCAACACCACCAGCAGCACAGAATATAGCTTTTACTCCATTGTCATACATTTGAGCAGCTATTTGTCCACCTGCAGCTGAGTCATCAAATGATCCTTGATATATAACATTTTTTGCTTCAAGAGACATGTGAGTTCCTAATTTTTCATTAGCAAAGGCTACCCCTTGTTGGAATCCCCAGTTAAATTTTTGTACTGGTGGAATTTCCATACCACCTATAAATCCTAATTGACCTTCTTTAAGTTGTAATGCTGTAGCAACACCTGCCATAAAACCTGCTTGCTCTTCAGCAAAGAATATTGAAACCGTATTCGGACCTACTTCTGGCTTTGCATCCTTAGCACCTGAATGAGGAGCACCATCTAATAATACAAATTTAGCATCTTTATATTTTTCTTGTCCTTTATATATAGCTGTCTCAAATTTAAATCCTGGAGTTACTATAAATTTGAATCCTGCATCGTAAAGATTTCCTATTTCTTTTAAGTAATCAGCTTCTGTTGTTCCACTTGGTTTTAAATACTTAGCTTCTACTCCTAAGTCTTTTTCAGCTTTTTGTATTCCTTCCCAAGTTCCTTGGTTAAATGACTTATCATCTATTGTACCGGCATCAGTAACCATTCCTACCTTCATTTTGTCTCCCTTAGAACCAGTATCACCTGATGATGCTTGTCCATCACTTGAACCTCCACACCCTGCAAGTAAAGTAGCTGTTGTAAGTACTGCTAACACAGCAGAAAGAAATTTCTTTTTCATTTTAATATTCCTCCTTAATACCTATTAAAATAATTCTTACTTTAAATATTATGTAATAAACTAAAATTAAATTAATAATCAAATGTAATAAACTAATATTCATAAGATATTTTTAACTTAATATTCGAGTTTACAACATAATATTAAACCGTGAAAGCGCTATCTTTCCATGTGTTTTTTTTATTTTAATATTTTATTTTCAATTTTATAGTAATTAGTTATATAATTTATACTTTATACAAAATTACTCTTTACAAATTATTCTTTTTTATCCTGTATTATCCTTTAGATTCTCTCTCTCTTTTTCATTCATTTATTATTAATACTTTATATATAATTTATTTTAAATTTATTAATATTTTCAAAAAAAGTCAGGAAAGCGCTTTCACAAATTAAACATTATTTTTTTTATACTTTAATATATTAAGTAGTTAAGGTTTTCATTCTGTTGACCTAAATTTACTTTCCATTAGTACTTGGTCTAAATTAATATTCAAAGAATTTTTAATCTTAAATAAAAAAGATCATAGTAAAATTACTATGATCTAAATAAATTAAAATCTATTAATAAAACTCATTATATCTCCAGTTTTTTCATTGCCTACTCCTATAAATAAATTTAACAAATCTAAATGTTGATATCCTTCTAATTTTAAAAATTGTCCATTTCCTTTAAATTTATTTACCTTTTCTACAAATCTTTTAGAATTTTCATAACTTACTATAGAATCCCTAGCTCCATGAACGCACAGTACTGGAATTTTAGGCGAATCTTCCTTTAGTAAATTTATTGGATTAACATCAAAAATCTGTTCTTTTCCATATAAATATTTTTTTATATACTTTTTATATTCTTTAGAATTACATTGGCTAAAATCTAAGGTTCCTCCTAGTGTTATAAAAGAAGATATTATGCTTGTATCTATATTGAATTTTTCTTTCATGTCTTCATTGTAAACTAAGTTTGCAGCTAAATCTGCCCCTGAAGAATATCCCATAACTACTATTCTATTAGGCTTATTGTTTTCTACATAGTGTTTAAATGCTGAAAATATATTTTCCATTTGAACTGGATATTTATGTTCTGGCGCTAACTCATAGGATGGAATTACTACAGTAAATCCATATTTATAGAAAAACTTCCCTATAGCTGCACACCCTTTAGGGCTCCCATTCCATAAACCTCCACTATATATAAAGAATATGGTAGGCTTTCTTTTATCATAGCCTTTATATACTCTATAGTAATCTCTTTTATTATCACCATATCTAAACTCTTTATATTCTATATTTCTATCCTTTAAGAAATTGTAGTTAAAGAATTTAAAAAACAATTTTCTCTTTAATTTTTTCTCTTCTTTCTGACTATCATACATTTATAATCTCCTTAAACTTTAAAATTACATTTAAATTTCTCACATACAAATATACCTTATATTTATTAACAATTTCAACACTTTGTTTAAAATTTATTAATATAGAAAGGAAGATGAATATGAAGAAAGAAGAAATAATAAAAAGATTAAAAAATCCTTATTTTTGGCTAGGGTTAGGAGGAGCTATATTCTGTGCAGCTGGAATAGATTTTAATACATTAACTAGCTGGGATTTATTATTTAAAGCAATACTAGGAATATTAAAAGATCCAGTTGCTGTTGTTGCTGTAATAAGTACAGCTATAGGAGTATGGGTAAACCCAACTACTCCTGGATTTAAGGACGATAAAGAAACTTTAAATAAATAGTATATAAGGCAATAGATAAGAACTTAAAAGGTTCTTTTTTTATTGCTTTAAATTATATAAAAATTTTTAAAAGGAAGGATTGATATTATGTTAAAAGGAATCGACGTATCAGAACATCAAGGAAGAATAAACTGGGAGCAAGTAAAAGGAAACATAGATTTTGCTATATTAAGAGCTGGATATGGAAGAAACAACATAGATAAACAGTTTATAAGAAATATAAAAGAATGTAATAGATTAGGCATACCAGTAGGTATTTATTGGTTTAGTTATGCTTTTAGTGTAGAAATGGCTAGGAATGAAGCTAAGTACGTATTAGAAGCTATTAAACCATATAAAGTAGATTATCCTGTAAGCTATGACTTAGAATATGATACTTTGAACTATGCTTCTAAAAATGGTGTTACAATAGGTAAAAGGCTAGCCACAGATATGGTAAAAGCTTTCTGTGATGAAATAAACTGTAACGGCTATAGAGCTATGAACTATACTAACCAAGATTTCTTATTAAATAAATTCTATATGGATGAATTAACTAATTATCAATTATGGTATGCTT
>OKAM01000090.1_pt1 | contig 13268 bp, 14 predicted proteins | sample 1613521 | NCBI WGS metagenome assembly OKAM01 (sample SAMN04436863, study PRJEB24849) | human gut metagenome | biome: human gut; feature: NICU; material: stool | host: Homo sapiens | place: USA: Saint Louis, MO | collected 2011-10-13 | reverse complement strand
GGCTTAGAAACTAAGACCTTTTTTAAATAATGTCTACTTAATTGGGCTCAGTTCAATAAGGCTTTTTTTATTTTGCCTTTTTTAGCTTTATTCAAGGCGTTAAAGAAGAAATAAGTAACTATATTAGAGAAGCGAAACTCGTATAAAAGCGTAAATATAGGAGGGATTCAAAATGAAGTTTGAAGAATTATTAAAGGCTCAAGGATTAGATGATAATCAAGTTAAATCTATTCTTGGAGCTATGAAAAAAGAAAAGATTTATACTACTTCTTTTGAAAATGCAGAGGAAAGGTATAACAAGTTAAAAGGCCAGAAAGAGGATTTAGAAGGACAATTAAAAACTTCTAATAATACCATTAAAGACCTTAAAAAAAATAATGCTGATAATGAGGAGCTTCAAAAGACCATTAAGCAGCATGAAGATACTATAAAAACTTTAAAAAGTGATAGTGAGTCGAAAATAAGAAATTTAACTTTAGATAGTGCTATTAATAATGCATTGGCTAAAGCTAAAGCAAAACATTCTGATTTATTAGCTAGTAAATTTGATAGAGATAAACTAGTAATAAATGAGGATGGAACTGTAACTGGATTAGATGAACAACTTAAGGGCTTTAAAGATACATATAAAGATATGTTTGAAGTTACTTTAGGTGGAGGAACACCAGCTAATCCAGATACTAAACCAAGTAAAACAACAGTAACAAAAGAAGAATTTTTAAAGATGGATTTTTATGAGCAAAGTAAATTTGCAAATGATAATCCGGAACAGTATGCAGAAATAATGAAATAGAAAGTGAGGAATTAATTTATGGCAAATAGTTTATTGAATGTAAAAGTCATGGGAGAAGTTATTGGAGCAACTCTTCCTGCCAAATTAAAATTTGCTCCATTAGCTAAAGTTAATAACACATTAACTAAAGTTGCAGGAGATACTATTGTAGTAGGAAAGTATGGATATATTGGAGAGGCTGTAATAGTAGAACCAGGAGGAGAAATACCAATTTCAGATTTAAGTATGACTAGCCAAGAAGCTAAAGTAAAAAAAGCTGGTAAAGGTATTAAAATACTTGACGAAGATGTAATTGTAAGAGGTCAAGAAGTTGTAACAGAAGGAAAATCTCAATTAGAGAAGTCTATATTAGATAAAGTTGATAGTGATTGTTTAACAGCATTACAAACTACAAAAGTTATTGTAGATAAATCAACTGAAGAAATTAGCTATAATTCAATAGTTGATGCTAAAGGTGCTTTTGGAGATGAAGAAGAAGAAACAGCAATTTTATTTATATCACCTAAGCAAAAAGTAAAACTATTAAAAGATCCAGAATTTATAAGAGCAACACAAATGGGTGATGAAAGAATGATTAAAGGTGTTATTGGAGAATATGGTGGTTGCCAAGTAGTAGTATCTAAAAAAATAAAAGTTAAAGCTGGTAAATATGAAAATATAGTTGTTAAAGCAGGAGCGCTTGGAATAGAGTTAGCCAAAGCAACAGACATAGAAGAAGATAGACATGCTAAAACTAAATCATCAGAGTATTATGCATCACATCATTATGTAGCATATTTAAAAGATGAATCTAAATGTGTAAAACTTATAACTAAACAAGAAGCTACAGCGTAAGAGTAGATCTTTAAGTCTACTCTTATTTTTATAGGTGATACTATGGATAATAAAAAAATATTAGAGAAAGTAAAAAGAAGAAGTATTGCAGCAAAGAACCAAAGTGATGATTTACTTAATGATCTTATAGGCGAAACTCAAGAAGAAATTAAAGAATATATTCATAGAGAAGATATTCCGAGTAGTTTAGAAGGATCTCTAGTTGAATTAGTAGTTATTAAATGTAATAGATTAGGAACAGAGGGAATAAATTCTGAAAGCTTTAGTGGGGTTAGTACGAGTTATATAGATGGATTTCCAAAAGATATATTAAAAAAGCTTAGAAGTTGCAGAAAACTTCCTTAGGTGGTGATATTATTGAGTATTAATTCAAATATGAAAAGTTTAATATTACAAGAAAATAAGGAGGTTATAAAACCTTCTGGAGCTAGAAAAAAAGAATGGGTTGATATAGAAGAACCTATTTTAATAGCAATCTATGAAACTGATAATAGGGTTAATACAAGTAACACTATATATAATTCTAGCACTCATATAGGATTAACTTTCAATAAGAGTATTACCGCTAAGAATAGGCTAAAAGATGGAGATAGAATTTATAATATAACTGGTTCAAATTTACAAGGGCGATTAAATCAAGTGTTCTTGAAGGTGATAGAGAATGTCTGATAATGAACAGTTTAAGAGTAGTTGCCAAAAAGCAAAGGAACTTATCGGTAAACAGATTTTTAATAATGTAACTAAAGCATGTTTATTGATAGAAAGAGATGCTAAAAAGAATTGTCCTGTAGACCAAGGTACTTTAAGAGCTGCTATGACACATGATGTCAATATTGTCTTTGGACAAATTATTGGTAGAGTAGGAAATACTTTAGAATATGCTCCATATGTACATCAAGGAACAGGAATATATGCTAAAGATGATGATGGAAGAAAAACACCTTGGAAATACAAAGTTGAAGCAGGAAAATACAAAGGATTGCATACAACTAAAGGACAAAAGCCACAACCATTCTTAGAAAAATCTAAGGTTGATAATATTGCTAAGATACAGAATATATTAGGGGAGGGATTGAAATAGAAAATACAATAATAGAGTATTTAAATACTAATAAAGACTTAGTAAAGTTAGTTGGTGAAAATAGATTTTTTCCATTAATAACAACAGATATTTCTAAACCTTCTCTTGTATATTCATATACTCCTATATTCAAGGATTATGTAAGCCAAACTCAATTAGAGATAAAGATTATATGGAATGATTATGATGAAGTAAAAGCTATAGAGAAATGTTTAGAAAAAATATTTATAAATAAAGAAAGTGATAGTAAATTTAAAACTTATAAAAATTTACTGTTTAAAGCCACAAGAAGTGGAGGAGGAGCGTTATTCAGAGATGATTTACAAATGTTTGAGAATAGCGTTATTTTTATAATTAAATGGAAGGAGAATTAATTATATGACAGTAGCAGAAGAAAAAAACGAAGAAATTTTATTAGGTGCTGGTGATGTTTATATGATGCCTTTTAGTGGAAAGACATTACCGGAAGATAACGTTATAGAAGCCGAAGAAAATAATGTTGGGAACTGTAGTGGAGGTTTTAAAATCGATTATAAGCCAAAGTTATATGATGTTAAAAACCAATATGGACAAGTAGTAAAAAGATTTATAACTGATGAACAGGTTTCTGCGAAAACAGGAATAATAACATGGGATATGAAGAAACTTGCTATGCTATCTACAGCTAAGATAATTGAAGATAAACAAAAAGGAACTAGAAAGCTTAGATTTGGTACAGCAGGGGGCGAATTACCTTGTGTTTTATTAAGATTTATTCATAAAAATAGTGGATTGAAATTCACTATGATAGGTCAAGGGGGGCAAGGTTTTGGATTAGATTTTGGAGATAAAGAAACAACTATAAATGCAGAGCTTCAAGGTGTAGCTAAAGTTAAAGATTTCTTAGCTGAGTTTGAAGAGAAAATGCAAGTTTCATCTGAATCGGTAGAATCACACTAGGAGGAGTAATTTATGTTAGATTTAGATTTATTAAATAAACCTATAGATATAAAAATAAAAGGAGAGCAAATTAAGGTTAATCAACCTTCTTTTGCTTTAGCTAAAAGTGTTAGAGCTTTTGAAAGAAATATTAATAGTATGGAAGAAGAAGAAATATATGATGAGCAATCAAATATACTTTTAAGTTTCTTAAATAATAATACGGATTCTAAAAAGTTTAAAAAAGATGATTTAGAATCTTTACCATTTAGTGCAATAAAAGCTATATACAAAAGCTTAGTAGATGCAATTACAGGAGCAGATAATAACCCAAACTAAAACATCCCATTCCAGAAGGGGATATAGGAAAATTAATAATTGAACAATTTTTCCCTTCTGATGGATGGGAAAGAGATAACAAATTTACAAATTTAACAGCAGAAATAAAATCAATTAGTGAATATACAGGTTTGAATTTCAATGAAATTTATAACTTGCCATATTCACTTTTTCTTTTGTATAAAAAAGAAAGTTGGATTTATGGATTAAAGCAGTTTGAAAAAGGCAGAGAATTCTTAAAAACTCTTTGGGAATTAGAACAAACGGAAACTGATAAAAAGGCTATAGAAAAATATAAGGCTATGAGAGGGGGTGAGTAGATGGCTAATGGAATTGAATTAGCTCCTTTAGTAGTTGAGGTTAATACAGATTTAAATGGATTTAATCGAGGGATGGACACTGTCGAAAGAAGAGGAGAACAGACAGCAAATAATGCATCTAGTAGATTAAAAAACATAGGTGATGGATTAACCAAGGTTGGAGATAAATTAACTACTCACGTTTCATTACCTTTATTAGCTGTTGGTGGTGTAGCGCTTAAAACAGGTATGGACTTTGAAGCAGAAATGAGTAGGGTAAAAGCAATTTCAGGAGCTACTGGTGATGAGTTTAAATTACTTGAAGACCAAGCATTGTCTTTAGGGCAAAGCACAGCCTTTTCGGCATCAGAATGTGCTCAAGGTATGGAGAACTTAGCTAGTGCTGGATTTTCAGTAAATGAAATTACAGAAGCTATGCCAGGACTTTTAGATTTAGCAGCAAGTTCTGGAGAAGATTTAGCGAGTAGTTCAGAGATTGCTGCATCTACTCTTAGAGGATTTGGATTAGAAGCAAAAACAGCAGGGCATGTAGCTGATGTTCTTGCAAAGAATGCTGCTGATACTAATGCAGCAGTAGCAGATACTGGAGAAGCTATGAAATATGCAGCACCAGTTGCACATAGTTTTGGTTTAACCATGGAAGAAGTAACGGCAGCAATAGGACTTATGGCTAATGCAGGTATAAAAGGTTCTCAAGCAGGTACAACATTAAGAGCCTCATTAACTAGATTAGCGAAACCAGCGAAACCAGCTGCAGAAGCTATGGAAAAGATAGGATTTACAGCCTTTGATACTACTGGAAAAATGAAACCACTTAATGTTATGATTGGCGATTTACAAACTAGTTTAAAAGGCATGACAGACCAGCAGAAGAACGCTACTATAGCAACTATCTTTGGTCAAGAAGCATTAAGTGGAATACTTGCTTTAATGGATGCTGGGCCATCTAAAATAAATGAATTAACTAATGGTTTTAATAATTGTGATGGGGCAGCAAGTGAAATGGCTAGAACTATGCAAGATAATACTAAGGCTAGTATAGAGCAGGCTTTTGGTGCTATGGAAACAGCAAGTATTAAAATGTTGCAAGTTGCTGCACCAGCTATAAAATCTATTGCAGATGGAATAGGGAATTTAGCAGATAAATTTAGTGCATTAACTCCAGAGACACAAGAATTAATCTTAAAAATGGGTTTAGCAGCTGTCGCAGCAGGGCCACTTCTATCTGTAGTTGGAAAAGGAATAAGTTTATTTACTACATTAGGTTCATTGATTGCAGGAGCTGGAACAGCAACAGCGGGTGCAGGTGTTGCTGCGGGTGGTGCTGCTGTAGGGTTTGGAGCTTTAAGCACAGTAGCGTTACCTTTAGTTGCAATAATTGGAGCTGTAGCAGGTGGAATATATCTTTTTACTAAAAACACAGAATTAATGAGTGGTAGTTGTTTAAAGTCTAGTGAAGATTTAGGAGTGGTTGGAAATGCTTTAGAAATGTTACATGGTGATTATGCTTTAACAGCTGATGAAATGGATAAAATGAATATCAAACATAAAGAGTGGTCAGATAAAATAAGTCCAGAAACTCAAAAAGCATTAACTGAAACTTCTGATAAAATAGCTAAATTAAATTATGAACTGGAATCTACTAATGGTTTAGATGGGGTTATTACTAAAACACAAATAGATGGATTAAAGAAAAGAACTGATGATTTATTCAATGAAACAGTTGAAAAAATAAAACAAAGAGCCCCAGAAACTCAAAAAGCTATGGCAGAAGCGTTTAAAGCTGATGATGGTAAATTAGATGAAAATGAGAAAAAGCTAGAAGAGTTTTTTAATCAATCTCAAAATAAGCAAATAGCAGAGGTTAAGGAATATCAAAAACAAATAAATGATATTTATGATAAAGCAGCTAAGGAGCATAGAGATTTAAAACAAGAAGAGGTCCAAGCTATTCAAGATTTAACTATAAAAATGGGTAATGTTAATTTAAATAATACTGTAAAAAATAATGAAGAGCTTATTGCAGCACAAGCTGATTTTAATGCTCGAATGAAAAACTTGGATATGAATGGTTTATCTTCTCTGTTAAGCGAAAAGGCTAAAGCAAGAGATAAAGAGTTAGTTAGTATAAGACAAAACTATGATAAGCAGATAGAAGAATTAAAGCTTTATAGACCTAAAATGAATGCTGAACAACAAAAAGCATGTGATGACCAAATAGCAAAATTAGAAAAATTAAAAACAGATTCTCTAAATAAAGAAAAAGAAAAATATCAAGGATTTCTTAATGAAGCTATGAAAAAATATCCTCAACTTATAGATTATATAAATACATCTAATGGAGAAATAATGACTGATGAAGAACAAAATAATAAAAAGAGATTAACTAGATATGCAGAACATATGGAAGGCATGATGGGGGCAACTGAAAGTGGTTATTATAAAATTAAGGATACTGTAGATGGAAGTATGCATGATTGCTATGTTGAGGTTGATGAAGCAAGTGGTCAAATTGTTGGAGCTTGGGATAGAAGTACTGGACAGATTTATGGTAATCCAATAAAAGCTAGAGAAGATATAAATCAAGACTTGAAAAACGGAGTAGCATTTCAACCGATAGTAGATTCTTATGATGTAAAGAAACAAGAAGTTTGGAATAATGCTATTAAAGTGCAATGTAGTCAAGACTGGGATATGTTTGGATGGGTAAAATCAGCATGGAATGGAGTAAGAAGTTGGTTTTCTAGTCATCCAGTAAGTGTTTCAACTACTGGTGGATTTGGTAATGCAAGTTCTCACTACAATGGACTTGACTATGTTCCTTATGATGGATATTTAGCTAGACTACATAAAGGTGAGAGGGTAATGACTGCAGATGAAAATGCTAAGTACAGTAATAGCAATAATACAACAAGCACGGTAATTAACTTTAATGGTACTTATGGATTCAAAGATAAAGCAGATATTGATTACTTTATGAATCAAGCTGCTATTAAATTAAAAGGAGTTAGATAATGATTGCTAATGGTATAGATATATTAAAAACTTATGATGCTATTCTAACAGGTAGAGATATACAAGCCTGTAATATAGTAACCTTTGATGAATGGTTAGATGATTCCTTTGATCCTAGAGTTAATAAGCAAAAAGAAGGGTATAGTGCTATTACAGTTAAATTACTTGTTGAGGGAGCAAATGAAGATGATGTACTTTTAAAGACAAGTAATATAATAAATATTTGTAAAAAAGGAGAATTGAAATTTAGTGATTTTAATTTTTCTTATAATATTTCTTTAGAAAAGCATCAAGAAAAGCTGATTAGTGAAATTCTTTATGAGCTTACATTGAATTTTAAATCTACTTTTAAATTAAGTGATGAAATAACTATAAACATGAATAGAGAAACATCTAAAAATATTAATGTAGAAGGTAATATAAAAACTCCTTGCATTATTGAAATAACGCCTCTATTGGATACTATAGATATTACTATTAGTGGATTAAATGATGATATAGTTATAAAAAATTTAAAAGTAAATAAGAAGATAATAATAAACTCTTTAGAAGGAACTGTATTGGAAGATGGTATCAATAAATTTGCTGATACTGACTTTTGGGAGTTCCCTTATTTATTGCCAGGAGTTAATACAATAAAAATTAACAAAGATACTTGCAATATAAATGTGAAATATAAAAATAGATATATATAGAAAGAAGGAATTAAAATGTCAGAAGTAAATGAAGCAAAAGTAACAAGTACAATAACAGAATCTACTAATTTAAATGGTACAGTAGATATAGAGAAAGATGGAATGAAACAAACAGTCTTAACAATGAGCTGTAGTTTAACTCAGAATACTGTTGTAAATATCCAAACTTATGTAACTAATATGGATTTATTCTTAGCTAATTCTCAATTAGTTCAAGCTGAAGTTAATAAGTTTAAGGGAAAAGCTACAGAAGTAGGTAAAGGCTTAAACTGTTTTGTATTCTAATATAGGAGCTTGCAATAGTAAGCTCTTTTTTATATAAAAATTTAAAGAAAGAAGGATTTTAATTATGGCAAATAAAAACAAAAATAAATTTAATAAGAATAAAGAAAAGGTAGTTGATGTTAAGTATGCAGAAGTTAAAGAACAACAAGAGGTTAAACCTACTTTTGAAACTGGGAATTATGTAGTAAGTGTTGTAGCTAATGGAGAAATAATTAAAAAAATAGCTATTGCAGGAGCAGAAATTTATGTAACTAAATTAGCAGACGGAGGTCTAACTGTAGACCTTAAATAAAAGGAGGAAGTTAGACTATGTTACAACTATTTGATAAGAACAAAAGAAAAATAGCAGGATTAATTGAGTATGAAAATCTATGTATAGAAAGTATTTTAGAGAGTGGAGACAAAACACTCTCTTTTTCTTATTCTACATTTAGTAAATTTCATGATGAAATAGAAGAAGAAACATATATAAGAACAAAAAATGACGAGTATGTTGTCAAAGCTAAATTAGCAAATTCTAAAGATAATAAAACTGCATTTACATGTAAGCTTAATATAGAGGAACTTGAGGGTAATATATTCGATAGATTTGAAACTGTAGAAAAAAACATAATTGATTGTTTAAATCAAGCTATAGTTAGCACTGGATGGACTATAAATACAGAAAATTGTACTAATAAAAAAAAGAGAACAATAAGAATTACGAATTGTTCAAGTTGGACAATTATACAGAAGGCTAAAAAATTATATGGTATAGAATTTAAGTTTGATACTCTAAATAAAGTAATAATGCTATATGATAGGATAGGTACTGATAAGGGGACTTATTTTATAGATAGTTTAAATTTAAGAGCATTGCAAACACAAGGAAATAGTTATGGCTTTTATACTAGAATAATTCCAACTGGTAAAAATGGATTAACTATAGCTAGTGTTAATGGTGGGAAAATATATTTAGAAAATAAGCAGTATTCGAATAAAACACTGACTTATTACTGGAAAGATGAAAGATATGTTAAGCCAGACAGTTTAAAAGAAGATGCATTAGAAAAGTTGAATATAATGAGTAAGCCTTTTAAAAGTTATATAGCTTCAACAATTAATTTAGTTGAAATGAATGAGAAGTATAAAAGTATTCTTTATTATAATTTAGGAGACTATATTTACTTAATTTCTAAGAAAAATAATATTAAGGATAAACATAGAATTGTAAAAACTAAAGAATATCCTCAAGATCATTCTAAAGATACGGTAGAATTAGCTAATAAGGCTTTAGATTTAAGTGAAGAAAAGTTACTTGTAGATGAAATGAATACAACTCTAGATAATGTTACTACGGATAATGGAACATTAAATGGCAGTGCAATAGATTCAATTCAAGTAAAACAAATAGAGGATTTTAGAGCTAATGTAATAGAAGTTGTAAATCTTAAAGCTATTAATGCCAGTATAGAAAATCTACATGCAAATAAAGCTGACATACAAGATTTAAATGCAGTTAAAGCTAGGATAGGGACATTAGAAGCTACAAAAGCTAATATTACACAATTAACAGCTGTAAGTGCAGAGGTACAACAACTTAATGCAATAAAGGCTAATATTACAGATTTGAATGCAGCAACAGCAAAGATAGGAATACTTGAAGCTAAAACAGCTAGTATAGATAATTTACTTGCTGGTAATTTAACAGCAGATAATTTTAAAGCTAATTCTATTACAGCAGGAAGTGGAATAATAGCTAGTGGAGCTATAGGAAGTGCACAAATAAGTTCTTTAAGTGTAAATAAATTAGAAGCTGGAGATATTACAACTAGCAAACATAAAATTGTTAGTGCAGATGGAACTATAGAAATAGTCGGAAATCAAATTCTTATTAATAGAAATAATGTTAATAGAGTTATCTTAGGAGAGTACAGAAAATCAGATGGTACTACAGAATATGGATTATTAGTTAGAGCCAAAGATGGTCAAACTATAATGCTAGATGGTAATGGAGTACACAACGCTGGTATTACAGATGGAGCTATAGATAATAACAAAGTAGCAGATAACGCTAATATAAGTGGTAACAAGTTAGATATAAATTCTGTTATTAGAGAAGTAAACAATAATGGTACTGAAACTATTAAGGGTACTAAGGTTACTGTAGGGGATAGGACTTTAGATGTAGAATTATCTACACAAAAGAATACTATCACAGAGCATGGAAAAGAATTATCTAGTCAAAAAGCTACAATACAAGCTTTAGATAATGCAATAAAACTTAAAGTAGATACACAAACTTTTACTCAATCTACAACTATTATAAATAATAATATTAATAGAGCTAAGGAAGAAGCTATAAATAGTGCTAATAGCCATGCGGATAATAAAGCAAATGAAGCTCTTAATAATGCTAAAGCTTTTGTTAATGCAGAGATAACAACAGTAAACTCTCATTTAAATAAAGCTACATCTGAAATAAATGTCTTGAAAGAAAAAATAGAAAGTAAAGTATCTCAATCAGATATAGATAAAGCTGTAACAACTATAAGAACAGAGAAAATAATATATGCAAGAGGAACAGGAAATGATTTCCCAAGTAATGCCCTAGTAAAAGTTAATGGTAAAACAATAACTGATGGACAAGGTAGAGGATTAAGAATAAATGCTTTAAATAAAGTTACATTAGAAAGAGTTTTCTTGCAAGATTATGATACATTTGGTTCTGAAGATGCTAAAGTATCATTTGTAAATAAAATAAATGAACTTAATAATGGCGATTATATAATAATAATCACTTCTCAAGATGCTTCTTATCCATTACATCCACCTATAAAAGAAGCCTTAGAAAAAATAGGAGCAACACTTTTCGATAATAAACAAGGAACTTATAGAGAGGCTTATGCTCTTATAGGTAAGTCAAAACTAGGTAGAGGTAATGGAGTAGAAATGTTTATTCCTAGAACAGCTAATGATAAAAGATTTGCTGAAGTTTCTGTAAAGGTTGGTGAAGATGGAACTTTTATAGGTGTAAATCCTAATAATATGGGATTAGAAGCAACATTAATCACAAGCAATATATCTGATGTATCTAGTGAACTAACTCAAACTAAAAATAGTATAGAAGCTTCAATTAATTCAATTAATTCTAAAACACAATCTATAGAAACAAACTTAAATGGTAAGGCGACTAAACAAGAAGTTAATAATAGAGTTGCTACTATTAAAGCTAACTTAGATTCTATCACTCAAAGAGTTTCTAATACAGAAAGTAAAACTAATAGCTTAGAAACCAATATAAATGGTAAAGCTAGTAAGCAAGAATTAACAGTTGTTAATAACAAAGTTACAGAAGTTACAGCTAGTTTGAATGGAATTACTCAAAGAGTAGGAAACACAGAAAGTAGAATAAATGCTTTAGATGGGAAAGTAGCTGGAGCTGTAACATTGCAGCAATTTACAGAATTCAAACAAAGCAATGATAAATTTAAATTTACTGTAGAACAAAGAAGTAGTGTATCTAATATACTTCCTAATAGTAGTTTTTTTGGTGGAGATCGTGGATGGCTTCATGATGGAGTTGAATTTTGGTATGGCTCTTATAGTGGGTATGGATTCAAAGGAAGAATGACTGGTGCTATAAAAAATAGAACAAGCTACAATACTCCAGAACGCTTTTTACAAACTCATAAAGCCTATAAAGTTAAAAAGAATACAACTTATACAATAAGTTTTCATTATGCTTGTGAAATGAATATTCACTCAATGGAAGCTTATGTTGTTCTTTCGGATACTGAACATGGAGATTATGCTCAACCTATACGAATTCTTGAGAAACCAGGCGGAACTCAAAGTGATCCTAATAATGATATTCCATTTACTTATAAATTTAATACTGGTAATCATGAATGGGTTTGGCTACGCTTCGACCATAATGGAATGAAACCAGGAACAAATTGGGATCAATATTGTTGGTTATATGTAAGTGAAATTGGAATATATGAAGGTGATGTCGGAGCTGTTAAGTGGACACCAAAAGGTGGAGAAGTTTATTCAGCTAACTATCAAATGGATGGTCTAGGATTCAAAGGGACTTTTGAAGATGGAACTTATGCACAGCTGGGAAGAGATGGTTTTGAATGGTATAACGCTGGTACTGGACACGCATACCATGCATTAACTTATGTAACGAGTTTTGACGTGCCAATTGGTAATCCAGGTAAAGCATATATAAAACTACCAGCTGAATTTACTAAAAGAAGAAGCTCTCTTAAATGGACAGTTGCATTGAGAGGATATTATTACAATACTACAGGTAACTTCTTCCCATTCCATGTACATTGTACTGGAGCAAGAGATTATATAGAAAATGGACTTGTTGTTTGTGAAGTACAAGGATTATGTAAAATACAAAATGGAAGTAATTCTGGAGATGTACAATTTAGACCACTTACAGCAATGTTAATAGCAATAGCATAGAAAGGAGATTTATTTATGGATAATTCTATTAAAAACTTTGAAAAGAAAGTAACTTTATTTTATTCACCAACAACTGGAGATATAAAACTCCATGCAGGTGGAATACAAGATATGAGTTATTTTGGTCCTGAAAGAGATGACTATAATTATAAATTTATAGTTGTAGATAAAGATGATTATTTACTTAATAATTTAGAAAATTTCAAAGTTGAAAATGGAAAGGTAAAACTAAAAAATAATGATATGTTAGCTAAATATATTTAGGCAGAAAGGAAAGCGATATGCATGAAGAATTAGTAGAAGATAAATTAAAAACACATGATAACAGATTAAATAATCATGCTGATAGACTAGATAAACTGGAACAAAGTGATGCTAAGAAAGAGGTTCAAATATCTAACTTAATAAAGAGTATAGATACTTTAATAACAGTATTAAAGTGTTTTATAACAATGTTTGGAGGAGCTATAGTAGGCTTCTTTTTTTATGCAATTCAAACTCATATATTTAAATAGAAAGGAAGATGA
>OKAM01000073.1_pt1 | contig 15354 bp, 15 predicted proteins | sample 1613521 | NCBI WGS metagenome assembly OKAM01 (sample SAMN04436863, study PRJEB24849) | human gut metagenome | biome: human gut; feature: NICU; material: stool | host: Homo sapiens | place: USA: Saint Louis, MO | collected 2011-10-13 | reverse complement strand
AGATTTAATCATAGCCTTAGTTATCTAATTATTGTAAGTTTAAACTTATTAACAGAGATTTATTCACTTTTTTCATATCATCCTCTGTCATATGTCCAATTTTTTCTTTCAATCTCTTCTTATCTAAAGTTCTTATTTGTTCTAAAAGAACAACAGAATCTCTATTTAACCCATATTCCTCAGAAGAAATTTCTACATGTGTAGGCAATTTTGCCTTATTTATTTGTGAAGTTATAGCCGCAACGATTACAGTTGGACTATACCTATTTCCTATATCATTTTGTATTATTATGACTGGTCTTATTCCCCCTTGCTCTGATCCAACAACTGGACTAAGGTCAGCATAAAATATATCCCCTCTTTTTACATTCAAACTAGCCATTTATATCACACTCCGCAAAGCCATGTCTCATATTCTATTTGATCAAAGTATTCTACAGAAGTTCCTTCTTCAGCATATTGTGAATTTATTAAAGCCATAGCCTTATATCCTTCCTTCATTGCTTCGTAAAAGTCGTCTTCTTTTTTGTCCTCACTATATGTTATTATATTTCTTCCTTTTAATTGACTAAAATTTTCGATTTTCTTTTCTTTTTTTGAATCTTGTTTATTAATCTTTGATACTGACATGTACATCACTCCTAAATGCAAAAAGAGTTATAAAATTATGTATAGATTATATTACAAAATATGCCACCTTGTCAAAGATTTCATCTTATGCAAATGATATTTTTTGACATAATATTTATTATTAAATTTGTTTACTATTATTTTTTCTTAATAAAATATATTAAATATGTAGAATTATACTTAAATATAAATAATTTACAACAGTTAATATTGTGATTGCTAAAAAAAGCAATCACAATATTAATTTTAATTTTTAACTTTACTAAAGTTATTAAACTTTATAGAAACACTCTCTGAATCATCCCTATCATAAATTGTAGCTTCTTTAGGAACTTTTTTCTTTGCATCTATAATCATTACTTCTCTTGAAAAATTTTCATTCCCATTTAAATTTTTAAACTCTAGTATTATTTCAGACTTCTCATTTTCATCATTCCACTTGTAAGTAAATTCATGTTCTTCATTACATAAATCCTTTAATTCATTTATGAACATAAATCTATAGAACTGATCATAGTCTCTTCCAACTTCATAAGTCTTTTCATCTTTAACGTAGTTTATTATTATTTTGTCCTTTTCAAATAATTGTTCTCTATCATCTAAAACAATTTTTGTGCCAACTTCTTCGTCATAATAAATTCTACCTTTTTCTTGGAACTGACCTCTAGAATTTTTAACATCATATATTATTTCTGTTTCATAAGATTCTATAGAAAACATATCTTCCAATATATCTTCTGGTGTTAAATTATAAGTTCTTTGATAGATAGCTAGTCCACCTATAACCCCTAAGATTATAATTAATAGTATTATGAGTATGGCATTTCTTTTACCCTTCATGAAAATCCTCCCAATGAAACCTTATACCTTACATACTATTAATTAGTAATCCTTTTTATTCTAAAAGCTAATCAATTCTTTAATTTTATTAGGAATATTTTTTATAATTTCCATAGCACTTACTGTGAAATTCTCCTTGGATAATTCATCACCTATGTATCCATGTATATATGCTCCTAAAATAGCCGCATCAAAACTATTTACTCCTTGAGATATTAATGAAGTTATAATTCCTGTTAATGTATCTCCCATTCCCCCTGATGCCATAGCACTATTTCCAGTAGGATTCACAAATACTTTATCCCCATCAGTTATTATTGTATTATATCCTTTTAATAGAACTGTAATCCCATTTTCTTTTGCAAAATCTTTAGCAATTCCAATTATATCTCTTTCAACATCTTTAATCTCTATACCTAATAATCTTGCCATCTCTCCTGGATGAGGTGTTAATACTATGTCCCCTTTAAATTCTTTTAAAATGGATTTTTTTCTCTCTAATACATTTATTCCATCTGCATCTATGACAAGAGTTCCACTATAAAGATTGCATATATTATTTAACACTTCAAATGTTAAATCATTATTACCCATACCTGGACCAAAAGCAATTACATTTGCCCCACCAATAAATTCTTCGTATTCTTCTTTAGAATTATATGTTCCTGTCATTCCTTCGTTTAACTTAATAGATAATTCACTTTGGACATCTTTATGAGTAAAAACTGTAACTAACCCAGCTCCAGTCTTTATGGCTGCTTGCCCTACCATGTAAGCAGCTCCAATAAATCCTTTATGTCCAGCAAATATCAATGATCTTCCATATGTACCTTTATGACCATATTTATTTCTATAAGGAAATTTATTTCTTATGTACTCTCTATCTGTAAATCTCATATTATCTGAGTTTTTATAAACTATACACTTAGGTATTCCTATATCTACAATTTTTAAATCGCCTAAATATTCAAAGCTTTTGTAATTTAAAAATCCTAATTTATAAACCTGAAAACTTATAGTTTCATTAGCCTTAACAGCTATTTCACAAATACTACCATCATCTGAATTTATACCTGATGGAACATCTATAGAAACTGTAAATTTACTATTTTCATTTATACATTTTATAGCCTCAAAATATATTCCAGAAATCTCCTTATTAAGTCCAGTTCCAAAAATACCATCAATAAGTATTTCACTATTTATTATGTTATTTTTTAGTATCTCTAAATCCTTATTATTAGAGATACCCTTTATATAGCAACCTAGCTTTTCTAATATAGTAAGATTAGTTTTATAATCTACAGACCCCTCTTTTTCTTTCTCTAATATATGTACATAAACTTTTTTACCTTTATTTAATAGATGTCTTGCAATACCTAAGGCATCACCACCATTATTGCCTCTTCCAGAAATAATAGTAAAACTTTCTTTAGTTAAATCTATATTTTCTAAAAATTTAATTATGGCATTTTCCATTAAAACTATGCTTGGCATATTAAACTTTTCTATATAATCTTTGTCCATATTTCTTATGCTATTAGAACTACATATTTCCATAATATTCACCCTCCAAAACAGAATATGCAATTGCACTACTATTATTATGAGAGATACTTAAATGTACCCTTAGTGAATTATTATTTCCAACTAATTTATTTCCTATTAAATTTGCACCACTATGCAAAATAACTTCAGGTTTTCCTAATTCATTTCTAAGAATTTCAATATCTTTAAAAGAGAATCCCCTTATACCAGTTCCTAAAGCCTTACTTACAGCTTCCTTAGCAGCAAAATTTCCAGCTATAACCTCACTATTCATGTTTCTACTAATAAAATAATCTATTTCTCTTTCAGTAAATAACTTACTTAAAAAATTTTTATTATTTTGAATAGCTTGTCTAACTCTTTCTATTTCAATGATGTCCACACCAATACCTATTATCATAGAGATCCTCTCCCTTAATCATTAATATATTTATCTACTATGATACTACTAGAATGCAAAATCAGCCACACAGTTATCAACGTCTTCACCTATAACATCAATTAGATGTATAGGTGATACTTCGTACTTATGCAATTTCTCCACTAAGACTTCTACCTTATCTTTATTTGGAGATATCTTATCAACTGAATCTCTTTCTATATTAATTAAATCTGAATCCTTAAAATCTTTTCTTTCAACTTCTATTCCATACACTGTTGTTCCCTTAAAACAACTTTCTATTAATCTATAACAGAATTTGTAACATTTATCTTCTAAATTTATTTCCTTATACAGATTTTTTACGATTTTCATTTAATTTCCTCCCTATTTCCCCTAATCTTATATAAATGTAAACCTTAATCACCTTTATCTTATCACCTTTATAAAAAAAAACATGTCAAATCATGCACATATAAACATATTTTTTATCGTTATTTAACGACATAAGTCTCTTAATAGAAACCCAAATTTCATTTTTTTTGTATTTTTCTGTGAAAATTTCTTCTTTTTTATCTTTATTTTTTTATCTTTTCATAATTTAGTAATAAATTTTATGAAAACGATGTAAATTCTATAATTTATCCACTTATTATGTAATTAGTTATATTTATGAAAATATCTAATTATGTAATAATTCTTCCTGTAATCGTTATACATAAATTAAATATTAGGGGGATTTTTTATGACTAACAAACAAAAAATGCGTAAGCGTAGAAGGGCTTTGCTTTGTGTTTTTGCAGCATTTGCATTTTCTTTTAATCCTTTAGGAAAGATAGCTTACGCAACACCTAAACAAGATACAAGTGTTGTAAATTATGTGAAAACTCAAGAAGAAACTTCAAACTCAATTCAGAATCAACCAATCTCATCTTATTGGTATCCAGAAGATTTATTAAAATGGAGTGCTAACAATGATAAAGATGCAAAGTTTAATAAAAGCACAGTTCCATTAGCAAAAAGAGTCGAAAAAGATAAACTTGATACTATTAATGACACTCAAAATAAAGATGTTAAAGTTGTAGCAATTTCAATAATGAATGCTAACACTAGTGGTAATCCATCACAAGGTTCAAATAAATTTAGTGCTAATACATTCTCTTATTGGCAATACATAGATAAATTAGTTTACTGGGGCGGATCAGCTGGAGAAGGATTAATAGTTCCTCCAAGTCCAGATGTTACTGACTCAGCACACAGAAATGGGGTTCCTGTTTTAGGTACTGTATTCTTCCCTATGACAGCTCATGGTGGAAAAATGGAATGGTTAAATAAATTCCTTGAAAAAGATGCTAATGGAAACTTCCCTATAGTAGATAAATTAATTGAAGTTGCAGAAAACTATGGCTTTGATGGTTGGTTCATAAATCAAGAAACAGAAGGAACTGAACAAGAACCTTTAACTCCTGAACATGCTAAGCTTATGCAAGAATTAATAAAGCAATTTAAAGCTAAGTCTAACGGAAAATTTGAAATCATGTGGTATGATTCCATGACAAAAGATGGGGATATGGATTGGCAAAATGCTTTAACTGATAAAAATGAATATTTCTTATTAGATGGAGATAAAAACAAAGTTGCTGATAGTATGTTCTTAAATTTCTGGTGGACATATAATAGTTTAAAAGATAAAGATTTATTAAGAGTATCTAATGAAAAAGCTAAAGAAATAGGAATAAACCCTTATGACTTATATGCTGGAATAGATGTTCAAGCAAATGGATATAAAACTCCTCTTAGATGGACTCATTATCAAAGAGATGACCAAGCTCCATTTACTTCATTAGGTCTATATTGTCCAAGCTGGACTTATTTCGATGCTAAAACTCCAGAACAATTCCAAGAAAACGAAAGTAGATTATGGGTTAATGAACATGGTGATCCATCAAAGGCAACTAATGCTCAAGGAGTTGATTGGAGAGGGATTTCAACATACTCTGTTGAAAAAAGTGCTGTAACTAGCCTTCCATTTACAACTAACTTTAATATGGGTAATGGATATGATTTTTATGTTAATGGTAATAAAGTATCTACTCAAGATTGGAATAATAGAAGTTTAAATGATATAATGCCAACTTACAGATGGGTTATTTCAAATGAAGAAAATAATAATGTAAAAGCTGACATAGATTATACTACTGCTTACTATGGTGGTAACTCAATTAAACTTTCTGGTTACCTAGCTGAAGGAAAAGCTTCTACAATAAAACTTTATAGTTCTGATTTGACTTTACCTGAAGGTGTACAATTCACTACTACTGCTAAGGCTAATGGAAATACTGTAGATATGGATTTAGTTCTTACATTCCATGATGGTACAGAAACTACTATTTCTGCCGATAAGAAACTTGGTACTGATTGGACTAAACTTACTTATGATGTTTCACCATATGTAGGAAAATCAATTAAAACTATTTCTTATAAACTTTCAAGCCCGGTATGTGTTGATAACTTCTCTGCAAACTTAGGTAATATAACAATAGAAATTCCTAACTCAAGTTCAAAAGTAAATATATCTAATGCTAAATTAAATGATGTTAACTTTAAAGATGGAATATATGCAGGTGCTAGACTTTCATGGAGTCCTGAAGGAAATTCTTCTGATGTACATCATTATGAAATTTACAGAGTTATGAATGATGGAACTAAAGTTTTACTAGGTGCAACTCCTAATACAAGTTATTATGTTAGTGATTTAAGAAGAAATGATAAAGAAACAAATACTAATTTTGAGGTAGTTGCTGTTAATAAAAACTATAACAGAGGAAATAGTCAAAGTATAAATATGGAATGGCCTGCTTACCCTGCTCCAACAGCATCATTTAAGGTTTCAAATACACTAATAGCACCAGGACAATCAGTAACCTTTACTAACACTAGTTCTGAAGTTACAGAAGAAATCCAATGGAAATTCCCAGGTGCTAAAGTTGAAAGTAGTACTGAACAAAATCCAACTGTTACTTATGAAAAGGAAGGTGTTTATCCAGTAACACTTACTGCTAAAAATTCTTCTGGAGAAAATGTGGAAACTAAAACTGAACTTATAACTGTTACAAATGCTGCAAAAGATGGTTTAGTAAACTTATCACTTAATAAATCAGCTACAGCATCAAGCTTTGTAAACGAGAATGAAGCTCCTCAATATGCTTTAGATGGAAATGTTAAAACTAAGTGGTGTGCCGTAGGCCCTGCTCCTCATACATTAACAATAGATTTAGGAGATATTAAAACTATAGGAGAATTAGAAATAAGCCATGCAGAAGCAGGTGGAGAAAGCAGTGGTATGAACACTAAAGCTTACTCCCTTGAAGTTAGTAATGATGGTGAAAACTTTACTCCTGTATTAAATGTAGATGATAATACAAAGGCTATAAGCAATGATGCTTTCCCTGTTACTAAAACTAAATATGTTAGATTAAATATTATTCAGCCAACTCAAGGTGCAGACTCTGCAGCTAGAATATACGAGGTTGCTGTAAAGGGATTAGATGGAAATGTGGATTTACCACCTGTAATAAACCCTGATGATTCAAATAAACCAGTTGATCCTGATAAGCCAAATAATCCAGACAAACCAAACACTCCTGAAAGCCCAGATAATCCTGGTAATACAGATAAACCTGTTAATCCTGATCAACCTGGCGATTCTGAAAAACCAGAAAATCCAAACAAACCTGGTGATACAGAAAATTCAGGTGAAAAACCTTCTGAGCCATCTGATTTATTTAGTAAAGAAATCACTGAAAATAGTGCTTTACTAAGTTGGAATGCTCCTGAAAAAGTAGACTTAATTAAAGAGTATGTTATTTATCAAGATGGAAAAGAAATTGGTAGAGTTCCTGCTGACAAAACTCCACTTGAGTTCTTAGCTAAAGACTTAAAACCTAATACTAAATATAACTTCCAAGTATCTTCAATTGATAAAAACGGAAAAGAATCAGATAAAATATCATTAGAAGTTACTACAAATAAAAAAGATAATGGAAATTTACCTAATACAGGATCACCTATAGGGGCTGGTGCTTTAGCTACTACTGGAATTGCTTTATCATCTGCTGGTGTTTATTTAACTTTAAAGAAAAAAAGAAAATAAATAATGAATTATAAATAAAAATCAATTTAAAATAGCCATACTAAAGTATGGCTATTTTTACTTCTATCCATATATGTTTTTACAGTTTATACCAAGGGTTTCATGCAATTTTTAACTAAAACTTATTAAATATTCATGCTAATTTTCTGAAAATTCTCAATTGTTTTTTAGTTTAAAAATCAGTTAATAATGCCCAATTTCTATTTACTTTTAACCCTAAAAGTGTATAATTAATAATATCAAATAATAAATTTTATTAATTGATATTATTAATTAATTAAAAGGATAATTACACTTTTTTATATCATTTTATCAAATATTTATAAATTTGTTTAACATAGTGAAATAATTATTTGTAATTCTATATAAAGCTAATTTGTACTTTTAATTAATTTAATATCATTTTAGGTTTATGTATAAAATAATTCTTAATTTATAAAAAATATTACATTTTGAAGGGAGGTAGCTGCATATTATTCTACAAAAAATATGTAGCGTATGTAGTGAAGCACTTAAATATTAAAGACGATTTATTTTGGGTAGGAGCATTAGATCCAAACCTTAGAGTATTTGACATAATAATGTACACACCTTACGGAACAACTTATAATTCATATGTTGTAAAAGGTAGTGAAAAAACAGCAATATTTGAAACTGTAAAAGCTGAATTCTTCGATCAGTATATAGCAAGATTAAAAGACTTAGGTGTAGAACCTTCAGAAATTGACTATATCGTTGTAAGTCATACTGAGCCTGACCATGCTGGTTCTATAGGTAAAATATTAGAATTAGCTCCTAAAGCTAAAATAGTAGCATCACCTATAGCTATTAACTATATAAAAGAAATAGTTAATGGAGATTTCGAATCAATCCCAGTTAAAGATGGAGATTCAATTTCTTTAGGAAATAAAACTTTAAAATTCATGTCAGTACCATTCTTACACTGGCCTGATACAATCTACACTTACGTAGAAGAAGATAAAACTCTTATCACTTGTGATTCATTCGGAAGCCACTATTCTTGTGAAGAAATGTTTGATGATTTAATTCCTAATGAAGAAGAATATATGGAAGCATTAAAATACTACTTTGATTGTATAATGGGACCATTTAAACCATATGTTTTAAAAGCTCTTGATAAAATAAAAGGATTAGACATAGAAATAATCTGTCCAGGTCATGGTCCAATCTTAAGATCTAACCCATATAAAGTGGTTAATCTTTATAAAGAATGGAGTACTCCAGCTCCAGCTAAGGAAGTTAAAAAAGCTTCAATATTCTATGTTTCTGCATATGGATATACTAAACAATTAGCTGAAAAAATAGCTGAAGGTATTAAATCAACTGGAAACTTAGACATAAATCTATTTAATATAATAGAACATGATATGACAGAATTAGTTGGCGAAGTTGGTTCATCAGATGCTATATTATTTGGTTCTCCAACAATCGTAAATGAACTTGTTGAGCCAGTAAGAGATTTAATGGCAAAACTTAACCCTGTAATTCATGGTGGAAAAATAGCTGGTGCCTTTGGAATTCTAATTTATATGTACTTATTTTAAATTAAATATAAATTATTAAAATTTCAAATTAGATACTTGCTTAAACATATTTATTTCCTTTTCAGATTCTACAGAATCTAAAGTTTCATTCCAATCTTTATCAAAATTAATCTTAAATAGTTCCACATGAGTCTTATCATTTTTAGGTGCCATTGCTACATATTCTGCACCACAAATTAATTTTTGTTCTAAAACCAGATATTCAATCTTTTTTCCATTTTCATCTCTAAAAGATACTACTTGATTATCATTCATTTTTATTTCCTCCTTTAAATTTTTCTTTCTTATTTATTATTTTATATATTTTTTTATTTATTCTTTTTTAATTTAATCTCATTTACGAGTATATTATATACGATATTAAATGGCTATAATTAATAATTGTTTTAAACTTCATAAAATAAGTAAATAATTATATGTTCTTTTATGAAATAAATTTCTAAAATTTAAAGCTAATAATTATTTATTTAAATCCCTATTTAAAACTGATAAGACTTAAACTTTAAATAACAAAAAACAAACCATCTTAATTAAATATTAAGATGGTTTGTTTTTTGTTATTTATATTTTATAGCTATAATTACATTCCATAAAATCTGAATTACTAAAACTATAATTCCTATCATTATAAAGTAATAATAAGCTAAAAGATTTTGAAAAAATGTTAGCTTTATAACAAGAATTAATATAATAGCCATAATGCTTGTTATTATAGTTTGAATTTTATAAAAACCACTCTTTTTAGCTTTTATAGAATAAATAAACCATATAAAAAATACTAAAGCTATAGTTACATCTATAATTGATAAAATATTTAAATTTTCAACACTTATGCTATTTGAATATTGATATTTCCTAAAATAAACATGGTGCATTACACCAGCTTTTTTATTAGTTAAATATTGAATAGCAATTACCCCAATCCATAATATGGCTTGAATTATTACTATTATTGGATATAGTATTTTTTTTATTTTATCCATGAACTATTTTATAGGATCTCCAGTAATTGATGGATTTCCACCATTACTCCAACCAATCCATCCATCACTGTATATAGATGTATTTTTAAGTCCCATTACATTAGCATAAGTATAAACCTCAGCTGCACGCCATCCACTACCACACATAAATGCAAGATGATTTTTTAGGTTTATTCCTTGATCTTCCCACATTTTTTCTATTTCATATCCATTTCTCATTGTATTATCTACATTTCTATAATACTCTAAAGATGTTGGACCATTTTCTCCTGCATATCCAAAAACAGCGCCTTCTATACGGCCTTTTTTATCATGATAGCTATAACCTGATATTTTACCTATATATTCATCCCAAGTACGATTATCAACTAAAGTAAAATCAGATTTTTTAAGGTCTTCTTTAAGCTCTGGTATAGTAGTAATTACTTCAGGATCTGCTGGTATAGTAGCACCAAAATCTCCTCCTGGAGTTTTATGATTAACCTTAGTTTCTAATTCATATCCAGCACTAGTCCAAGCTCCATCTCCACCATTTAATACTCTTACATCTTTAACACCCATGTATTTTAAAACACTCGCTAAACGATAAGCTGCCATTTGCTCAGCACCTGTAAGTATTATTGTATCATCTTTATTAATTCCATAGTCTGACGCAAATTGAGTTAATGTCTTATCATCTGCAAGCATCCAAGTTGGAGGTGGTTCTATAGTATCTGTATTTATATGTACGCTTGTAGGAACATGTCCCTTTCCATATGTTTGATTTTCATCTCCCCAGCTTGCCTCAAGTACCTTTATGTTTTTAGCATTTTCAAAAGTTTCTGGTTTATTTCCATCAATAACTTCCTTTAATATTTTAGCAGGAACTATTAAACTATAGTCTTCATATTTTTCTAAAGGAAGATCTTTATCACTAGCCCATTCTTTAATATCGTATGAATAAAGATTTTTATATCCTTTTTTTGAAAGATAGTCAGCAACTACCTTTGAATCTTCTCCATTAGCATCATATAATATTATGTTCTTATCTGTAGTTATGCCTTTAGTTTTTAAGGCTTCATCTAATTTATTTTCTTTATCCTTAGCATCAACCTTTATCCAGTTTGCAGAAAAATCTTCTGCATTTGGAATGTGTCCACCCCTAGCTTCATCATATAATATCCACCCATTATATGAATCACTTAAACGTGTATCAACAGCTATCCAAGAATTATCTTTTAAATTTTCTTGTACTTCTTTTGTGCTTAAGGATTTAATAGAAGTATTTACTTCATTACTTTTATTTCCAGAACAAGCCATAAAAGTTACAGTTGTAGATACTGCTATTAGACCTAAGGTTATTTTTTTTAATAAACTCATATTTTCCTCCTTAGTTTTATTAATTTTTATTTAATTTAGTACCATTAAAAATAATATCAAATTTATATTATTTAGTAAATAACTATTGAAAATTATTAATTTTACACTAAATTACGTATTTAAATGTATTTTTTATTATATTTTCCATAAAATATAATACTTTGTTATTTTATTTTTTTTATTAAATATTTTTATGAGTATTTTCAAGTATTTTTTGATTAATCTACTAGATTCAGTAAATTTAAGGAATTAAAGTACATTTTTTAAAAGATTTTTTAACAAATATGGGGTATTATAAAAATATAAATATTAAATGAGGTGATTTTTTTTATGGAAATTAATAAAAGTATAGTCAAATCAATTGCTGAACATCTTTCAGATAGACCATTTGACTTAGAGTATTGGGATGGAGAAATCATTAAGTATGGTGAGGGAGATCCTGAATTTAAACTTATTATAAAAAACTTCCCAAGTAAAAAAGAACTTTTAGCAGATCCTAGTGTAGCTTTAGGTGAAGCATACATGAAAGGTGATATTGATATAGAAGGAGATCTTCAAAAATTCTTTGAAAGTATTATTCGTAATAAAGATAGCTTTATGAACAAAAATACAGTCTTCAAACTTGCTTCTAAAATAAAAGCTCCATCTTTAATGAAATCAAAAAAAGATATAGCACATCACTATGATATAGGTAATGATTTCTATAGTTTATGGTTAGATAAAACAATGAGTTATTCATGTGGATATTTTAAAAGTCCAACAGATACACTTTATGATGCCCAGATGAATAAAATACATCACATATTAAAGAAACTTAATTTAAAAGAAGGTCAACATTTATTAGATATAGGTTGTGGTTGGGGTTACTTAATAATAGAAGCTGCTAAACTTTATAAAGTAAAAGCTTTAGGTATCACTCTTAGTGAAGAACAATTTAAGAAAGCTAAAGAAAGAATAAAAGAAGAAGGACTTGAAGATTTAGTTGATGTTCAATTAATGGATTATAGAAATTTAGAAAAGTCCAACTTAGAGTTTGATAGAATTGTTAGTGTTGGTATGGCAGAACATGTTGGTCACGCTAACTTACCTTTATTCTTTAAAAATGTTGATTCTGTATTAAAAGAAAGCGGATTATTCCTATTACATAACATAACTAACCTTGTGGAAACAGAAGGAAACAAGTGGATCACAACATACATATTCCCAGGTGGATACCTTCCAACATTAAGAGAAGAGCTTAATATTGCTGCAGATATAAACTTCCGTACATTAGATGTAGAAAGTTTAAGACTTCACTATATGAAAACATTAGAAGAATGGTGTAAAAACTTCATGAATCATTTAAATGAAGAAAGAGATATGTTTGATGATGAATTCTTAAGAATGTGGCATTTATATCTTGCTACTTGTGCAGCTGCATTCCACTATTGGGATATTGACATACATCAAATCCTATTCTCAAAAGGAATAAATAATACTCTTCCTATGACAAGAAAATATTTATATGAAGACTAATTAATATTAAAGTCTTTTATCAATTAAGTCTTATTATAAGGTTTTAATACAAAACCTTATATATTGTAACATATTAACTTTTTTAGCTATGTTCTCAAAGAATATCTTCTAAAATTATAGGGAAAATATATATTGAAGTTCTTTTTAGGAGGTATTTAAAATGAATAATAATAAATCAGCCCATGACATAGCTAAACAAATGATTATTGATGGTGAATCCTTCGATAAAATAAAAGAGGTTACTAACTTAAGATTAAAAGAGATAAAAAGAATTCAAAGAGATGAAATAAATCCAAAGTTTTAATTTTAATAATAAAAAATCCAACTTAAAATTAAGTTGGATTTTTTTATTACATATTTTCAAACATTGATTTTAATATTGATGTTGAATTTTTAACTCCCACAGGTATAAATTCTTTATAATCCATGTTAGCCCCATTATTAGCATTATCTGATATTGAACGTATTATTACAAATGGAATTTTATTAAGATATGCAACTTGAGCTATAGCTGCACTTTCCATTTCAACTGCCTTAGCATTAAACTCTTTATCTAATACTTTAACTCTATTACTATCTGCAATAAATTGGTCTCCAGATACTATTCTTCCTACATAAGTTTTAACCTCTGGAACATTTTTTGCAGCCTCTTTTGCTAAGTTTAATAATTTTTCATCAGCTTTAAAATCATAAACATCCATTCTAGGTATTTGTCCGATTTTATCTCCAAAAACGGATGCATCTACATCGTGTTGTACATATGTATCACCTATAACTATATCTCCTGGATATATATCTTTAGATACTCCTCCAGCAACCCCTATATTTATTAAAGATTTAACATTAAACTCACTTGCTAATATTTGAGTACATGAAGCTGCATTAACTTTTCCTACTCCTGATACAACAGCTACAACATGTTGACCCCATAAGTCTCCCTCATAAAAAGTTAAATCATTTCTTTTTACTTCTTTTTGATTCTTCATATCCTTAAGAAGTACTTCTAGCTCTTCATTCATCGCACCTATAATCCCTATAGTGTTTTCTTCCTTAGATGCTTCTACATTTTTCTTGCTTTCACATGCAATTAAGCTAAAACTTGTAATTAATATAGCTAATAATACACTTGTTGTCTTTTTTAATATATTCAATTTGCCCCTCCTAAAAGTGTTTATTCGAACTATATATCATTTTAAAATTTAATAGTTCGTTATTCCACAAATAATTATACATAATATTTTTATAATTACAAGTATTTTTTTGTATTTTTTAATATGTAGTCTAATAAATTAATGACAAACCAAAAAAACAGAGAGGAAAGTAATTTAAAACTCTCCTCTCTATTTTAAAAACTTATTAACTTTAAAGCTATTACGAATTTTATAATTTTCTCAAAATATTAATTAAATAAAAAACTTACTTAAATTAAAGGTTTTATCAATTATATTAAGTTATCATCTTTTAAAAGCTTATATAATGTTGGGCTTAAATTAAACTCATCCATAAGATTATTAACCTCATTTAAAGACTTTTCTTTCTTAGCCTTAGAAACATTTCCTTTAGTTGCTCTTATTAATATATTTTTAGGTGAATGTGCTATATCTATAAATTCTAAAAGCTGAGTTTTATATCCTGCACACTCTAAAAGATTAGCTCTAACTGAATCAGTCATAAGTGCTGATATTCTTTCTTTAATTATTCCATAGTTAGTAAGTATAGAAAACTTTTCACTTTCTATTTGACTATTAAATTCATGTTGACAACATGGAACTGAGAATATCATTTTACTATTCCACTTTATTGCATTATATAAAGCATAATCTGTAGCTGTATCACAAGCATGTAGTGTTATTACCATATCTACCTTATTATTATATTTAAATCCATTTATATCTCCAAGCTCAAAATGTAAATTTTCATAATTATATTTTTTAGCTATTTCATTACATTTCTTTATAACATCAGCCTTTAAATCTAATCCTATCATATTAACCTTTATCTTTTTGATTTCAACAAAATAATAATATAATATAAATGTTAAATATGATTTACCACATCCAAAATCTAATATTGTAAGCTCTTTTTGATCTATCTTTTTTATTTCATCATCTATTATTTCTATAAATCTATTTATTTGCTTGTATTTATCATATTTAGAGTTTATAACCTTTCCTTCTTTAGTAAAAACTCCTAAGTCTATAAGAGGCTCTATAATCATTCCCTCTTCTAATATGTAGTTTTTCTTTCTATTATGTTCCTTCTTTAAAACTTTTAAAGCCTCATTATTTTTCTTAATTCCTAAAAATACTTTTCCTTTTTTAGAAACCTTAAGATCGAAAGAACTTTCTTTAGAAAAAGCATTTAATTGCTTGTATTTAATAA
>OKAM01000068.1_pt1 | contig 15648 bp, 9 predicted proteins | sample 1613521 | NCBI WGS metagenome assembly OKAM01 (sample SAMN04436863, study PRJEB24849) | human gut metagenome | biome: human gut; feature: NICU; material: stool | host: Homo sapiens | place: USA: Saint Louis, MO | collected 2011-10-13 | reverse complement strand
ATTATATAGAAAGATAGTGAGGAAATTTTATGAAGGAAAAAGTAAAAAGCTTTTTTAAGTGTAACTGGGTTTTTATTTTCTTAGTGATAACACTTCAAATAAAATCAATGTTACTTTTATCTATGCTTAGAACCCCAGGGTCTAGAGGAATTAATTTTGACTTAATGTATTTTACTCCCCCTGCTTGGTGGGCTCATATAGCAATAGTTACGTTAATAGCGAGTTTTGTTTATCTATTTAAAGGTAAAGGAAGAATGTGGGCAGGTGTAGTTATTGATATTCTAGTGACAATTTTATTCGTGGCTGATATTTGGTATTACAGAGTAAATGGAACTTTTTTATCAATAAGACATATAATTGAGCCAGGAATATTTAATCCTGTAGGAAAGAGCTTATTTAATTTAGCTAAAGTAGATGTAGTGTTCATAGTTGATTTTATAATATTATTTTTAGTTTATAACTTTACAGGTTTAAAAAATGTTAAATATAAAAATAATATAAAAACTAGATTAATTGCATTTATATGCCTTTTTGGAATAAGTGCAACAGTAATAGGGGTATCACACTACTATATAGATATTCAAAGAAAATCAGATAAAAGTTTTTTAAGAATATCATGGGCGCCTTTTCAAACAATTAGTGACTCAAGTCCATTAGGATATCATGGATATGATATTTATTATTATGCTAACAGAAAAGAAACTTTAACTGATGCTCAAAAAAATGAAATTAAAACTTGGTTTGATGAAAACAAAGAAGATTTACCAGATAACAAGTATAAAGGTATGCTTCAAGGAAAAAATGTTATAGCCTTGCAGGTTGAGTCTCTTGAAAACTTTGTTATAGGTAAAAAAGTTTATGGTCAAGAGATTACTCCAAACATAAATAAACTTTTAAAGAATAGTTTATATTTTGATAATATAAAAGAACAAAACAATTCAGGAACAAGTTCAGATTGCGATATAATGGTTAATACATCAATACTTCCTGTTAGAGAAGGAACTACAGTATTTGGGTATCCATGGGCTGAATATAATACTTTACAGAAAATATTAAAGAGTAAGGGATATTCAACAGTTTCAACACATCCAGAGGTTCCTGGAAATTGGAACTGGGCAGAGGTTCATAAGGCATTTAAAGCTGATGAAATATGGGATGCCCATCAGTTTGATCAAAGTGAAATAATAGGACTTGGAATGTCAGATGAGTCTTATTTAAGACAGGTTGGAGAAAGATTAAAGAGTCAAAAACAACCTTTCTATACATTCTTAGTAACATTAACAAGTCATGGACCATTTGATATGCCTAAGGATAAACAATATTTAAATTTACCAGAAGATTTAAATGAAAATATGTTAGGTGCATATTTCCAAAGTGTTAGATATACAGATGAAGCTATTGGAGAATTTATAAATCAATTAAAAGAAGAAGGTCTTTTAGACAATACTGTAATAATGATTTATGGAGATCATGGTGGAGTTCATAAATTCTACGAAGATAAAATAAAAGATGCTCCTTTAGAGGGAGATTGGTGGAAAGATGATGAAAAGGAAATACCTTTCTTAATATACAATCCAAGTATTAATGGAGAGACTATATCAAAAGAAGGTGGTCAAATAGATTTCTTACCAACTATAGCATACCTTTTAGGATTTAATAGAGATACTTTTGATAGTACAGCAATGGGAAGAGTATTAGTAAATACTAATAGAAATGCAAGCATATTAAACAATGGAGAAATAGTTGGAAATCCAACACCTGAAGAAAAAGCTCATTTAGAGAAATCATTTAATATTGCAGATATGATTATACAAGGAAATTATTTTAAAAATAATTAATTAAATTTAAAGCTATTAGCTATATTTTTATTAGGATTTAGCTAATAGCTTTACATATGTTTTATTAGTTTTAATATTAGGAGGGTAAGTTATTAAAAAGGTAACAATTATTTTGATTTAATTAAAATATTTAATATATTATTTCTATTAAAATGTAAAAAGTTTACTTGGTAATAGATTCAAAAAATGCAATAATAATAGAGTGATAACTAAATATTTATTTACTAATTATATTAGAAAGGAGAAAATTTATGGCTAAAAGTAATGGACTTTTAAGTAAAATAGGTGGATTCTTTAAAAAGTTTCCTTTAGAAATTTTATTTTATATTTTACTTGTATTTAAGATAACTGTTTTTTGTACAATGCTAAAAAGCAATAGTGGAATGGAGCTGAATTTAGGATTTGTATATGGATTAATAGACTATAAGATAATATATCTTTTATTCCCATTAATATTCATAAGTTTTGGGTTTTTATTTAAAAGATGGGGAAAGTTTATTTATCTATATATTGTAGACTTAGGAATTTCAGCACTTTTAATTTTTGATTTACTTTATTACAGACTTTATGGAACTTTTCCATCAATAAAGTTTTTAATTTACCCAGATTTATTTAATCCTTTAAATAAGGACCTTATCTTCTTTAGAAGTAGGATGCTATTATTTATAATAGACTTAGTATTATTACCTATACTTTACATATTATTTAGAAAGTACACTAAGGATTGGTATTTTGGAAAGGTAAAATATAGAGTTATAGCATTTTTATTAACATTCTTAGTACCAAGTGGATGTGTATTAGGAAAATACTATTTATATGATGTTAAGGATATAACTAATGGAGAAAAAGGATTCTTAAGGGTTGCTTGGACACCAACTAGTGGAATTTTCAGAGCTACTCCTTTAGGATATCATTTCTTTGATATTTATAAGACATTAGTTCTTGATAAGGATATAAAATTAAGCAATGAAGAAAAACAAGAAGTTAAAAATTGGCTTGATGCAAATTATGAAAACTTACCGGACAATCAATATAAAGGGGAATTAAAAGGCAAAAACTTAGTTGTTTTACAAATTGAATCTTTAGAAGATTTTGTTATAAATAAAAAAATTGATGGACAGGAGATAACTCCTACATTAAATTCAATACTAAAGAATTCATATTATTTCCCTAATATTTATGAAGAAAACTTAACTGGATTTAGTTCGGATGCAGATTTAATGGTTAATACAGGTATGTTACCAATAACTAATACTGCTACATCTTTTGCTTATCCAAGTAGAACTTTAACAACATTGCCATCTATATTAGAAAAGAATGGTTATACTACAGTTTCAGCTCATCCAGAAGTAGCGGGAAGTTGGAATTGGGGGGAAGTACACCACAGTTTATTAAAATTCCAAAATTCATATACATTATATGACTTTAATGAAGATGAAATAATTGGATTAGGAATTTCAGATAAGAGTTACTTAACTCAATTAGCTACTAAGGCTGGGGATTTAAAACAACCATTCTATCTATTTACTGTTACTTTAACAAATCATGGTCCTTTTGAGATTGATGATGCACATACAACAATAAAAATACCTAGTGAAATAGAAGGAACTCTTATAGGACAATACTTTAAAACAGTAAGATATACAGATGAAGCTATTAAAATGTTTATGGACAAGCTAAAAGAAGAAGGAAGATTTGATGATACTGTATTTGTTATATATGGTGATCATGCTGGTCCAAATAAATATTATAAAGAGCAATTAAAAGATGTTAATTTTGACGGTAACTATTGGAAGCTTAATGAGAAAAAAGTACCACTTATAATCTATAATCCATCAATACAAGGAAAAACAATAGAAACTAAAGGTGGACTTATAGATGTTATGCCAACAGTTTCATATCTTTTAGGGATTAATGATAGCAGCTTAAGAAATGTAATAGGAAGAAATCTTTTAAATACAAATAGAAATATAGTAGCACTTCCAGAGGGTGAAGTAGCAGGAGAAGCTAAATCTCAAGATGAATTAAACCATGTTAAAAAATCTTATGATATATCAACTAAGATAATAAGATCAGATTATTTTAAAAATAGTTAATAAGAAGGAAACTTTGAAAAAATAAGTTTTAAATATTTTTAATATAAGTTCTCAAGTTTGTATAAAAAAAGTAGCTATGAAAATTCATAGCTACTTTTTGTTTTAACAAGTAAAATCTTTATCAATAGTTATTATGCAGTTATATTGAGGGTGAGTTTCTTTTACTGCCTTTATAATTTCTTCTTTTAACTCACTTTCAGACATAACTTTTCTTAGTTTTTCTGGGTTAACAACAATATCGAATATAAGATTTTTCTTGTTACCATGGCCAATAATTCTAAAATCATGCATTGATTCTATTAGTGGATTATATTTGATTATTTTGTCTATTTCTTCTTTAGCTTGTTTTATTTCATCATCTTCTAAACAAATAGGGTCCATATGGATTACTAGATAAATCTTTAGTTTTTTAGAAATTTCTCTTTCAGCCATATCTATGATATCGTGTATTTTCATAACATTTATGTCAGAAGGTATTTCTGCATGAATTGAAGCCATGCATTTACCTACACCATAGTTATGAATTATAAGATCGTGAACTCCTATTATATGATCATATGATAAAACCATTTCTCTAATATTTTTAGCAAGTTCTGGATCAGGTGCTTCTCCTAAAAGTGGATTTATAGTTTCTTTTACTAAAGTAAATCCAGCATATAAAATAGCTAAGGAAACAATAACACCTATATATCCATCAATAGGAAAAGTAGTAAATTTTGCAGCTAAAAATGATATAACAACACATGTTGAAGTAAATACATCCCCTAAAGCATCAACTGAAGCAGCTTTAAGAGCTGAAGAATTTATTCTGTTACCTGTTAATTTATTAAATCTACTTAACCAAAATTTAAAGAATATTGATACTACAAGTAGAATAAAAGGAATTACTTCAAAGGTTACAGGTGTTGGATTAAGAATTCTTTCAATTGATGACTTGGTAAATTGAAAACCTACTAACATTACCATGAATGCTACGATTAGAGCTGAAATATATTCAATTCTACCATGTCCAAATGGATGCTCTTTATCAGCTGGCATTTTAGCTAATTTAAAACCTATCATTGTTATTACAGAAGATCCAGCATCAGATAAGTTATTAAAGGCGTCTGCTGTTATAGCTATACTTGCTGAAATTAATCCCACAGAAAATTTTATTAAGAACAAAATTATGTTAACAATTATTCCAACTATACTAGCTAAGTACCCATAAGAACTTCTAACACTTTCATTTTCTGTGTTTTTATAATCCTTAATGAAGGTTTTTATTATAAGATTTGAAAACATATTAATCATCTCTCCATTTTTATTAAGTTTTAAATTAAGTTTATATTAAATTAAAAAATAATTATTATAGTTGATTTAAAAAAATAAAACCTAGAAGTTATATAAATTTATTCAACTAAATCTCATTATATTATATCATAATATTTTATATTGAAAAATATTGAAATAGAATATAAAATAATAAGCAAATTGGGGAATTTTTAATATAGGGAAATTATGAAATATAGGAGAGAAAAAGACATATGAATAGAAGAAAAATAAGTGCTTTATTACTGTCGTGTACTTTAGCTATGAATATTTCAAGCTTTAATGAAATTGTTCTAGCAGATGAAAATAATGGAGAAGAAGTTCAAAATGAAAATCATAAGGAAAGTAATTGTATAGCTGGTGACTACCATGAAGTTAATAATGGAAATGCAAAAAATACAGAGAACACACCTGTTATAAATGGAATAAAAGTAAACAAACAATTGATAGATATAAATTATTCCCAAGGGATTACTATAAATCCAAAATATATAGTTATACATGATACTGATAATAGACAAGCTGGTGCTAATGCTATGGCTAATAGAAATTACTTTGCAAATCATCCAAATGCTAAAGCATCAGCACATTATATAATTGATGAAGGCAATATTATTCAAGCTTTAGAAGATACTTGGAAGGGTTGGCATGTTGGAGATGGTAATAATCCAAATATAAATAATTCCACAACTATTGCTATAGAACTATGTGTTAATAAGGGAAATGATTTTGATAAAACTTTAGAAAATGGAGTTGAATTAACAAAATATCTAATGAATAAATACAATATACCAGCAGAAAACGTTGTTATGCATAGGGATGCAAGTGGAAAAACATGTTCAAGGATGATGATTGAAGATAGACCAAGTTTATGGCCTTATTTTAAAGAGAGAATTTCTGGTGGAGATGGAAGCTTAGAAGATGATGGGTTAAGGCCTAAAATGCAGGGAAAAGTTACTAATGCTTCTGTTCTTAATGTAAGAGAGAGTCCAAGCACTTCTGGAAGGATAGTACATAAATTAAATAGAAATCAAGTGGTAGGAATATATGAAGAGTTAAATGGATGGTACAAAATTGACTATATAGATGGAGTTAAAAAGAAATATGGATATGTAAGTAAGGATTATATATCAATAATTAATGAGAATCCTGAGGATGAAGAAACTAATGAGGATATTGAAATAGAAAAACCATCTGTATCAGCAAATAAGAAAGGGATAGTAAAAGTAAATAGTGCCTTAAATATTAGAAGCGGTCCAGGAAGCAATTACGGAGTAATAGGAACTTTACGTAATAATGATGAGGTAGAAATTATCAAAGAAGTTGATGGATGGTATGAAATAAAGTTTAATGGAAAAAGTGGATATGTATCAAGCCAATATATAAAAGTACTAGATAACGAGTCAAATGAAGAAAAGCCAGTAGAGCCAGAAAAACCATCTGTATCAGTGAATAAGCAAGGGGTAGTAAAGGTAAATAGTGCCTTAAATATGAGAAGTGGTCCAGGAAGCAACTACGGAGTAATAGGTACTTTACATAATAATGATAAGGTAGAGATAATTAAAGAAGTAGATGGATGGTATAAAATAAAATTCAATGGTAAGGTTGGATATGCTTCAAAGTCATATATAACTATAGTCAATGAAGGATCTAATAATGGAAATGATAGTGTAATTAAAGAAGGAACTGTATATGGGGTAAGTACAAATCTAAATGTTAGAAATGGTCCAGGAACTTCATATCAAGTTATTGGATACTTATTATCAGGAGATAAAGTTAAAATTTTAGGAGAGGAAAATGGTTGGTATAAGGTTCAATTTAATGCTAGTACATGTACTAAAAATGGATATGTAAGTAAAGATTATATTAAGGTTTAATTAGTTGTGAATATATTTAAATAGTGTAAATTTTTGAATAAAGGAAGTGCTTTTTGGATAACTTTAAGATTTTGTTAATTATGGATTTTGTGGTAAAGTATAATTAAAAGTATCTATTTTATACAGAAAGGTGAGATACATATGGAAAAAGTTATTGCAAATGAATTAATTAATTTTTTATATGAAAGTCCAACAGCTTTTCATGCAGTAAAGAATGTTAAGGACACTTTAGAATTTGAAGGCTTTAAAGAATTAAAAGAGGCTGATAGATGGAATCTAGAAGTGGAAGGAAAGTATTTTGTAACTAAAAATGATTCAGCTTTAATTGCTTTTAGAGTTGGTAAAGGTGATATTGCTGAAAACGGATTTAAAATAATTGGTGCTCATACTGATTCACCAGGATTTAGAATAAAACCAAATCCAGAGATTACAGTTGAAAATACTTATGTAAAATTAAATACAGAAGTTTACGGAGGACCAATACTAAATACTTGGTTTGATAGACCACTAGCTTTAGCTGGAAGAGTATCCTTAGTAAGTAAAAATCCATTAAAACCAGTAAATAAGATAGTTAATATAAATAGACCTATACTTATAATTCCAAACTTAGCTATTCATATGAATAGAGAAGTTAATGAGGGATATAAAATAAATAGACAAAAGGATACATTACCTTTATTATCACTTGTTAATGAAACCTTAGAAAAAGGTAATTATTTAGTTGAACTTTTAGCAAAAGAGTTATATTGTGAAAAAGAGGATATTCTTGATTTTGAATTATATCCATATGAATATGAAAAAGGGTGCTTAATGGGATTAAATGAAGAGTTTATATCTTCAGGAAGATTAGATGATTTATCAATGGTTCATGCAGGTATTAAAGCATTAATGGATGCTGAAGTATCACAAGCTACTAATGTAATGGTATTTTTTGATAATGAAGAGGTTGGAAGTGCTACTAAACAAGGTGGAGATTCAGATTTCTTAAAAACAATATTAGAGAGAATAGTCCTAGCTTTAGGTAAAGATAGAGAGGATTTCTTAAGATCATTATCAGAATCATTTATGATTTCAGCAGATTTAGCTCATGCTGTTCATCCAAATTTAGGAGAAAAACACGATCCTGTAGTTAGACCTGTTTTAGGAAAAGGACCTGTAATAAAAATAGCAGCATCACAAAGCTATACAAGTGATAGTGATTCATCAGCTGTTTATGAAATGATATGTAGAAATGCAGGGGTTAATGTTCAAAAGTTTGTTAATAGATCAGATATGAGAGGTGGTTCGACTATAGGACCAATATCATCAACTCATTTACCAATAAGATCAGTTGACATGGGAACTCCAATATTAGCAATGCATTCAATAAGAGAGTTTGGTGCTGTTAAAGATCATTTTGATTGTATAAAGTCATTCACTGAATTCTTTAGAATTTAGTCTATTAATAATTTTCAATATATTTAGTTAATATAATTTTTATTAATTATAACAAAAGTGGGATGTAGACATTTACATCCCATTTTTTATATTTAAATATCATCGTCATCTAGCATATCGCCTTCTATATAGTCAAATTCACTATAGGATATATTGTTGCAAACTATGTCATCTTCTAATGGGTTTGGCAGTTTAGTATAAGTTTTACCAGTCTTAGAATAAGAAACTAAATCATGTTTTTCTGGACTATAAAAGTCTCTATCTCTTGGAGGATATTTTTTACTCATATATATTTCCCCTTTCAAATTTTAATTTTGAGTTTTGTTTTAGATTAATGATTTAATTTAAATTGATAAATTAAAGTTACATTAATAAAAACAAATTATTAGTATAGCTATAAATTAGAATTTTAATCTCTAAATTTTTAGCTTAAATTTATTTTCCCCAAAATAAATTTAGTTATTAAGTTAAAATTAGAGTTTGCTTGGTAATTAGTATAGTTTTAGGAAACCTATGTGTTATTTTGTTAAAACTATTATTAATAAGTTTTAAGTAGCTTATATTTATTTAAAGTGGAATTAATAAAGTTGAAAAAAGAAATACTATACTTTAGGATGGTATAATAAGAAGAAAAAATAGATAATACACAGTTGGAAGTTTGGAGGGAGAATTTAATTATGTCATATAAATTAATATGTATAGATATGGATGGAACATTATTAAATAATAAACATGAAATTAGTGAAAGAAATAAAGAGGCTATAAGAAAAGCTACAGAGAGAGGCGTAAAGGTAGCTGTAACAACAGGTAGATTATTTGCCTCAGCTAAATATTATGCAGGACTTTTAGGAGTTAAAACACCTATAATATCATGTAATGGTGCTTTTATAAGAGAAAAGGATGAAGATAAAGTAATATATGAATCTGTTTTAAATGAGGATCAACTAGATAGAATATATGATGTCATAAAAAAATATGATATTAATATGGCCTATTTTAATACACCAAACACTGTAATCTCTGAAAAGATTGTTCCAGAAGAGCATGGCTATAAGGTTATGAATAGAATGATGGGAGAATCAAAGGAAAAGGTAATGTTTTCAGAAGGAATAGATTTTAGAGAAGCTTTTAAAACTTATAGGAAACATATACTTAAGGCTATTTGTATAGAAAATGATAGTAATAAACTTAATGATTTATTTAAGGCAAAAGAAGAATTGAAAAAATATGATGATTTAGAAGTTGTAAGTTCTTCACCAAGTAACTTTGAAGTAATGAATAAAGGTACTTCAAAAGGACGTGCCGTAAAAGTTTTAGCTGATATATTAAATATAAACAGGGAAGAGATTATGTGTTTAGGAGATAGTGAAAATGATCTTAGTATGATAGAGTTTGCAGGACTTGGAGTAGCTATGGGAAATGCAGAAGAATTTTTAAAAGAAAAAGCTGATTACATAACAGACACAAATGAAAATGATGGAGTAGCTAAGGCTATAGAAAAGTTTGTATTAGATTAATTTAACCATATTTTTTATAATATAGAAGATATTAATTTTATATGAGATTAAATGAAAAGTTAAGTTTTTTTTAGTATTTTAAAAATATTTTCTTAAATAAAGAGAGACTAAAATCGTAAAATTTAGGATTTTAGTCTCTTTATTTTTATAAAAATCATGAAAATTTATTTTGCAAAGTAGAAGCTTTCTATAAATTTCTCTATATTATTTATTTTATTCCTTGGTTGTAGTTGTTTTGGATTCTTTTTTTGTTATGGTAGAAGAACCATTTTTAGTTGTAGTGGTAGTTGTGGTAGTAGTTGTGACCACTGTTGTAACAATAGTAGTGGAATCATCTAAATTTTTATCTTCTTTTGATAAAGCTGGTTTAAATGGCCACCAATTTGCCTTTCCAAATATTTTTACCATTGCTGGAATAAATAGAGGAAGAACAAATACAACATATAAAAGTATGCCTGTTAGAACCACCATGGAAATTTCAATTAAGGATAATACTCCAGATGGAAGTAAGGCTGCAAAGGTACCACTAAGGATTATTACGGCAGATATTATTACACCACCCATACTTTTCATTGTTCTTATTATACGTTCTTTTATAGAACCATTAAGATCTTGGTTAAATCTTGTCATTATAAATATTGAATAATCTATACCTAAAGCCATTAAAACTACAAAGCCAAAGAATGATGTTATCCATGATATACCTGGATAGCCCATAATTTTAGTGACAACAAATTGTATTACGCTTATTGAAGTAAAATAAGTTAGTAATAAAGAAATCATTAAGTAAATTGGCATTGTTAAAGATCTTAATATAATAATTAAGGTAATAAATACTCCAACTATTACAAATATTAAAGCTTTATCATAATCAGAATCAGCCATTCTCTTAGTTTCGTATGTTGTACTAGCCATTCCACCAATACCTATATTAGCATTTTCTAACTTAGTTCCTTTAACTCCATCTTGAACAAGAGATTTAAGATTAGGAATTTCATTAACTGCTTCATTAGAATAAGGATTCTTTGTAGTAATTACATTTATTACTGCTAATTTACCATCTGAACTCATATATTGATTTAGGGATTTTTTAAATTCATCATTACTAAATACCTCAATTGGTACACAAATTCCTGAAAGATTATAAGATAGATTTGACCAATCATTTATAAATCCATTAGCATACTTAAGACCATTTTGAATTTCAGTTAATCCATTAGAACCAGCCTCAAGTCCATTAGATAATTCATTTATTTGGCCAGAAAATTCTTTGAAACCATCTTGGATTTTAGATTGACCATTAGCTATTTGGTTTAAGGCATTTGAAATTTCAGGAACTTTAGATGAAATTTCTTCTCCCCCTGCTAAGGATTTGCCAAGACCACTATCTAAAGCCTTTAATCCATTTTCAATTTCAGAAATTCCAGAATTAAATTTATCTAAATTATTTATTACAGTATCCTTTTTGCTATTTAAAGTATTTATTAGAACTTTTAATGCGCCTATGCTTTCGTTAATTGCTTTAATCTCTGGAGTATTATTAAAAGTTCCTTGTAAATTATTAGAGTTATTATTTAAATTATTAATATCATCAGAGAATTTTTTGAAATTTTCATCATTTAAAACCTCTGGATGTGACTTTGAATATTCACTTAAATGAGAATTCAATGATGAAAGAGATTCTTTAAGTTTACTAGTATCTACATTAACTGAATTTGGATTACCTGTTAAGGAACCAATTTTGTTTAAATTATCAAGAACATCATTAGCAGAATTAACTATGGCACTATAATCTTCTTCAAGTTGAGATTTACTTAGTTTTAAAGAATTAACTTTATCTAAGGCACCGTCTATGGAATCTTTTAGCTCTGTAGCTCCATTATGTTCTTCACGAATACTTTCCACAAGTTTATTAAGAGCACTTTGAAGCTTGGAAACTCCAGTTTCAGTTTTTTTAGTACCTTCTTGAAGCTTAGCTGTACCTTCTTCAGCCCCCTTTAACTTGCTCTTTGATGAATCTATTTTTTTACTAGCATCACTTAATCCATCATTTATTTTGTTTAATCCATTATTTGCCTTATCTATACCCTGTGAAACTTGACTAGCTTGGTCATTTACATAGATTTCATCAAGACGAACTCCTGTTGGTCTAGTAACGCTTAATACTGATTTTATATCATTACTAGAGTTTTGTAGATTATTAGAAAGTTTTTCTATTAAGGCTACATATTCAGGCTTTCTCATATCATCATCATTTTCTATGTATATTGAAACAGGAGATGCTTGTCCTATACCAAAGTCATCTGCTATTATATTAAATCCTTCCTTAGCAGAGTAAGTATCCCCAATTTCATTTAAATTGTTAAATGATTGATGAAAGTTATTAAATAAAATAGGAAGTAAAAGTATGGTGAATATAGCTCCAAGTATAGGAATTGGTTTACTAAATGCTTTATTAGCTAACTTAGCCCAAAGTCTATTTTCTTCTGCTTTAAAGGTTCCTTTAATAGGCCAGAAAATATTCTTTCCTAATATAATCATTACTGCTGGGAAAATTGTAAATAAGGCTGCAATTAAAAATAATATACCAATTGCTACAGCTACGGCACTTCTATATAAATTAAATCCAATAAAATTTAAGGATGCAAAAACAACAAATACTGGGGTAGCACTAGATAAAACTGTTTTACCAGCAGTTTTAAAGGTTGTTTTTACAGAATCAAGTCTATTATTTCCATTAGCTAATTCCTCTTTAAATCTATTAAGTAGCAAAATAGAGTAATCAGTTCCAATACCGAACATTATACAAATCATAAATATTTGAGTGTAGTTTGAAAGAGGAAAATTAAATTTATCTGCTAAAATCCCAACAACAGATTGAGCTCCTAAATAACTTATTCCTACAGTAAGTAAAGGAATAAATGGAGTAACTACTGATTTAAACAATAATATAAGTACTATAAATATAAATATTACAGTTATTGTTTGAGTTTTGTTTAGTCCTTTTTGTGCAGCCACATTAACATCATTCTCTATAAGACTTTGCCCTGTAACATAGCTTTCAACCCCTGGAGTTTTTAATTCATCATTTAAAGTTTTTTCTATTGTACTTACAGAGGAATCCTTTGGATTTACTGTCATTAAGGCTATAATAGTTTTACCATTTTCAGAGTTAAGTTGATTTTTTAGCTGAGGAGTATCAAAACTATCATTTATACTTTGAATATAATCACTATTTTCTTTTGATTTTAATCTATCAAGGGTATCTTTTATATTTTTTAGATTTTCATCTGTTAATTTATTACTTGAGTGAAAAACAGCTATATAGCTATCTTTGCTATTAAATTTATTATCTGATTGGAGGATATCTGAAATTTTAGAAGAATAATCATCAGGTAATTGTATTCCTCCTTTTTCACTAACTAGCTTTGATAGGGAAGGGGCAGTTAAAAATAAAAATGCTACAACTGCACACCATATTATTAAAATAAAAAAGCTAAGTGGTTTATTAAGTTTAATCTTTTTAAGTATATTATCTTTCATATATTCCCTTCTTTCTTTTACCACTTTAATTAACTTAGTTAATAAAAAATTAATAATTCCATTAAGTTTTTTAGATTTGTTTTAAATTAAATTTCACTTAAGATATAAGATATTATTTAATTTAAAGTAATGTTGCTATAAATTTATCATAGCACATATTTAGTTTAAATATGAACTAAATGTTAACTTGTTAAATGCAAAAAAACACATGATTCTTTAAGAGTTTTCTTAAAATCATGTGTTTTCTTTAAAATAATGTATTAGTCGTTAGATTTACCAACACCTGAAAGTATTATTCCAGGGTTGTGATCTATAGCCCATGAAATACCCCAGTCATTTTGGAATATAAGTAGATTTCTATCTTTAAAATCTTTAACTTTCTTCGTATCAGAAGTTAAGTTTAGTGAATCTACATCTATATTATCATTTTCAATCCATCTAACATATCTAAATGGAAGTCTTTCCATTTTTATATCAACATTGTATTCATTTTTTAATCTATATTCTAAAACTTCAAATTGAAGAACACCAACAACACCAACTATGATTTCTTCCATACCGATGTGTAATTCTTTAAATACTTGAATAGCACCTTCTTGAGCTATTTGAGTAACACCTTTTATGAATTGTTTTCTTTTCATAGTATCTACAGGTTTAACTCTAGCAAAATGTTCAGGAGCAAATGTAGGGATACCTTCAAATTTGAATTTCTTAGGATTTAAGCATAAAGTATCTCCTATTGAGAATATACCTGGGTCAAATACCCCTATGATATCTCCAGCGTAAGCTTCTTCAACAACCTCTCTATCTTGAGCTAAGAATTGTTGAGGTTGAGCAAGTTTAACTTTCTTACCACCTTGAACGTGGAAAACATCTTTTCCTTTTTCAAATTTACCAGAACATATTCTCATGAAAGCAAGTCTATCTCTATGAGCTTTATTCATGTTAGCTTGTATTTTAAATACGAAAGCTGAGAATGGTTCAGTCATAGGATCTATTTCACCTATTGATGAATTTCTTGGAAGTGGAGAAGTAGTTAGTTTTAAGAAGTCATTTAAAAATGGCTCAACTCCAAAGTTTGTAAGAGCTGATCCAAAGAATACAGGAGTTAATTCTCCTTTTCTAACTTTCTCTAAATCAAATTCGTCACCAGCTATATCTAATAGTTCAACATCTTCCATTAACTTATTATGTAAATCTCCACCTAGAAGTTCTTTAAATTTAGGATCTTCTAAGTCACCAGTTATAGTTGAAACTTCACTTTGTCCATGGTTTCCACCATCAAATAAGTGTATTGTGTTTGTAGCTCTATCATAAACACCTTTAAAGTGACTTCCACATCCTATTGGCCAATTCATTGGGTAAGATTTTATACCAAGTTCACTTTCAATATCTTCTAGAAGTTGGAATGGATCTCTAGTTTCTCTATCCATTTTGTTTACAAAAGTAAATATAGGAATTTCTCTTAATGAAGCAACTTGGAATAATTTTCTTGTTTGATCCTCAACCCCTTTAGCTCCATCTATAACCATAACAGCTGAGTCGGCAGCCATAAGTGTTCTATATGTATCTTCTGAGAAGTCTTGGTGACCAGGAGTATCTAGTATATTTATACAATATCCACCATAGTTAAATTGCATAACAGATGAAGTAACAGAGATACCTCTTTGCTTTTCTATTTCCATCCAGTCAGAAACTGCGTGTGTAGCAGCTTTTCTAGCCTTTACAGAACCAGCCATTCTAATAGCTCCTCCATAAAGTAAGAATTTTTCAGTAAGAGTAGTTTTACCAGCATCAGGGTGAGATATGATGGCAAAGGTTCTTCTTTTCTCTATTTCCTTAATTAAATCGCTCAATCTAATTTCCTCCTTAATTTTTTTATGTATATTAAAATATTAACTATTTTCCTTCATTAATATATATAAATATGAAAGATTAAGAAAATAATTGTTTTATCTCTTAAATAGCCTAGACTATTATATCATAAAATAACTATCAAATTAATAAATACTTTTAAGTAAAAAAATAG
>OKAM01000063.1_pt1 | contig 16086 bp, 13 predicted proteins | sample 1613521 | NCBI WGS metagenome assembly OKAM01 (sample SAMN04436863, study PRJEB24849) | human gut metagenome | biome: human gut; feature: NICU; material: stool | host: Homo sapiens | place: USA: Saint Louis, MO | collected 2011-10-13 | reverse complement strand
GAGGATAAAAATGCAAATTACAGATGAAAAAGTTAAAAAGAATTTTGTAATAAGAGCTCTTAAACAAATAGGAACTTTCTTTATTTTTACTATGGTTTTTGCTATTGTATTTAGTTTTTTACAGCCACGAGTTTATAAAACACATAGTGAATATATTTTTATTAAAGAGAAGTATGATAATCTTCAAAAAGAGTATGATTCCTTAAATGAAAAAATAAGTAAGGATACCAATGCTTTAAATTCTAAAAAAGAAGATTTAACTAAAAGTAATGAAGATTTACAAAATAAATTAAATTCATTAAATAAAGAAATACAAAGTTTGAATTAGGAGTAGGAGCATATGATAAAAGAAATTATAAAATTTATAAAAACTCATAAAATAGCTCTTATACTAGCATTGATTTTAGGGATTTCGCCTAATCTTATGGTTAAAGATTATTCAAAGGAATTTAATGAAGTAGCTCCTAAAGTTAATGAGTTAGAATATAAAATACCTGCCTTAAAAAATAATACAGAGCTTAAATCAATTCAGGAAGAAATAGATAAATTACAAAATGAAAATAATACCTTAAGTAAAGAGGTAGAAGATAAACAAAAAGAGTTAGATAATTTAAGAGCTAAAAAAGAGGAACAAGTGAAAATCGCACAGGAAGAATCAAAAAAAGCAGAAGAAAACTCTAAAAATAAAGGGGTTGAAAATAGTAATAGCACATCAAATAATAACAGTAAGAATACAAACAAATCCTCTGGTGATCCATCAAATTTAGCTAATTCTTCAGGAGATTCAACACCTAAAACAGCTGGTTCAGGAGAAATAGTTTATTGGACAAGTGGTGGAAAAAGCTATCATAAAAGATCTAATTGTACAACCTTAAAAAGAAGTAAAACAATATACAGTGGAACACAGGCTGAAAGTGGTAAAAGTGATCCATGTAATGTTTGTTGCAGGTAATACATAATTATATTAAAAGAAATTTAAGATAAACTTATAAATATTATGAAGAGAATATTTAAAAAAGATTATATAATTCTCTGGATGTATTTATAGGTTTTCTTTTTACATATTTTTTATTTAACTTTATAATTTTTGTATTTATTACTTTTATATATTTTGATAAAATATTCTACATATACTAATGGAAGAGGTAAGGATTAAGGAATGAGTGACAAAAAATTATTCACAATAAAGACATCTATAAATAAAAAAGATTATAGTAGATTTTTGTACATAGCAACTTTCTTAAGAAAGAAATTTACAATCCCTGCTATTATAGTAATTACAGCTTTAATGGCTGGATTTGTTTCTTATAATAATAGGATTTTTGAATTAAAAAGCTTTTTAATTTATTGGTTAATATTATTAATCATAACTTTATTTGCAATAGTTGTGAAAATTGAATTTCAAAGTAGGGAAAGGGAAAAGGCTGATAAAGCTGGCGTTTTAAAATCCATAGAAACTTTAGAATTTTTTGAGGATATTTTAGTTATTAAAAGCACAGCATTTAAAGGTAAAAGCAAAATCAAATATTATAAATTTTATGAGGTAATAGAGACTAAAAACTATTTTATAATATATTTCAACAGAAGACAGGCTTCAATAATAAGAAAGATTGATTTAGAGGATTCATTGGTAGATGAATTAAGAGATTTATTAACAGGAAAAATAGGTCATAAATATAAAAAACTTTTTAAATAATCTATTAGAGTATGAATGATTATAGAAAACAGTAGTTTTAAAACTACTGTTTTTTTGTATAATAAAAATCTATATGAGAGTATGTCAGATTAGTTGGAGATATATGAAAAAATTCTTTTTTAAAAATAAAAATAGTCTTGTAGAATACTTTGTAATAAAAGGATTTTTTATAGGAATAAATAGTTTAGTAGCTATAAAATTTAATTGTAAATATGATACAGTTTTTTAATTATAATATAGAGTTTAACAACTTTATGAAAATAAAAATAAATAGGTAATAGATTAAACAAATTTTCTTTAATATCTAAAATATAGAAGTAGTACTATATTTTTTTAGAATTTGAAAATTAAAAATATAAATATGGAAATATATACTTATAGTTTAATTAATTTTATGTTTATAACATCAGTAAAAATAAGAAGAGAATTTAATTTTATATAAGAAATAAAGAAAGAGATATTATACATAACATTTCATATTAAAATGAATGTAGTTATTATTACTCTTGTAGGATTATAGTTATATTTATATCATATTGTATATTTAAGAAAAAAAACCAAATATGTTATAATTTATATATGAAAAAATATATAAGAAGGTGTAAATTTTGGAAATGGGTAAAATAATGTCAAAAGTAAATAAAAATTCTCAACAAGATAAATTAATTAAGTTTTATTTGAAATTACCTAAAGATATAATTGATGAGTGCGAATTGGAGGATTTTAGCAGGCCTATTAGAAGACAATTAAAGAATCTAAAAAAAGAAGAGAGTAAAATAAAAGCAATATTAAAAGAAGAAGGTTCGCATCAAATATTTATAAATTTTTTGTATGAAAAGTTTGTAGATAAAGAAATCTGCTTAAATGACATTAATACAATAATAGAATCTTTAAATGAAGAAAATTTTTATTTGTATTTAATATATATGTTAAAAAATTTTTATGATACAGATGAACTTAATAAGTTTATAAAATCTACTAAGTTTGATGAATTATTACAAAAGGTGAAAGTTAATGATATAATTCTTGAAAAAACTATGATAAATACACAAAATTTAGAGGGTAAAATATCTAGTCAAGATAAATATATTGTTAATATTAAATATGAAAGTGGATTTAATAATATATATCCATTATTTAAATTAAGTAGTAATGGATTAGAAGATGTAGAAAAAGATGAATATCCTAATTATGGGAATATAAATGTTAATCCATATGAAGTTTTTACTGATAAAGGATATGATATAAAATCTAGATTTTGGGTTTGTTGCTTTGATATTAATGATTTAGAAATTACAAGTAATAAAACCAAATATAAAATAAATGGAGATTTTTTAGTTGAAAATAATAAAGTTTATGAATTAAATAAAGAATTTATATATGAAATAGTAGATTTAAATCAAGATTATGAGAATCTAGAAGAAGATTTAAAAAATAATAATATAGAAATTGAAAAACCAGAATTAGATCAAATTTGTCTTTCAGATGAAAATTTTATATATGGACCATTTAAATATATAAAAGATGAAAAAACAGATAAATTTTATATTGATAAATCTAATAGTGATTATATGGTAAAAAGATTTAATAAAAATAAAAATAAAAATAAATTCTCAATAAAAGAATTATATAATCCAAAGGATTATAATGATTTTTCAATTAATATAATTTATTTATATGATTATAGTAATATTGAATTCGAAAAAATAGATATTATAAGTGATGAAGAATTAATAAATAGACTTAAAAATTTATCAAGTTTAAATGATGATTTAAATTTAAAAAATGAATTAGAAAAAATAATTTATGTTTTAGTTAATTCAAAAAATGACCTCCTATCTCAAGAAAGAATAAATAGATTAATAAATGACATTAAAAATTTGAAAGAAAATCAAGAATTTTTAATTAATGGTTTTGTAGAATTAATTGAGCAACTATTGCTTAATTCAAGTGTATCTAACGCTATTCAAAATAAAATTTTAAATGTTCCTAATATATTGAGAAATTTACAAAATGTTTCTTTGGTTGAAAAAGAGGTAGAAGCTAAAAAAATAGAGTTAGAAAGGTTAGATTTACAATTAAAAGAATTAAAAAATAATATATCTAAAGAGGAAAAAAATAATATAGAAAAATTAATAGAAGATGAAAAAAATGAAATAAAAAGTTTGAAGTCTGAAAAAAGTATTTTATCTGATGAAATAAATAACTTAAAAGCTAGATATAATTTATCAGAAAATATAGAAGAACTAACTAAAAAGGTAGATGAATTAACTATAAAAGCTAAGCAAACTGAAGATGAATATTCAGTTTTATTAAGAAGAAAAAGTGGAATTGAAAGTGAAATTATAAATAAAATAGAACAAGCTACGGAAGTTAAAAAATATTCAGATATTGCATTTGATGGTTTAATAGCAAATAAGATGTTAGATTCAGCATCAAAATGGGCAAGAAAAAAAGAAAAAGATGAATTTGAGGAATTAATACTTTCTAAAAAAAATATAGATGAAAATTTAATAAAAAAACTTAATGATAATGAATTAATTGATTATTTGTGTAATGAAATACAAAAAGTAAGAAATTATTCAAGAAATGAAATTATAAATATAATGATTTGTATTACACAAGGTTTTTTAACTGTATTTGCAGGGGAACCTGGTGTTGGGAAAACGTCTATATGTAATATTATAGCTAACACTTTAGGATTAAATATTAAAGGAAAAAATATAAATAGGTTTTTAGAAGTATCTGTTGAAAAAGGATGGACTTCTAAAAGAGACTTTATAGGATATTATAATCCATTAACAAGAAACTTTAATAAAAATAATAGTAGTCTATTTAAAGCTTTTAGTGTTTTAAATAAAGAGTTTGATGACAAAATTAACGATTTTCCTTATTTGATTCTTTTAGATGAAGCAAATTTAAGTTCAATGGAACATTATTGGGCTGATTTTATGAATGTATGTGATTTAGAAAAAGTTGATAGAAAAATAAATCTTGGTGAAGAATATATATTTAATATTCCAAAAACTTTAAGATTTTTAGCCACTATAAATTATGATCATACTACTGAAGTGCTATCACCAAGACTTTTAGATAGAGCATGGATTATTTTATTAGATAATAAATTAGACTTTAATTCATTACTATTAAAAGATAATATTGCTGAGATAGAGAATATAATTTTATATTCTTCTTTGAGAAAATGTTTCTTTAATAATGAATCTACTGATGAAGATTTATCTAAAATAAATGTTATTATTGATGAATTAAGTTATTTTTGTGAAATATTTAAAGAAAATAATATAGAGATAAGTCCTAGAATTAATTTAATGATGCAAAAATATTTAATAACTGGAGTTAAGCTTTTTGAAGATACAGAAACAACAGCAAAAGAATTTGTAGCATTAGATTATGCAATTTCTCAAAAGTTGCTTCCAAAAATAAATGGATATGGACAAGAATATAAAGAAAACTTTCTTGATTTAATAAATGAAAAGTTTGATAAAAATAATATGATGAAGTGTAAAAGTATTATTGATAGAATAATTAAAAAGGGTAAAAATAATATGAATTATTATCAATTTTTCTCTTAATAAAGAAGGTAATGATAAATGGATTATAAATTAATTTTAAAGACTAATTTTATTGAAGATTTAGAGATAAAGCTTTTTAAAAATTCTCAAAGTAATTTATTTGATAATACGAATATAGTAGGAATAATTTATAGTGATAGAGAATATAAATTTGATATTATATTTAATGAATATAATGAAGAGATTGAAGAAATAGAATTATATATTAATAATAACAAGGTGGATTGTTACTATTCAAACAATGAGATATTTCTAAATAGTAAAAAGAGAATTTTTATTGACTACTTTGGCTATGTTATGTTTACAGTAAAAATAAAGACAAGCCATGATATGATAGAATTACATTCAAAATATTTAGAAGTTGCAATTAGAAATAATATTTCTAATGAATCTATAAGGAGTATGATAGAGTATATTTATAAAAATTCACCTAAATATTTAACTAAGTGCAAGGACTCTATAAAGGATTTTTCTGATACTTTTAAAGGTGAAAGAAATGGATTAGAGTATGAAATTTCAATTTTAGAAAAAATATTGTCTGAATATGAAAAAAATATGAAATATTTTAAATGTGATAGTAAATATAAAATAAGCTCTTTAAATATAGTGGATGATTTTGAAAAGCTAAGACACATAAAAAGTGAAACTTTACAATATATAGTTAGCAATCCACAGCTTTTAACTACTGTAAATTATAATACTGGAATCAGTTATAATGGTACTAATCTTCAACCTATTAAAACGCTTGTTAATAAGAATAATATTTCATATGATATATATGAAAATAAAATTATTTTAGGTTTTTTAAAAACTATATATAACTCTATAGATGATAAAATAAATTTTTTAGACTTAGAAATTATGAAAAAAACAGTTTCAAATATTAAATCAGGATATACAATTCTAATTAAAGAAGTAAATGAAAATTTTTTTAAGAAAAAGTTTCAGGTTTATAAAGTGAAATTAATTAATATCAAAAAAAGTATAGAAAAAATATATTTTATTTATAAAAGTATTTTTAATTGTGAAGAGATATTAATTGAGAAGTTGCCTAAACCATCTTCTATATTTATAAATATAGAACATTATCGTAGAATATATAATGTTATGGTGCAATGGTTTGAATTTGGTGGTTACAATTTTGAAAATGAAAAATTATTATTATCATTATTAAAATCAAGTAAGATTTATGAATATTATGTTCTTTTAAATATTGCAAATAATATTCAAAAAAACAAATTTTTACTTAAAGAATCTGAAAAATTTCAATATAGTGTTAATAAAAATAGTTTATATAATAATACTGACTTTGAAAATACTTTTAAATTTAAAAGAGGAAACAAAGAAATTGTATTATATTATCAACCTGTAGTGCATTGGAATAAAAGTGAAAATTCTATAGGATTATTTAGAAATACAAATATAGGCTTAGATGGTAATTTGGGAACTTATTATACTCCTGATTATATAATAAAAAAAACTGACAATGGAGTTTCTGAGTATTCGATATTAGATGCAAAGTGGTCTACTAAAGAATCTATAATAAAATATATGCTCATGGATACTGTTTACAAATATTGCTTTTCCATAAGCACTATAGATAAAAATGATATATTAAATGAAGTACTACTCATTAATGGTAAAGAAAGTATTGATGAAGAAAATTCTATTTATAACATTTTTAATAGCAAATTTAAGCAGAGAAATTCAGAATTATTACCACAAGTTAAAATATTAACATTGAATCCTAATATTAATCAGCTAAAACTAAATAGTGATATTATAGATTTAATTTAAAAGTATAAAAAACTTTTTAATTGAAATATTAGAATATGAAATAAAATTCGGTATAATTTATTTTTTATTAATGTATTATGAGAAAAAATGAAAAATAAATAAAAAATACACTTAAGGTTGACAGCTGGAAAAATAAGAGATAATATACTTATAAATTCAAAATTAAATTCTATGAAGAGAAAAAGTAGGGCATATTTATTGATCCACAGAGAGTTGACAAGTTGCTGAAAGTCAATGTTCAAGGTATATCTGAAAATCATCTCGGAGAAGTAAAGCTGAAGCTATATTTTAGTAAGTTTTATCGGATTTTCACCGTTATAGGAAAAGCGTATTATTTAGTACGTATTTTAAGAGTGCTATAAATTAAATCTATTTTTTTAGGTTATATTTATAGAATTAGGGTGGTAACGCGATTAAACCTCGTCCCTTTTATAGGGACGGGGTATTTTTTATTTTTAAAGGAGGTTTTTTCATGGACATAGAAGGAGAAATTATAATTTTTTATAGCGATTAAATAATTAAAAACTATATTTTTACGGAAAAAATATAGTTAATAAAAAAGAAATGGGGTCATTGTTTATGAAAGATTTATCAAGAAAAGATTTATTATTAGTAAGTTTAATGTTATTTTCATTATTTTTTGGAGCAGGGAATTTAATTTTCCCACCATTCTTAGGGCAAGCGGCTGGAAGTGCTACTTGGGTTACTATTTTAGGATTTTTTGTTACGGCAGTAGGATTTCCAGTACTAGGGGTAATTGCTGTGGCAAAATCAGGAGGATTACATGCATTAGCAAGTAGAGTAAATCCTGTCTTTGCAACGTTTTTCACAGTTCTTATCTATATTTCAATAGGACCTGGTTTAGGAATACCTAGAGCAGGAAGTCTTCCCTTTGAGATGGCAGTTGCGCCATTTTTACCAGAAGGACTTATATCTGATAATTTAGCATTATTTATATATACTTTTGTATTTTTCGCAGTTGCATATTGGCTATCTTTATCACCAACAAAGTTAGTAGATAGAATGGGGAAAGTATTAACTCCAAGTTTACTTGTATTAATAGGATTAATTTTCGTAGCAAGTATTTTTAAACCTTTAGGAGCATATGGAGAGGTTACAGGAGTTTATAAAGAATCACCATTTATAAGTGGATTTTTAGATGGATATATGACTATGGATACAATAGCTGCCTTAAACTTTGGAATTGTAATAGCTCTTGTAATAAAGTCTAAGGGAGTAAAAGAAGAAAAATTTGTTGTGAAAACCTCTGTAAAAGCAGGAATAATTGCTGGAGGATTATTAATAGTAATATACTCAATGCTTGCTCATCTTGGAGCAACTAGTGGTGGAAGATTTGGTTTAACTGAAAATGGAGCACAAACTCTTAGTAATATAATCACTTATATTTTTGGAAAACCAGGAGCTATTTTGTTAGCGGTAATATTTACATTAGCTTGCTTAACAACTTGCGTAGGTCTTATTACGTCTTGTAGCCAATACTTTCAAACTTTGACTAAAAAAATAAATTATCTTTCTTGGGTTAGAATATTAACATTAACAAGTATGGTTTTAGCTAATATGGGATTAAATAAAATATTAGCAGTATCAGTTCCAGTTTTAAATGCAATTTATCCTATGGCAATAATGCTTATTGTCTTAGCAATGTTAGATAAATATATAAAAGGAAACTCAGTGGTTTATACTACAACCATAGCATTTACAACAATAGTTAGTGTTATTCATGCTTTAAGTGGTACAGGTATTAATATAGAATTTTTAAATAGAATTTTTGAAAATTTACCTTTCTATTCAGAGGGGTTAGGATGGGTATTACCAGCCCTATTTGGTTTAGGATTAGGACTAGTTTTAAAATTATTCCTTGAAAAGAATAAAGAAGAAGTTTTAGAAGTTAGTTAAATAAAATAGAGAATAATTCACTTTGTTTCGTAAGTTTTTTCTTTAGATACAAATAATAAACTAGTATCGAATATTAATATTTAAACTTAAATGTATATAAAATAACAAATAGATATTAAAAAGCACAAAATATCATAAATTGCAAAAAGAGTAAATAAAACACTTTAAAAGAATTTTATTGGTGATATAATAAATTAAGCAAAATCACAAGCAATAATTTACAATGAAAAAATAATTTTGAACGGAGTGAATTCAGTGAATAAAAAGAACGGAAGAATTTATCAGGTAGCCTACAGAATTACTGCTATAATTCTTTTTGGGGCTTTAGCTGGAATTGGGGTTAACTTTTTCTTAACACCTGCACATATTTATTCATCAGGTGTTACAGGAGTATCACAGCTATTATCATCTATCGGTGGAGATTTTTTCAATATAAATATTGATATTTCAACATGGGTTTTAATTTTAAATCTACCACTTGCTTATTTATCCTATAGAAAATTAGGAAAGAAATTTACCCTTTATAGTTTTCTTTCTATAATTTCATTATCATTTTTTATAGGGGTTATTCCAACAAGAGCAGTTACTAATAACCAACTTTTAAATTCCATATTTGGAGGAGTTCTTATGGGAGCTGGAGTTGGAATGTGCTTTAGAGCAGGCTTCTCTACTGGAGGTACAGATATTATAGTTTTAGTTGTTCAAAAAATGACAGGAAAGTCAGTAGGTCAACTAGGATTTATAGTAAATGGAATAATATTATTAGTTGCAGGATTAGTTTATGGATGGGAATTAGCTTTATATAGCTTAGTTTCAATTTACGTAACTACTAAGGTTATAGACTTATTTTACATTCAACAATACAAGCTTACAGTAACCATTTATACTAAAAAAGAAAAAGAAGTTGTTGATAGTTTAATTAAGAGTCAAATGAGAGGAGTTACAATTGGTAGAAATCTTTATGGTGGATATACTAATGAACCATTAAGCTCAATTACCACAGTAATTTCAAAGCATGAATTATTAATTGTTAAGAAAAATGTTATGGATATAGACCCAGAAGCATTTGTAAATATACAACCAACTGTTGAGGTTATGGGAAACTTTTATGATAATTCTCTTATATAAATAAAAAAGGTGAAGGATTAATTTAGTTAAATTAACTAAAGTTATAATCTTTCACTTATTTTTTTTATTTTATAAATAAAGAACTTATGATATCATCATTAAATAGAGTATTTATTATAGAAGGTGAGAGTATGGAAAAGGTTGATTTTTCTAAATTGACTGGTGATTTAGTAACTAGAGAAAATATAGAGTATGAAAAAAGTATAGAATCTTGGAATAGAGCTATAAAAAAATATCCTTTAGGGATAGTTTTTTGTAATAATATTGATGATGTAAAAAATGCTTTAGAATGGGCTAAAGAAAATAATATTCCATTTAGAATAAGAGTTGGACGTCATAACTATGAAGGATACTCCATAGGAAATGATGTATTAGTAATAGATTTAAGTAAAATGAATAATATAATCATTGATGAAGAAAATATGAAAGTTACTATAGAAGGTGGCGTTAAAAATGAAGAAATATATGAAGCCTTAGGTGTTTTAGGATATCCATTTCCAGGAGGGGGATGCCCTACAGTTGGTGTTGTAGGCTTTGCTCTTGGTGGAGGTTGGGGATATTCAAGTAGATTACTTGGGCTTGGATGCGACAATCTTCTAGAAGTAAAGTTTATAAATAGCAAAGGGAAAATTGTTATAGCTAATGAATATGATAATTCTGATTTATTCTGGGCTGCCAAAGGGGGTGGAGGTGGAAATTTTGGAGTAGTTATTTCAATGACCTTTAAAATTCCTCAAAAAATAGAAATGGCAACTTTAATAGATATAGATTACCCTAATGCGGAAAAAGAAGAATTGGTTTATGTAATAAGAACATTACAAAAAAAGTTCAAGAACTTAGATAGGAGAATGAACTTAAAAACAGCTATCTACAATTCAAAGGATAAGGGAATTGGAGTTAAGATTACAGGATTATTTTATGGACATAAAGAAGAAGCTAATGAAATATTACTTCCATTTAAGTTACCAACAAGGGTTAATTTTAATTTAAGTTATATGAGAGTTTTAGAAGCTAATAGAAAGATTGAATATAGTCATCCTCCTTATGAAAAATATAAATCAACAGGAAGATTTGTATTTAGAGATTATGATAATTCTGAAATAGAAAAACTTATAGATATAGTTTCAAATAGAGCAGAGGGAGCATATTACACTGCTATATCCTTTTATGGCCTAGGTGGCGCAGTAAAAGATGTTCATAAAAATTCATCAGCTTTTTACTATAGAGATGCAAGATTTATTATGGGAATACAATCTGTCTGGGAAGATGATATTTTTGCAGAAGAAAATATAAAATGGATTAAAAATAATTTTAAATACATAGAAAGTATAACTACTGGATCATTTATAAACTTTCCTTTCAGAGATCTTAAGGATTATGAAGAAGAATATTATGGAGAAAACAAGGATAAGCTAAGAGAAATTAGAAAGAAATATGATGAAGATAAATTCTTTGCTTTTGAGCAGGGAATAAAATAATATTAGATAAATAAAGAAAATGGTATCGGTAGAGAGGGTACTCCAAGCTGTACAGAAATAAAATAATATTAGGTAAATAAATAAGCATAGAGAACTTAAAAAGTTTTCTATGCTTTTTACATATATGCATTAATTTTAAGATATTGATTAATATTTAATTATATATTTTTCATATGCTTTATATTTAAATCTATTTTAGAAATATTGATAATTAGACTTTATTGATAAGTTTTCTAAATAAATTATAATATATTTAGAAAATCTGGAAGTTTAGGTAAGGAATAATATTAATAAAGGAAAGGAGAATTAAAATGGCCTATAAATCATCAATTATTTTAAATAAAGAAAAATATGACTCATATTTTGATAATACATTTAAAAATTCAATTATTCATCATTTGAAATGCTTATTATTAGGAATCTTCACTTTAGGATTGGCATACCCATGGATTATTTGTATGAAGTATGAAGCTACTTGTAAACATACAGTTATTTGTGGAAAAAGATTAAAATTTATAGGTAATCCTAAGGAATTAATAGGACATTGGATATTTTGGTGGATACTCATTGTAATAACTTTTGGTCTATATGGGCTTGTAGTAAAGATTAAATTTCAACAATGGACAAGTGCAAATACAATTTTTGAAGATGTGGAAATAAAATAAAAATATTTAAAGCCTAAAAGCATAGAATTTTCAATAATTTCTATGTTTTTTATATAATCAATTTATTTTTATTATTAAATATATAAGTAAAAAATTATTATAATTATAAAAAACAAGTATTTAACTTATTTAGGGTGTAGATTTATAATAAAAATGCAGAAAGAAATAATATACAAAAGAAAGAAGTGTTTAGTATGAGTATAAAATTAATATGCATCGATATGGATGGTACTTTACTTATGGATCAGCAAAATATTGCAGAAGAAGATAAAAATGCAATAAAAGAAGCTGTAGAAAAGGGAGTAATAGTAGCCATAACTACAGGAAGAATTTATGATTGTGCAAGAATGTACTCAGACACAATAGGTTTAAAAACTCCAATTATAGCTAGTAATGGAGCTTATATTGGAGGAGTGAATGACGAAGAAATATATAATAACCCTCTTAAACAAAGTGATTTAGAGGATTTTAATATAATAACTAAGAAAAATAATTTATTTACATATGTAAATACAAACTGGGGAATTGTTTCAACAGTAGAATTACCAGAAGATCATGTTTATAAGGTCTTAAATAAAACCTTACCTAAGGATAAACAATTGAGATTAGAGGTTGTTAAGGACTTAGATGAAGCATTCAAAAAGTATAAGGGAGAAATATTAAAGGGTGTTTGTGTAGAAAAAGAATTTAAAGATAAATTAAAAGAAGCAAAAGAAGAATTAATAGCTTGTACAACTGATTTAGAAGTTGTTTCTTCTTGGGATGATAACTTTGAAATCATGAAAAAAGGAAGTTCAAAGGGAGAAGCTGTTCAAATGCTTGCAAAATATTTAGGTATTTCTCAAGAGGAAGTAATGTGTATAGGTGATAGCGAAAATGATTTATCAATGATAACTTGGGCTGGAACTGGTGTTGCTATGGGAAATGCTATCGATTCAGTGAAAGAGGTTGCAAATTATGTAACATCAGACAATAAGCATGGAGGCGTTGCAGAGGCTATAAGAAAATTTGTACTTTAAAATTGTAGACAAGCTTAATAGATTTTATTAAATTCTGTTTAAAAGTAAGAAAAGCTTTAGTTACATATAAAGTTATTAGAAAAGTGTTGTTAACTTGGAAAATATAATCTTTTATTAAAGTAAAATTTGTTTTAAAAGGAGATACGGTATGAGAGATATTATAGTAATAGGGGCTGGAGTAGTTGGATGCTCTATAGCTAGAGAATTATCAAAATATAACTTAGATGTCTTAGTGGTTGAAAAAAATAGTGATGTATCAGAGGGGATATCAAAGGGAAATAGTGGTATAGTACACGCAGGCTATAATGAAAAAATAGGTACTTTAAAAGCTAAATTAAACATAGAAGGAAATAAAATCTTTGATGATTTATCAAGAGATTTACAATTTCCTTTTAAAAGAAATGGTGCATTTATTTTAGCTTTTTCAGATGAAGAGATGAAGACTTTAGAAAGTTTAAAGGAAAATGGAGAAAAGCTTGGAGTTGAAGGCCTTGAAATATTAACTAGAGAAGAAGCTTTAAACATTGAACCTAATTTAAATAAAGAAATAGTTGGAGTTTTAAATGTAAAAACTTCTGGAATAGTTAGTCCATATGAAATGACAATAGCTTTAGCAGAAAATGCTGCAGAAAATGGAGTTGAATTTAAATTAAACTCAAAGGTCACTAGTATAGAAAAAATATCTGAAGGGTATAAAGTAACTTTAAATAATAAAGAATTAGTAAGTGGAAAACTTATAATAAATGCATCAGGATTAGAAGGAGCTTTCTTAAATAATCTTGTAAGCATGAGTAAGAGAGAAATAAATCCTGTAAAAGGGGAATATTGTTTATTTGATAAAGTAGCAGGAGCTATGATTAATAAAACTTTATTCCAAGTTCCAAATAAATTAAGTAAGGGAGTTTTAGTAACTCCAACGGCAGAAGGAAATCTTTTAGTTGGACCTAATGCAGTAGAAGGAAAAACATTAGAAACATCTAGAGAGGGTATAGATGAAATTTTAGATAAGAGCAAAAAATCCCTTGAAGAATTACCAGTAGCTAGGATTTTAAATACATTCTCAGGAATAAGACCTAAGACTAAAGAGGGAGATTTCATAATAGAAGAAGTAGAGGATGCTAAAAACTTTATTAATGTTATAGGAATAGATTCACCAGGATTAACTGCAGCTCCAGCAATAGGAGTATATGTGGTTAATATGATTAAAGAAAGATTAGATTTAGTTGAAAAGAAAAACTTCAAAAAAACTAGGGAGAAGATAGTTAGATTTGCAGAACTTTCTTTAAAAGAAAAAAATAAATTAATAAAGGAAAAACCTGCATATGGACATATGGTTTGTAAGTGTGAGTTTGTCACTGAAGGTGAAATAGTAGAAGCTATTCATAGACCTATAAAAGCTCTTACAGTTGATGCTATTAAGAGAAGAACTAGAGCTTCAATGGGAGGATGTCAAGGGATTGGATGCACACTTCCTATAAGTAAAATACTAAGTAGAGAATTAGGAATAGACATAAGTGATATAAATAAAAATAGTGAAGGTTCACCAGTAATTGGTTTTAAGGAGGATTAAGGCTATGAGAGAATATGATTTAATTATAATTGGTGGAGGAGCATCAGGCCTCCTTTTAGCTATTAATGGTAAAAAGGACGGAATAAAAAATATTCTTTTAGTAGAGAAAGATCCAATTTTAGGTGGAGCTTTAAATTCAGCTGATTACAATATAAGCGAAAAGGATAATTTAACAGGTATAGAATATAAAGAAAATTTATTAAAAGAATTTAATGAGCTTAATATTGATGTTAAATTAAACACTATGGTTTTAAAAATAGAAGATTCAAATGAAATACTTTGTACAAGCAGTGAATATGGTGTAGAGAAAATAAAAGGTAAAAACATAATAATTGCTAATGGTGGAAAAGAAAAAAGTAGAAATGCAGTTCAAATTCCAGGAGATCGTACAGCGGGAGTTTTAACTGTAGGAATGGCTAAAAAGATTTTTGGAATTAAAAATATGATTCCGGGGAAAAATATCTTCATAGTAGGAGATAGCACTCTTTATATGATTCAAGAGGATTTGAAAAAACATAATATTAAGGTTTCTGGAATCATAACAGATAAAAATAAAAATGAAGTTTTTGATTTAAGTGAAAATTTATACTCTGGATATGAAATTATTGCAATACATGGAGAAAGAAGAGTAAGTTCTGTAACTATAAAAAATGGTGATGAAAAGAAAAACATAAAATGTGATACAGTAATTTTTGCTTATCCAATGATTTCAGATGGATTAGTTGCCTTAAGAAGTGGACTTAAATTAAATCCAAGTACAACTGGTCCAGCTGTAGATGAAAATTTAGAAACTTCAAATAAAAATATATATGCTTGTGGAAATGCAATCTACATTCACAAATCAATAGAAGAAATTGAAGATGAGTGTAAAAAGCTTATTAAAACTATAAGTTAAAAATTATATTCCTATTTTATGTGTTAAAAGATATTAAAATAGGAATATAGATCATATATTAAATCTATCAAGAAGTAGTATTTGGCAATATTACATAGATTTTTATAAAATAAAGAAATTAACTCTACTGAAACTTAATTTTTGGTAGAGTTAATTTGCTATATTATGTTAAAATTAATTAACGTATTATAGATTGTGTGGAATAATATGTAATAAGGACAAAGAAAAGGTGGAGGGTATATGGTCTATTTTGCTTATGGAAGTAATTTATGTTTAGAGCAAATGAAAAAAAGATGTCCAGAAGCTATTCCTATGATAAGTGTACATC
>OKAM01000059.1_pt1 | contig 16704 bp, 14 predicted proteins | sample 1613521 | NCBI WGS metagenome assembly OKAM01 (sample SAMN04436863, study PRJEB24849) | human gut metagenome | biome: human gut; feature: NICU; material: stool | host: Homo sapiens | place: USA: Saint Louis, MO | collected 2011-10-13 | reverse complement strand
TGCCAACTTTGGATAGTTTAGGATATCCTGAGACTTTAAAGGATATATGTAATCTTAAAAGAGGACTTGTATTAGTTACAGGACCTACTGGAAGTGGTAAAAGTACAACTTTAGCAGCTTTAATAAATGAAATAAATAGTAATAGAGAATCTCATATAATAACAATAGAAGATCCTATAGAGTTTCTTCATAAACATAATAAATCTATTGTAAACCAAAGAGAGATAGGAAAGGATACTCTAAGTTATGAAAGAGCCTTAAAAGCAGCTCTTAGAGAGGATCCTGATGTTATTTTAATTGGAGAAATGAGAGATTTAGAGACTATTTCAACAGCTATAACAGCGGCAGAGACTGGACACTTAGTATTTTCAACTCTTCATACTATAGGAGCTGCTAAGACTATAGATAGAATAGTAGATGTTTTTCCACCACATCAGCAGGAGCAAATAAAAATACAGTTAGCTTCTGTTTTACAAATAATTATATCACAACAATTAGTGGAAACCGTTGATGGAGATAGAAATGCTGCATTAGAAATAATGGTTGCTACACCAGCTATAAAAAATTTAATAAGAGAAGGAAAAACTCATCAAATAGAATCTTCCATACAAACTGGAAGTAAATATGGAATGAGAACGATGGACATGGAACTTGCTAATCTGTATAGAGAAGGTATAATAACACAAGAAACGGCAATGAATTCTGCTATAGATAGGGAGATTTTAAGTCGATTATTGATGTATTAAATATAGAGGTAATTTGAATTTTTAAGAGAATATATATATTATCACAATTTTTAGATAGGGAGGTACACATAGAAAAAATGTCTAAAAACATAGTGGGTCTAGATATTGGAAACAGAAATATTTGTGCGGCGATATCAGGTGAAAATGAAAATGGAGAATTTGAAGTATTAGATTTTGTAGTAAAAGATTTGCAAGGTGTATCTAAAGGTAAAATAATAGATGAAGAGTCTGTTGTAAAAACTATTAAAGAATGTCTAAAAGAACTAGAAGAAAAAAGTGGACATAATATTCAAGGTGTTTACTTATCATTAAAAAATAATGATTGTAGAATGGTAGAAAATAAGGGATATTCTTATACTGACAATGATGATTCATTAGTTTTTAAAGAAAATATAGAAGAAGCTTATATAGAAGGAAGAACATTAAAGCTTTCAGAGGAAGAATGTGTAGCAGATAGTACAATAAATTCATTCTATACTGAAGAATTTGGCTTTGTTCAGAATCCAATTGGAATTAGAGCTGAAAGAATAGAAATAGATGAAGATTTAATTATCGCTCCTAAATCTAAAATTAGCACTTTAAATAAAATTATTTTAGAAGCTGGATATGAGGTTTTAGGAACAGTTTCATTGGGATTTGGATTTAAAAATGTTTTTTTAAGTAAAAAAACAGAAACTTCAAATGTTGTAATTATAGATGTAGGGGCAGAAGAAACACAAATATATAGTTACAAAGGGAATACACTAAAGGATATGGATTATATACCATTAGGAGGAAGAAATATAAGCAAAGATTTAGCTATATGTTTATCTATATCAGAAGAGGAAGCAGAAAGATTAAAATTGCAATATTCTTCAAAATATTATAGTATTAGAAAGGATTATAATAATATTTCCTTTGAGGAACACATATTGGATACCTATTTAATTCATGATATTATAGATGCAAGATTAAGTGAAATAGTAGAATTAGTTAATAGTAAATTGATGGAAAGGGATATTCTAAATACCACAGATATGATAATATTAACTGGTGACGGTATTAGTTATTATGAACATATTAAGGAAAGAATAGAGTATACAACTGATAAGGATGTAAGAATTTTCACTAAAAAGCAATTTTTATTTGACAATTCTTCAATAATTAATTCAATTAGTATTGTTAAAGAGGTATATGATAGGTTAAAATTAATATGTGATGAAGAATTACTTTCAGGAAGAAAAGTAACAGTGGATAAAGAAAATAAAAGTGAAAATAAAAGTGTAAAGAAGAGAGGGCTTTCCAAAATAATGGCGTTCTTAGAGGAGCTTTTTTAAAGGAGGAATTAGTTTGTTAGATTTTGATGTAGATATACAATCATTTACTAATATTAAGGTAATTGGATGTGGAGGCGGAGGCGGAAACGCTGTTAATAGAATGATTCAAGAAGGATTAAGAGATGTTGAATTTATTGCTATAAATACAGATAAACAAGCCTTAACACTATCTCATGCCCAAAATAAAATTCAAATAGGCGATAAACTTACAAAAGGACTAGGTGCAGGGGCAAATCCTGAAATAGGAAAAAAAGCTGCTGAGGAAAGTAGAGATGAAATAACAGAGGCTATATCAGGAGCTGATATGGTATTTATAACTGCTGGTATGGGCGGTGGTACTGGTACTGGAGCTGCGCCAGTAGTAGCTGAAATAGCTAAATCAATGGGAATATTAACAGTAGGTATAGTTACTAAGCCATTTCCATTTGAAGGTAGAAGAAGAATGACTCATGCTGAAATGGGTATAGCAAATTTAAAAGAAAAAGTTGATACATTAGTTACAATACCTAATGAAAGACTTTTATCAATGGTAGATAAGAAAACAACTTTATTAGAATCATTTAAGAAAGCTGATGATGTTTTAAGACAAGGTGTACAAGGTATATCAGATCTTATAACTAATCCAGGTTTAATAAACTTAGACTTTGCAGACGTTAGAGCTGTTATGTTAGATAAAGGCTTAGCACACATGGGTGTTGGATATGGTAAAGGAGAAACAAGAGCACAAGATGCTGCAAGAGAAGCAATATCATCTCCACTATTAGAAACATCAATAGTTGGTGCTACTGGAGTTTTATTAAATGTAACAGGAGATTCTGAGTTAGGATTATTAGAAATAAATGAAGCTGCAGAAATAGTTCAAGAAGCTGCAGATCCAGATGCTAACATAATATTTGGTACTGTTATTGATGAAACATTAAAAGATGAAATAAGAATAACTGTTATAGCTACTGGATTTGAAAAAGAGCGTCAAAGAATGGGAATGGGAGCTCAAGGAGTAACAAGTGGAGCTACTCAAACTCAAAGAGAAGTTATAGTAGAAAATGTTGAAGAAAAAGTAGCTGAGCAAGAAGTTGCTGCATCTTCACAAACTCAACAAGAAGATAGATATAATGATGATTTAGAAATACCTATGTTTTTAAGAAGAGGTAGAAGATAGTATTTTTAAATAGAAAAGCACTTATGGTAATTAATTACTATAAGTGCTTTTATTTTTACTTTAATTAGAAAAAATTTTATATATTTATAATAGAGTTTATGTAGAAATAAAAAGTTTTTAAAGTTATTTTTCAATATTTTGGGATTTAAAACTCAGGAAATGGAAAAAAATATTGAATTTTATTATTTATAGTTTAATAAATTATGAACTTATATTTAATGAATACATTTTCATTACAAGAATAGACATGAAAAAAATAATTATAATATTAAGAATTTTTTATTTGGTAGAAAAATGTAGAATAATGAGGAAAAAGAAAGATAGAAAATATGCATATGGAATATATAATGACAAAATTTTAGAATAAGAAGCTTTATAATTATAAATAGGGAGTGAGTTGATTTATGACTGTATATATTGACATTGTCATATTAGAAAATTTTTTAATTAACTTTTTTCTACTTTATTTAACTTTACAGACCTTAAAAGATACAATAATTTACAAGAGAATAATATTAGCAGCTTTTTTAGGAGCAATATATACCTTGTTTGTTTTTGTTCCAGGATTAAATATACTCACATCATTGCCTTTAAAACTACTTTTTTCTTTTGGAATGATTACTATAATATCAGAAAGAAGAGAGTTAAAGACAATAATAAAAAGATATATAACTTTTTTAGTGATAACTTTTGCCTTTTGTGGTACTTGTTTTATGTTTGCTTTAGTTGAAAATCAGTATAATATTTCAGAATCCTTTATAATAAATGATTATTCAACTAAATCTATAATATTCTCACTAATTATAAGTTACATACTTGTTAGTGGAGTTATGAATTATTTTAAAAATAGAGCTATTATAAATAACTTTATATATGATTTAGATGTATGTATTGATTCAGAAGTTGTTAATATTAAAGCTTTTTTAGATACAGGAAATGGACTTGTAGAGCCTGCAACTGCATTGCCTGTAATAATAGCAGAAAGAGAAAAGTTTAGAGGGGTAAACATTAAGGAAAAAGATCAATTTACGATACCGTATAAAGTAGTTGATGGAAATTCAGGATATATGAAAGGGATTAAGATTGACAATATAAAGCTTTGTAATGTTAATGGGGAAACAATGACAAGAGATGCAATCTTATGTTTTTGTGATAATAAATTAAGTAAAGAGGGAGAATATGAAGCTTTATTGTCTAGAGGAATTATATAGGGGTGATTAGGTTATGTTAAATATAAGACTTTTGCTTAATAAGTTATTTACTAAATTAGATATTATGGTAGAACCAATTTATTATGTTGGGGGGAATGATGTTCTTCCAGCACCTCTTAGTAAAGAAGAGGAAGAGGAGTTAGTTAACAAATTAGGGGAGAATGATGAAGCTATTAGAAGTATTCTTATTGAGAGAAATTTAAGACTAGTTGTATATATAGCTAGAAAATTTGAGAATACTGGTGTAGGCGTTGAGGATTTAATTTCTGTAGGAACAATTGGACTTATAAAGGCAGTAAATACATTTAATCCAGAAAAAAAGATAAAGCTTGCAACCTATGCATCAAGATGTATAGAAAATGAAATTCTTATGTATTTAAGGAGAAATAGCAAGGTTAAAGCTGAGATATCATTTTATGAGCCCTTAAATATAGATTGGGATGGAAATGAACTTTTACTTTCAGATATACTTGGCACAGATGATGATATTGTTTACAATCTGATAGAAGATGAAGTTGACAAGGAATTATTATTTACTGCAATGAAGAATCTTTCAAATAGAGAAAAAGAAATTGTTGAATTAAGATTTGGACTATGTGGATATAAAGAAAAAACTCAAAAGGAAGTAGCTGATATGCTAGGAATATCTCAATCTTATATTTCAAGGTTAGAGAAGAAAATTATAAAAAGATTAAAGAAAGAAATTAACAAAATGATTTAAGAGTATAAAATTAACCTCTACAGGTAATAATTAAAATGCGGAAGGGAATTACTTCGAAGGGGTTGATTTCAATTATGATGATAAATAAAGTAGAAATATGTGGAGTCAATACAGCTAAATTACCAGTTTTAAAAGAAAAAGAAATGAAAGAATTATTGCTACAAATGCAAAATGGAGATACAAGTGCTAGAGAGAAATTTATTAAGGGGAATCTGAGATTAGTGCTTAGTGTAATCCAAAGGTTTAATAATAGAGGCGAAAATGTAGATGATTTATTTCAAGTTGGTTGTATAGGACTTATGAAATCTATAGATAACTTTGATTTATCACAAAATGTTAAATTTTCAACTTATGCTGTGCCAATGATAATAGGAGAAATAAGAAGATATTTAAGGGATAATAACACTATAAGAGTAAGTAGATCTTTAAGAGATATAGCTTATAAGGCTTTACTTGTAAGAGATAAGCTAGTAAATGAAAATAATAAGGAACCTACTGTATCTCAAATAGCAAAAGAGCTTAAAATTCCAAGGGAAGATGTTGTTTTTGCCCTAGATGCAATTCAAGATCCAGTTTCTTTATTTGAGCCTATTTATCATGATGGTGGAGATGCAATATATGTAATGGATCAGATAAGTGATTCAAAAAATCAAGATGATAGTTGGCTTGAAAATATAGCAATAAAGGAAGCTATGAAGAAATTAAACGATAGAGAAAAACTTATATTGAATTTGAGATTCTTTAATGGAAGAACTCAAATGGAGGTAGCTGATGAAATTGGTATATCTCAAGCACAAGTTTCAAGGTTGGAAAAAATAGCATTAAAGCATATGAGGAAGTATGTATAGAGCTCTTTTGAGCTCTATTTTTTATGGATAAATTAAAAATCTTATGTTATTTAGTATTTTTTACCTCTTCTAATTAATAAATATAAAAATTAAACATATAAATTAAATATAATAATTATATGTTTAGGAGGAGTTTATACATGGAAGAAAATTTATTTTCTTTAAATAATTTAAGGGCTATGGAAGTGATAGATGTAAGTGAAGGTAAAAAGTTAGGCTTAATAGCTGATGTTAAGATAGATTGTGATGATAATAGAATACTATCTATTATAATACCTGGAGAAAAAACATCCTTTTTTAGTAAGTCAGAGGATATAGAGATAGAATGGTCTGATGTATACAAAGTTGGAGTAGATGTTATACTAATAGATTCAAAAGGGAAAAATATACTAGATGTTCAAAAATATATATAGAAATTAAGCAAAAAAGAGGGTATAATATTATTACAACTTAGAGAAAGGCGTGGATTTTAAAATGAGATGTCCTTACTGTTCTTATGAAGAAAGTAAAGTTGTGGATTCTAGATCTGCAGAAGATTATAATGCAATTAGAAGAAGAAGAGAATGTTTAAGATGTTCTAAGAGATACACAACTTACGAAAAGGTAGAAGATATACCAATACTTGTTATAAAAAAGGATTTAAGTAGAGAAAGTTTCAATAAAGAAAAAATCATAAGCGGATTAATTAAAGCGTGTCAAAAGAGACCTGTATCTAGGGCTCAAATAGAAGAAATAGCAGCTGATATTGAACGAAACATAAGTAATAAAATGATGGTAGAAATAAAGTCTGATTACATAGGTGAAATGATAATGGAGAGACTTAAGGATATAGACGAAGTTTCATACGTAAGATTTGCTTCTGTATATAGACAATTTAAAGATATTAATACCTTTATGGAAGAAATAAAAAGTTTAATGAAATAATTTTAAGCTATCTTAAAGAGAGTTCTTTAAGATGGCTTTTTTATTTGTTTTAATTTATCCATATACTTAAATAATATTTAACTTGAATTTAATTTAACAAAGAGTTGAAATATGATAATATGGTAAAATAAGTAGATTATAATTTGTGTTTTTGAGGTGAAAGTTATGAAAAGAGAAATAATAGATAACAAAGAATTTATAGTTTTTAATGATGGAAATATAAAAGTTAGATTTTCAACTGCATTAAATAATGTTAATTATAAAAAAGAAGATGAAGAGGGAAAGAAAAATTTAGAGGACTTAAAGGAAATATTTAAAGTAGACAAGGTAGTTTATGTTAACCAAACACATAGTAGTGATTTTATTGATGCAACTTTTGAAAATTTTAAAGGGGATAGAGACTGTGATTCCTTAGTTACTACGGATAAAAACACACTTATAGGAGTTTTTACAGCAGATTGTGTTCCAGTTATAGCTTATGATAAAGAGAAGGAAGTAATTGCAGCTATTCATAGTGGATGGAAAGGAACATACAATAAAATAGCTAGAAAAACTTGTGAATATATGAAAGAGAAATATGGTTGTGAAAATATTAAAGTAATAATAGGCCCTCACGTAAGACAATGTTGTTATGAAGTAAGTGAAGATTTAGTAGAGAAGTTCAGTGAAGAATTTGGGAAAGATGTATGTAATGGAAGAATGCTAAATCTTGAGAAGTGTGTAGAAATTCAGCTTAAGGGTATTGTTAAAAAAGAAAATATAACTTCTACTAGAATTTGTACTTATTGTGAAAAAGAAGTGAAGATGCATAGTTATAGACAGGATCAAGAAAAGTCAGGAAGATTATTTTCATCAATATTTATTGACTAAGGTGGATTAATAAATGAAAAAAAGGATTATTATTTTTACAACACTAATAATAACATTTTTTCTAGCAATAATGACTTCTATGTACTTAGTAATATCAAATCATAAATATTTAGAGGAATCAAAGAATGTTCTAAATGAATATAATAAGGTTATAGCTTTATTGTTAGAAAATGATAATGGAAATATAAAGAGTGAATTAGAAAGAATAGAATCAAATAATGATATGAAAAATATAAGAATAACATATATCAGTAAGGATGGAAATGTTATTTTTGATACCCATAAAAAATTAATCAATGATAATGAAAGTTATCTTAAGAGACAAGAAATAATAGAAGCCATAGAAAGTGGTTTAGGAAGCAGTGTACGATATAGTAATGATCTTCACCAAAATATGATCTATAGTGCACTTAAACTTAAAGATGGCTCTATTGTTAGAACATCAATAGCTGTTGAAAATGCAAAAATACTAGATAGCATAAATAGTAACTATTTATTAGTAGGGGTTATATTATCCTTAGTAATTGCCTTACTTTTAACTGTTAAAATAACTAATATAATATTAAATCCACTAAAGGAATTAGAACAATTAACCTCTACTATTGCAAGTGGTAATTTTCATAAAAGAGTAAAAATTAATTCTAAGGATGATGAAATTCAAAGGTTAGGAAAAAGCTTTAATTATATGGCAGAGCAATTAGAAATAACCATGGAGAGATTTAAAGATAAACAAAATGGATTAGAAGCCATATTAAAAAGTATGGGTAGTGGAGTAATAGCTTTTGACAGAGATATGAATGTTTTAATGATAAATCCTTATGCTAAAAAAATATTTGGCATAAGCGGAGAGATTATTGGAAATAAACTTTTGGATTATATAACTGATAAAGAGGTACTAAAGGCCTTTTTTGATGAAAAAGATAGGGTTGAAATTGAAGTTAACTATAATGATGATCCAAAAATATTAAAAATAAGAAAAGCAAGTATAATAAATGAACCAGAAATAATAGGGACAGTTGTGGTTATACAAGATATCACAGATATTAAAAAGCTTGAAAACATGAGAAGTCAATTTGTAGCTAATATATCTCATGAACTTAAGACCCCACTTACATCAATTAAAGGTTTTGCAGAAACCTTAAGATATGTAGATGATGATGAAACTAGAAATAAATTTTTAAGCATAATAGATGAAGAATCAGATAGATTAGCAAGACTTTTAGAGGATATATTATGTCTTTATGAAATAGAACAAAAAAGAAGTACTGTTTTAGAAGAATTTAATGTTGATGAAGAAATTGAAAAAGTTTATATGCTATTAAATGATCAAGCTAAGAAAAAAGGTGTGGAAATCTTTTTAGATACAAATAGCAATTGTGTTCTTATGGGAGATAAGGATAAGTTTAAACAAATGTTACTTAATCTTGTAAGCAATTCTGTTAAATATACTGAAAAAGGTGGAAAGGTAAGAGTTGAAAGTTATAATAGTGACATGAATCTTATTTTAGTTATTGAAGATAATGGGATTGGAATAAGTGCAGAGGATCTTCCAAGGATATTTGAAAGATTTTATAGAGTAGATAAAGCTAGAAGTAGAGAAAGTGGTGGAACTGGACTAGGTCTTGCCATAGTTAAACATATAGTTAGACTTTTTGATGGTGAGATAAATGTAACTAGTGAACTAGGAGTAGGGACTAAAATAGTAATAGCTATACCTATAAATATATAATTCTAGTTAATTAATACTTTATAACACCTTTAAATTTATAACAATTATTATATAATTAGTTATATATTTAAAAATTTTTTTACTATAATAGAATTAAGAGAAAGCTATTAAAAGTAATCCTCAAAATTTTTTTAGGGGATTACTTTTTAATATTTAAATAACATAGTTTAAAGCTTAATGAAAAAGTTAATAATTAAATTTAGAGTTAAATAAAAAGTTAGTAATTGAAACAAAACACAATATATAGGTATAAAGTTATTTCAGTTGACTACATTATTTAATTAAGGTAATATAACATAGATAGTACTAAAATAGGAGTGAAGCATATGAAAAGTAGAATTGCTGAAGTCTTACCAGGAGGAATTGGTGAGGAATTAGGCTTTGAAAAGGGAGATATACTATTAAGCATAAACGGTACTAAAGTTGAAGATATACTTGATTATAGATTTTTATTAGCAGACGAATACGTTGAGGTAGAAATATTAAAACCAAACAAAGAGGTTTGGGAGTTTGAAATAGAAAAGGAATATGGCGAAGATTTAGGAGTGGAATTTGAAGAGGCCATCCTAGACAAAGCTAAAAGTTGTACAAATAAATGTATATTTTGCTTCATAGATCAATTACCAAAGGGAATGAGAAAAACTTTATATTTTAAGGACGATGATTCAAGACTTTCATTTTTACAAGGTAACTTTGTTACTTTAACAAATATGAAGGATGAAGATATTGATAGAATTATAAAATATAGAATAAGTCCTATAAATGTATCAGTTCATACAACAAATCCAGATTTAAGAAAAAAAATTCTTAATAATAGATTTGCAGGGAATGTATATGAAAGACTACAAAAATTAGCGGCAGCTGGTATAACTGTAAATGCTCAAATAGTTGTTATGCCAGGAATAAATAATGGAGATGAATTAGTTAGGACTGTAGAAGATCTTTATAAATTACGTCCTTCAATAGAAAATGTTGCTGCTGTACCAATTGGAATAACAAAGTTTAGAGAAGGATTAGCTGACCTTGAAATATATAATAAAGAAACAGCTAAAGAAGAATTAGATAGAATAAAAGTTCTTCAAGAAAAATATATGAAAGAAATAGGAAGCCCATTTGTAAGATTATCAGATGAGTTTTATGTTATGGCAGATGAGGAAGTTCCAAATGAAGAATTCTATAATGGATATGAGCAAATAGAAGACGGAGTTGGAATGATAAGACTTCTAAGAGAAACCATGGCAGTAGATATAAAGAATAAGTTAACTAAAAGTGGAAAAGGTAAATTTACTCTTATTACAGGAACATCTGCCTTTAAAGAATTAGATCAGGTTTGTACCGATATAAGAGAAGAGAATAATAATATAGATATTAAGTGTAAGGTTATATTAAATGATTTCTTTGGGCACACAATAACAGTTGCAGGACTTTTAACTGGGCAAGATGTTATTGCTCAACTTAAGGATAACATTGATAGTGAGTACTTAATTATGGCAGATAACATGTTTAGAAAAGGTTACGAGCCAGGAGATATAACTCAAAGAATAATGTTAGATGATTTGACAGCAAAGGATATTGAGGAAAGATTGGGAGTTAAAGTTATAGTTTGTAGCTATACAGGGGAAGACCTAATAGACTTAATAAATGAACACTGTGAGGAGGAATAAGAATGAGTAAACCAATAGTTGCTATGGTTGGAAGACCGAACGTAGGTAAGTCGACTCTTTTCAATAAATTAGCAGGAAAAAGAATTTCAATAGTACAAGATACACCAGGGGTTACTAGAGACAGAGTATATGCAGAATCAGAATGGTTAAACAGAAAATTCACAATGATAGATACAGGTGGAATAGAGCCTGAAAGTAGTGATATAATTGTTAAACAAATGAGAAGACAAGCGCAAATTGCTATAGAAATGGCTGATGTAATAGTATTCGTTGTTGATGGTAAGGAAGGACTTACTGCTGCTGACCAAGAAGTTGCACAAATGCTTAGAAAAAGTAAAAAGCCTGTTGTTTTAGTAGTTAATAAAATAGATAGATTAGCTTTAGAAGAAAATAGCTATGAATTCTACAATTTAGGCATTGGAGATCCTATAACTATATCAGCATCTCAAGGATTAGGACTTGGAGATATGCTAGATGAAGTTGTTAAATATTTCAATGATCCTTCAGAAGATGAAGAGGATGATGAATATATTAGAATAGCTATGATAGGTAAACCAAATGTAGGTAAATCATCACTTATAAATAGATTATTAGGTGAAGAGAGAGTTATAGTAAGTAATGTTCCAGGAACAACAAGGGATTCTATAGATAGTTACTTAGAAACAGAAGATGGAAAATTCATCTTAGTTGATACTGCTGGATTAAGAAGAAAAAGTAAAGTAAAAGAAGAAATAGAAAGATATAGTGTAATCAGAACTTATGCTGCTATAGAGAAAGCTGATGTAGCTATACTTGTAATAGATGCTGAGCAAGGAATAACTGAGCAAGATGAAAAAATAATAGGATATGCTCATGAAATGAATAAAGCAATTATGGTTGTTGTAAATAAATGGGATCTTATTGAAAAAGATGATAAAACATTAAGTAATTATCAAAAAGACTTACAACAAAAACTTAAGTTTATGCCATATGCTAAATACTTATTCATATCAGCTTTAACAGGACAAAGAGTACATAAAATATTATCAACAGCTAAATATTGTTATGATAATTACTCTAAGAGAGTTTCAACTGGATTATTAAATGATGTTATAAGTAAGGCTGTTTTAATGAAAGAGCCACCAGTTGTAGCCTTAAAGAGATTAAAAATATACTATGCTACTCAGGTTGCTACAAAGCCACCTAAGTTTGTGTTCTTTGTAAATGACCCTAATTTATTACATTTCTCATATGGTAGATATTTAGAAAACCAATTAAGAGAAAGTTTTGATTTTGATGGAACTGGTATAGAAATAGAATATAGAGCTAGAAAGGAGTAATTTTATGAGTAAAGTGGCTTTTTTAGGAGCAGGAAGTTTTGGAACTTCTTTAGGTATATTATTGGGGAATAAAGGTGTTACGGTTTCTCTGTGGGATAGAGATGAAAATGTAATAAATGACATTAACGTAAACAGAAAGAATGACAAATATATAAAAGATTTAACTATTCCTACTAATGTCACTGCTTATAAAGACTTAGATGAAGCTTTAAATGGGGCTGAATATGTAGTTCTTGCAGTACCTTCTCATGTTATAAGAACAGCTTGTAAAAACCTAAAGGGTAAAATTAATGATGATGTAATAATTATTAATATTGCTAAAGGAATAGAAGAGGGTACTAATTTGAGACTATCTCAAGTTATAAATCAAGAATTACCAAATAATAAGGTCGTAGTTTTATCTGGGCCAAGTCATGCAGAAGAGGTTTCAAAAGGAATTCCAACAACTTTAGTTGCAAGTTCAGAATGTATGGAATGTGCAGAGAAAGTTCAAGACCTATTTATGGATAAAAACTTTAGAATATATACTAATGATGATATCATAGGTGTTGAAATTGGAGGAGCCGTTAAAAACATTATAGCCTTAGCGGCAGGTGTTTGTGACGGTATAGGATATGGAGACAATTCTAAGGCCGCATTAATGACTAGAGGAATGGCTGAAATAGCTAGAATAGGAATTAAAATGGGTGGAAAAGCTGAAACTTTCTTTGGATTAACTGGTATGGGAGATTTAATAGTTACTTGTACAAGTATGCATTCAAGAAACAGAAGAGCTGGAATACTTATAGGTCAAGGAAAAACTGCTGAAGAAGCTATAGAAGAAGTAGGAATGGTTGTTGAAGGTATAAAAGCTTGTAAAGCCTTCTATGAGTTAAAAGAAAAAGAAAGAGTAACAATGCCTATAACTGATATAGCATACAAAGTTCTTTTTGAAGGGGCAAAGGCAGAAAATGCTGTAAGCCTTTTAATGGAAAGAGATAAGAAAAAAGAAGAAATATAAAATTTGATTTAAAAGAGATAGAAAATTTTCTATCTCTTTTTATTTTAATTAAAAGTGGGCCGTGTTAAAAAATATTTTTTATGTAGTTATAAATTTATGCTAAGTCTTACATATAAAAAATAAAAATATTTAAAATAAATAGCATTAATTTAGATTTTTTTGAATAAATAATATTAATACATAATATTAGAAAGAGAAAGTTGAAGTTTAAATAAAGGAGTTAAAAAGTATATCCAATTAAAGTAAAAATATATTTTGCTAAACAGTATACTTTTTCAAAGTTTCTAATATATATATAGTGTTAATAATATTTATAGGAGGGTGTATCTTGGAAGATTTCAATATATACAAAGATATAGCAGAAAGAACACAGGGAGATATTTATGTTGGAGTTGTTGGGCCAGTAAGAACAGGTAAATCTACATTTATAAAAAGATTTATGGACTTAATGGTAATACCTAAGATTGATAATGCTTATAAAAAGGAAAGAGCAAAGGATGAATTACCACAAAGTGGATCAGGAAAAACTATTCATACAACAGAGCCTAAATTTGTACCTAATGAGGCAGTAGAAATTGCTTTAGATGATGGCATTAAGTTTAGTGTGAGAATGGTTGATTGTGTTGGATACATTGTTAAAGGGGCTAATGGTTATTTTGATGATGGAGAATCTAAAAAAGTTCATACTCCTTGGTTTGACTATGAAATTCCATTTGAAGATGCAGCGGAGATAGGAACTAGAAAAGTAATAACAGACCATTCAACAATAGGATTAGTAGTTACTACAGATGGAAGTATAACTGGTATAGATCGTGATGATTACTTAGATGCTGAAGAAAGAGTTGTAGCTGAGTTAAAATCAATAGACAAACCTTTTATAATTGTACTTAATTCATTAGATCCAAGGGCAGAAGAGACTTTAGACTTAAAACAAGAATTAGAAATCAGATATGGAGTTCCAGTTCAAATAATGGATGTAGCCAATATGAATGAAAATGACATAAACGATTTATTTACAAAAGTACTTAAAGAATTTCCAGTTAAGGAAATTAATATAGACATGCCAAAATGGATTGAAAAATTAGAGCCTTCTCATTGGTTAAAATCTAATTTTATAGACATAGTTAAAGACATGTGTAAAAACATATCAAAAATTAGAGACGTTAAGGATCTACTTAGTACTTATGGAGAAGATTTCTTAGGGGTAGCAGATATAAGTGAGATGAATTTAGGGGATGGAACTGTAAGAGTTAAAATGACTCCTAAAAATGGCATCTTCTATAAAATAATAAGTGAAATGTGTGATGAAGAATTAAATGATGAAAGTGATTTAATAGCTTTAATCAAAGATTTGCATAAAGCAAAATCTGAATATGATAAGGTAGCTGAAGCAATAAATAGTGTTAAGGAAACAGGTTATGGACTAGTTGCTCCTCAATTATCAGAAATGAAGTTTGAAAAACCAGATATTGATAAGCAAGGTTCAAAATATGTTGTTAAACTTAAGGCGAGTGCTCCTAGTCTACATTTAATAAAAGCAGATATTCAAACAGAAATTTGCCCAATAATGGGAACTGAAAAAGAAACTCAAGAGGTATTTAAAACATTACTTGAGCAATTTGAAAGTGATCCGGAAAAATTATGGCAAAGCAATATGTTTGGTAAGTCCTTAGAGACATTAGTTCAAGAAGGTTTAAGAAGCAAACTTTATAAGATGCCAGATGATATTCAAAGCAAGATTCAAAAAACTCTTCAAAGAATCATCAATGAAGGGGAAGGAAATTTAATCTGTATTATTTTCTAAGGTGATTAATATATTCAAAGACCATATCAAATTTTATTTTGATATGGTCTTTTAAATTTTTAATGAAGTAATTCTATGAATTTTAGAATGTGAAAAATATATATAAGTATTTTTATAATATATGTATTTTACGAAAAGAAGATTATATTAAAAAATATGCTTTAATTTATTAGTTTTATAAAATTTGTAAAAAGATTATAATTATTAGGGGAATGATTAAGTTATTAGGGCTTATTAGTATTTAATATAAGTTTAGCTTTGCAAAGATTGAATAGAATTATTAATTTAATTATAATAAGCATTGTGACGAATGATACTTAGTCAAATAAAAAAGAAATTCGGAGGTACTCATGAAGAAAATAGCTGTAATTTTTAATGGTGGAACAATATCAATGAAAGTTGATGATAGAATAAAGGCTGCAGTTCCAAGTTTGACAGGAGAGGAAATAATGGCTATGGTAACAGGAATAGAAAGCTTTGCAACAATAGAGTCACATAGCTTTTCTTCATTACCAAGTCCACATATTACTCCAGAGATAATGCTTGAACTATCAAAATTTATAAATGCTTTAGTAGAGAGAGAAGATATAGATGGAGTTGTAGTAACTCACGGAACAGATACTCTAGAAGAAACATCTTATTTTGTTAATTTAACAACTAAGACAAGTAAACCAATAGTGTTTACTGGAGCTATGAGAAGTGGATCAGAGTTAGGATATGATGGACCAGCTAACTTAGCTGCATCAATATGTACAGCTGCATCAGATGAAGCAAAAAATAGAGGAGTTCTAGTTTGTTTTAATGGGGAATTAAATAGTGCTTCAGAGGTAACTAAGGCTAATTCAATGGCTTTAAATGCTTTTAGAACACCTAATTTTGGCCCAATAGGAATAGTTGATAATAATAGGGTAATATTTGATAGAAGAGTTCCACAGGAAGATTTTATACCATTAGAGGTTATTGATAAAAAAGTAGCCATAATAAAATGTGCTGCAGGTATGGATGGAGATTTTATATATCACTGTATAGAGAAAAAATATGATGGAATCATAATAGAAGCTTTAGGAAGAGGAAATGTACCACCAACTATGGTTGATGCAATAAAAGATGCCTTAGATAAGGGAATAGTTATAGTACTTACTTCAAGATGTTTTGAAGGAAGAGTAAGTGATAGCTATGGATATCTTGGAGGTGGAAAAAATCTTAAAGAGCTCGGGGTTATATTTGGAGAAAGTATGCCAAGTCAAAAGGCTAGAATAAAGCTTTTAACTCTTCTTGGATTTAATAAAGATTATAGATATATTAAACATAGTTTTGAGAAAGAAAGATATTAAACACATAGGTCACAGCTTTATTACTGTGACCTATTTTTTATTCTTATTTTTTATTAAAT
>OKAM01000031.1_pt1 | contig 23351 bp, 13 predicted proteins | sample 1613521 | NCBI WGS metagenome assembly OKAM01 (sample SAMN04436863, study PRJEB24849) | human gut metagenome | biome: human gut; feature: NICU; material: stool | host: Homo sapiens | place: USA: Saint Louis, MO | collected 2011-10-13 | reverse complement strand
TTAAAAATTATATAGAGGGAAATAGTGAAGATTTAAGAGGACAATTATTTAATATTAATTTAAAGGTTAAGGAAAAAGATGAGGTTCTTTATAACCTTAATACAACTGAGTTTATAGGAGGATGATAGCATGTTTTATAGTAAAAAAAGAAAAGGGGTAACTCTTGCTTATGTAATAGTAGTATTAGCAATAATTGCTGTAATAGGTACTGCTATAGTTTCACTTTCTTTAACAAACTATAAAGCAATGATTGTCCATGGTAAGAAAACTCAAAATTTATATATGTCAGAATCAGGACTTGATAAAGTTCAAAAAGCCTTAGATATTCTTACTGCTAAGGCTATAACTTATGGAAATGATGCTGTTGCAAAAGAAGATGCATTATTATCATCAGAGGAAGATTTAAAATTAGGTGGTAATAAAACAGAGGATGGTTATAAAAAAATATCATCTGAAAAGGAAGAAAGTCAGAATAAAATATTCAAGAAAGCTTATAAGGAATATATTATAAAGCAATTAAATCCTAATAGTGAAGTTAGTAAAAATGAAAAAGTATTTTTATTACAACATAATAAGGTTAAGTTTAATAACAATTTAATTAAAATGGCTGAAGAAGATAAAAATAAAGAAAAAAATGAAGAGGGTAATTATGATGTTACACTTATTGATATAAATAATAAAAAAGTATCTAATGGGAGTAGTTTAAGTGGAAGTTTAAATTTTAAAACTATATCTGATAATGATAAAAAGGAAGAAATAAGTTTAAGGTTAGATTCTAAGTTTAATGTTAAAGAATCAGATGGAGATAAGAACTATAAGGATGTATCTTTAACTTTTAATATTCAAGTTCCAGATTATAATGGAGCTTATAAAATTGAAGAGTTTCCTTTATATAATGTATGTTCAAATGGTTTAGTTGTTGGAGAAAACTTAAATGTTGGTACAGGATCTACATTAAATGTTGATGGGGGGATTTTTGTATCAGCAAATGTTGTCAAAGAGAAAAAATTTACAATTGGAAGTATGGTTAATAAAAAAGAGGGAGATGGGGTTGTTATTAATGGAGGAACACTTAGTGTTAATAATGGCTCTTTGGTAAGTAAGAATGATATAAGACTTGGTGGAGAAGGAAGCAATTTAAAAGTTGGGTGTGAAACAGAAGAGAATAAAGATAATAAGAGCAATTTAAATTTAAATGATGAATCAAAAAATTCTCATAGCAATTTAAATAACAATTTAGGTGTATACACAGGTAATCTGGGGATAAATGGAAATAAGATTGGTTTTGATAAAGAGGTTAGCAATGGAAATATTATTTCTAATTATCCTGTTTATGCAATGAACGATTTAATATTAAATGGGGAGAAATCATCAATAAATTTAAATGGTGGTTTTTATGGGATAAATAGTAATAGGTCTCAAGATGAATTAACAGGTAAAATAAATAATTCTAGTGCAATTATAGTAAATACAGATGATATAGGAAGTGGATCAAGTATAAATATAGGACAAGAGGCCATTATAATGGGAACAGCTTACATAAATACAACTCCTGAAGCATATCAAACTGGGGAGTCTGTTTCTGTTAAGGGAAATTATATTGCCTATACAGTTGATAATGGAAATGTGGAATTTAAATATTATAATCCACTACAACTTGCAAAGCTAGATTCTGTTGATGAAAAAGCAAAATATTTTAAGGACAATATTAAAAATGCAAAGGGAACTATACATTTAGATGGAATAAGTTTACCTGATAATACAACTAGTATTGGAGCTACCATAAGCAATAATGAAGTAAAGCTAAACAATAAAAATGCTACCCTAGACAATATAACTGATATTAGCATAAATCAAGTTGAGAAGTATGAAAATGCAATTAATTATATAGGAAGCTTAATTAATACAAAAAATAATGAAAATTCAGAAATTGAATTTCCTGATCAAGAAGTAAGAAAAATTGTGGATATTAAAGAGAGTGATGGAAAGTTAACTAAGGCAATAATCTATATAGATTCTAAAAATGATAAGGGTGGAACTCTTACAATTAAAGATGGAAAATCAACAGAGGTAAGGGATAATGAAATAAATCTAGGAAATGGAATTGGTGCAGGAATAATAGTTACAAAGAAAAATGCAATATTAGATTCTAAAAATTTAAAGTTTAATGGAACTATTATAACAGCTGATAATCTAGATGTTAAAGGAAGTAATAAAATTGACTTAGTATATGATGACAATATTATAAAAAAAATAATATCTCAAAATTACGATTCTTTTAAAAATTTATTCAGAGGACAGGTTTGCAATAATTTCATTACAATAAAATCACAAACTAATATGAGTGATAATACTTTAAATTTAGTTAAAACAAGCAATTGGAAAGTAAACTAAGCTATTAAGAGAAGGTTGGTGATTAAATGAAAAATTTAAAATTAAAAAGAAGAGGGCTTTCTCTTATAGAATTAGTTGTGGCACTATCCTTAATAGCAATAATATTAATGATAGTTGGTCCATTTTTTATTTCAAATTATGTAACTTTAGATAAGACAAGCAATCAAATAGATTTTCAAAGGGAAGCAAAGACCATAATGAATTATTTTACTGACTCAGCTATGGAAGCATCTAATATAGAAAGCTTAACTAATGTTAAAAATGAGGTTCTTTCAAATAATAATTATACTGAGAGTCTAAAAAAGAACTCTTTGAAATCAAATGAAGGCTATCTTAAACTAACTTTTAATAACAGTGAAAACAAGAATGAACATACAACATTTATATTAAAAGATAGATCATTATATATGAAGAAGAATGATTCAGAAGAATTTAAAATAGGGGATTTAGTTAGTAGCATTGAATTAACTTCTTTAACAGAAGGGGGATCTCAGGGAGAAGTGATCAATAATTTTAAAAATGCTAATGCCATCAAAATTGAAATTAAATTTGATACTAAAAATAATACACCATATAAAGTAAGTAATATATTAACCTTTAGAAATAAAAATTAAGCTTGGATGGAGGTGAATTAGATGAAAAAATTTAAAAGTACAAAAAAATATAGCTTTTTTGTTATAATTACAATTTTAATAATTAGTATGGCAAGCATGCTGGTTTATGGAGAGTTAAATAAAGAGCAATTTAAAGTTAGAATAGAGAATAGTTTTAGTGAATTAAAATATGGAGAACAAAAGGAAATTACATATGAAATAAAACCAAATCCAATTAAGTTTAAAGATAATGTAGAGAAAGATGTTGTTTTAGTTTTAGATACATCTCAGACTGTTAATGAAAGTTATGGTGATATATCAACTGCTGCACAGACTTTCGTTACAAATATATTAGGAAAAAAATATAAAAATTTAAAAGTAGGTGTAGTATGCTACAATGAAAAAGCAGAAATATTACATGGATTTGACAATTCTACTTACTCTATTAATAATGATATAAAAAAATGTTATGATAATTACAATATTAATAGTGGCAATCATCTTGGAACTAACGTTGGAGATGCTTTTAGATTAGCTATATCTATGTTAGGTAAGGACAGCAATCCTAATAAAGAAAAAATTGTTATATTTATGTCTAATGGTAAACCTAATGCTTATACAGGAAAGTTTTATAAGGGTCACGAAAGTACATTGACTGAAAATCAGATTAATTCATTAAAAAATATAGCTTGCAAAAGATTATATGATATAACAAGCTTAAATGGAAATGAAAATGAATTAGGAAAATCCTCTTTAAAGAATGAAAAAATTATTAATAAAATAGATAATTATAAAGAGTATTTTTATAATCCAGAGAGTTTAGATGAATATAGAAAACAAGACTTTCAAAAGAGAGGACTAAGATTTACAAGAAGGGATATTAGTAAATTTAATAATTTGATTCTTAATGAGTATAAAATTACCAATGCTAATAGCTATATAAATAAAATTTATGGTAACCCATATTGTGTAAATGTATGTCCTCCTAATAACCAGGGTGGAAAAAATGAAATATGTTATTATATGGGGTCAGAAATTGGTTATGCATATTCATTGAAAATGGCAAAAGAAATGAAAGATTTAGGGATATCAACTTACCCTATATATTTTGATACTAAATCAAAAGATAGTAAACAGAGAGAAAATACTATGAAATTAATATCAAAATTTGCAGGTAACCATGAAGATGATGATGTTACTAGTGTAAATACAGTTTATTCAAATGATATAAAAGAATCATTAAAGAAAGTTTTTAAAGATCTTGATAAGAATATAAAGGAATCTTATTCAGTTAATGATGCAAAATTAACTATAAATATACCTGAGGGGTTAGAGGTAGAATCTATAAATTATTCAGGAAAAACAATAAAAATAAATAAGGAAGATTTAAAGGGCGGAAAATATGAATTACCACTAGATAATTTAAGTTATAAACTTAATGAAGGAAAAACTGCTTATAATTATAATTATAATGGTAATGGTAATCCCTTTAAAATCGCAGTTACTGTAAAAGGAGTAAATACAAGTGGTCATGATCAAAACTGTACTATAACTGGAGATATTTATTCTAAATCAATAGAAGATGGTGAGAAAACTGAATTACCTAATCTAAACATAAATGTTAAAAGTGGATTTCAGGTTGAAATTACAGTTAAGGATTTTATAGGAGATGTTGGGGAAAAATATGATAGTAATAATATAAAACTTGAAAATAATTCATTTAAATTTATTCAAGATACAAAAAGATTAATTGGAGATGGAAATGCAGATATTTCCGTTAAGGGTATGCCAGAAAATAAAGATGAAGAGTATTGGATTAAAACTTGGTTTACTAAAGGAGAGAGCCCAGAAGAAATAGATCCAAACGAATTTAAATTAAATAATATAAATTCTGATATAGATTTAGATAAAGCTAATAATTTAACTTATCAATCATATAACGTAGATGATTTACAAGCAACGGGTAATAAGGATCTTTGGAATAATAGAGAGATAGTTTTTGCTAAAAAGCAAAACAAAGGTATTTTGCCAGCAAATACAATAGCAACTGAGCCTTATGTAGGATTTACTAAAGACAATAAAAATAAAGCATATTTGGATATAAATAATGATGCTAAGTTAACTTATGAAGGAAAGAATTTAACTTATGAGAATTCAGATGATACATATTCTATATGGAATTATCAAGATAGAGGTATAAAAAAGTTATATTATTATTATAAAAATGATAAATGGTATGATTCAACATCGAGATTCGCATGGAAAGTAGATGTTACGAATACTAGAAAATATACATTTAAACATAATACAATTTTTTATGATGAAATGAATATAGGAAAAGAATGTGCTTTAAGATATCCAGGATTTCAGTATAAGGAAGCAGATAAATATTGGGGGTATATAAAACTAAAACCAAAAGAATCAGGGTGGTATCTATTTGGTACATATTCAGATGATGGGTCAAGATTTAGTATAACTAAAGATGGGAAAACTTATGAATTATCTAAAAGTAATTTTGGATTGAATAATGATAGGGGATATTGGTATATAGGACAAGAGAATAGCAATTTTAAAGTTCATGCCTCTTCTTTTTATAGTTCATTTACTCCAATTTATTTAGAAGAAGATAAATATTACCCTATCCAGTTAGAATATTTTAACTGGGGCGGAGGTGGTTCCTTTAAGTTGGGTTATTATAAGATAGATAATTATGAAAAGAATCAAAATGAAAAAAATATTTTAGAATATTTAAGTAATATAGTAGCTAATAATGATTATAAAAGGGATTCTAATTTTTATAATATTTTTTATAGGGAAGGTTATTGGCCTAACTATAACTATTATTTAAAGGAAATATTTAATGATTATTTAAATAATATTAAATTCAATTGGATGGGAGAATCAAAAAAGGGTGGTTTTACTTTGTACCCATCAAAGAGTAATGAGCCTGCTGATATTGCAGATCAAGTTTTTGAAGGTAAGTCAGGAGTTAAGTTTCCAAAGGAAAATGGAGTATACACAATACATTATAAAATTATAATTAGAGAAAAAGGTGATGAAAAACCTGGAAAAGTTATAAATGATAATGTTCAATCAGGTGAATATGGAAAATTTGAAGTTAAGGATTTGTTAGACACTAGTATAAGTGTAGTTGGTTCTAATAATCAAAAAGAAATTTATTTAAATGAAAAAGCTAAGGCTATTTATAAAATGGTTCCTAATGAGATAAAAGCTGAAGATATTATAAGAGATGGAAGAACGCTTCCTAAAGAAATAAAATTAACAGGAATAAAAATTAATGGTATGCTTCCAAGTGGAATGAAGTTTGATGAAAATAATAATCCTTCAATAAATCTAGGAACTGAAATTAATGGAGAAAGAAGATTCTCTACTGATAAACTTACTGATATAACTTATACTTTAGAAAATGGGGTTTATAAAGGGACAGAATTGAGTAAAGATGTAAATGTAAATATAGAATCAAATGGACCTTTTCAATTTAAATCAAGTGAAAATCAGGTCGGGTTTAAGCTTAATTATGAATATAAAACAACTAATCCTATGTTTGAAGAGTTTAAAGGAACTTCAGTAAGTGCTAGTGAACCAACTAAAATAGAGAAGTTTGGTATTTTAGATTCTTCATCATCTGATAATATAAAAGATTCTAGGGAAGGGGTACAAGTTGTTAATGGCATACCTCTTAAAATCGCTATATTAGCAGATGTTAAATCACCTAATTCTATTATTGACTTAGGGTTTAATTCCCAAAATATAAAATTATCTAAAGATACAGAGCTGCAATTTAAGATTAAAATTTATAATAAAGGAAATTTAATTAATTGCGAAAAAGAATTTACTATTGATAAATTAGAAGGAAACTTAATTGAGGGATTAAATAGTGGAATTAAAATTTCAGGTTTAGATGTTGGAGAAAAAGTAATAGTTATAGAATTAATTCCTAATAACATAGAAATTAATAATATTGCCTTATTAAAAACAAAAGTTGAAAATAGTAATGATAAAGAACATTTAGCTAAGCTTGATTATGCAGAAATGCCAGATGTATTTTAATCTAAAAGAAAAATAAGATCACATGAATTAATTTGTGGTCTTATTTTTGTATTTATTAATAAATTTTAGAGCATAATATATTTAATTAAGACTTAAAAATAAGATTAATATAGAAATGCTTTAGTATTATTTAATAAAAAGTGAATATTTATTTATAATTAGGAAGATAAAGGAAATATTTCATTGAAAAGCTTTATTATTACAAATAATATGTAAGATATATATAATAAAATAAAAAATGTATGTATTAATATGAAAAGTACAACTAATAAGTATATACTATATTACATGAAAATAAGTGAATTATTTCTTGCAAAGAATATAAAATATGACGTTTAAAAATCAGTTGTGAACTTTTGAGATTTATTTTATGCATTTTGTTGACAAGCTTTCTTTCATAGATTATAATAAATAAAAATTAAACAAAACGGAATATAAACAAACTCGTATAAGCTTTGAATAAGGCAAGGCGTTTCTACCGGAAACCTTAAATTTCCGTCTATGAGTGAATTTGATATACTATAGGTGTACTATAAGCATATTAACTTCACTTGGGAGTTATTATGCTTTTTTTGAAAATAAAATTTCATCTTTTGTGTATATTTGCAAGTTTGCTTTCAAAAAATAAGTAGAAGTTTAAAAGGTAGAAATACGGAAAAACATTTAATTGTACGTAAATAACTTAAAGATAGTGTGTGGAGGCGATAGTATGGCAAGAATATTAAAAACAGCATATACATTTGATGATGTATTACTAGTACCAAACAAATCAGAGGTCCTACCTAATGAGGTTTCTTTAAAAACTCAATTAACTAAAAAAATTCAATTAAACATTCCATTAATGAGTGCAAGTATGGATACAGTTACTGAATCTAAAATGGCAATAGCTATGGCTAGAGAAGGTGGAATAGGAATAATCCATAAAAACATGACAATAGAAGATCAAGCAAGAGAAGTTGATAGAGTAAAAAGACAAGAAAATGGAGTAATAACAGATCCAATATTCTTATCAGAAGATCACACAGTAAGAGAAGCTTTAGATTTAATGGCTCAATACAGAATTTCAGGAGTTCCTGTAACAAGAGAAGGAAAACTAGTTGGAATCATAACAAACAGAGACATAGTATTTGAAACAAACTACGATAAAAAAGTTTCAGAAGTTATGACAAAAAGTCCATTAGTTACTGCGAAGGAAGGAACTACATTAACTGAAGCATTAGAAATATTAAAGCAACATAAAATAGAAAAGCTTCCTTTAGTTGATGATGAAAATAATCTAAAAGGACTTATAACTATAAAAGATATAGAAAAAGCTAAAGCTTTCCCAAATGCAGCTAAAGATGAAAAAGGAAGACTTTTATGTGGGGCTTCAATCGGTGTAACTAATGATATGATGGAAAGAGTAGATGCAGTAGTTAAAGCAAAGGTTGACGTTATTGTTTTAGATACAGCTCATGGTCATTCAAAAGGAGTTATTGAAGGAGTTAAGAGAATAAAAGCTAAATATCCTGAACTTCAAGTAATAGCTGGTAACATAGCTACACCAGAGGCTGTAAGAGATTTAGCAGAAGCAGGTGCAGATTGTGTTAAAGTAGGTATAGGACCTGGATCAATATGTACTACAAGAATAGTTGCAGGTGTTGGGGTTCCTCAATTAACAGCAGTTATGGATTGTGCTGAAGAAGGTAAAAAATTAGGAATACCAGTAATAGCTGACGGTGGATTAAAATATTCAGGGGATATAGTTAAGGCTTTAGCAGCTGGAGCTTGTGCAGCTATGATGGGATCAATCTTTGCAGGATGTGAAGAAGCACCAGGAGCTATAGAAATATATCAAGGTAGAAGCTATAAAGTTTACAGAGGAATGGGTTCACTTGGAGCAATGGCTAAAGGATCAAGTGATAGATATTTCCAAAATGGTACTAAGAAATTCGTTCCAGAAGGTGTAGAAGGAAGAATTGCTTACAAAGGACATTTAGCAGATACTATCTATCAACTAATAGGTGGAATAAAATCAGGAATGGGTTACTTAGGAGCACCAACTTTAGAAAATTTATATGAAAATGCTAATTTTGTTGTTCAAACTTCAGCAGGATTTAGAGAAAGTCACCCTCATGATATAAACATAACTAAGGAAGCACCAAACTACAGTGTTAACCAATAATTAGATTAAACGCTTCAGCAAAATGTTAAAATATATATTAAGTTTTAACATTTTGTTGAATATATCTTTATACATAAACGGAAAATGAAATTGTGGAGGAAAGCAAATGAGAGATTTAGTTTTAGTTGTCGACTTTGGTGGACAATATAATCAATTAATAGCTAGAAGAGTTAGAGAATGTGGAGTTTATTGCGAAATAATACCTTACACATATAGCATAGAAAAAATAAAAGAAAAGAATCCAAAGGGAATAATATTCACTGGTGGACCAAACTCAGTTTATGGAGAAAACACTCCTACATTAGACAAAGAAATATTCAACTTAAATGTTCCTGTATTAGGAATATGTTATGGAGATCAATTAATGGCACATCTTTTAGGTGGAAAAGTTGATACTGCTCCAGTAAGAGAATATGGAAAAACTAATGTAACTTTAGATAATTCATCAAAATTATTTGCTGGAATAGAAGCAGATGAAACTTGTTGGATGAGTCACACTGATTACATAGCAGAAGCACCAGAAGGATTCAAAATCATAGCTCATACAGATGTTTGTCCAGTAGCGGCTATGGAAAACGAAGAAAGAAGACTTTATGGAGTTCAATTCCATCCAGAAGTTGAGCACACTCCATTTGGTCAAAACATGATGAGAAATTTCCTTTACAATATATGTGGATTAGAAAATTCTTGGTCAATGGCTTCTTTCGCAGAAGAAAAAATAGCTGAAATCAAGAAAATAGTTGGAGATAAAAAATTAATATGTGCATTATCAGGTGGAGTTGATTCATCAGTTGCAGCTGTTATGGTTCACAAGGCTGTAGGTAAGCAATTAACTTGTATCTTTGTTGACCACGGTCTATTAAGAAAAGATGAGGGAGATCAAGTAGAAAAAATCTTCAAAGAAGGTTTTGATATGAACCTTATCAGAGTTAATGCTCAAGATAGATTCTTAGGTAAATTAAAAGGAGTTTCAGATCCAGAAACTAAGAGAAAGATAATCGGAGAAGAATTCATAAGAGTATTTGAAGAAGAAGCTGGAAAATTAGGAGACATTAAATTCTTAGTTCAAGGAACAATTTATCCAGACGTTGTTGAAAGTGGAACAGATACTTCAGCAGTAATTAAGAGTCACCACAATGTTGGAGGACTTCCAGAAGATATGGAATTCTCATTAATAGAGCCATTAAGAGAATTATTCAAAGATGAAGTAAGAGCTGTAGGAGAAGAATTAGGAATTCCTCACCACTTAGTATGGAGACAGCCATTCCCAGGACCAGGCTTAGCTATAAGAGTTCTAGGAGAAGTAACTGAAGATAAATTAGAAGTTGTTAGAGAAGCTGACGCTATATTCAGAGAAGAAATAGCTTTAGCAGGTCTTGAAAGTGAAATATGGCAATACTTTGCAGTATTACCTAACATTCAATCAGTTGGTGTTATGGGAGACGAAAGAACTTACTGCCACACTGTAGGATTAAGAGCAGTTACATCATCAGACGGAATGACTTCAAACTGGGCTCATATACCATATGAAGTTATAGATAAGGTTTCAAGAAGAATTGTAAATGAAGTTAAGGGAGTTAACAGAATTGTTTACGATGTAACTTCAAAACCACCAGCAACTATCGAGTGGGAATAATATAAATAATTAATTCAGATAGGTATTAATCCTATCTGAATTTTAATATAATTTATCTGGTTAAAAATTCTTAATAGGTCTAAATCAGATAAAATTTAAGTATCCAAACTAATCAAAAGATATATAAATTTTTATTACGGATAAATAGGCAGTCATTTTAATATGATTGTCTATTTATCTTGTTATAATCAATAAAAACATATGCCTTTTACAAAGGGCTTTAATAATATTTTGTGGATAATTTAGAGTTTTAATTTTAGTGGATAATTTTATATTTATAAATTACTTAATTACTTATAATTTAAAATAAAAAAGTAGCTATGAAAATTCATGGCTACTTTTTCTTTTATATAAATGTTTTATTTTGCTGATTTCTTTTGTAAAGCTTGGAATAAAGCTATTACTCCAATTGCTACAATTATTAAAACTATAAATACTGAAAATCCTTGTGAATATCCAGCAAATCCTGATCTGTTTAGGAATGATGCCATTACAGGAGGTATTAAGAATCCACCTAAAGCACCTAATCCACCAATCCATCCTGAAGCTCCACCCATTGCCTCTGGAACTGCGTTAGGAACTATTTTAAATACTGCTGCGTTTGCAACTCCCATACCAATAGCAAGTAAGATTATACCTATTATTGCTAAAGTCATAGTTGAAGCAAAAGTCATACAAATTGCACCTATAAGTGCTATTCCTAGAGAAACTATAGTAGTTATTTCACCACCATTTTTATCAGCAACTTTTCCACCATATATTCTAGTTAATGAAGTTAATATAGAATATAAAGCTGTTAAAAGACCTGCAACTTTCATATTTAATCCGAAATAAGTCATCCAGTAGTTAGGGAACCAACCTGTTAATGCTAAGAATCCACCGAAAGTTGTGAAATAGATAAATACTAAAGCCCAAGTTTTCCATGACTTAGCTGATATTAAAAGTGTTTCACTTGCTTTTCCCTTAGGGAATAATTCTTGACCATACTCTTTTGATGCTATTTCCTTAGCTTCATCTTTATTTATTCCTTTGTCAACAAGTTGGAAGTACCAAGCGTTTTGACCTATTTTTATGTAAATTACAGTACCAACTATTAAGAATATTAACCAAGCTAAGTAAGAACCAGGTAATCCTAATAGAGGAAGTGCTAAGTTTGGAATTAATAATGCAAATATTCCAGGTGCTAAGTTACCAACACCACCATATATTCCTAAAGCTACACCTTGTTTGCTTTTTGGGAACCAATATGATGCTTGGCTGACACCAACAGAGAATGTTGCTATACCACATCCAGATAATAGTCCAAGTGCAAATAATAAATAATAATATTGATTTAAGTTATCACTAAAGAAAGCTAATACTATGTATAAACCACCCATACCTATTATTGATAAAAGTAGTAAAACTATAAGTGGCTTTCTCCCACCAGTTGTGTCAACCCATGCTGAAAAAGGTATTCTAAGTAAAGAACCTGATAAGTTAGGGGCTGCAATAAGTAATGCTAATAACACTGGATTAAGGTTTATGAAAGCTTCTTTAAATACTGCAGAAGTTGGTCCATAAAGAGAAACTGCTGCAAAACCTATGAAGAAACCTAATGTAGCTCCTATTAATCCACGATTTGGATTACCTTTAAGATTTAAGTTTTTCATCTCATTCACTCCGTTTTTTCTTTGATTGTTAATTTTTTAACTCTGAAATTTATAATTATCTAATAAATACTTTGAAAGTATATCATCAAATAAAAGAATAAACTGTAACTTTTATCACGAAAATAAAAATAATTTTATAGTAACAAATTACTAGAATTTCATATTATATATATTATTATCTTTAAAATTAATAATTTAATACATATTAGGCATATATTTAAAATAACTTATTATTTAGGCCTAAGATTCATTAATTGTAATTAATAATCTTTTTGAGAAAATATTTATAATGAAAAAATAATTTTACAATATTGCAAAAATATTGGAAATAATTTAAAATACAAATAATATAATTTTAAAAGACGTGTGTTTTTCTATGATATACACTTAGATTTTTAATAAAGTAATTATATATTAAGGTTTATTTTAATAATTTATTAATTTAAGTATGTGCTTAAAAATAAATTATAAACTATATAAGTGTTCACATGAAAATGAAGAAAAATACCTAATAAAATTTTATTTTAAAAATCACATTAAATGTATGTTATTGTAACAATATTTTTTATATGGGGCATTTAAATTTTGTTACATAACAGCAATAAATATATTAAAAGGGGGCAGATTAAATGAAAAAAAGAAAATTAGTTGCATTATTAACGGCAGGGTTAGCAGCTTCAATGTTATTTGTAGCATGTGGAGGAGCTAACAATACAGCTCAAGGAAATGGTAATGGTTCAGAATCAGGAGGAACTACTAAGGATTTATCAAAGCCAGAGAGAATAGAGGCATCAAATCCTAGTGCACTTCCAGATGCTGCAAAAAATAGAACTGATACTTTAATAGTAGGAACTACAGATCCAAATGGTGAATTTGTTCCAATATATTCTTCTACTCTTTATGATTCATGGGTTAACAAGTTAGTATTTGATGGATTGATTACTAATAATGAAAAGGGAGAACCAATTCCAAATGTAGCAGAAAGTTATGAAGTTTCTGAAGATGGAAAAACTTATACATTTAAATTAAATAAGGGTATTAAATTTACTAATGGTCAAGAATTAACAGCAAAGGATGTAGCATTTACATTTACTTCTATTTGTGATCCAGGATATGATGGACCAAGAATGGATGCTGTAAATAATTTAGTTGGATATGAAGAGTACAATAAGGGCGATGCTAGTAGTGTTGAAGGTATAAAGGTTATTGATGATTATACAATATCATTCACTAACAAGAATACTGATGCAGCTGGTATATGGAATTTTGAATATGGAATTATGCCTGAAAGTGTTTATAAATTTGAAAAAGGAAACTTCCAAGCTGTTAAGGATAAATTATTAGAGCCAGTAGGTTCAGGTGCTTATAAATTTGTTCACTTTAAACCAGGACAAGAAGTTAAGTTTGAAAAAAATGCTGATTACTGGAAAGGGGAGCCGAAGATTCCTTATATAGTAATGAAAGTTACAAATGCACAAACATTATTACAAGAATTAATGGCTGGAACAGTTGATATAGATAGAGTTGGTGCTAAACCAGAAAATATAGATCCATTAAAACAAGCTGGATTCTTAAACTTAGATCTTTATATGCAAAATGGTTATGGATACATGGGGCTTAACTATGGAAGTGATAAGGTTAAAGACCCTAAAGTAAGACAAGCGTTACTTTATGGATTAAATAGAGAAGGATTCATGCAATCTTATTACCAAGGATATGGTCAAGTTTACAACTCACACATTCTTCCTACTTCATGGGCATATAACCCAGATGTTCCTAAGTATGAATACAATCCAGAAAAAGCTAAAGAATTACTTGATGAAGCAGGCTGGAAAGATACAAATGGAAATGGAGTTAGAGATAAGGATGGAGTTGAATTAGAACTTCAATGGTTAACTTATACTGGTTCTAAATATGTTGATGCTTTAATCCCAATAGTTCAACAATCTTGGGAACAAATAGGTGTTAAAGTTACTCCAGAACTTATGGAATTTGGAACAATGATGGATAAAGTTAATAACAGAGAATATGATATATTCAATGGTGCTTGGAACCTTTCAATAGATCCAGATCCATCAGGAATATTTGCAATCTCTCAAGATGTACCAGGCGGATTTAATAATATTGGATGGAGAAATGAAGAAGCAGATAAGTTATTAAAAGAAGGTAAAGGAACAACAAATCAAGAGGAAAGAAAGAAAGCTTATGCTGAATGGCAATTAAAATTCTCTGAAGATGTACCTTATATTCTTCTTGGAAATGCACAAGAAATGTTTGCATCAAATTCAAGAGTTAAAGGATATAACCCTTCAACTTATATAGATTGGACTCACGATGTTTATAAACTTGAATTAGATAACAATAAATAAAATTTAAAATAAATTAAGAAATTAGCCTGGACAAAAAATCCAGGCTAATTTTGAAAAATGGGGGGAACAGCAATATGCTACAGTATATCACTAGAAGAATACTATTAATAATACCGACTATTGTTGGTGTATCATTAGTACTTTTCTTCATATTTGCTATGGCTCCAGGAGATGCTATTACAGCAAATATGGATCCAAATATGAGTATAGAAACAAAACAAGCAATAAGAGAAAAATATCATTTAGATGAGCCAAAAACAACACAGTACATGTATTGGTTAAAAGGCGTTGTAACAGAAGGGTCTTTAGGAGAATCTTTTTACTATAAAAGACCAGTTTCAGAAGTAATGAAAGACTTTATACCAAATTCCTTTATTTTAGGAGCGGCATCACTAATTTTGGGGCTTATAATTGCGGTGCCAATAGGTATAGTTTCAGCAACAAAGCAATATTCATTTTTTGATAAATTTTTTACGGTATTTGCCCTTATGGGAATATCAATGCCATCATTTTTCTTTGGACTTATATTAATTAAATATTTAGGAGTTCAATTTAATTTATTTCCAATATCGGGTATGACTACTCCAGGAAGTGCATATACAGGAATGCAATATATTTTAGACGTATTAAAACATATGATTTTACCACTTATAGTTTTAACTCTTGGAAGTGTAGGTGGATGGATGAGATACACAAGATCAAGTATGCTTGAGGTAGTTAGACAAGATTATATAAGAACTGCAAGAGCAAAAGGATTAAAAGAGAAGGTAGTTATATATAAACATGCTTTAAGAAATGCACTTATACCAGTTGTAACACTATTAGGAATGTCAATTCCAGGATTATTCTCAGGTGCTACATTAACAGAAAAAATATTTAACTGGCCAGGAATAGGTCCAGTACAGTTAAGTGCAGTTAATAACAGAGATTATTATCTACTTATGGGTATAAACCTTACTTTGGCTATATTAGTTTTAATAGGAAACTTACTTGCTGATATTATATATGCATTAGTAGATCCAAGAATAAGGCTTAAGTAGGAGGTGCTTTTTATATGCAAACAGAATTAAATAAAGAAGTTAAAGTGAAAAAAGAGAAAATAGAAAGCCCTTGGACTGTAGCTTTTAAAAGATTGAAAAAAAATAAGCTAGCTTTAGGTGGCTTATTTATATTGTTGGTCTTAGTTTTAATTTCAATATTAGGACCAATGTTATATCCACATGATCATTTAACCATAGATTTAGTAAGAACTAATCAACCACCATCAGCACAGCATTGGCTAGGAACTGATGAATCTGGAAGAGATGTTTTAGCTAGACTTATGTACGGGGGAAGATATTCACTTTCAATAGGTATAGTTGCGGTAGGAATTTCTATAATTATAGGAACAACTTTGGGGATATTAGCAGGATATTATGGAGGATTTATAGATAGTTTAATTATGAGAATTGTTGACGTATTTATGTGTTTCCCATTCTTATCATTATTAATAATGGTATCTGCTATAATGTCAGATTTAAAAATACCACCAGAGTATAGAATTTTTGTAGTTATGTTTATTATAGGGGCACTGAGTTGGACTGGTACATGTCGTATGGTTAGAGGTATGGTCTTATCTTTAAGAGAACAAGAATTTATGCAAGCGGCAGAAGCTTTAGGTCTATCAGATGCTAGAAAAATGTTTTTACACTTATTACCTAATACATTAGCAGTTATTATAGTTTCAGCTACATTAGGAATTGGTGGAGCTATATTAACTGAATCATCTTTAAGTTTCTTAGGTCTTGGAGTTACACCTCCTACACCAACTTGGGGTAATATGATACAAACAGCTCAAGATTACTATACATTAACAAATAGATGGTGGTTATGGATACCTCCAGGAGTATGTATATTCTTAACTGTTATATCTATAAATATTTTTGGAGATGGATTAAGAGATGCTCTAGATCCTAAGCTAAAGGTCTAAGGGGGCGAGTGTAATGGGAAAAACATTAGTAGAATTTAAAAATCTTGAAACTCACTTTAATACAGGTGAGGGAATTGTTAAAGCGGTAAATAACGTAAGTTTTAAAATAAAAGAAGGGGAGACAGTTTGTGTAGTTGGAGAATCTGGATGTGGAAAATCTGTTACTGCTATGTCTCTTATGAGATTAATACCTAGTCCTCCTGGAAAAATAGTTGGAGGAGAAATTCTTTTTGAGGGAAAAGATGTTTTAAAGTTCACAGAGCAAGAACTTATGGATATGAGAGGAAATGATATATCAGTTATCTTCCAAGAGCCTATGACATCATTAAACCCAGTATTTAAAATAGGAGATCAAATTTGTGAAGCAATAATTCTTCATCAGCATTTATCAAAAGAAGAAGCTGAAAAGAAAGCTATAGAAGTTTTAAAAATAATTGGTATAGCTAGAGCAGAAGAAATAATGAAATCTTATCCTCACGAATTATCAGGAGGAATGAGACAAAGAATTATGATTGCTATGGCAGTTTGTTGTAATCCTAAGCTTTTAATAGCTGACGAGCCTACAACTGCCCTTGATGTTACAATTCAAGCACAAATTCTAGATCTTATGAGAGATATTAAAGAGAAATTAAATACATCAATATTATTAATAACACATGACTTAGGAGTAGTTGCTGAAATGGCTGACTATGTTGTTGTAATGTATGCTGGTAAGGTTATTGAGGAAGCTCCAGTTTTAGAGCTTTTTAAAAATCCTCTTCATCCATATACACAAGGTTTACTTAAATCTAAGCCATCAGTTAATGGAAATGAAACTAGACTTTATTCAATACCAGGACAAGTTCCTAATCCAGTAGGTATGCCAGATAATTGCTACTTCAATGAGAGATGTGATAGATGTATGGAAAAATGTAAGGATGTTCAACCTACTCTTGTTGATGTAGGAAATAGACATAAAGTTTCATGCTGGTTATATAAGGAGGGAAAGTAGATGGCAGATAATACAGTTTTAAAAGTTGAAAATTTGAAAAAATACTTTCCGATTAAAGCAGGAGTTTTTTCTAAGACAGTTGGAAATGTAAAAGCTGTTGATGGAGTAAGTTTTACTATAGATAAGGGTGAAACTTTAGGATTAGTTGGAGAATCAGGTTGTGGAAAATCAACAACAGGAAGAGCAATTTTAAGATTATTTGAAAAAACAGATGGAAATGTATATTTTGAAGGAAAAGATATTTTTGCTCTTAAAAAGAAAGAACTTAGAGATTTAAGACCAAAAATGCAAATGATATTCCAAGATCCATATTCATCATTAAATCCTAGATTATCAGTAGATTCTTTAGTAGGAGAGGCTCTTTTAAGTCATAAGTTATGTAGCAAAGATGAATTGCCTGAAAGAGTAGCTAAAACTATAGAAAGATGTGGACTTGCTAGATATCATATGAAAAGATATCCACATGAATTCTCAGGTGGACAAAGACAAAGAATAGGTATAGCAAGAGCCTTAATTTTAAATCCAAGTTTTATAGTTGCAGATGAACCTGTTTCAGCACTAGATGTTTCTATACAATCACAGATTGTAAACTTAATGATGGATTTACAAGAAGAAATGGGATTTTCATATCTTTTCATATCTCATGATTTAAGTATAGTAAAGCATATTTGTCATAAAATAGGTGTAATGTACTTAGGTAGCTTAGTTGAATTAGCTCCTAAAAATGAACTTTATGATAATCCATTGCATCCATATACAAAGGCATTATTATCAGCAGTTCCAATACCAGACCCTACAATTAAGAGGGAGAGAATAATATTAAAGGGTGATATTCCTTCACCAGCTAATCCACCAAGTGGATGTAAGTTCCATACTAGATGTCCATATGCTATGGATAAATGTAAGAAGGAAGCGCCAGAATATAAGTGTGTTGGAAAAGATCACTTTGTTGCATGTCACTTAGTTTAATCTAAAATTAGGTTTATTTATTAAAATGTAAAAATTGAATTAAAAAATTAAATTTTATGTAGTGTAGGGGATTAAATTCTCCTACACTATAACTATATATAATAAAATTTCATTAAATATATAAAAAGTTTTATATTGTATTGTAATCCATAAATAATAAATGATAAAATATTAACGTGTGGTAAACAGGGGGAATTAAGTTTGTTTTGGTTTAAAGATGAAATAACTAGAAGAAAAGAAAAAGAAGAATATGAGAAATTAATGGAAGAAGTTAAAAATAAAGAAAAGCCAACTTTTAAGGATTTGGTTGCTATAATGTTAGCGCAATACGCAATAATACTTCCAATGGTTTTTGGAGGCTTAATTATTTTTGCGATTATATTATATATATTAATGGCGTGGTTAAAATAAATTTATAAACGCTAATGGAGGTAGTAATAATGAAAAAAGGATTAGTTGTTGATTTATCAAAAGCAGCTCCATATTTAAAATCTCACGAAGTTGCTTACATGCAAGAAACTATAAACCAAGCACACAATAAGTTACATAATGGAACAGGTGCAGGAAATGACTTTTTAGGATGGGTTGACCTACCAGTTAATTATGATAAAGATGAGTTTGCTAGAATAAAAGAAGCTGCTAAAAAAATACAAAGTGATTCAGATGTATTAGTTGTTATAGGAATAGGTGGTTCTTACTTAGGAGCAAGAGCTGCTATAGAAATGTTAACTAATAACTTCTATAACTCTATGTCTAAAGATAAGAGAAAAACTCCAGCTATATTCTACGCAGGAAATAACATAAGCTCAAGCTACATGGCTGATTTATTAAAAGCTATTGATGGATTAGATGTAAGCTTAAATGTTATATCAAAATCAGGTACTACTACAGAACCTGCTATAGCTTTCAGAATCTTAAAAGATTACATGGAAAAGAAATACGGAAAAGAAGAAGCTAAGAAGAGAATATATGCTACAACAGACGCTAAGAAAGGTGCTTTAAAAACTTTAGCTGATGCTGAAGGATATGAAACTTTCGTAATTCCAGATAATGTTGGAGGAAGATTCTCAGTATTAACAGCAGTTGGATTATTACCAATAGCTGCAGCTGGAATAAACATAGATGAAATGATGGAAGGAGCTGCTGATGCTAGAGAAGAATATGCTAATCCTTCATTAGCTGATAACGAATGTTACAAATATGCAGCTGCTAGAAATGCTTTATACAATAAAGGTAAAGCTATAGAAATATTAGTTAACTATGAGCCATCAGTTCATTACTTCAATGAATGGTGGAAACAATTATATGGAGAATCAGAAGGAAAAGACAACAAAGGATTATTCCCAGCTGCTGTTGATTTCTCAACTGATTTACACTCAATGGGACAATACATCCAAGAAGGTAGAAGAGATATCTTCGAAACAGTTATTAATGTAGGATCTCCAAGAGAAGAAATAGTAATCGAAGCTAACGATGAAAACATAGATGGATTAAACTTCTTAGCTGGAAAAACTATGGACTATGTTAACAAACAAGCATTCAGAGGAACTTTACTTGCTCACAATGATGGAGAAGTTCCAAACGTAGTTGTTAATGTTCCAGAATTAACTCCATACTACTTCGGAAGATTAGTTTACTTCTTCGAAAAAGCTTGTGGAATCAGTGGATATGTTTTAGGAATAAATCCATTTGACCAACCAGGTGTTGAAGCTTACAAGAAAAACATGTTTGCTTTACTTGGAAAACCAGGCTTTGAAGATTTAAAAGCTGAGTTAGAAGAAAGATTAAAATAATATAAATTTAATTATAAAAAGGAGCTCTTTTTAGAGCTTCTTTTTTGTTTTAAGAGTATAATTTTACTAATATATAAATTATTTATTATTTTAAGAGTATTAGTAAATTAATAAGAATGTGTATAATTTTATTAATGGATAATTATTTAATATTCAAAAAAAGATAATAGAGAATATATTATGGGAGGATTATAAAGGTGAAAATAATTATTGATGGTGATGGATGTGCAGGAAGAGATATAATTGAAGAGGTTGGTAAAAAGCATTCAGTTAAAATATTAATTTATTGCACAATAAATCATATGATAAATTCAGATTACTCTGAGGTGAGAATGGTTGATGGTGGATTTCAAAGCGTAGATATGTATGTGGCTAATAATACTGAGGAAAATGATATTGTAATAACTCAAGATTATGGAGTTGCAGCTATGGCTTTAGGAAAAGGAGCTTTAGCCATTAGCCCTAGAGGATATATTTATGACAATGATAATATTGATAGATTACTTTTTGAAAGACATTTAAGTCAAAAAAATAGAAGAGCTGGTGGGAAATCAAAAGGAAATCATAAAAGAAATAAGGAAGATGATGATAGACTTTATTATAATTTAGAAGTTTTGATAGAAAAGGTAAAGGCTATTTTAAATTAGATATAATAAAATAAGGTTTGAAAAATTAAAAAATAAGTTTGGAAAATTAAAAAATAAACTTTGTAGAATTAGAAGATAAACTTAATAAATAATGTAGATAATATTTAAATGATATTAAAAAGAAATCTCAGAGTGGCTGAGATTTCTTTAATGGTTTGATTATATGGATATAATAAAATTAGGAGATTTACAGTGTTAAGTAACACTACCTATATTATAGACAGTTTTAAACTTTTTATACATTTTATAAAAGTAGAAAAAATGTAGAAATAGAGTGTTTTATGGTAAGAAAAATAGAAAATATTTACATAAAAACAGAAGTATAATATAATTTATTTATCTATAATGTTTCGGGTTTTAGGGGGAGTGATTATGGGAGAATTACTTTTAGAGTTAGATACGAGAGATATAATAGAACATAATAGTCCGGTTAACATAAAAATAATAAATAACACTAATGACAATTTAAGATATAAAATCTTAATAGGAAAGGATGGAATTTGGGAAACTTTAAGAGAATTTGAAAAAGAAGATGAATTTATATGGACTCCTAAAGAAGATGGAGAGTATATGATTATGGTTCAAGGAAGAAAAGAGGATTCAAATAAGCCTTTTGATTACAAAGTTACTGAGGGGGTTAATGTGAAAAGAACAGTTCATGGCCTTCAGGATGAAATGAATAAAGATGAAATAAATAAAGATGAAATTAAAGAAGAAAAATTAATAAAAGGAATCTATCTAAATAAAGATGTATTTAATGTTGGAGAGAAGGCAGAGTTAAAGGTTGATAGTAACAATGAAAATATTATGTATAGATATTTTATAAGTGGAAAGAACGGATGGCAACTTATAAAGGATTATACATTAGAAAATAAATTAAATTATACTATTAATGAAAGTGGTCAATTTGAGTTTTTAATTGAATGCAAAAAAACAAGTTCAACTAATACAACAGATGATTATGCCACAGTTATATTTACATCAAAAGAATTTGTAAAGCCTGAAATAATTAATTTTATTAATTTAAGTGAAAAATTAATAGTAAACTCAGAGCTTACCTTTGAAGTGGAAGCAAATTTTGAAGATGAAAGAACAGCACTATATAAGTTTGTAAAAATTTCACCTGATGGAAGTAGAACTTGCATTCAAGATTTTTCATCAAGCCGTATAGTAACTTTTAAAGAATTTAAAGAGGGAAGATATAAGCTTTTATGTTTAATAAGAGATATGTATTCTAATAAGGAATTTGATGATAGAGCCGTTATGGTATATGATATAAAACCATATGAACCATTACAATTAAGAAGTTTTACTACAGATTTAAGCTCACCTCAAGAAAAAGGAGAGGTAATAGAGATAAAAGCTGTTATTGATGGAGGAAGTGATATCCTCTATAGATTTAAAATAGATGGAGAAATATCTGAGGATACGGGTTATACAAGAAATAGTACTTTAAAATGGAATGCTAAAAAAGAAGGAAATTATAGAATAACTCTTTGGGCTAAGGATGAATCCTTTATTGGAGATTATGAAATAGAATCTAAATTAGATTATAAAATAGAAAAAAAGGTGAAAAAGCCAATAAAAATAACAGAATTAATATTTGATAGAGATAAGACACCTTTAATAAATGAAGTAATAAAACTTAGGGTTAGTGCAGAGGGTGGTACTGACTTAAAGTATTCCTTCTTAATAATTAAGGATGGTAAGACTATAGAGAGTATTGATTTTGGAAGTAATAATTGGGTAGAATTTATTCCAAATGAAAAAGGAAATTATCAGCTTGATGTAAGAGTAAAAGATAAGTATTCAACAAAGGAATATGATGTGCATACTGTTTTAAATTTTAAGGTTAGGGAGTATGCAGAAGGGAAAATTGATCATATATTAGTTCCAGCAAAGGAATATTTTTTAGTTGGAGATGATATCGATATTGAAGTAATAGTTCAAAATACTAGACAAGTAAAGGTTAAGTATGTTACTAAAGTAAATGGACAAGTAGTAGAAGAAACTGATTATGTAAAAAATAAGAGGTTTAAAGTTACACCAAAATGTCCAGGAAAATACACAATTGATATATTTGCTAGAAATATTAAATGTAAA
>OKAM01000027.1_pt1 | contig 24904 bp, 25 predicted proteins | sample 1613521 | NCBI WGS metagenome assembly OKAM01 (sample SAMN04436863, study PRJEB24849) | human gut metagenome | biome: human gut; feature: NICU; material: stool | host: Homo sapiens | place: USA: Saint Louis, MO | collected 2011-10-13 | reverse complement strand
TAAAGCTTTTATTTATTATTAAAATGTAAAATTTAAGAAAAATAAAATTAAAAGAAGGAATTTTACAAATTATGTAAAATAAATATATAAAGAGGGGCTTTACATAATTTGTAAAAAGAAAAATGTTTAGTAAAGTTAAATTAAAAGAAAGGTTGGGGGAAGGGTGAAGTACACTAGAATTGATGTAAAGAATAAAAAAAGGAGTAATGGACATAACAACAATAATAACAATGATGGTAAAAGCTTTATATTACTTTTTATTGGGGTAATTGTTGTGGCACTTGTAATATCAACTGCAATGTCTAAGTTTATATGGCCTGAAGGAAAGAAAACAGCAGAAAAGGAAAGAATAGAAGCAACTTCTGGAGAAAATAAAGAGACAAGTGAGAAAGATAAGGAAAATAACAAAGCAGCAAAAGAAGATGAAAAGCCGAAAGATAATAAAGTAATGGCTGAAAGTGTAGGTGGACAAGAGTATGTAATGATTCAATGTGGTTTCTACTCAAATAAAGAGAATGCAAATAATGTAAAGGCTCAATTAGAAGATGATTATATTGCAGTATCCTTAAGTGAAGCGGAAAATTATAGGGTAATAGTTCACATTGGAAATGAAGAAGAAGCTACTAAACTTTCTAATGAGTTAAATGAAAAAGGTGTTAGTAATACAAAGGGAAGATTTATGATTCCAAAGACTGATGTGTGTAGTAATGAGATTATAGAGATAGTAAATGGTTATGTAAATATAATAAATAAATTAAAAGAGGATTCTGTTAAGGGTGTTAAGACAACAGAGTTTAAAGAATGGGTTAATAGCTTAGAGGAACACAGTGATTCTGAGTATTTTAAAGTGTTTAAAGAATTAAAAGATGGTATAAAGAAGAAAGTTACCAAATAGTGTTTAATACTTTAAATAATTTTAAAGTAAACAAATAATTGTAATTTATTTTTAATTTATAGTAATATATTTTTAAATTATAATGAAAATGAAAGAGTTAAATTCTCTTTCATTTTTTTCTTTATAATTTACTATACACGTACATTTATACTTGTTTATAAAAATAATAAATGATAAACTATATAGGATAAAGAATACAAGACCTTATTTAAGGAAAAATAAGATTATTCAAAAGTTTTTTAGATATAAGGTAAGGTGGAAAAATGAAGGTTATTTTAGCATCAAAATCTCCAAGAAGAGTTGAGATTCTTGAAAAAATAGTTAAAGAATTTGAAGTAGTTCAGTCAAACTTTGATGAAAATACTATAGACTTTAAGGGAGATATTGAAAAGTATGTTAAAGATTTGTCTAGAAATAAAGCTATAGAGGTTTCAAAAAGACTTAATGAGCCATCTATAGTTATTGCTGCGGATACAGTTGTTTTTCAAGATGGAAAAGTTTTGGAAAAGCCTAAAAATGAAGAGGATGCTTTTAGTATGTTATCTTCATTAAGTGGTAATACTCATAAGGTATATTCAGGTATTTGTTTAATAAATACTTATGATGATACTGTAGTGACTGATTGCGACTGTACAGAAGTAAGATTTTCAGAATTAAATCCTAGACAGATAAGAAATTACATAAATTCTGGTGAGCCTATGGATAAAGCAGGAGCTTATGGAATTCAAGGCTTAGGTGGTGCTTTTGTAGAGGGAATAAAGGGATGTTATTACAATGTCATGGGATTGCCCTTGAATAAACTATATAAAGCATTAGAAAACTATGACATAACAATACTTTAAAATTACTTTCAATGGGCATGTTAATTTCTAAATAAGGAGTTGTAATATGTCTAAAAATATAAGAATTAATGAAATTCCATCTGGTGAGAGGCCAAGAGAAAAACTACTTTTTTATGGAGCTCAGTTTTTATCTAATGAGGAACTTTTAGCTATAATTCTTAGAACTGGAAATAAGGATTCAAATGTAGTTGAATTGTCTTATAGAATAATACATAGTGTTGGTGGATTGAATGGACTTTTTAAAGCTTCAGCAAAGGAGCTTATGGAGGTAAAAGGTGTTAAGGAAGCTAAGGCAACTCAAATTTTAGCCATGTGTGAATTATATAAGAGATTTAAGGTCTCTGAGTTAACGCAGGTTAAAATTTCAAAGCCATCAGATGTAGCAAAATTGGTTTTAGATGAACTTAGAATGCTACGTCAGGAAGTGTTGATTCTAATAAACCTTGATACTAAAAATAAAGTAATATCTAAAAAAGAAATTTTTAAAGGTGGGCTAAATTCTTCTTTAGTACACCCAAGAGAGATATTTAGAGAGGCTGTTAAAGATAGCGCAGCGTCTATAATTATATGTCACAATCATCCTTCAGGAGACCCAACACCTAGTAGAGATGATATAAACATAACAACAAGACTAAAAGAGTGTGGAAAAATGATGGGTATTGAGCTTTTAGATCATTTAATAATAGGAGATAACAGATTCATAAGTCTTAAAGAAAAAGACATATTGTGATTAGGAAAGGGGATTAAAAATGGGTTTATTTAATTTTGGAATGACAAAAGACATGGGTATAGATTTAGGAACTGCAAATACTCTAGTGTTCGTTAAAGGAAAGGGGATCGTATTAAGAGAACCTTCAGTTGTTGCTATAAACAACTTAACAAAAAAATCATTAGCTGTTGGTACTGAAGCTAAGCAAATGATAGGTAGAACACCAGGAAACATAGTGGCTATAAGACCATTAAAAGATGGAGTTATTGCTGATTTCGATGTTACTCAAACAATGCTTAAGAGATTCATAGAAAAGATAACAAATAAAAGTGCATTCACAAGCCCAAGAATAATAGTATGCTTCCCTTCAGGAGTAACTGAAGTTGAAAGAAGAGCAATAGAAGAAGCTACTAAGCAAGCAGGAGCAAGAGACGTAATATTAATGGAAGAGCCAATGGCTGCTGCAATCGGAGCAGGACTTCCAGTTGATGAGCCTACAGGAAGTATGATAGTTGATATCGGTGGAGGTACTACTGAGGTTGCTATTATATCATTAGGCGGAATAGTTACTAGCAAATCATTAAGAGTTGCTGGAGATGAGTTAGACCAATCAATCATAAACTACATTAAGAGAGAATTTAACTTAATGATAGGTGAGAGAACAGCAGAGCAAATAAAAATGGAAATTGGATCAGCTTACAAAGTTGATGAGAATGAAGAAGAACAAACAATGGACATAAAAGGAAGAGATTTAATATCAGGACTTCCTAAGGTTGTTGTAGTTGATGCAGGCCAAATAAGAAACGCTTTAAAAGAGCCAGTTTCATCAATAATAGAATCAATCAAAACTACTCTAGAAAAAACACCACCAGAATTAGCAGCTGATATCATGGATAAAGGAATAATGCTTGCTGGAGGAGGAGCATTCCTAAAAGGGCTAGATGAACTTATATATAAAGAAACAGGAATGCCTGTTCATATAGCAGAATCACCTCTTGACTGTGTTGCACTAGGTACAGGAAAAGCTTTAGATAAGTTTGATTTAATAGTTAAACAACAAAGAGGATAGAATATGAAATTCTTCAAGAATAAACTGGCAGTAACTGTTATAGTACTGTCAGTTGCCTTTTTAGGAATAATTATATTTACTGTTAAGAGTGATTCTAAAAATCCAATTTCAGGTGGAGTTGGTACTGTTTTAAACCCTGTGCAGAAGGTTGTATACACAATAAGTGATAAAGTTCATGATGTCTTTGATTTCTTCTATAACTTTTCAGATGTTAAGAATGAAAATAATGATTTAAAAAAGAAAAATTTAGAATTAGAAAATCAATTAGTTGAATACAATGAGTTAAAGCGTCAAAATGATGTTTTAAGAGGAATAGTTGATTTTTCTAAGGAAAATAATCAATATAAATATATCGGTACAAACATAATAGGAAAAAGCGGAAATAGCTTTGTAGAAGGTTACACTATTGATAAAGGATCAAGTGAAGGGATTAAAAAAGATTACATAGTGATTTCTCCAGAAGGATTAGTGGGAGTTGTAACAGAAGTTCACTCAAACTGGTCAAAAATACAAACTTTATTAAATGAAAACGTAGCTGTTGCGGCAACTATTGAAGGAGATAGCAATTCAGGAGACGGAATAGTTAAGGGATATAGAAATGGTAGTGAGATGCAAGCAGAGATAACTAACTTACCTATGAATTCTACAATAAAAGAAGGTGAGACAGTAGTTACTTCAGGCCTTGGAGGATATTATCCTAAAGGAATAAGAATTGGTGAAGTAACATCAGTGCAATCAGATGATGTTAAAGTTATGAAAACCGCTACATTAAAAACATATGTTGATTTTAATAATTTACAAGAATTATTTGTAGTTGTACCACCATCAGAGAGAGATGGTATAGTTAAGTATTAGAAAAGAGGGAGTAAAGTGAAAAGATTAATACTAATATTAATATGTCTTTTACTATTTATAGTAGATAATACTCTGGTACCTTTTTTCTCTATAAAAGGTGTTTATCCTAGTCTATTATTCACCTTTGCTGTACTATATGCTCTTATGAGTGGGTATTGGGAAGCGGTATTTATAGGAGTTTTATCAGGTTTCCTTCAAGATGTTTATTTTGTAAATGTCTTTGGGGTAAATATGTTAGTAAATATGTTAGTGTGCTTAATAGCTGCGTATATTGGGGAAAGTGTATTTAAGCATAAAAAAACAATTCCAGTACTATCAGTAGGTTTACTTACCATAATAAAGTTTTTTGTAGTGGCATTTATATTAAATTTAATTAATATAAGAATAAACCTATTAAGTTTTTGGATTATGGTACTTTACAATGTATTTATAGGATTCTTTATGTATAATTGGGTTTATAAATTATGCAACAGAGATCTTATGAAAAGAGAATGGAAAATAAGTGAAAAATAGGTGGTTACATGAGAAGTTCAATAAATGGAAAAACGCCTATAGATAGATATAAAATTCTCATAGGAATAATGATAATAGTATTTGTATCTATAGTAGCAAGATTAGTTTATCTTCAAGTATTTAATTATGAAGAATTTAAACAAAGAGCTGATACTAGATCTATGAGATTTCTATCAGAACAGGCTCCAAGAGGTAAAATTTATGATTCAAATGGGGACATTTTAGCTACTAATAGACAAACATACACATTAACATTTACTGAAACAGATGAATCTAAGAAAAACTTTTATACTACTATAGATAAAGTTTATTCTATTTTAAAAGAAAATAATCAAAGTATATTAGATAATTTTAAGATTAGAATTAATGAAAATGGAGAACTTTATTTTGATGTTTCAGGTGATACTGAAAAACTAAGACTTTTAAAAGATATTGGAATGGGTGATAAGGTTAAAAATGTTCTTTTTAAGAATAAAGAAGGAGATTTAACTGCTGAGGAAGAAGATCAAATAGATAAAGAGCTTCTAAAGATTACTCCAGATGAGGCTTTTAATTTCTTAGTAAAGGAATATCAATTATATGACGTTTTAAATCCTACAGAGGAAGAGGCTAAGTCATATAAAAATATGGAACCAAAAGAGATAACAGATATATTGTTAAAGAAATATTCTCTTCAAGATATAAGAGGATATATGCTTGTTAAAAATGCTATGAAAATGCAAAGTTTCTCAGGATATAAGCCTGTTACAATAGCTAAGGATATAAACAAAGAAACTGCATTTATATTCTATCAAAGACTTAATGATTTACCAGGAATAGATGTAAGCATAGAGCCAATGAGATACTATCCATATAATGAATTAGGGTCTTCATTCTTAGGATATGTAGCTTCTATAAATGGAGATCAAAAAGCTAAGTATGAAGCAAGAGGATATGATGCTTCTACTGACTTAATAGGAAAAGCTGGTATAGAAGCAGCCTTTGAAAATGAACTAAAAGGTGTTAAGGGAGGAACTACAGTTAAGGTAAACTCTTCTGGTAGAAAGAAAGAGGAACTTTATGACTTAGAATCTTATCCAGGAAATAATGTGCATTTAACTATAGATAAGGATATTCAATATTCAGCAGAAACTTCAATGAAATATCTTTTAGATTTTCTTCAAACAAGAAATACATTAGATTCAGATGCCAATACTAAGAATGCAACAAGAGGAGCGGCAGTAGCTATAGAAGTAGATACAGGAAAGGTTTTAGCTTTAGTAAGTTATCCAGGATTTAATCCAAATGAGTTTGCTAAGGGAGAATTAGATCCAGTTGTGGCAAAGGAATACTTCCAACCAGACTATGAAGCCTTTGCACAGCAGTTTATAGCTAGAAATGCTTTAAATAAAACAGTAGATGATCTTTTCCCTAAAAATTCAAAAACTGGATTAAGGGAAGATTTATATGATCTTTATCCAAAAAGATTCTATAACTATGCTACTTTAGGGATGATTCCTCCAGGATCTACATTTAAACCTGTTACCAGTGTTGCTGCCTTAGAGGATAAGGTTATAACTCCAAGTTCAACAGTTTATGCTAATGGGCAAAACTTTGGAGGAACATATCCAGAGATATTTGGTAAAAATCCTGCAAACTGGCCAAGAGATAAAAACTATACAGGATATGCAGATTTATATACTGCATTAGAACATTCATCAAACTCATATTATTTTGACTCTGCTGTAAAGATGTATTATAAAAATGGTGGAGATCCATATGGAGATGGAAGATATAAGAAGAGTAGTACGGAAGCTTTAGATTCTATTGCAAAATATGCATGGCAGTTTGGATTAGGTGTTGATCCAAATTCAGATAAAAAGGCTTCAACAGGAATTGAAATATCTGAAAATTTTGGTCAGGTTTATAATTTTGAATCTTTTAAAAATCAAACAATAGCTCTTATGAGATTTACTTTAGTTGATTCTCTTGAAAAGGGAACCTTTGTTAATTCTCCTTCTCCTGATTTTCCACAGGTGAATATAGGGGTTAATGATAGGGATTCTAAAGAGTTAGCAGCGGCTAAGGAATCTATAAAAAAAGATATAGAGAATTCTCTAAATAAGCTTGGAGATGGAAATACTATTGATGAAAAAGCTTTAAGTGAGTCTTTAAAAAAGGATTTTAAAACTTTATATAATTTAGATTCTGCCTATCAAGAAAGTATTAAAAACTTTAATGGAATAAAAGGTAAGGATGAAGATGAAAAAGTTGATAAGGCAATAAACTTAACAGTTCAAAGAATAGTTGCTTGGGTTGTTGGAGATATAGCTTACCAAATAGTTTCACCAAGAAACCTTACTGACTCTGCTATAGGACAGAGTATAAGTAACTTTACTCCTGTACAGCTAGCAAGTTATGTGGCAACCTTAGCAAATGGAGGAACAAGATATAAAACACATTTAGTTGATAAAATAACTGATGCTCAAGGAAACTTAGTAGAAGAATTTAAACCAGAAGTTTTAAATAAAGTTAATATGTCAAAAGCTACTTTAGATGCTGTTAAAGAAGGTATGAGAAGAGTTAATGCTGTAGGATCGGCACAGTATATAATGTCAAGATTTCCAATAGTTACAGCTGGTAAAACTGGTACTGCTACTTTCAGAAATGATCAATCAGATTATGGAAGAACAGACTACGGGGTTTATATTTCCTTTGCTCCACTAGATAATCCTAAGATTGCTGTGGCAACAGTTCTTTATGATGGTGGTCATGGATATTATGGATCATTTATAGCAAGAACTATTTATGAAACTTATTTTAGAGAAGAGTTAAAGAAGGATTATCCGGGGTATACGCCAACAAATCTTGATGGAGCTGCTTATGATTATTCATTGAATCCACCTTTAGAAGCTATCAAGGATTCAAATATAAATAGTAAGGTAGAAAATGCAGAATTAGATTCTTCAGGAAAACCAGTTGAAGGATCACAAGATAATAGTTCTGAAAATAAAAAAGAGGATGATAAATCTCAAAATAATAAGCAAGATAACAATAATCAAAATGATAAAACTAAAGTAGATGAAAATAAAGCTCATTAATATAAAACCTACAGAATTAATTTCTGTGGGTTTTTAAATTATTATTACTATTTTAATGAAATAATTAAACAAATTATAAATAGGTTTTTAAAATACGATTGATTTTTTCAAAATTTTACTACTTTATTTCATAAAGTCCTTTTATAAATTAAAAATACTTTATATAATATAAAGTGAGAATTAATTTATTGTATAATTTACCTTAAGAATAAAAGGGGTTGGATACTTGGAGGATAGTAATTTACTATGCGTGATGATAGAATTTTTATAAAAGGAAATAAACTAGGAATAAATGCCATAATAAATATGGACAAGTTTGGTAATTTTGATGAAATGCTTGATTCTTTAGTAGAGAAGTTAAGTAGAGGAAAAAAGTTTTATAAAGGGGCTACTTTAACTGTAACTACTGATTTAAAATATATAAATGAAAGACAAATATCAAAGTTAAAAGATGTACTTTTTGATGAGATACTTATAAAGGATTGTATATTTGAAGAACGATTAGAAAAGCAAAGTAGTGTTTTTTCGGGAGTTTATGAGGGAAGAACAAAATTTGTAAGAAAAACTGTTAGAAGTGGTCAATGTTTAAATTACGCAGGTAATTTGATAATAATTGGTGATGTTAATAATGGGGGAGAAGTTAGAGCACATGGAAATGTAATTGTGCTAGGTGACTTAAAAGGAAAGGTTTTTGCTGGAGATAATGGAAATGAAAATGCCATAATAGCGGCCTATTCTTTAGAACCAGAATTAATTTCTATATCAGGTAAAATAACAATATCACCGGATGATTTTGAGAAAACAGGATATCCGGAGGTGGCTAGATTGAATGAAAATAATATAATTGTAGAGCCTTATTTACCGGATAAATATTCTTATTAATATTACATAATTTAATGGAGGGAAAGTAATGGGAGTATCGATAGTAATAACATCAGGAAAAGGTGGAGTTGGAAAAACAACTACTACAGCTAACATTGGAACAGCTTTAGCGGCACAAGGGAAAAAGGTAGTCGTTGTTGATGGAGATACAGGTCTAAGAAACTTAGATGTGTTAATGGGATTAGAAAATAGAATTGTTTATACAGTAATTGATGTAATTGAAAATAGATGTAGAACTAAGCAAGCTTTAATAAGAGATAAGAGATTTAATAATTTATACTTATTACCTACTGCTCAAACTAAGGATAAAAATGATATAAGTCCTGAGCAAATGTTAAGATTAGTAAATGAATTAAAAGAAGAGTTTGATTATGTAATTTTAGATTGCCCAGCTGGTATAGAGCAAGGATTTGAAAATGCCATAGTTGGGGCAGATAGAGCTATCGTAGTAGTTAATCCAGAAATAACTTCTGTAAGAGATGCTGATAGAGTTATTGGAAAACTTGATGCTAAGGGATTAGAAAATCATGAGGTTATAGTAAATAGATTAAATTATGAAATGACTAAAAAAGGTGATATGCTAGACATTTCAGATATTATAGAAACTCTTTCTGTAAAACTTTTAGGAGTTGTTCCAGATGATAGAAATATAACAGTTTCTACTAATAAAGGAGAGCCTATAGTACTAGATGAAAAAGCAAGTGCAGGACAAGCATTTAGAAATATAGGTAGAAGAATAATAGGAGAAGATGTTCCAATAATGGATTTAAACACAGAACATCAAGGAATATTTAGTTCTATATTAAAGTTGTTTAGAAGAGGGTAGGTGAGAGAAAATGAGTTTTTTAAATGTTTTTTCTAGTAGACCTACGCCGAAACAAGTTGCTAAGGATAGATTAAAGGTTATTTTAATCCATGATAGAGGGGAACTATCAGATGAAGTTTTAGATAAAATAAGACTTGAAATATTAGATGTACTTTCTAAATATGTAGAGATTGAAAATGAGGATGTTGACATAACTGTTACAAAGTCAAATCCAATAGAAGGGGAATCACCATCTTTAGTAGCAAATATACCAATAAAAAATATAAAAGGTAAAGCTAGATAATTTAAAAATATAAGCTATTTCAAATTTTTTGAGATAGCTTTTTATTAGTCTTTTAAAAAGTTCAGAATTTTGTAATTGAAAATAGGTAAAAATAAAGTATTATATAAATAGTTATGTTAAATAAATAAAATTTATGGAGGTACTATAATGCTTAGTAGACTAAAACTAGATAGTAAACTAAGAAGAGAAATTGATTATAAGCTTTTAGTATCTATGATATTAATAGTACTGTTTGGAATATTAAACATATACTTAGGTACAAAGTCTCAAAGAGGATTTTTTTTCGCTAAGAAACAGTTAATATGGTTTATAATATCAATGGCTGCATTGTACATAATATTACTTTGGAATTATAACATAATTTATAATTATGTTGAGATATTCTATTGGGGATCCATAGTTCTACTTATAATAACCAGATTTGCAGGAAGTGTAATAAATGGTGCTAGAGGATGGATTGTATTAGGTCCTGTAAGTATTCAGCCCTCGGAACTGGCCAAAACGGCCATGATACTTATGTTGGCCAAGAAGATGGAACAAGTTGATTTAAGAATAAATGACTTTAGAAATTTTATTAAGGTTGCCATGTATGCAATGATACCAATGATATTTATAGTTGTACAACCTGATATGGGTATGACTATGGTTTCATTTTTCATAGCACTTGGTATATTCTTTGCAGCTGGATTAGATATGAAAGTAATAGGTGCAGGGCTTTTATCGCTAATAGTGGCAATAGCCTTAGTTTGGAATTCTGGAATTATTAAAGACTATCAAAAGGATAGACTTGTTGGATTCTTAAACCCTGATGGAGATGAGTTAGGTATAAATCTTCAATTAACTCAATCAAAAATAGGGATTGGATCTGGAGGATTCTTTGGAACTGGGTTAGATTTAAATGGAGAAGTTGGTGGTTATTCCTCAGAATTCGTACCAGAAAGGCAAACAGACTTTATATTCGCTGTAATAGGTGAACATTGGGGAACAGTAGGAGGAATAGTACTATTATTATTATACGCAATAATGATATATAGAATAATAATGACGGCTAAAACCTCTAAGGATATATTTGGCTCCATAATATGTGTTGGATTTGCCTCTTATTTTATATTTGCTATATTACAAAATATAGGAATGACAATAGGGATAATGCCTATAACAGGAATAACATTACCATTAGTAAGTTATGGAGGAAGTTCGCTTCTTACAACTATAGTAAGTATAGCCTTGGTTTTAAACATATCTATGAGAAAGAAAAAGTTAAAATTCTAATAAAAAATAAAAGTATTAAAATCATTAATGATTTTAATACTTTTATTTTTTTATATCTATTATATTTCTCTTTGTAATAAAGGTTCTATAAGATGCATAAAAAAAATATATATTAATTATAATTAAATATTTCTAGAAAGGAGAAGAAAAAGTGGGTAGCTATAACAAAGAATATGAGAAGTATTATAGAAAAATAAATAAAACGAGAAAAACTTCTCCTAATCATGAGGCGAATTTAAAAGCTAAAGACTCTTATAAGAGAAAAGAGAAAAATAGTTTTGGAAAATACTTAATTAAGGAAGTTGTTCTCTCATCGATTTTAGGCATTTTTATTTTTTCTAGCTTTTTTTTTATGGGACAAGTAGAAAATGAATTTTTAGTAGGATTAAGTAGGAAATTTAAAGAGGTAATATCAACTGATGGATACTATAAAAACTTAGATTTAAATGAAAGTAAAATAGTAGCTACTATTAGTAGTGGAATAAAGGATGGTTTTAATTTAGAGAATTCTAATTTAAAAAAAGAACCTAAACAAGTTAGTGAAGAAAAGGTATCTGAAAATAGTGGGGAAGTAAGTGCTTTTAACAATTTTCAGGTTATTGAGAAGGAATCTATAGACTTTTTAAAGGAAAGTAAGGTAATTCCTTTTAATGGAGAAGTCAAAACTTTGGAAAATAATAATTTAAAGGAAAAAAATCTTTATTTAAGTGGTTCAAAGGGAGAGGTGAAAAGTCTTTTAAAAGGAACCGTAAGTGAAGTGAAAAATGAAAGTGGAACATATACTGTGAAGATGAATTATTATGATGACTTAGAAGTTTTATATCACAATTTAGAAGAAGTGCTAAAAAAAGAAGGAGACAGTATAGAAGAGGGAGAGAAAATAGGTATTTCATCTGAAAATGAAAAAGTAAAAGGTGTAATAATTCAGGTATTATTTAAAAATGAGTATGTTAATCCAGAAGAAAGCATGAGGTTTTTAGGAGATAAGCAGTGAAAATCGATAAAAAGATAATTATACAGCTTGTTACATTTTTTATTTTAGGATTTAAATTTAACTTAGCTTTAGCTTTTTTTTGGATTATAATACATGAATTGGCTCATTATTTTGTTTTGTTAAAATTAAATATAGAGTCAGAGAAATTTAAACTTCATATTCTAGGAGCTAGATTAGAGATAAAAGATTATGAAGATTTAAGTTCAAGAGAAAAATTAATGGTATGCTTTGCAGGTCCAATTTCAAATGGAATTGTTTTTCTAATTTTTTTCTTTATTTATAAATTAATTTTTAAAAATGAATATATTTATTCCACTTATGAAATAAATTTAGTTCTATTCATTTTCAATTTACTTCCTACTTATCCACTAGATGGAGGGAAAATATTAGGAGCAATATTAGAGAAGAAGATGATCTTTAAGGATGTCAATAATATATTGATTAAGATAAGCTATTCATTTGGAATAGCATTTATTTTGTTATCTATATTAGGAATTGTAATTTTAGGTGAAATAAATATAACTAGTATATTAGCAGGAATATTTATAATCTATTTAAGTTATAATGAGAGAAGAAAGGTAATGTATATAATTATGGGTGATATAACAAAAAAGAGAGAACGATTAATTAATAAGAAATACATAGACAGTAGAGTAACTTCTGTATATTGTGAACAAGATATGATTAATCTTCTTAGAATTATTGATAAAAATAGATTTAATATATTTTATGTTTTAGATGAAGAAATGAATTTGCTTTATGTCTTAAGAGAAAATGAAATAATAGAGACTTTAAAGACAATTGGAAACATTAATTTAAGAGAATATTACATTAAGTATAGAAAAGAATAAATATATTGGTTATAATTATTCTTTGTGATAGAATAGAAATTGTTAATATGAGAGAAGTATAAAGAGGTATACTTCTCTTTTTATTATAGATATTAGCTTTAATATTTTATAAAAATGTAGGAGGAAACTAAATGGTAAGAATAACTGATGATATTTTATATAGAGTTGAGAAGCCATCTAGATATGTAGGTGGAGAACTTAATGAAGTGATAAAAGACCCAAAAGAAGTTGATATAAGATTTGGATTTTGCTTCCCAGATGTTTATGAAGTAGGGATGTCTCACTTAGGATCAAGAATTTTATATCATGTTTTAAATCAAAGAAAAGATACATATTGTGAAAGAGTATATGCTCCATGGCCAGACATGGAAAAGCTTATGAGAGAGAATAATATTCCTTTATATGCTTTAGAAACTAAAGATCCTATAAATGAATTCAACTTTTTAGCATTTACTCTTCAATACGAAATGAGTTATACAAACATATTAAATATGTTAAACATGGGTGGAATTCCACTTAGAGCATCAGAAAGAACAGAGAAGGATCCTTTAGTAATAGCTGGTGGACCTTGTGCATATAATCCAGAGCCTTTATATGATATAGTTGACATATTCCAATTAGGTGAAGGTGAAGAAGGATTAAATGATCTTTTAGATCTTTATCAAAAACATAAAGATAACTTTAACAAGGAAGCTTATTTAAGAGAAGCTAGTCATATTCCAAGTGTTTATATTCCATCATTATATGATGTTACATACAACGAAGACGGAACAATAAAAGAATTTATACCTAAGTACGATGATGTACCTAAAAAGGTTAAAAAGAGAATCATAAATAACTTTGACCAAGTTGATTTCCCAGAAAGTTTAATAGTACCTTATAGTGAAATAGTTCATGACAGAGTTGTTTTAGAATTATTTAGAGGATGTACTAATGGATGTAGATTCTGTCAAGCAGGAATGATATATAGACCAGTTAGAGAAAAGAGCAGAAAAACTTTATTAGATCAAGCTAGAAAAATGCTTAAAGCTACAGGATATGATGAGGTTTCATTAGTTTCACTAAGTACTTGTGATTATTCTGATATTCAAGGATTAGTAAAAGATCTTATAGAAGAGCACGGAAAGAATAATGTAAGTGTTGCCTTACCATCAATAAGAGTAGATGCTTTCTCAGTTGATCTATTAAAAGAAATTCAAAAGGTTAGAAAAACTGGGTTAACTTTTGCACCAGAGGCTGGTTCTCAAAGAATGAGAGATGTTATAAATAAAGGATTATCAGAGGAAAGAATATTAGAAGCAGCTAAAAATGCTTTTGAATCAGGATGGAGTACAATAAAATTATACTTTATACTTGGAGTTCCTTATGAAACAGTTGAGGATGCTGCAGAAATAGGATTATTAGCAGAGAAAATAGCTGATCAATACTTTGCTGTACCTAAACATATAAGAAATAAAGGACTTAGAATTACTGTAAGTACTTCTATTCTTGTACCAAAACCATTTACACCATTCCAATGGGCACCAATGGAAAAGATGGATGTTGTAACTGAGAAAATCAATGCTGTTAAAGGTGCTATAAAATCAAGAAGCATAGTTTACAACTATCATGAGCAAAAAACATCATATATGGAAGCTGTTTTAGCTAGAGGAGACAGAAGACTTTGTGATGTATTAATAAAAGCTTATGAAAAAGGTGCTAAATTCGACGGATGGTCAGAATACTTTGACTTTGAATTATGGCAAGAAGCTTTAGCTGAGTGCAATGTAGATGGAGATTTCTATGTTTACAGACAAAGAAGCTATGATGAAATTTTACCATGGGATTTCATAGATATTGGAGTAACAAGAAAATATCTTGAAAGAGAAAATGAAAAAGCTAAAACTGGTGAACCTACTCAAAACTGTAGAAAAGGATGTACAGGTTGTGGAGTAAATGTAAACTTTAAAGATGGGGAGTGTTTTGAAGGTGCGATACTTAATTAAATTTACTAAAGATGCAGATATAAAATTTGTTTCTCACTTAGATTTAATGAGAACAATTCAAAGAATAGTAAGAAGAGCTGAGCTTCCAGTTGAATATTCAAAAGGATTTAACCCTCATATGGCCTTAGCAATAGCACAACCTTTATCAGTTGGTGTATATTCTGAGGGAGATTATCTAGATTTAAATTTAACTGAAGATATGAATGAAGAGGCAGTAAAAGAAAAGTTAAATGAATTCTCAGCAAATGGTATTAGATTTTTAGAAGTTTCAAAGAGTCCAGTTATACACAATGTTAAGAGATTACCAGCAGCTATGGCTCTTTTAGATGCTGCAAATTATACAATAAAAATAAGATATAATGATATTTCTAAGGCTGAAGAAGAAGTTAATGCTTTAATGGCTAAAAAAGAAATAATAACAATAAAAAGAACTAAAAAAGGTGAAAAAGAAGCTGATATAAAGCCATTTATAAAAGATTTTAAATGTTGGACTAAAGACAATTATTTAATTGTAAATACAACTATAAGCTGTGGAAGTAGAGAAAATCTTTCAGCAGATCTTTTAGCAAATGTTATAAAAGAAAATACATCAAATGTTAATGAAGAAGCTTTCGTGGAAATAAAAAGAGTTGAGATGTATGCATACAAAGGGGATACATTAGTTCCTCTATATAAATACATCTAAATTAGGAAGTGAATTCATGAGAGATATATACGTAGAAAGAAGAGAAAATTTATTAAGGGTTGCTATAAAGAAAAATAATCTTTTAAGTGAGTGCTATATAGAAGAAGAGAGTCTAGAACCTGTTCAAGGAGAGATATATAAAGGTATAGTGAAAAGAGTAGTTCCAGGAATAAAGAGTGCCTTTATAGATATTGGGTATAGTAAACAGGCCTATATGATACTTGGAGAAGATGAAAAAGATTTAAAACAAGGAGATGGAATAATTGTTGAAGTATTAAAAGAGCAATTTGGAAGTAAAGGGGCAAAAGTTACTTCAAAAATATCTTTAGCAGGAAGATATTGCGTCTTAGAAACTTCAAGAAATGATATATCAATTTCAAGAAAGATAGAAAATCTAGAGTTTAAAAAAGAACTTGAAAAATCATTGATAAAACCAAGTGAATTAGGGGTTACTGTTAGGACAAAAGCCCAATCAGCTAGTATTTTTGAGATTCAAGAAGAAATAGAAGAACTATATAGAAACTATAAAGAGGTTATTAGAGAAGGTAAATTCTCCTTAAATCCAAAAAGATTATTGGGTAAAGGAGACCTTATTAATAAGATAATTAGAGATGACATTGATGCTTATACTTCTTCAATAATTGTTGATTCTATAGAAGATTACGAAAGAATAAAAGATAGTATTTCTAATTCTGAATATCTAAAAGTAATTCTTTATGATGATGCTAGAAGTCTTTTTGATTATTATGGTATTGAAAAAGAAATTCTTAGCCTTAGAAATAATAGAGTTAATTTAAATTGTGGCGGAGACATAGTTATAGAAAAAACAGAGGCTATGTATGTTATAGATGTTAATTCAGGTAAGAATACAAATCATAAAAATAAAGAAAAAACTGCTTATGAAACTAATAAAAATGCAGCAATAGAAATTGCTAGACAAATTAAAATTAGAAATTTAGGTGGAATAATATTAGTTGATTTTATAGATATGTATTCACAGGAAAACAAGAAAAAAATATTAGAAATATTAAAAGATGAATTTAAAAGTGATAGTCAAAGAGCTAAAATTTTTCCTTTTACAGAACTTGGGTTAGTACAAATAACAAGATATAGAAAAGGAAAAAGTATTTATGAATATATTGAAGAAAATTGCTTAGCATGTAATGGTCATGGAAAGAGATTAAAGTTATCTTATATAAATCTTCTTTTAAGAAATGAGATTTTGAAGAAAAATGGAGAAGGAAAGATAAAAGATTTCCATATAGAAATAAACTCTATTTATGAAAAAGATATTAGAGGAAATATTTTTGAGTTTTTAAAAGAAATTGGAGCATTAGATTTAAATATTTACTTGAATTTTCAAGAATCTAAAGACTTTTATAAAGTAGAACCATTGATCTTTAAAAATCAAATAGAAAGCGTAAAAGAGTATTTGGTGAAGAATATCGAAAAATATTAAATTTAGCTTTACAAAAGGCTTTAGCTATGATAGAATGGCTTTTGTAAACCGCTCACGAATAGGTTTTAAAAATAACTTTAATTAGTTTACCTTAAGTGGCGAGACCGTTATGAGGAGGTGTTTTAATGTACGCAGTATTAACTACAGGAGGAAAACAATACAGAGTTCAAGAAGGAGACGTATTATTCGTTGAAAAACTTAACGCTGAAGTTGACTCAACAGTTGAATTAACAGAAGTTCTTGCAGTCGCTAAAGACGGAGAAATCAAAGTTGGTGCACCAGTAGTTGAGGGTGCTAAGGTTGTAGCAAAAGTATTAGCTCAAGGAAAAGCTAAGAAAGTTGTTGTATTCAAATACAAAAGAAAGAAAGACTACAGAAGAAAAAATGGTCACAGACAACCTTACACTAAGATCGTTATCGAAAAGATCGAAGCTTAATTTTCTGATATGATTAGAGTTAAATTTCAATCAAAAGAAGATAACATAATTTCCTTCACTATTAAAGGACACGCAATGGAATGCAGAGATGCTATTCTAGCTGGAGAGGCGTACGATATGATATGTAATTCCGTATCAGTATTATCTCAAAGTGCAATCATTGGTTTAGATGAGGTTTTAAAACTTAATGTAAACTATGAAATGAGTGATGGATATTTAAAACTAGATCTAAATGGGTTTACCCATGAAGAAATAGTTGAAGCTCAAGTTTTACTTAAAACTTTTGAAATGAGCTTAGCGAGTCTAGTCCTAGGGCTGGATAGCAGTTTAGGAAAGAAAACGCGTTGTAAATATATAGAGATAATAAAAGAGGAGGTGTAGACTATGTTAAAAATGAACCTTCAATTATTTGCACATAAAAAAGGGGTTGGTAGCTCAAAGAACGGTAGAGATTCTGAAGCTAAAAGACTTGGTGTTAAATGTGCAGATGGACAATTCGTTCTTGCTGGAAACATCTTAGTAAGACAAAGAGGAACAAAGATTCATCCAGGTGCTAACGTAGGTAAAGGTGGAGACGATACTTTATTCGCTAAGATCGATGGTGTTGTTAAATACGAAAGACTTGGAAGAGACAAGAAAAAAGCTTCTGTTTACCCAGTAAACGTAGAAGAAGTTATAGCTGAATAATATATTTAGTTTTATAAAAGCACCCTTACTTAGGGTGCTTTTTGATTAATAATAAAAAATTTAACCATATAAGAACATAGCATTAAAAAAGCTGTGTTTTTATATTAAAGTAAGGTTATAATATACTAAAAAGGAACATTTTATAGAGAAAGCAAGGTGAGAAAACATGTTTATAGATACGGCCAAGATATTTGTGAAATCTGGAGATGGTGGTCATGGTTCTGTTTCTTTTAGAAGAGAAAAATACGTTCCACTTGGTGGACCAGATGGTGGAGATGGTGGAAAAGGTGGAGATGTTACTTTTGTAGTAGATCCAGGAATGACAACTCTTTTAGATTTCAAATATAAGAGAAAATTCGTAGCAGGCAGAGGACAAGACGGTCAAGGTTCTAAATGTTACGGAAGAGATGGTGAAAATTTAACAATAAAGGTTCCAATGGGAACTATAATAAGAGATGTTGAAACTAATAAGGTAATGGCAGACCTTTCTCATAGAGATGATACATATACAATCTGTAGAGGAGGAAAAGGTGGTAAGGGAAATTGTAAGTTCTGTACACCTACAAGACAGGCGCCAACTTTTGCTGAGCCAGGAATGCCAGGGGAAGAAAGATGGATTGCTTTAGAATTAAAACTATTAGCAGACGTAGGACTTTTAGGATTCCCTAACGTTGGTAAATCAACATTACTTTCAGTGGTAACTAAGGCTAAACCAAAGATAGCTAACTATCACTTCACAACTTTAAAACCTAATTTAGGAGTTGTTGCTGTACCAGGAATAGAGCCATTTGTTATGGCAGACGTACCAGGTATTATAGAAGGAGCTTCAGAGGGTGTAGGTCTTGGATTAGACTTCTTAAGACATATAGAAAGAACAAGACTTTTAATACATGTTGTTGATATTTCAGGAGTTGAAGGAAGAGACGCAGTTGAAGACTTCAAGAGAATCAACGAAGAATTAAAGAACTACAGTGTTAAACTTTGGGATAGACCTCAAATAGTAGTAGCAAATAAATGCGATATGTTATTTGATGAAGAAATTTTTGAAAACTTCAAAGCTGAAGTTAATAAAATGGGATTTGATAAGGTATTTAAAATGTCAGCAGCTACTTCACAAGGAGTAGAGGAAGTAATAAAAGAAGCAGCTAGAATGCTTAAAGATATTCCTGTTACTGACTTAGAAATCCCAGAAGATGAAAGATTCATTCCAGAGGATAAGAAGTTTACATATACTATAAATCCAATAGAAGAAGATGGATTAAAGGTTTATGTAGTAGAAGGTTCATTTGTAGACAGATTATTATTAGCTGTTAATGTAAATGATCCTGATTCATTAAGATATTTCCATAAGGTTCTTAATAATAAAGGAATATTCCATGAGTTAAGAGAAATGGGAATAGAAGATGGAGATATGGTAAGATTAAACGACTTTGAGTTTGAATACTTACTATAATTAATGGAGGATAAATAATGATAACAACAAAACAAAGAGCATATTTAAGAGGATTAGGTGCTAAATTAACTCCTATATTTCAAATAGGTAAAAACGGAATAGAAGATAACTTTTTAAAGCAAGTTGATGATGCTTTAGAAGCAAGAGAGATTTTAAAAATAAATGTTCTTGAAAATAGTGGATTAGAGACAAGAGAAGCTTCAAATTTCATCTGTGAAAGATTAGGATGTGAAGGGGTTCAATCTATAGGAAACAAAATAGTTCTTTACAGGGCATCAAAAAATAATCCTAAGATAGAATTACCTAAAAAAGGGAAGTAATATGAAAAAAATAGGAGTATTTGGTGGAACTTTTGACCCGATACACATAGGCCATATTTATATAGCTTATGAAGCCTATAAAATATTAGAACTAGATGAAGTTATATTCATGCCAGCAGGCAATCCACCTCATAAGAAGTGGAAAGATATAACTGATGAAATAATTAGATATGAAATGGTTAAAAAAGCTATAGAGCCATATAGCTTTTTTTCCATAAATAACTATGAAATAGAGAAAAAAGGATTGAGCTTTACTTATGAAACTTTAAGATATTTACATGAAAGTTTTAAAGAAGTAGAGCTCTATTTCATAACCGGAGCAGATTGTCTTATAAACCTAAATTCATGGAAAAATATAAATGAAATTTTTAAATTTAGTAATTTAGTGGTTTTTAATAGACCTGGATTTGATAAAAATGATTTATTAAAGAGGAAAGAAGAGTTTGATAGAGAATATTGTACTAATATAGTATATTTAGATTTACTTAATATAGAGATAAGTTCTACTCTTATAAGAGAAAGAGTTCATGATTCTCTAGAAGTTAAATTCTTTTTACCGCCAGGTGTAGTGGATATAATAGATAAATATAATTTGTATAGGAGAGAGTAACTATGTGGTCATTAGAGGAAATAAATAATTATGTTAAAGAGACTATTAAGGGAAGTAGATACTCACATACTTTAGGGGTTGTTGAAACTGCTAAAGAACTTGCTAAAATAAATGGAGAAGATATACAAAAGGCAGAATTAGCTGCATTAATTCATGATGTAGCAAAATATATTCCTGTAGATGAACAAGTGAAAATATTAGAAGAGCATGGTTATGAACTAGATGAAATAACCTTAAAATCACCTCAAGTTTTACATGGATTTGTCGGTGCCATAGTAGCTAAAGAAAAGTTTGGAATAGAGGATGAAATGGTTTTAGATGCTGTGAAATATCATACTTTAGCCAAAAAAGATATGAGTACTCTAGAAAAAATAATATATATAGCTGACTATATTGAGCCAGGTAGAGATTTCCCAGGGGTTGAAGAATTAAGAGAAATAACAAGAGAAGATTTAGATAAAGGAGTATTAAAAGGCTTAGAAAATACAATTTTATTTGTAATAAAACAAGGCAATTTAATACATCCCTTAACTATAGAAGCAAGAAATTTCTTAATAATGCAAGAAAAATAATCAAATAATTGGAGAGGGTTATATGGGGAATGAAGAAAATAGATTTGAAAAAAGACAAGATAAGAAAAATATCAATAAAAAAAGCTTGGTAAAAAGAGTAATTTTAGGTGCTTTAGCTTTTATTCTTATTTTTTTTATAAGTATTTTTGGATATTTTTATTTTAAATATGGCAGTTTTTTAGGGGAAGTTTTTAATATAGTTAAAGACGTAAAACAGGATGTAATAAAGGTTGAAGAGCCAATTAATGTACTCTTATTAGGAATGGATATTGGTGATACAAGTGATGTATCAAATAAAGATGCTAAAAGAACAGATACCATAATTCTAGCAAACTTTGATCCTATAACAAAAGAGGCTAAGTTAATATCTATACCTAGAGATACTAGAGTAAAAATTGGAGGAAAGTCTCAAAAAATAAATGCTGCTTACCCAATTGGGGGAGAAAAGCTTGTTAAACAGCTTGTTGGAAATATATTAGGGGTTAAGGTTGATTATGTTGTTAAAGTTGATTATGAAGGCTTTAGAGGCATAATAGATGCTATTGGTGGAATTGACATGTATATAGAGCAAGATATGAACTATGACGATCCAGGGCAGGATTTACACATACATTTCAACAAGGGAGAAACTGTACACCTAGATGGTAAAAAAGCTGAAGAGTTTTTTAGATGGAGAAAAAATAATGATGGTACAGGATTAGCAAATGGAGATGTTGATAGAATAAAAAATCAACAAAAGTTTATAAATGCTGTAATAGATAAGGTTTTATCAGTATCTACCATAACAAAGATAGATAGTATAGCAGAGATTTTAAATAAAAATATAGAAACTAATATTCCTTTAGATGTTACTGTTGCATATGGACTTAAAGGATTAGAGACTGATAAGAATAATATAAAAATGATGACTTTACCTGGAGAAGGTAAATATGTTGGAAATGTTTCTTATTATATTCCTGATGAAAAGGCTACTAAAGAATTAAGAAGTCAATTAAACAGTAGTAATTTAAGTGGAAGAAAAAATGTTATTCCTAGTGCTGCTAGAGGAGATTTATCCATAAAAGTTTTAAATTGTACAAAAATAAATGGCTTAGCTGCAAATGTACAAAAACAATTAAATGAAAACGGATATGATAAAGTTGATGTTGGAAATGGAGATCCAAGAGAAAAATCAGAGATTTTGATAAAGGATGAAAGTTCTAGAGCTTTTATGGAAAATGATTTAAAGATAGATAATATTAAAAAGGGCATTTCATCTAAGTATGATGGAAATGGAACTTATGATGTAGTAATATTACTAGGAAAAGACTTTAAAAATTTCGGAGAGATGAAATGAGTATTTTAGAAAGTAAAATAACTAAAGAGTATGATAAAAGAAAAATAAGAGAGTTTTTAAAAGAAGAGTTAGGATTATCTTCAAGATTAATAAGAAGTGCAGCCATAGATAAGAGAATTAAGGTAGATGGTGTTGCTGTAAAGATGAACTATGTTGTTAAAACTGGTGAAGAGATAAAAATCGAGCTTTCAAAAAAGGAATCTCAAAATATTGAACCAGAAAAAATGGATATAGAAATAGTTTATGAGGATAGTGACATATTAGTTTTAAATAAGAAGCCTTTTATGGTTGTACATCCTACAAGAAGCCATCCTAGTGGAACTTTAGCTAATGGTATATTATATTACTTTAAAGAAAGTAATCAAGATTGTATAGTTAGACTAGTTAGTAGATTAGATATGAATACTTCAGGGCTTATAATCATAGGTAAAAATCAATATGCTCATATGGTTTTATCTAATGAAATGAAAACTGATAAATTTCAAAAAAGATATTTAGCTATAGTTCATGGAAATTTAGAAGAAAAAGAAGGAACTATCAATAGACCAATTTATAGACCAGCAGAGGATACTATAAAAAGGGTTGTAGATGAAAGAGGGCAAGAGAGTATAACTCATTATAAGGTTATAGAAAGTTATAGTCCTATCTTCAAAAGTAATATTAATATTTTTAATTTCCTCTTTGTAATTTTTTACAATTTCTATACTCTTATCAAAAGCTTTATAACAAACTTCTTTATCTTTATTATTTTGATTTAAAATATTTACCAGATTTTTGCGAACTAAAGGATTATCTAAATATTCGTTAGGGTTTATATCCTTAGCATTATCTTTTAAATCATCATAAACCATTGTTGTAATTTTTCTAGGACAATCACTTTTTAATAATTCTTGTGACTTTTCTTCTATAATTTTTTTATTATTAGCAAATAGGACGCAATCATAAGGATCATTAAAACATGTTGGCGGTGTTAACCATATTTGATCATTCTTTATAGAACTTATGGTATATTCATTTATAGGTTTATATTTGTATAAACTTTTGGGGCCATTTTTTTTTATTAGCTCATTTATTTTTTCTTTATTTTTAAATAAATCATCATATATTAATTTGTTTATTTCAGCCCTCCAACTTCCCATAACACATACTCCTCTCTTTTTTTACAATTAAAATAATTTTAACATAATAATTATTATAATAAAATTATACATAAAAGGAAACTTGAGATATAATTATAAAAATATATTTATAAATATAAAAAATAACCTAATAAAACATATCCTTAAAAAGACCAAATGAGTATAATTTATATAATAAACATTTCTTGAACTCCTGGATTATAGAATATAAAATCTGCAATCTGCCTTATTATCTTATTCCTTAGTTCTTTCCTGCAGTAATCCTTATTATATCTTAAAATGTAAGCCACATTCCCCCAACTAACATTAGGCTGATTAATATACTTTAATTTAACTAAATCTTTCTCTTCTTTAGTTCTAAGTGTTTGTATAGCTAAGTCTATTCTTCTTTTCAACTTAACCTTATACTCTAAATCTCTCTTAAGATAGAATAGATCTTTCTCTTTTCTTATAACTTCATCTTCAACCATGCTGCTAAATTTATTTGTTGGTCCACTTTTCTCATTATAGCCAATAGCTACACAACCAGTATAAGACTCTTTTATATCCTCAATTTCTGCTTTTATTAATTTAATTTCAGTTTCTAATCTATTGTAATTCTTAAGTAATTTCTCTGTTTCTTTAAATAATTCTTTATCCATATACTCCTCCCAAATTTTATTTATTTTATATTTTTATTGACATTTTTATTTGTTTGATCTAAAATATAAATGAATTAGAAATAATTCATTTTGTACATGTGGCGGAATGGCAGACGCAACAAGTTGCCAACTTGTCGGTCATGTGACCGTGGGGGTTCGAATCCCCTCGTGTGATAGTTCACGGATACTTTATGTATCCGTTTTTTTATTATATTAATTTTAAATTTAATTTGTATATATAAATCATAATTTAACACCTCTCTAAATCCTTCTTATAAACGCCATAGAAGGTTTTATCTATCAAGATAACGCAATAGTTCTCTCTTTCAAAAAAAAACTCATGAACGCTATTTTTAGTTAAAGAATGATGAAGTCTTGTCCAATCCTCCAGTAACTTTATTTTAGGTTTATCAAAGAAACTTATTTGATTATTTATCATATATATCACTTCTCTTAATCTTTAAATTTAGATAAAAAAATACCGCATATTCTATTTTAGAATAATACGG
>OKAM01000017.1_pt1 | contig 28239 bp, 22 predicted proteins | sample 1613521 | NCBI WGS metagenome assembly OKAM01 (sample SAMN04436863, study PRJEB24849) | human gut metagenome | biome: human gut; feature: NICU; material: stool | host: Homo sapiens | place: USA: Saint Louis, MO | collected 2011-10-13 | reverse complement strand
AATTACAGCTTTTTCTTTAATATTGTAGATTTTTAGAATATAATAAGAGAAATAGAGGATTGTAGTCATTTCTTAATTAAAAATTAACCTTAAAGCCTTTGTTATACTAAATTTTTTATAGTATATTATTAATAAGCTAAAAATTTATTTATACGGAGGGATAAGCAATGTTTTTAAAAGAGTTAAATAAAGAACAAGGATTAGCATTTATAAATTTAGTAACTGAATTTGCTTTAGCTGATGAGAATATAAAAAAAGAAGAAGAAGATTTAATTCGTATATATCTTAAGGAATTAGATTTAGAAGAAGAGGAATTAGGAAATCTTTCATATGAAGAATCAGTAGAAACTATAAAAAATTCATCAGAAAAGGTTAAAAATATTGTTTATTTTGAACTTGTCAGAATAGGACTTGTTGATGAGGATTGTGATATAGAAGAAGTTGATTTCTTAGAAAAAATAAGCAAAGATTTAAATATATCAAGAGCTAAAAAAATACAAGTAGCTAATTGTTTCTATAACTTCTCAGAAAAAGATGGAGAAGAAAAATTAGAGGAAATGGCAAAAGATATAATAGGATAATAAAAAAATAGAATCGGCTGTATCAAAATATAAGAATAAAAATTATTTTGGTATAAGCCTTTTTTTATTTAATTATATGGAAAAATATGTATAATGGGGTTATAATTGAATTGTTAAGTGATTAATAGGGGGAGAATATATGGGAAGTAAAGTTTTTGAGAGAAAAAATAGAGTTTATGATTTAAAATATAGTGATGATGTAGGTGAAATTTGTAAACCTTATAAAATAGCTTCAAATATAGCTTGGATTGTAGTTGTAATTGCATTAGTAGAGCCTAGAGTTTTATTACCTACTTTTTTATTAAGCTTATTAATGTTTTTAAGTAAGAAAATGAAAGTATCATGGAGGGTGAGTACTTTTTTAGAAAAGGTGAGAAATGGAAGAAGTGATGAGGGAGAAAAGATTTTAAGTAAATTACAAGGGGATATAGAGGATCCTATTTATAAAGAACTTAAAGAGTTATTAAAAATATAAAAATTATCATTGACATAGAGGATAAAAGAATTAAAATAATTTAATAGGAACAGGAGATGATAATTAAAATGAATAATAAATACATGGTGGTAATTTCTTTAGATGCAGTATCTTCAAAAGATATTGAAATAATGAAGGAGTTACCTAATATATCTAAGTTAATGAAAGAAGGAGCTCTTATAAAGAATGTAGAAACAATATATCCTTCTTTGACATATCCAGCTCATGTATCCATTATTACTGGGAAATATCCAGTTAATCATGGAATAACAAATAATATAGTATTAAATTTTAAGGATGAAAATCCAAATTGGAACTGGTACGGAAATAAAATAAAGGGAGAAACTCTTTTTGGACTAGCTAAGAAAAATGGTCTTACAACGGCTTCAGTGGTTTGGCCAGTTACAGGAAAAATAAAAATAGATTATAATATGCCAGAAATATTTGAGACAAAACCTTGGCATAATCAAATAATCATGTCTGCTTTAGCTGGAAGTAAAGTTTATCAATTTAGTATGAATAAAAAGTTTGGGTCTCTTAGAAAAGGTACAAAGGAGCCTTATTTAGATAACTTTGTTACAGCATGTGCTAAGGAGACAATAAAAAAATACAAGCCTAATTTAACTATGGTTCATCTAATAGATGTAGATTCTCATAGACATGATTATGGATATAAAAGTTTAGAAGCCTTAGAAGCTTTAAAAAGACACGATATTAGAGTAGGAGAGATAATACAGTGTTTAAAAGAGGCAGGGATATATGAAAACACGACATTGATTTTACTAGGAGACCATAGTGCAATAGATACTCATAAGGTAATAAGGCTTAATAGTGCCTTTAGGGAAGAAGGATTAATAGAATTAAAGGATGGAAAGCTTAAAAGCTTTAAAGCAATAGCTAGGGAATGTGGAGGCTCATGTTATATTTATTTAGATAATAAAAATAAAGAAGATGAGAAGAAATGTTTAGAGATCTTGAAAAAGCTTAAGGAAGAAGGAGCTTTAGAATACATATTAAATAAGGAAGAGGCCATAAAAGCTGGAGCTAATGATCAATGTGATTTTATGGTAGAAGCTACTAGAGGATATTATTTTTCAAATGAATATGAAGGAAAAGTTATTGAGGAAACTAAAGATATAAAAAATGAACATACTTACAAAGCAGTTCATGGATATTCACCTAGAAAAAAAGATTATGGAACATTCTTTTTAGCTTTTGGAAGAGGAATAAAATCAGGTGTTGTTTTAGAGGAAGGTAAGCTTATAAATCATGGACCAACCTTAGGAAGAATATTAGGTTTTAATTTTCAAAAGGCAGATGGAATAGTTGAAGAGAGGATATTGAATCTGTAATAATTTTCTATGATTTTGAATAAAATAATTAATTGAATAAAATTGTTGAAATTGTCGCAAAATTATGATATTTTAAAATAGTAGAAAAAATATTGCCAAAAATTATTTCATAATGTAGATATGTAATTAATTAAAAGAACGCTTAAAATAGCGTTTTTTTGCTTTTAAGAATAATTTTAGAAAAAAGCTTTATAATAAAAGTTGATTCTGAGCATAATAAATATATAATTTTAGTTTTATAAAAAGATGTCTATTATCTTTTTATAGATATAGCTAAGATGTATTTAGTTTTTAATATATTGATAAAATAAAAATTAGTTTAAAATATAGATTAATGTTAATATTTTAAATAGGTAAATTAAGAATAATTTGTTAAAATAATTAACAAAAGTGATATAATTATCTTTAGTAAAATTTATTTTATATATGGAGGACTAAAGATGAAAATACTAAAATGGCTTTTAATATTTATCCCTATAAGTATTATAGGTGAATTTATGCATTTTTCTCCAACTCTTATGTTTATATTATCTGCTTTGGCAATAGTTCCTTTAGCAGGTCTTATGGGAGAGGCAACAGAGGAAATATCATTTTATACTGGGCCAAAATTAGGTGGTTTTTTAAATGCTACTTTTGGGAATGCTACAGAACTTATAATTTCATTTTTTGCATTAAAAGATGGTTTGTTTGATGTGGTTAAAGCTTCTATTGCAGGTTCAGTAATAGGGAATATATTATTAGTGCTAGGTGCTAGTATGTTAGCAGGAGGATTAAAATATAAAACACAAAGTTTCAATAAAAAAGTGATGGAAACTAGTTCAAGTATGTTGTTATTTGCTGTTATTGGATTAACAATTCCTGCTATATTTATGCATACAATAAAGCCAGAATTTTTAAACACAAAATATGAAAGTTTAAGTGTAATAGTTGCTGTAGTAATGTTTGCTATATACATATTAAGTTTAATATTCTCATTTTTCACTCATAAGGATATATATGCAGTGGAACAAGATGAGGAAGATGGAGAAGCTAAATGGTCATTAAAAAAGGCCATAACAGTGCTTGTTGTAGCTACAGTAATAATTGCCATAGAGAGTGAGTTTTTAGTTGGGGCAGTAGAACCAATGACAGAGACTCTTGGGTTAAGTAAGCTTTTTGTAGGTATAATATTAATTCCTATAATAGGTAATGCTGCAGAACACAGTACAGCAATAATAATGGCAATGAAAAATAAAATGGATGTTTCAGTGGAAATAGCTATAGGATCAAGTCTTCAAGTTATTTTATTTGTGGCTCCAGTATTAATATTTTTAAGTCTTATATTTAAGCCTATGAGTATAATATTTAATGCCTTTGAATTAGTAGCTTTAATAGTTTCTGTACTTATAGCTAATAGAATTGTTAATGATGGAGAATCAAATTGGCTTGAAGGAGTTCAACTTTTAGCTGTTTACATAATAATAGCAGCTATGTTTATGATTGTTTAAATTAAAAGATTAATTAAATAAAACAGGTGAATTTAAAAAAGTACTTATAACATTAAATAAAGTATAATTTCAAAAATTAAGAGGTTGCATATATAATTAATAATAAAAATTATGTATATGCAACCTATTAATTTTTTAAATTATAAAAATAAATTTTTAAGATTTTCTATAAGAAGTTTATTATCTTTAGGTTTTAAGACACAAACCCTAAAGAAATATTCATTTAAACCTTCAAAAGAAGAACAGTTTCTTATTATTAATCCTTTTTCTAAAAGTTTATTATAAAGTTTAGTAGCAGTGAACTTTTTAGATGTAATTTTACAAAGTATAAAGTTACTGTAACTTTCATATACCTTTAAGTCCTTTATTGAACTTAATTCTCTAAATAGATAATCTCTTTCTTCTTTTAACTTAGAGGTATTTGAAAGAATATACTCTTTATCCTTAAACATAATTTCTCCCATTGTTGTAGCAAAGATATTTATATTCCACAAATCAAGTTTTTCAACCATTGACTTTTTAATTTCTTTATTAGAAATAAGTCCATAACCTAATCTTATGCCTGGAGTTGAGAAAAATTTAGAAGTTCCTCTAATTACAAATAGATTATTAAAAATATCTACTAGTGGAGTAGAAGAGTAAATTTCAGGCTCTGTAAACTCAACATAGGTTTCATCAACCATGAATAGTGATGAAGTATTCTTTAATAATAAAGAAATTTCATCCTTTGAAAAGGCGAATCCAGTAGGATTATTAGGATTACAAATTATAACTAAATCAAACTTTGAAGAGTTTATGCTATCTATTAATTTGTTAAGATCTATTTTAAAGTTATCTTCTTCTCTAGAAAAAAACTTAGTTATTTCACAATTTATTTTTTCAAGTTCACTTTCATATTCTGAATAAGATGGAGAAAGTAATAAAGCTTTTTTAGGGTTTATAACACTTATAAAAGAGGATATTAGCTCTGTAGCTCCACTACCAACTATAATATTTTCTTTTTTGCAATGACAATATTGAGAAATTGACTCCTTTAAATCTGTATATTTAGGATCTGGGTATATAGAAACCATGTCAATATTATTTAAAATTGCATCTTTAGCTTTTTTAGATGCTCCAAAGGGATTTATATTTGAACTAAAATCTTTAATATCTTTTTTATTTATACCTAATTCATTTGATAAATCAAATAAATTAGCACCATGATTAATACTCATAAGTACCTCCTAAGTTTATATAACTTTTTATCTCTTAACTATAGTATAATTCTTTAATTAAAAAATAAAAAGGTCTAGATTTTAATGAAATCTAGACCTTACTTTATTTTAAGATGCGTATTTGCTTGTTACGCTTTTAGAACTTATGGCTTTAATAAGTCTATTAACAGGTAAAATGCCTAAAAGTACTACACATATTAAACCATCAGCACCTATTAAAGAACCATTTACTAAAAATGAATATAGAATTGGAGACATTCCTTCAGGAGCAAAGGCTCCAAAGAAAACAACTCCTGAAATAAAGTGAGCTAAAAATTTTAAAAATATTGCTACTACAGCTCCTGAAATTCTATGATTTTTAAAGAATCCTGCTACCCCTAATGCCATATATGGTATAGGATAATCAAATAATACTTGTACAGGATGAAGGATATATGGATCTATAAATAAGGAAATTATACCAAATAAAAATCCAGTAAGCATTCCAACTAATGGACCATAAGCATAAGCAATAAGTATTATAGGAATCATACTACCTAAAGTTATTCCTCCACCTTGAGGAAATTTGTATATCTTTAGCATGTTTAATACAGCAGTAAGTGCTAAAGCAATTCCTATTGTTGTAAGCATTTTTGCATCAAATTTGATGTCTTTAGCCTTTATAAGTAAAACTAATATTATTAGGACTCCTATTAAAGTGAGAATTGTTAGTGGATTAGTTACAATCTCCTTAAAATTTCCTCCTAAATTAATTGATGAAAAACTTTGAATAAAATCATTTATTATTTGTGAAAATGACATCATAGTTTTTACCCCCTCCTTAAACTTTAAGTGTGCTTAGAGAGTCTAAAGAATGTAAATAAAAAAACCGAATCTAAATATAGATCCGGTTTAAATACAGCCCTAAACGCTTCCCTACGCTGGAATTAACCAGATCAGGTGTTGAGGGTTAATGATAAAATAATCATCTCTCAGCCTAAAGGCACCCCTAGCACATGAAATAATTCTAAGTATATTTTATATGCAAATGACAATTAGGTCAAGTAATATTAATTATTAAATAAAAATTTTTATCAAAACTTACAATGTTTAAATTTAACCTATACCACCATATATTATTCCAAGAATTATTACTAGTATAGTAACTAAGATAAAAATGTATTTCCCTAAAGGAATAAACCATTTTCCAAGTTTTTTATGAGCGCCCTTATTTACTTCTATCAATACATTTTCGCCACCAATAATATAGTAGAATACAACAGCTACCAATAAAGCACAAAGAGGAGAAATTATTATTGTAATAAGATTTGAAAAGTTATCAAAGATTCCCATATTTAATGATAAAGGTATTCCACATAAAAAACAAAGGACTGATATTATAATTGAAGTTTTTATTCTATTTGACTTAAAGTGAGTCATGAAAGCTTCAACAGGACCCTCTAACATATTTACAGAGGATGAAATAGCAGCAAATATTACACTAAGAAAAAATAATGTACTTAGTAAGGAACCAAAATTCATACCTTGAAATATTTTTGGTAAAGTTATAAATAATAAAGATGGCCCAGATGAAGGATTTAATCCATATGCAAAAACTGCTGGCATAATCATAAAAGATGCTAAAAGGGCAGCTAAAGTATCAAATATGGCAGTTTGTATTGCAGATGATGGAATATCAAATTTATCATTTATATAACTACCATAAACAACCATACCGCATCCATTAAGGGAAACTGTGAAAAATGCTTGGCCAAGAGCCATTACCCAAGTATCTATTTTAAATAAGTTTTCCCATCTTGGAACTAATAGATATTTGACCCCTTCAAAAGATCCTGGTAAAGTTAGAGATCTTATGATTAAAATTATAAAAATTAAAAGAAGTAGTGGCATAACTATTTTGTTTAATTTTTCTATACCACGGTCTATGCCTAAAGAAACTATTATTAAAGTTAATATTATTGCTAGGGCAAACCAAAAGATTGTATTAGGTGTACCAGCAAAATTATTAAAGTAAGTAGTAGTATCAATAGTATTAATAGATCCAGTTAAACTTAAGAAAAAGTATTTAAGAATCCAACCTATTACTATAGAGTAGAATATAAAAACTCCTGTTAATCCTATAGGAGGGAGCATACCAAAGAATTTTCCTCCCTTTAATGATTTACTTTTAAAAGATTCAACTATACCAGTATATGAACCTGCTTTAAACTTTCTACCAAAGGAAAACTCAGTTATAAGACCTGTAGTTCCAAGTATAAAAACAAATAAAAAGTATGGTATTAAGAAAGCAGCACCTCCATATTGACCAAGTCTGTAGGAGAATAACCATATGTTACCAAGACCTAAAGCAGCGCCAACACAGGATATTACAAATCCAAATTTTCCAGTAAAATTTTCTCGTTCTTTCATTTAAAATACCTCCTAGATTTTTATATAAATATAAAAAAATAGGTCATATAGTTAAACTATACGACCTATAGGGTATTAAAACTCTTTATTAAGGCCATATAGTATTACCTATGTGACCTATCTTTATAACGAAAATTAAGCCATCATAGATACAATCCAAAATTTCTTTGGAGTTTGTATCTATGACTGCATATATTCAATCATAAATACAAACTATCTATAATAGCAATAATAAGAATTATTAAGTTTTGCTTTTATTAAGTTTGTACTATTTATCATAAAAAATTCTCCTAAAAACAAATTTACATTGATTATATACCTAAAAATATTAAAATGCAAGGTTTTAATTGTTAAATATTATCAATAATGTTTGAATTAAGATTGTTAGCAAGGGTATAGGCATAATCCATAGTATTATCCCAAAGATCACAAGGAGTGTGACAATCAGAGTTAATTATGGTTTTAACTCCTGCTAAAGAAACCTTATTCCAAAACTTTTCATAGGGATAAGGGAATCTTTCTCCATCAGAATATTTTTTCTTTCCTCTTCTAATACCGTTTGCATTAAATTCTAATATGAAATCATATTTTTTTGCTGTATCAATAATTAAATTACAGGCTTTATCACAATTTTCATCCCAAGGAAAATCATTTATAAAGATTAAATCAGGGTGAGCTACAAAGTCAAAGTATCCACTTTTTATACCAAGACAAATACTTTTTGCATATTCTATATACTCTTTAGTATTTTTTAAGGAATATGTATTTTTCAATTCGCCATTTTCAGTTAAAAATAAATGCTGACCTAGAGCTAAGTAATCAAATTTCAGCTCATTTTTTAGGTAATTATAATAAAAATCATCTGAAGGCAAATATTCTATTTCCAAACCAATTTTAATCTGAATAAAATTTTTAAATTTTATTTTAAGTTTTTCTAAAGTAGACTTATATTCCTCAAGTTCGTTAAAGTTCATTCTAAGATTAAATCTATTATCTGGATAAGGACCATGATCACTAAATCCTAAAATATCTAAGTTATTTTTTATAGCTGCATCAATATAATCCTTATCTTCCCCCTTAGCATGTTTGCATCTTTTAGTATGGGTATGAAAATTAATTTTTTTTAACATAAATTCCACTTCCTCTCCTCAAATAGAGTATATCAAAAAAGCAAATAAAAGATAAATATTAATAAATTTTAAACAGAAAAATGTTAACAGAAAATTCTTTGACTTTTTCTTTTGAATAAAATAAAATTATTCCACGATAAGTAATGAACCATATTTAAAGCAGATAGTTTACAAAGGAAACTTTATCTAATTAAAGTTATTTTATTATTAATATTTAAAGGAGATATGAACATGGGGTAAAATTTTGATTTAATTTTTTGAATAAAACATTATTTTAAATTAATTTATTAGAAGAGGTAAAAAGAGGAATGAAAATAAGATTAATAGAAGAACATGAATTAAACAAGGTTAAAAGTATTTATGATAATGTTGTAAAAGAAATGAATTTAAGAGGACTTTATAATTGGAACGAAAGTTATCCCAATACTGAAATAATTTTTAAGGATATCTCTAATAAACATCTTTATGGAATAGAAGCTTCTGGAGAAATAGTAGCTGTTGCAACTATTAATGATTATGCTTATGATGTTTATAATGATATTGCATGGCAAGTTGATGGACCATTTTTGTCATTTCATAGAATAGCTGTTTCACCATCTCACAGGGGAAAAGGATATGGAAGAAAAATGATAGATTTTGTAGAAGAAATGGCAAAGGAAAAAAAGTGCAATTCCATAAGAATTAGTGCTTATCATAAAAATGAAAATGCAGTTAATTTATATAAAAACTTAGGATATGTACATGTAGGAGAAATGATGTCTATGAGAGATATAGTAGAACCTTTCTTATGTCTTGAAAAATCAATAATGTGATTATGATATGAACCAATTTATAGTTTTAAATAGACTATGAATTGGTTTTTTTATTGTTAAATTTGCATTAAGGTTATGTAAAGTGAGAATAATGAGTTTTTTTATGAATAAACATATAATGAATGCTATGAAAAAAATAGGGTAAAAGATTAAAAAATGTAGTTATTACTCTATATATGTTGAAAAGAGGGGAGGGAAAATTAGCATTTAAAAATTTGTTTCAAGGGGGATTCATATGAAAAAGGATTATAAGATTTTAATAACTAAAGCATTATCCTTAAGCATGGTAGGAAGTTTATTTACATCTTATCCTACTTTTGCTAAGGAAATTAAGACACAAGAGGGAGACTTAATAATATCTGAATATTTACATGGACCATCTAATTCAAAGGCTATTGAAATATTTAATGGAACAGGGGAAGGAATAAATCTTTCTAATTATGATTTGGCTGTATATTCAAATGGAAAATATGAGGGAAGTCCAGTTTCTCAAGGGTTAGAAGATAAGATTATAGAAAGTGGAGAGACTTATGTAATTTACAATAACCAAGGGAAAGATGAAAAATTTACTGAGGTTATAAATGATTTAGAAAATAAATTAGGGGTAGGAAGCCAAACAGTAGGTTTCAATGGTGATGATGTTGTATTACTTAGAAAAAATACTGGAAATGGATACGAAATAATAGACTCCTTTGGAGCTAAGACAGAAAAAGATAAAAAGTTTTATGATAGTAAATTCATAAGTGCTAGAAGAAAATCTGAAATAAAAGATGGTGAAAATAACATAGATAAAACACCATTTGATGTTTCTATTCAATGGGATGTAGATACAGAAAATTTATATGATGATTTAGGAAAGCATGATATTTCATGGAGTGAAGGAGAAAATCCTTCAGGAAAAGTTCTTAAGGTAAAGGAAGCAAGAAATAAAAACTTAGGCGAGGAAGTTACTACAAGAGGTGTTGTAACTTTTAATGATAGAAATAAAACTCTCCATATACAGGATGAAACAGGAGCTATTGCAATTTCAAACTTTAAATCAGGAGTGGATTTTGGAGCAATAACCAAGGGGAATAAGATTGAAATAAGTGGCACATTAGATAATTTTAATGGATTACTTCAAGTACAAGCTACTGATATAAAAGTCTTAGGAGATTTAGGAATGCCTGATCCTAAGTTAGTTACTATTAAGGAATTAAAAGAGTCAAATTTTGATTCTCATTATATTGAGTTGAAAAATACAGTAGTTGATTTAGAAGCTAAAACATTAACACAAGGAGAGGATGTTTTAGATATTTACTTTATACCTTCAGGTTTAGAGGTTAAAACAGGAGATTTAGTAGATGTAAAAGGCGTTATTGGAAGATTCAATGATAAAGTTCAACTTTATGGTTCTTCAGCAGAGTTTACAAAAATAGTTGAAGATAATGAAAGTCCTGTAATAACTCATAAAAAAATTGAAAAGGCCAATATAAACGAAGATTTAAACATTGAAGCTAAAGTAAGTGATAATAATAAATTAGAAGAGGTATCTATTAGCTTTAAGGGAAAAGAGGATACTGAATTTAAAAAAGTAGTATTAAAAGAGGAAGATGGAATATTTAAAACTTTAATACCTAAGGAATATTTAAAAGCTTCTGGAATGGAATATTATATTGAAGCTAGTGATGGTAAAAATATTTCAAGAGTACCAGAAAGTGGAGTATATGCTTTTCAGGTAGTAGACGAAGACTTAAGTGGACCAGAGGTTAAGAATGTTTTACCTAAGGAAAACTCAAGTGTAGGAGAAAACAGAAAACCTATTATAAGTGGAGAATTTATAGATAATTCTGGAGTAAATGTAGAAAGTGTAAAAATTAAATTAGATAATGAAGACATAACTAAAGTAGCTGAAATAACAGAAACTGGTTTTTCATATGAGATTAAGGAAGACTTAGAGGATGGAGAACATAGAGTGGAAGTTAGTGTAAGTGATTCTTTAGGAAATAATAGGGTGAAAGAATGGAAGTTTAGAGTAGGAAAGATAAATCATTATTATGGACAACTACATTCACATACTAATATTTCAGATGGAACTGGAAGCTTAGAGGATGCTTATAAATGGGCAAGAGATGAAGGTAAGGCTGATTATTTTGCCGTAACAGACCATTCAAACTGGTTTGATAATGATACTGAAGCCAATATAAATGATGGATCAATGAGTAAAGCTTGGACTAATGCTCAAAATATATCTGATAAATATAATGATGATGGTAACTTTGTTGCTATGTATGGTTATGAAATGACTTGGTCAGGATCTACTGGAGGCTGGGGACATATAAATACATTTAATACTCCAGGATTTGAAACAAGAAAAAATAGTGATATGAATTTAAAAAATTATTATAATACTATTTCTCAATTACCAGAGTCAGTTTCTCAATTAAATCATCCAGGAAAGACTTTTGGCGATTTTGCAGACTTTGGTTTTTATAGCGAAGGAGCAGACAAGGTAGTTAATTTAATAGAGGTTGGAAATGGAGAAGGACCTGTGAGAGGTAGTGGATATTTCCCAAGCTATGAATATTATACAAGAGCTTTAGATAAGGGATGGCATGTTGCTCCTACTAATAACCAAGATAATCATAAGGGAAAATGGCTTACAGCAAATGATGCTAGAACAATAATATTATCAGAAGAAAATTCAAGGGATGCTTTATATAAAGCTATGAACAAAAAGCAAGTGTATTCTTCAGAGGATAAGAATATGACTATTGATTATACTGTTAATAATCAAATAATGGGAAGCAATTTAGGTGAAGTAGAAGAATTAGATTTTAATATAGAAATAAATGATGAGGATAAAGAGGATACTATAAAGAAAGTTTCAATAATAGCTAATGGGGGAGTAGAGGTTATTTCAAAGGAATTTAATAGCAATAAAGTTTCTTGGAATTTTAAGCTTAAACCTGAATATAGCTACTATTATGTAAAAGTAGTACAAGGAGATCAAGATATTGCAGTTACAGCTCCAGTATGGATTGGGGAAAATGTAAATGTAGGATTAAATGAATTAAAAACTGATAAAGATATGCTTTTAGTTGGTGACGAGGCTAAATTCTCAATAGAAGTTTATAATAATAGTTCTGAAAGATTAAACAATATAAAGGTTGAATTCTTCAATGGAGAAATTTCAGATGAGAAGAAAATTGGAGAAGAAATTATAGAAAGCTTAGAAGGAAATAGCTTAAAGGAAAGTTCTATAACATGGCAACCTGAAAGAGCAGGAGAATTTACTATTTATGCAAAAGCTACAATTTCAATAAATGGAACAGACAAGACATTTACTAAGAGTTCTAAGATAGAAGTTGTAAATGAAGGCGATGTTTATAAGGTAATGATAGATGGAGCTCATGCTAATCAATATGTAACAGGAAACTATGCAGGAAAAATAGATGCTTTTGAAAAGTTATTAACAGAAAATGATTGTATTCCTATAATAAACAAAGAAGAAATAACAGAAAAATCTTTAGAAAATGTTGACCTATTAGTTATAACTGACCCTCAAGGAATTGATGAGCCTAAGTATGAAGTTTACAAAAGTAATTTTACAGCCTCAGAAATTGACGCAATAGGAAAATACATGGATAAGGGTGGAAATATAATCATTACATCAAGGGCAGATTATAAAGATGGAGTTGGAGAGTATAGTAATGGTGCTCAATTAAATCCTATTTTAGAGAAAATAAATTCAGAATTAAGAGTAAATGATGACCAAGTTGCAGATTATGAAGTTAATGAAGGACAACAATTTAGACTTATGTTAAGTAAGTATTCTTCTCCTAACTTTAATCTTGTTGAAGGATTAGGTGAAGAGGATAAATTTAGCTTCTATAGTGGATCATCAGTAGTATTAAAGGATGGAGCTAAGGGAGAAAAGGTTGACTTCTTAGTAAGTGGTCATGAATCTACAGGAACAGATGATTCAGATAAACAAGGGGATAATGTTCCAGTAGAAAAAGGACAAGTTAATGTTTTAGCAGTAGAAGAATTATCTAATGGAGGAAAGGTAGCCGTAGCTGGAAGTACTTTCTTCTCAAACTTTGAAATAGATGGAACTAATGCTGAAAGTAAAAGCAATAGTAAGGTAACAAAAAATATAATAAATTGGATGTTGCCTGAAAAAGAATTAGAAAAGCTTACTATTAAAGAATTTAGAGAAGATAAAAATAATGATGGAGAACCAGATAGATTAGGAGAAGAGTATGTTTTAGAGGGAATAGTAACAGCTCAGTCAGAGGCTGTAGAACCTAAAAATGCTTTCTTTGAGGTTATATACATTCAAGATGAAACTGGTGGAATAAATGTTTTTGGTGTTTCTAATACTCCTGTAAAAGTTGGACAAAAAGTAAGAGTTAAGGGAAGAGTAGAGGCATACCAAGGTGAATTTGAAATACAAATAAGTGATGAAAGTGCAGATTTAGAGATAATTGATGAAAATATAAATGAAGTGAGTCCTAAAGAAATGAGCACTGGAGATAGTATGCTTCATGAGAATGAAGGATGGTTAACAAAGGTAACAGGCAAAGTTGTTGACATGGATGATAGCAATCTTTACTTAGATGATGGTTCAGGAGTTTCAAGAATATATGTTGAAGGATATATATGGGATGGAATAAATGAAAATATGAAAGGTAAATGGGATCCAAGAATAAAAGTTGGTGATACTGTTTCAGCAATAGGACTTAGCTCAGAAGACCCAGAAGGAAATAGATTAAGAGTAAGAAATACTGGAGAAATTGTTCTTCAGGAAGAAGAAAATCTTGGAGCTATAAATACTGAAATTACAAGTGATAAAAATGAAATAAAAGAAAATGAAAAAATAAGCTTATTAGCTAAAGTAGAAAATAGCACTAAGGAAGTTTTAGAAAATGTAACTTTAAAAATCTTTGCTAATAATGGTGAAAATGAAGTTTTATTAAAAGAAGAAAAAATAGATTCTTTAGGTGTTAATGAATCTAAGAAATTAACTTTTGAACATTCTTTCGAATCAGAGGGTAGATATAGTATAAACATAAAGCTTTTTGATTCTGAAGGAAATGAAATAAAAAGTGAGAATAAAGAGTTTTCACTAGTTGTTTTAAAAGAAATTAATGGTGGAGATTCTGATAATAATGGAGATGCCAATAATGGTGGAGATTCAAATAATGGATCAGGAAATGATTCAGGTGAAGAAAATAAACCAGGCACAGATAAACCTAATACAGAGAAACCAGAAGAGTTACCTAACACTGGTAATAGAATGAATGCTAACATGCTTATGGGCTTTGGAGCTTTATACTTAGCTTTAGGATTTTATATGGTTTCTAAAAGAAAAAAAGTAAGATAAATAATTTATTAAGTTTTTAGGGCTGGCCTTCTTTAGGTCAGCCTCAATAATAAGTAAGTTAGGGTAGTAGGAGAAATATTATGAAAAATAGTAAAAAGAGTATTATTTTTATTATAAGTACAGTTTTAATATCTTTTTTAATTATAGGATTTTCAAGATTTATATTTGATAATGGATTTATGAAGGATAGACTAAATAAAAATGTGCAATATTATGAAGGAAAAGTAAAGAGAATAACTAAAGAGATGTTAGAAGGAGATAAATACATAGAGGGTATAGAGCTAGGATATCAAAATATAGTCATAGAAATTTTAGAGGGACCAGAAAAGGGTAAGGAATATGAAATCGTAAATAATATTAGCAGAATATACAATATGCCAGTTGAGGAAGATACTAAAGTAATTCTAGGTTTCTTTTATGAGAAGGATGAAATAAAAGATATAGCTGTTTATAGTTATAAAAGAAGTAACATAATATTTTTGCTAGTACTATTATTTGTAATAGTTATAATTGGAGTAGGTGGAGTAAAGGGAATAAAATCATTAGTTTCACTGTTTTTTACTTGTGTTTGTATAATATTTTTAATGATTCCACTAATGTTAAGAGGGGTAAATCCAATATTAGCAGCAATTTTTTCAGCGCTTATAAGTATTATTGTTACATTGGTTTTAGTTTCTGGAATAAATAAAAAAACTTTTACTGCTATTTTAGGAACCTTAAGTGGAATAATTATATCAGGAGTAATAGCAATAAGTTTTGGAAAACTTGCAAATTTATCAGGTATTAGTATGGAAGAAGCTGAAAGTATGATGTATATAGCTGAAAATACCTCCTTAAATATTCATGGAATAATGTTTGCAGCTATATTAATAGCATCTTTAGGAGCAGTTATGGATGTTGCTATGTCTATTTCCTCATCAATTTTTGAAATAAATGATATTAATGATACTTTAAATAAAATGGGATTATTTAAAAGTGGAATGAATATAGGAAAGGATATAATAGGAACAATGGCTAATACATTAATATTAGCTTTTGCTGGAGGGTCATTAAATACAATAATAATGTTATATGCTTCTAATATGAGTAAAAATCAAATATTAAATTTAGATGTGCTTTGTATAGAAGTTATACAAGGCCTTGCAGGCAGTATAGGAATTATACTTACAGTGCCAATAACAGCTTTTATAGCAAGTTATTTTTGTAAGTTGAATTTAAAAAAAGTGTAAAAGGTCTTTTAAATCAGGGATATAATATGATAGTATAAAAATCTAGACATTATTAATTGAGAATATTTAAGACTAAATGAGGAGGACAAGAATGAGCAAACAAAAGAAAGAGTTTCTTATGATTGGAATTGGATTAATAGGATTATCTCTAGTTTTACATTACGTGCATTATCTTATATTTCAAGATTTACATCATACACTAATATTTCTTTTTGCAGATATAGCCTTTATACCTATGGAAGTATTCTTTACTACTTTAGTAATTGATAAATTACTTGAAAAGAGGGAGAAAGAGCATTTAAGGGATAAGCTAAGTATGCTTATAGGAGTATTTTTTAGTGAATTAGGAACAGATATTTTAAATACATTTGTTTATGCAGATGATAATACAGAAATAATTGCTAAAGAGGCCTTAGTAACTAAGGAATGGAACAAAAATGAATTTAAGAATTTAGAAAAATTAGTAGATGAATATGAGTATGATATAGATATTAAAAAGGTGGACTTAATAGCTTTAGAAAAGAAATTAAATGCTCAAAAGGATTTAGTTATAAACTTAATAACTAATCCCATGTTAATAGAGCATGAAGAGTTTTCAGACATGCTTATGTCAATATTACATCTAAGAGAAGAACTAAGTAGTAGATGTTCTCATGAATTAGAAGAGTATGAAATAAAACATTTAGCAAAAGATATAAATGTTGCTTATAAGTATTTAACCTTTGAATGGATTCAGTACATGAAACAATTAAAAGCTAATTATCCACAATTATTCTTAAAAGCCTTAATTACAAATCCTTTTGATAAAAGATCATTAAAGGAAAAAGAATGTAGTTATTTATAAAAAAGAAGTATGATATGACCTTAAGAGGATATATCATACTTCTTTTTTTAGTTATTCATTGTTTGATATGTAGTTTTTTACATTTTTTAAAACTTCATCTTCACCAACATACATTATTATATCATCAGCCATTATTTTGAAATAAGGTCCTGGAGAAAGGAACATTTCTCCTTTTCTTTTAACTCCTATTATAGTTGCCTTTGTATTTTGCCAAAAGTCTAGATCCCCAATGCTTTTTCCAACAGCAAAGCTTTCACTTTCAACAATGCTTTCAAAGGGTATAACAGTCCCTACATTCCTAAGTTGCGTAGCAAATTCAATTATATTTTCTATGTTTTTTTCAAGTTGCTTGTCTAATTCGTTCTTAGCTTTTAATATTTTATAAGTATCATTGCTTAGGGTTGTAAAGTCAGATTGAGCTTTAAACTTGCTTAAAAAGTCCTTGGCATTTTCTTTACTATTTATGATTATTCCACTTTTTTCATTAACAGATACTACGTTCATATCCTTAAGTAAGGCCACTGAGCGTCTTATAGTTTCTGGTGAAACTTTATATATGCTAACTAGGGTTGTACGACCTGTAATTTTACTTCCTTCTTTAAAATCATTATTTAAAACTCTATTAGCTATATCAATAGCTATTTTTATGTAGTTTGGCGTTTTTGTACGTTTAGCCATTATAATATCACGCTCCATAGGATTAATATATTGCACTAAATTGATTTTATCACTTAGATAATGGCTTTGTAAATTATAAAGGATGTTTTTAGTAAAAAATAAGAGTAGAAAATAAAATTTAATCAACATATATATTAAAAATTATTCATATATATTTAATGTACTGAATAAATATGGTACTTAGAATTAGTGTGAAAATTTGGGGGTGGAATTTTGTTAAAGAATAGAGAGAGGATGAAAAGGTTAATAGCTTGTGGAATAGTAGCAAGTATAGTTTCAGTTAATGGATTATCTGTTCTTGCTTCTGAGTTAAATAAGTCAGATAAAGTTAATTTAGCTTTAAACAAAAAAACTGTGGCCTCTTCAAGAGAAGTTAATGACAAGTTTGGGGAAGAATTAATAACTGATGGTATTAAGGATAAGCCAAGTGATCCAAATGCTAAGCCAGGAAATTCTAGGTGGTCAAGTTCAAGAAGTGTACCACAATGGATATACATTGATTTTGAAGAAGCAACAACCTTTGATCAAGTTGATATACTTTGGGATGGTGCATATTCAAGAAATTATAAATTAGAGGTTTCTAATGATGGGGAAACTTGGGAAGAAGTTTACGCAACTAGTGATGGGAAAGGAAATCAAGAGTCTATAAATCTTGGAGAAGATATAACTGCTAATTATTTAAGAGTTAGCTGTGAAGATACAGCCCATGAATGGGGAAATGTATCAATATATGAAGTAGAAGTTTATGATAACGAAAATCAAGAAAATGTAACTCCTCCAGAAACAGAGACAGGAGTTAATATTGCTTTAAATAAAACTGCTACGGCATCAGCATCAGAAACTAATACATTTACTCCTGATAAGGTTGTAGATGGAGACACATCTTCAACAAATTCAAGATGGTCAAGTGGAGGATTTTCTAATGGTGCTAAACAGTGGATAACTATTGACCTAGAAAAGGAAAGCACTTTTGACAAGGTTAGATTATTCTGGGAAGCTGCCAATGCAAAGGTATATGAAATTCAAACTTCTAATGATAATGAAAGTTGGAAAACAGTTCATAGAAATGAAGCTGGAAAAGGTGGCACTGAGGTTATAGAGTTAAGTGAAAAGGAAAATGCAAGATATGTAAGAGTTTATTGTGAAGAAAATAATCCATCAGTATGGAGTTCAGTATCTTTATATGAAGTAGAGATATATAATGGGGAGATTCCTTCATCAGGAAACATATACGATGTGGTAAATTCATTAAAGGTTCCTAATATAAATAAGGGAGACTCTAAACTTCAAATGCCAGAGGTTCCAAAAGGTTTTGAGATAAAATTTATTGGAGCAGATTATAATCAAATAATAAATGATGATATGACTATAAATGAGCCTTTAGTTGATACAAAGGTGGTTGTAGACTTTGAAATTAAAAAAGGAAATGAAAAAAGAGAAACTACTGGTATAGAAATAACTGTACCTGGTAAATATTCTGGTTCTTTAGGAAGTAATACTAAGCCTGAAGTAGTTCCAAGTTTAAGAGAATGGGTTGGAAAAGATGGAAACTTTACTATAAGAGATTCTTCAAGAATAGTTATTGATCCTACCTATAAAAATGAACTAAGCAAAACTGCAAGTGAATTTAAATCTGATTATGAGGAGATAGTTGGTAAACCAATTGAAATAGTTTACTCAAGTTCACCTGTAGAAGGAGATTTTTATTTTACTTTAAATTGTGAAGATAAGAGTATTGGAGAAGAAGGATATTACATGTATGTAGATGAGTATGTAAAGGTTGAAGCTACTCACAATACTGGAGCTTTCTACTCAACTAGATCAATACTTCAAATATTAAAGCAAAATGGAGAAACTATTCAGAAAGGAATAGTTAGAGATTTCCCAAGATATGAAAATAGAGGATTTATGCTTGATGCAGGAAGAAAATTCTTTACAATGGATTATTTAGAGCAGTTTATGGAAGTTATGTCATGGTACAAATTAAATAATTTTCAAGTTCACTTAAATGATAATTATATATGGATTACTGAAGAAAATTGGGAAGAAGCTTATTCTGCATTTAGATTAGAGTCTGAGAAATATCCTGAATTGACTGCTAAAGATGGTTATTATACAAAAGAAGAATTTAGAAATTTTATAGAAATGGGAGAAAATCATGGGGTTGAAATAATACCTGAGATTGATGTTCCTGCACATTCCTTAGCATTTACTCAATATGATCCAACTTTAGCATTAGGATCTGGAAAAGGAAGAGATCATTTAGATACAAGCAATCCTAAAACTTATGAGTTTTTAGATTCATTATTTGATGAATATTTAGGTGGAGAGAATCCTGTTTTTGGAGATAATGATTTCCATATTGGAACTGATGAGTATTTTGGTACACAAGAAGAGATTGAAGGATTCAGAAGGTTTACAGATAACTATCTTACAAAGGTAAGAGATGAGTATAATAGAACTCCTAGATTGTGGGGAAGTTTTGATAAATTAAAAGGGGAAACTGAAGTAACTAGTGATGGAGTTCTTATGAATATATGGAGTCTAGATTGGGGAAGACCAAAATCTATGATAGAGGCAGGTTACGATATAGTAAATACTAGAGATGCCGATATGTATATAGTTCCTCAAGCTGGATATTATAGAGATTACTTAGATGCTAGAAATCTTTATAATAATTGGGAACCTAAAAAGTTTGGAAATACTGTACTAGCAGCTGGAGAACCTAAATTAAAAGGGGGAATGTTTGCTGTATGGAATGATATGATTTGGGAAAAAGCAAATGGAATATCAGAAAGAGATGTTTATGATAGATCATTCCAAGCAGCTCAGGTTTTATCAGAAAAAATGTGGGCAGCACCTGATAGTGAAACTAGTTTTGAGGAATTTAAAGAAAGAGTTGATAAAGTAAGTGATGTCCCAGGTTCTAACTTAACTTATGATGTAGAATCTAAAACTGAAACTGTAATTGATTATGATTTTGAAGAAGATTCTACAGAAAATATTAAAGATAATTCTGGAAATGAATATAATGCTACAGGAGTAAATGTAGAATCTGTAGAAGGTAAAGAAGGAAAAGGAATTAAATTAAGTGGAGGAGAAAGCTATATTGATACTCCAATTGATAACAAAGGTTTAGACTATACGGTTTCTATGTGGGTGAAGAAAGATGCAAATGGAGATTATAGTGAGCAAATATTATCAGAATCTAACACAGGGGTATTAAAGGCTTGTCAAAAAGAAACTGGTAATGTTGGTTTCTCAAGAGAAGGATATGACTATTCATTTAATTATAAATTACCTGAGGGTGAATGGGTAGAGTTAACCTTTATTGGAGAATTAAATAAAACAAGTCTTTATGTAAATGGAGAATTTATAGAAACTATAAATAAGAGTAATGGTGGCAAAGTAGGAACATTTATTTTACCTTTAGATAAAATAGGAAGTTCAACTAATTCCTTTAAGGGTAGCATAGATGAAATTACTATTAAGGATGGTGCTCATAAAATTGTAGATCCTACAGTTATACCTCAAGAGCAAATGAGTGCAACTGCTAGCAGTGAGCATCCTAATATAGGATCAGAGGGAATAGCTGATTTTGCCATAGATGGAGATGAAAGTACTATATGGCATACTAAATGGAGTCCTGTAGAAGCATTACCTCAACACATTACTTTAGACTTAGGTGGAAGTTATAATATAAATAAATTTACTTATATGCCAAGACAAGATGCCTTAAATGGTAGCATAAGTAAATATGAATTCCAAGTTAGTACTGATGGAGAAAACTTTACAAAGGTTTTAGAGGGAGATTGGACTGCTGACCATAGTACTAAGGTATTAAAATTTGATCCAGTAGAAGCTACTCATGTAAGATTAGTGGCTAAAGCTGGTCATGGTGGATTTGCCTCAGCTGCTGAATTAAATGTTCATCAAGTTTTAGAGGTTCCAGAGGAAAATGTGGGTCAAAGTTTCTTAACTTTACCAGAAAGCCTTAAAGTAAATGAGAATTTTGATGTTTTCTTAGGTGCTAATGAAATAAAAGAAGATTTATCAGCTTATGCAGCAGAATTTACTTTAAAATATAATCAGGATGTATTTGATTTAGTTGAAGTTACAAATGGAATAGATGGAGTTTTAGTAAATTATAAAGAAGTAGAGCCAGGCGTAGTAAAAATATTAGCTGCTAGCTTAGGAAATCCTATAGAAAATTCTACAAACTTAGTAAAGGCAACACTTACTCCTAAGAGTGAATCAGAAAGAGAAATTTTTGAAGTAATTTCAGCAAACTTAGGTGATGGAGAAAATGGAAAGGTTTATGAATTAGGATTAACAAGTGGAGAGGTAGTAGTAGGCAAAGGTAGTGCAGAGATAATTGTTAACCCAGTAGAAAACTTTGTGGCTTCAGAGGTTAGTAGAAAATATGTAAATGTAACTTGGGAAGCTCCAAAGACAACTGAAGGTTTAGAAGGATATATTCTATATAAAGATGGTAAAAAGGTTGGAGAAGTTGGTGCTGATGAGACAAGTTATAAATTCAAAGGCTTAAATAGACACACAATTTACAACTTTAAAATAGCTGCTAAGTATTCAAATGGAGAAATTTCTAGTAAGAAGTCAATAACTTTAAGAACAAGTAGAAATTAGAGAAATAAAAAATAAGAAAAAGACCAGAATCTTTGATTTTGGTCTTTTTTTATAATAAATATTATTTTGCTATATAATATAATTAGTTATAGAAAGAGAGGATTGATTAACATGTTAAATGTAACCTTGTTAGGAACAGGGGGAGGCATGCCTATGCCAAATAGATTTTTATCATCAGTTGTTATGAATTTCAAGGGGAGAAAAATTCTTTTAGACTGTGGAGAGGGCACGCAGGTTTCTATGAGGGTAAATGGAACTGGATTTAAAAGTATAGATATTATTTGCATAAGTCATCTTCATGGAGATCATATATATGGATTACCAGGATTACTTTCTACAATTGGGAATAGTGGAAGAGTAGAGGATATATATATAATAGGACCTAAGGGAATAAAAGAGGTTATAGATGGATTTTTAATAACTCTCCCATATCTTACATATAAACTTAATATACTAGAAGATGCAAGTAATTTAGAATTCATGGTTAAAAAAGAAAAAATGGAATTAGTTGAATTGAATGAAAAAATAAGTTCGGATTTAAGTATAAAAACTCTAGAATTAGACCATTCCTCTCCTTGTTTAGGATACTCTTTTAATATAAGGAGAGGAAGAAAATTTAATGTAGAAAAAGCTTTAATGAATAAAGTTCCAAAGGAAGTGTGGTCTAAACTTCAAAGAAATGAGGAAGTTAGTTTAAATGGAGTTAAATATTATAGTTACATGGTCTTAGGAGGTGAAAGAAAGGGAATAAAACTAAGTTATACAACAGATACAAGACCTACAGAGGATATACCAGGTTTTATAAAGGAAAGTGATTTATACATATGTGAAGGGACTTATGGAAGTGAAGATGATATGCATAAGGCCATAAAAAATAAACATATGATTTTTAAGGAGGCAGCTAATTTAGCTAAAAGGGGTCAGGTAAAGGAATTATTATTAACTCATTTTAGTCCAGCTATTAATGATCCAAAGGAATTTATAAATAATGCAAGAGAGGTATTTGAAAATTCACATGCTGGAAGTGATGGAGAAGAAAGAGTTTTAAATTTTAAAGAATAATTAAAATAAGATGTTTAAAAATTCCAATAAATGTTATAATTAATATGTAATCTTATAACTAAGAAAGGGATTGATAATATGAAGGGGTTAATAGTTTTTGGAGAAAAAGGTTCAGGAAAAGATACTGTAGCTAAGCTTATAAATGAGTATTCAGAGAAAAGTGTTAGTTTCTTTAATATAGGAGACTTAGTTAGGGATATGTCATGTATATTTTTAGCAACAGATAAGTGGGAAAATAAAAAAAGAGAATTTTATGTAGATACGGCTATAAAACTTAAGGAAATAGATGAGGACTTTTTAAGTTACTATGTATTAGGTAAAATACTAGATAAGTTTAAAAAGAAATCTATGAAGGATATAGATAATGAGCAACTTATAATAGTAACTGGTGGAAGAACATATGAGGACTTTGAATTCTGGAAAAAGAGCGGTTTCAAAACATTAGGGGTTAAATGTGATGAGAAAGTAAGAATAGAAAGATTAAAGAGTAGAGATGGTTATGAACAAAACTCACAAGATGACCTTGAAAAGAATACAAAAAAAATAATTGACTTATGTGATTTTACAGTGGATAATAGCGGATCTTTTAAGGACTTAACAAAGGAAGTAACAGATTTTGTGGTTGAAAATGGACTATAAAATTTTACTAGGATAAATCATAATCAGTGGAATATAGAGTATTAAAAAAGAAGATAGAAAGAATATGTTAATAATAAAACAATATAATTATAATGGTTGTTTTGAGTATGGGACACACTGGTGGCGATATTAATTATGCTTATGGTATTACTGGTATTACAAGAGGATATCTAAATAAAGAGTTAAGCATTAATGTAGGTCTTAAAGGAATGGCTAAAAATGAATTATAATGATAAAGTTAGGTAGGGAAATCTTATCTAGCTTTTTTCTTTTTAGAAATAAAAAGTTAAGAATATAATCAATAATTTAACTTGTTTTAAATAAAATTTTAAAATAAGTTGCTTTTTATTAATGTTTTGTTAATTTAAAGTTTGATTTTTGACCAGTTTTGTATGAAAAATGACCTGTTACGCAAAGAATATTGAAGTTAGTTTATGTGTGAATATAATAAAATTGTAAAACATATGAAATAGGAGGAATAACCATGAAGAAAAATTTAATATCAATATTAACAGTATTAGCAATTATAGGTACTTTATGTACAAGCATGTTTACTCCATCTTTAAATACATATGCTAATGAGATAAGCTTTAAAAGTATTAATAGTATTCTATAACTATGGATGGAATAACTTATAGTGTTGAAGAGATTGCAAACTTAATAATATTACATATTGATTATAGTATTGACTATGGTGAAGATATTGGTTTGTAACTAATGTGATAATGATATTACTTCCAATTTAATAATAGAGGGTGGACAATTTGAAACGATTTTTATGGTTTAATTTAGAAAAAATTAAGACTGATCCTGATTATTTTTTAATAAATTTCTTATTCTTAATATTGGTACAATGTGTATTTTATTTTCCAACTGGAAGATCAGGAAGTGTAAATATTTCTTCAGGAATTCTTACATCAATATTTTTTGTATACATTCTTTTATGTAAAAAAGATTTTAGTTATAAAGATGTATGGAATTGCTTTTGGAATTGGTAAAGTAATGAAAAATACTTGGTAATATTAAATATTACTAAGTATTTTTTTTCTTTTATCGATTTTTCTTGCCTTAAAACACTTTCTATAATTATAAATATAAATTCAATGTATATGGATAGTATTTTTCAGTAATTATAATAAGAATATAATTATTAAATTTAATTTATATTATAGGAGGATTATATTCTATTAATTATTAATTTGCTTAATAAATATAGAAATATTTTGATTATATTAAAAATGATGGTATTAATATAAAAGAAGTGGAAAAAAAGAGTTCAATAAGGAAATAGAATTATTTATGAAATACTAGATTTTATAAAACAAGTAATATTAATGAATTAAAAAATTAAAATAAATAGTATATAAGGCAATAGAGAGGAACTTTTAAAGGGTCTTTTTTATTTCTTTTAATTATAAAATATTCAACAAAGGAATGACATAAATGACCATCCAAAGGTAAGAGAATGGTACAAAGATTTTAATATAAAAGAAGTAGAGTAACCTAATCTGTATCTAATCAAGCAAGTGCAAGAAAAGAATATAGAGAACTAATAATAACAAACTATTAAAAAGAAAGAAGGAATTAATAATGCAAAGTAGAGACAATAATAATTTAAAAGGAATTGACGTATCAAACTGGAAAGGAAATATAAATCAATTTTAATAAATAAAGTTGGTATAATTTGGGGTGAAATAGTTAAATTTAAGTTAGTTTTTTTTTAAGAGTTAGTATATAATGTAAAATGGGAATATAAAGCAAGGGGGATAAAAAATGAGCAACAAAAAAATATTTGAGGATTATATATTTGGATATGCAGATGCAGAACTAGAGTTTTCTAGGACTAAAAAAATATTTGAAGATGCTTTTTATGATCCTAAAAATATAGTAGATAAATTAATTAATGATCATGAATTTATTTTAATTGGTAGAAAAGGAGTTGGTAAAACAGCCTTTGGAGCAAAGATAAGAAGTTTATCAGAAAAAGATTATAATTTGAAAACTAACCTTATGAGTTTATCTAAGTTTGAATTTAATACTTTCAATAAATTAAAAATATCAGAATTGGATGGAACACAAAAATATAAATCTTCATGGGATTTAACATTATTAATATATATTTATAAATTATTTAGAGATAAATATGAATTTACTGAGGTTAAAGAGATAAATGAAAGAATAGAATTCTTAGAAAAGAATGGTTTGTTATCTGGGAAAAATGTAAATTCAATAATTAGAAAACTTTCTAAAAAAAGTTTTCAGTTTGATATAAAAATTTTCAAATTAAATAATGAAAATGAATACGAAGATGGAAAATTAACTTATGGTGAAGTAAGTGAATACTTATTAGAAGGGTTAAGCTATATATATTATGGAGATATAAAAGTACGCATAATAATAGATGGGCTAGATGATATGCTAAGATTTAAAAAAGAAAGATTAACAATGATATCTGGTTTAATAAGATCTATTAATGAGCTTAACATTGAATTTACATCAGAAGAAATTCCAATGAAAATAATATTATTAGCTAGAGAAGATATATTGGCAAGCATAATAGATCCTGATTTTAATAAAATAAAAAGAGATGCTGGAATAGTTATAAATTGGAATACAAAAGATGATGAACTTAAAAATATGGTTAAACTGAGGTTTAAGCTTTCTGGGATAAAAGAAGATGATTTAGATGGTCAATGGGATAAATTATTTCCTAGGATGATTAAAAGTAAGACATCTTGGGATTATGTAACAGAATTTACTTTAAACCGTCCAAGAGATATTTTGCAATTTTTGGTTCAATGTCAAAAGAATTATCCTAATAATTCTTCATTATCTTACTCAGAATTAGATAGAGTATTAATAAGTTATTCTATAGATTATTTTATAGAGGAAATGAAGAATGAATTGGCTGGATTTATTGATGATGAAGCTATAAGTGCTATACCACAAGTATTACAAATAATTGGAGGAAGTGACTTTACTGATATAGAATTTAAAAAACATATGGCAAAAATAATACCCGATAAACAAGATACTTATTATAAACAAATTTTATTAACCCTATTTGAAAATGGATATTTGGGCCAAGTTACTAGAACTAAGCAATGGGATAAAGAATTGAAAAAAGATGTAATAAAAAATAAAGTTTTTTTTAAACATAAGCAACCAACGGCAAGAATTAATTATGAATGTAAATTTTCTACTCATAAGGGCTTATATAAAGCTTTAAATATAACAAAAAAATAGAGCTTCTTGTCAAGTGGACAAACAAAACTCTATTTTTATAATTTAATGATATATCTATACTTATATTATAGTATATTATATATAATATGTGAATATGAATAATAAAGTTTAATATTAATTTTTAGACCAGTTAGAGTAGATTCTAACTGATTTTTATAAGAGTTAAAATTAAGACTTTATTTTAATTATAATCTTAATAACAAAAGTTATATCTATTTATTATTTTTTGTTTACAATAATATTATATAATGTTAATGAATAAATTGGGGCAAGGTTTTTAATACGGGATTTCTTGATAATTTAAATAATACTTCTAAAAGTAAACTTAGTAAGTACTCATTAGAATAAGATAAAGTTGAAATAATAAAAATTAAATTTAGTTAGAAAAAAGCTAAATAAATAATTGGAAATAAAGAGTTTTTTTATTGATGAAATAAATGAAATTGATGTTCAAAAAGGAGCATTACTTAGTAAATTAGTATTAAAAATGAATAATGCTAATATAGAATTTAGTAATGTAGAAAATCTATATTTAGATAAATTTTTAGAATTATTAAATACACAGATAAATAATAAATCTAAAGAGTTATCTAAAAGGCAAGCTGAAAAGAGATATCAAAAAGAGAGAATAGCTCAATTAAGAAGGGATAAGATACCATATTGCCCTAAATGTCATAGTACATCATTAACATATCAAAATAAAAAGTTGAGTGTTGGAAGAGCAATTACAGGAAAGATTTTGTTTGGTGAAGAGGGGGCAATACTTGGTGGATTAAGCAGTAAAAAAGGTTATGTTAAGTACTTAAATTGTGGTCATAAGTGGAAGTTATAAAATATTATGTTGAATAAAAAAAGACTAGAGTTCTAGTCTTTTCAATATGATTCACAACTATTTAAAACCACTAGGAGTAACAATTATAGGAATAAATTAAGTTGAGTTGATAAGTTTTAATAGAATCTAAAAGCTATAGAGTTAATCTATAGCTTTTAGATTTATATTTTTATAGATAGTGAAATTTTCTTAAATAATGAAATATATATATATAATACCCAATTCCACCAC
>OKAM01000016.1_pt1:0-27500 | contig 28973 bp, 23 predicted proteins | sample 1613521 | NCBI WGS metagenome assembly OKAM01 (sample SAMN04436863, study PRJEB24849) | human gut metagenome | biome: human gut; feature: NICU; material: stool | host: Homo sapiens | place: USA: Saint Louis, MO | collected 2011-10-13 | reverse complement strand
CGGCGAGCGAAAGGGAAAGAGCCCAAACCGGAAACTTGTTTCCGGGGTTGTGGACATAGCATCAAAGTGGAGGCTATTGTAACTGAAGAGAACTGGAAAGTTCCACCGTAGAAGGTAATAGTCCTGTAAGTGAAACGAGAAGACCACGAGTTATGATCCAGAGTACCACGAGACACGTGAAACCTTGTGGGAAGCAGGGAGGACCACCTCCCAAGGCTAAATACTACCTGATGACCGATAGTGAAGCAGTACCGTGAGGGAAAGGTGAAAAGAACCCCGGGAGGGGAGTGAAATAGAACCTGAAACCGTGTGCCTACAACCGCTCAGAGCCCCTTATGAGGGTGATGAGGTGCTTTTTGTAGAACGAGCCAACGAGTTACGGTATGTAGCAAGGTTAAGTACTTAAGGTACGGAGCCGAAGGGAAACCGAGTCTGAATAGGGCGACTAGTTGCATGCCGTAGACCCGAAACCGGGTGACCTATCCATGGCCAGGTTGAAGCGAGGGTAAAACCTCGTGGAGGACCGAACCACGTTGCTGTTGAAAAAGCATGGGATGAGCTGTGGATAGCGGAGAAATTCCAATCGAACCCGGAGATAGCTGGTTCTCTCCGAAATAGCTTTAGGGCTAGCGTCGAGTATGAGTAGTGGAGGTAGAGCACTGAATGGGCTAGGGGGCATAGCGCTTACCGAACCTTATCAAACTCCGAATGCCACATACTTTGAGCTCGGCAGTCAGACTACGAATGATAAGATCCGTGGTCAAAAGGGAAACAGCCCAGATCGTCAGCTAAGGTCCCAAAGTGTAAGTTAAGTGGGAAAGGATGTGAGATTTCTAAGACAACTAGGATGTTGGCTTAGAAGCAGCCATTCATTAAAAGAGTGCGTAATAGCTCACTAGTCGAGAGATCTTGCGCCGAAAATGTAACGGGGCTAAACTTACCACCGAAGCTACGGGCTTGAACTTAGTTCAAGCGGTAGGAGAGCGTCGTAACCGGGCTGAAGTCGTACCGTAAGGAGCGGTGGACTGGTTACGAGTGAGAATGTTGGCATCAGTAGCGAGATGTGGGTGAGAATCCCACAGGCCGAAAACCTAAGGTTTCCTCAGGAAGGTTCGTCCGCTGAGGGTTAGTCGGGACCTAAGCCGAGGCCGAAAGGCGTAGGTGATGGACAACTGGTTGATATTCCAGTACCACTACCATCGTTATTATCGATGGCGTGACGCAGGAGGATAGTGTGTGCTAGCTATTGGATGCTAGTCTAAGCGTTTAGGCAGTGAGAGTAGGCAAATCCGCTCTCATAATGCTGAGGCGTGATGGGGAAGGTTCTACGGAACCGAAGTACATGATTCCACGCTGCCAAGAAAAGCGTCTAGAGAGAGAAGTAGTGCCCGTACCGCAAACCGACACAGGTAGGTGAGGAGAGAATCCTAAGGCCGGCGGAAGAATTACAGTTAAGGAACTCGGCAAATTGACCCCGTAAGTTCGCGAGAAGGGGTGCCTACGAGAGTAGGCCGCAGAGAATAGGCCCAAGCAACTGTTTAGCAAAAACACAGGTCTCTGCTAAAGCGTAAGCTGATGTATAGGGGCTGACGCCTGCCCGGTGCTGGAAGGTTAAGGGGAACACTTAGCGCAAGCGAAGGTGTGAACTTAAGCCCCAGTAAACGGCGGCCGTAACTATAACGGTCCTAAGGTAGCGAAATTCCTTGTCAGGTAAGTTCTGACCCGCACGAATGGCGTAATGACTTGGGCACTGTCTCAACTGTAAATCCGGCGAAGTTGTAGTGCGAGTGAAGATGCTCGCTACCCGCGATTGGACGGAAAGACCCCGTAGAGCTTTACTGTAGCTTAGCATTGAGTTTTGGTATTGTCTGTACAGGATAGGTGGGAGACTAGGAAACCAGGGCGTCAGCCTTGGTGGAGTCAACCTTGGGATACCACCCTGACAGTACTGAAATTCTAACTGGCGGCCATGAATCTGGTCACAGGACATTGTTAGGTGGGCAGTTTGACTGGGGCGGTCGCCTCCTAAAAAGTAACGGAGGCGCCCAAAGGTTCCCTCAGAACGGTCGGAAATCGTTCGAAGAGTGCAAAGGCAGAAGGGAGCCTGACTGCGACACCCACAAGTGGAGCAGGGACGAAAGTCGGGCTTAGTGATCCGGTGGTACCTCGTGGGAGGGCCATCGCTCAACGGATAAAAGCTACCTCGGGGATAACAGGCTGATCTCCCCCAAGAGTCCACATCGACGGGGAGGTTTGGCACCTCGATGTCGGCTCGTCGCATCCTGGGGCTGAAGTAGGTCCCAAGGGTTGGGCTGTTCGCCCATTAAAGCGGCACGCGAGCTGGGTTCAGAACGTCGTGAGACAGTTCGGTCCCTATCCGTCGCGGGCGTAGGAAATTTGAGAGGAGCTGTCCTTAGTACGAGAGGACCGGGATGGACTGACCTCTGGTGTACCAGTTGTTCCGCCAGGAGCACAGCTGGGTAGCTAAGTCGGGAATGGATAAACGCTGAAAGCATCTAAGCGTGAAGCCAACCTCAAGATGAGATTTCCCATAGCGTAAGCTAGTAAGATCCCTTGAAGAACACAAGGTTGATAGGTCGGGGGTGTAAGCATGGTAACATGTTCAGCTGACCGATACTAATAGATCGAGGGCTTGACCAAATATAGTAAATTAAATATGTGCAATTTTGAAAGAACAAAAACTTTCAAACATCTGGTGATGATGTTCTTTAGGGTAACACCCGTTCCCATTCCGAACACGACGGTTAAGCCTTTAGAAGCCGATGGTACTGCACGGGAGACTGTGTGGGAGAGTAGGTGGTCGCCAGGTCTTATGATTTGCTAGCTCAGTCGGTAGAGCACGTGACTTTTAATCACGGTGTCCAGGGTTCGATTCCCTGGCAGATCACCAAAAACCTCTCTTATTAGAGAGGTTTTTTTTGTATATAAAAATATATTATATAAATTAGTGGTAAAATAATTTATACTTAAGTTAGTTAAGAATGTAAAAAAGAGTTTTAATTATATTTTTATAGTATTTGGGAGGAGAGTAATGAAAGGAATAAAGAAAATATTATCATTAGGGTTGCTTTTAGTATTTTCATTTTCAATGGTATCTTGTGGTGGATCAAAAGAAAATACTTTAGAGGGTACAGTAGTAGTAACAAGTAAATATCCTGATGAAGTTAATAGTCATATAGCTGAAGAATTTAAAAAAGAAACTGGAATATCAGTTAAATATGAAGTGAAAGATGAAATAAAAGAAGATGATTTTAAAAATACAAATACTGATATTATCTTAGGTGGAGATAATGAATTATATAAAAAAATGGCTTCAGATAATATTCTTAAAGGATATAAAACAAGTTGGTATAGTGATGTAGATGATAATTATAGAGATAAAGATGGATATTGGTATTCAATATTTAGAAACCCTATGGTAGTTGCTTATAATAAAGCTAACTTAGCAGCAAATCTTGTACCAAAGAGTTTATCTGATTTAAAAAATGGGAATTTAGTTAATAAATTATTAATGGTAAATTCTAACAATGATTATACAAAGTATTTTATATCTGCTACAGCTTCTTATTTAAGTAAAGAAGCAAATAATGATGATAATATAGGAAATACTTTCTTACAAATTTTAAAATTAAATGTGTCTACATTTTTTAATAATTACGATGAATTATTTACAGCTTTAGATACTAAAGAAACTCCAATAGGAATTTTACCTTTAGATGTTTCTAATTCTATTGCTTTCTTAGCATAAGAAAAATCATCATATCCACTTAATATTATAAACTTAACATCAGAATTAATTTTCTTTAATTCCTTTAATAACTCCAATCCAGTAACCTGTGGCATATTAATATCAGTTACCACTATATCAACTGGATTTTCCTTAAATTTATCTATGGCTTCTTGACCATTACTTGCCTTATTTACAATTTCTAACCCTAGTTCTTCCCATTCAATTATATTCTCAAGTCCTTGTAAAATTAAATTCTCATCATCAGCTAGCATAACCTTGTACATATTACTACTCCACCTCTCTAAGCGGGAATTTTAAAATCATATTAGTTCCCTTATTCTCCTCACTAGTAACAGTTAACCCATAAGGTTCCCCATATTTAATTTTAATCCTTTCATGAACATTTAGCATCCCTATTGATTTACCAGAATGATCGCATTCCCTAATCCTTCTATTTATATCATCTAATTTCTCCTTAGGAATTCCTCTACCATTGTCTATTACTTCCACAACTATATCTTCTAAATGTTTATAGATATATATCTTTAATTCATTATCATCTCTTTCTAACCTTATACCATGAACAAAATAGTTTTCAATTAAAGGTTGAAGAGTAAATTTAACAATTCCCTTATCATATAAATCCTCTTCACATTCTATTTTGAACTTAAATTTCTCATCATATCTAAACTTAAATAGCTCTAAATATTTATTACAGTATTTTATTTCCTGATCTATTGAAACTATAAGATTTCCCTTTACTTGGCTTCTAAATAAAAATGCTAAGCTATAAAGCATTTTACCTACTTCTTTATCTCCATTACATATTGCCTTCATCCTTATTGACTCTAGTGTATTATAAAGAAAATGTGGATTAATTTGATTTTGAAGGGCTACAATTTCAGCCTCTCTTTGGCGTAATTCTGCTAAGTAGCTCTTTCTTATATGATCATTTAACTTTTCACACATTTTATTAAAATTATCTGCAATAAATGTTATTTCATCTCTATCCTTACTTAAAGGAATATGAACATCTATATCTCCTTTTTCAACCTTTTCCATGGCTAAAACAAGAGAATCCATTCTACTACTTAAATTTTTAAATTTTATATAAAGAACACACTCTGCAATTATAAATAAGAATAAACTAACTAAGAATGCTGAAACTTTAAAAAGAAGAGGTACTTTAGTAGCATTGCTTACTTTTATTCTCACTACAGACATTAATCCATTGTTATCTGGTAATATATCTACATAATAATTATCTTCTAATAAAATCTCATGACGTCCTACTTTAAGCTTATCAAAGTATGGATAATACTCATAATCATATTTATTTTCTGAGTCATATAAAACCATTCCTTCTTTATTTAATATAAGAACCTCTGAATTTGTATCCTTATATTTTTTTATAACATCACTAATTACCCCTACATCGTAAGTAGTCATAAGCATTCCTTCTGGCTTTAAAGACGCTGCATCTCTTATTTCATTTATTATACTAATCTCATTTTTGTTATAGATTGCATATTCAATATCCTTTTTGTCTAATAATTCATTTGAATTAAAAGGATAGGTCTTTATTTCTCCCTTTCTATTAAAAACTGATATTTCATTTCTAGAATAACTTATAAAGGATATACTTTTTAAAAAGTTGTTTAATTGAAATGAACTCTTAACAAAACTTTCTATACCATTATAATAAAGTTTATCACTTGCACTATAGTAATCTAATTTGCCTTTTATATAATCAACTAAATCTGAATTTAAATACTTTATAACATCATTTAACCTAAAGTCATCTTCATAGAGCATATTCATTATTCTTCTTGATGTGCTGCTATTATACTCTAGGGTTTCATTTACATCTTGCAGTATTTTATCATTTAAATAAAGATTATTTCTCTTAATCTCTTCAGAAGTTTTACTTAAGAAGTAAATGCATAAAATACTAACTACGGATAATATAACTATTGTATATGTTATAAACAGTCTCTTATAAAGATTTGACTTACTAAACTTCATTTAATTCCCCTCTTCACCCACATTACCTTAGTCAATTTTTATTAAATCATATTCTACCCTATCTGAAAAGCTTATCAAATTATGATATTTTATTGTTTTTATGTATTTTTTATGGTTTCATTTAAAATTCATGCATATTTAAATTGTTTTTACCCTCTACTTATCTTAAACTATAATTACAAATTAGTTAAACCATTACATTATTTTATGGAGTGATAAAAATGAGTGAATTTTTTAATCTTGAAAAACTACTTACTTTTTTTAATTATATCTTTTGGTTTTTTATGCTTAATATATTTTTCTCTATATTAAATATACCTGTAATCTTGTTCTTCTTATTTGTAGGACTTAGTAATATAACAACATATTTACCTTTATTTTTAGTTTCTCTAATTCCTTTTGGAGCAAGTTTTACAGCACTGCTTTACTGCATGAGAAAATTAGTGAAATACAAAGATTTAGATTTATTTAGTGACTTTCTTAAGGGTTTAAAATATAATTGGAAACAATCTACCTTAATGTGGTGTGGAGAATTATTTTTAATATTCCTTTTAAGCTTTAACTTAAGAATATTTTCAACTGTTTACTATAGTTTACCACTTACTTGCGTATTTATAGTATTAATGGTCTTAACACTATTAACTACAACATATATTTTTGTATTAATATCAAGATTTTCTATGAGTTCAATGGATATTTTAAGAGCTAGTGTAATTTTAACTTTTACTAAACCAGTAGTTTCTATTGGAAATATAGTTATATTTTTATTTTCACTTATGCTATTTGAAATTAGTCCTGGAACAACAGTAATTTTTATGGCAAGCATAGTATCTTATTTAATAATGTTTTTAAATAAAAATCTTTTAGAAAGTTTAGAAACCAAGAGTTCACAAGCTTAAAAAAGATGTTATATCAAAATAACTTTTAATAAAACTTGCAAATAGTATTAAGAAATCTCTAGTAATTTCCTAATACATTTGTAAGTTTTATTATTAGCTTTTGATATGGCATCTTTATTTTTTACAAAGCTTACATAAAGCCCTAATATTCCTGTATAATAGCAATGTTACACTTGAACAGAAAATTATTTCATATTACAATATACTTATTATGTCTTAATGTATATATATGTTTAGAACTGATGAAGTTTAAGGAGGAAACTAAATTGTATAAATTTGTAGAAATAAATTCATCAGAAATTGATAAATTTAATGAATCTGATAGAAAGGGTCACATATTCCAAACATCTTATTGGGCTGAATTAAAAAAAGATTGGAAGAAGAAATTTATAGCAGGATATGATAATGATAATAATATGGTTATCACAGCTACTATACTTTTAAGAAAAGCACCATACATAAATAAATATATGGGATATATTCCAAGAAGTTTTACATGTGACTACAACAATAAAAAATTACTAATAGAATTTACTGAATATCTAAGAGAGTTTGCTAAAAAGAATAATATAAGCTTTATAACAATAGATCCAGATATCCATTTAAAAGAAAATGAAGAGGCTCTTTCAGAAGGTACTGAAATAAAGAACTTCCTTAAGAGTTTAGGTTACAAAAACACAGATAGTAAAAACTTTGAAGCTATACAACCAAACTTTGTATTTAGACTTCCACTTCCAACTGAAGGGAATAAAATGGATATTAAGAAGGCTGTATTTAAAAAATTCTCTAGTAAAACTAGATATAATATAAAAGTTGCTGAGGAAAGAGGATTATCAGTTGAAGTTTATGATAAAGAAACTTTAAATGAAGATGTATTAGACAGATTCCATGAAATCATGGTTACAACTGGTAAGAGAGATAACTTCTTAGTAAGACATAGAGAATATTTTAAGGACATGATAGATTACTTATATCCACATTGTAGATTATACATGGTTAAGTATAGCTACGAAAATGACTTCAACAGATTATCAGAAAAATTAAACAAGCAAGAAGAGGCTAAAACTAAGGCTATTAACAAAATAGAAGAACTTAAAGTAAAGCTTGATGCTGAAACTGATGAAGATAAGAAATCAAGAATTGAAAAGAAATTAAATGACCAAGATAAGAGACTTAAAGAAGCTGAAAGACAAATAGAAGGCTTTAAAAAGAAAATATCTGATATAGAACCTTTCAAAGGGCAAGAAATATATCTTTCAGGATCAATATACTTATACTACGGAAACAAAGCATGGTATCTTTACGGAGCTTCAGAAAATATATTAAGAGATACAATGCCTAACTTTGCTATGCAATGGTCAATGATTTGTGACTCTATTGATCTAGGTTGTGATGTATATGACTTTAGAGGTGTTTCTGGAGACTTAAATCCTGAAAATCCATTATATGGACTTTATAAATTCAAAAAAGGATTTAACGGAAACTTCGTAGAATTTATAGGAGAGTTTGATATTGTTATTGATAATGGAATATACACACTTTATAAAAAAGCTTTCCCACAATTCAAAAAAATAAGAAATGCTATAATGAATAAGAAACAATAAAAAAGAATGCTTATGCATTCTTTTTTTATTTAAAAACTTTATATAAAAAATTTCTCTAAAAAAGCTTCTATACATACTTAAAATTAAATAATTTTTATTTCCTAATTTCATTCTTTTCCCTAGTATAACCCTACCTTTTAATCAATATTTTAACTATTTATAACAAATACTCCTTATAGTTAACTTTATATAATCTAATTAAACTACAAGACCATTTTACATTAAATTTTAAGCATAATACCATATATTAATCTTTTGATTTGAAAGAATTAAGGAGTATAATATAATAGAAAGCATTAATAGTAATCTATTTTCGATATCGTATTTATATATATATTTATTTGTTATAGGAGATGACCCCATGCAAGAAAAAGTTTTAAGAAAATTATTTTTAGGTTTTATACATATCCATATATTACACCATGCAAAAGTTGAACCTTTTTTCGGATCAAAAATGATTGAAGAACTTAGGGAACATGGATATTCTATGAGTCCCGGAACTTTATACCCAATACTTCATAATATGGAGAGAGATGGTTTACTACTAAGAAAAGATAGATTAATAGATGGTAAGATAAGAAAATATTATAGTATTACATCAGAAGGTAATGAGATATTAGAAGAAGCTAAAAGTAAAGCATTTGAATTATTTAAAGAAATAAAATAAAAAACTATAGTGGTATATATTAATTTTCTATACCACTATAGTTTTTTTAATTAACTATAAATCTTTCAAGAAACTGTTTTGTTCTTTCATTTTTAGGATTTTTAAAAATTTCCTCTGGAGTACCTTCCTCTAAAACTATTCCTCCATCCATAAATACAACTCTATCTGCTACATCCCTTGCAAAACTCATTTCATGGGTAACTATTATCATTGTTTTATGTTCCTTAGCCAAATCTTTTATAACAGCTAATACTTCTGCTACCAATTCTGGATCTAAGGCTGATGTAGGTTCATCAAAAAGGGTAACATTGGGATTTATAGCCATAGCTCTCGCTATACTAACCCTTTGTTTTTGTCCTCCTGATAAGGTATTTGGATAATTATCCTTTTTATCAACCATACCTACCTTCTTTAAATTTTCTAAGGCAATTTCCTCAGCCTTTTTCTTATCCATTTTTTCTACTACAATCAATGCTTCCGTAACATTTTGTAGAACTGTTTTGTTATTGAATAAATTATAATGCTGAAATACCATTGCTGATTGTTTTCTTAAGTCATTAATTTCTTTTTTGCTTATTTTTTCAGCATTTACTTTCACATGACCAACTTGGATTTCTCCCTTATCTGGTGCTTCTAAATAATTTAAACATCTTAGGAAAGTTGACTTACCTGAACCTGAAGGTCCTATTATAACAACTACCTCACCCTGTTTAACTTCTATGTTAACATCTTTTAAAACTTCTAAATTTTTATAACTCTTTTTAAGATTTTTAACCTTTATCATGACTTCTCTCCTCCCCTCTTAATAAACTGAAAGTTTTTTCTCTAAAATCTTTTGTAGGTAATTAAAGAAGCCTATGATTATCCAGTACATAATTGCAACTACCACATAACTTTCAAAGAATTTATAACTAGCTGCCGCCTCCATTTGAGCCTTAGCTAATAATTCCACAACTCCTAAAGTAAATGCTAATGAAGATCCTTTTACTGTATCTACAAATATATTACCTAAAGGAGGTATTGCTATCCTAAATGCTTGTGGTAAAACTACTCTTTTTAAAGCTTGAGCCCTTGTCATACCTAATGATAGACATGCTTCCATTTGTCCTTTATCTATAGCATCTATTGATGATCTTAATATTTCTGCTATGTAAGCTGATGCATTAAGCCCTAAGCCTATTAATGCCGCAGTAAATGCACTCATATTTTGAAGTGAAGGTATTACCTGTGGCACACCAAAATAAAGTAAAAATAATTGTACTAAAAGAGGTGTTCCTCTAAAGAATGATATGTAAACCTCAGCTATTTGCTTTAGTACAGGAATTTTGTAAACCCTTATCATAGCAAGAGCTATACCAACTATTAATCCTAATATCATACCAAATACTGATAAAGATATTGTTACGTTAATAGCCTTTAATAACATAGGTATTAAATCTAATGAATACATAAAATCAAAACCTATACTATTATTTTTATTATTATCTATAATATTATTACTATTTTCTTGGTTATTAGGAACACTTACATTCATTCCTAGCCATTTTTCAGAAATAGATTTAAGAGTTCCATCTTTCTTCATTTCATCTAAAGCTTTATTAACATTTTCTGATAAATCTTTGCCTTTTTCATCCTTAACAAAAGGATAGGCATTTTCTATTTTATCTATTGGTTCTCCAGCTAGCTGTAAATTTAAATCTTTTTCTTTTATGGCAGCTATAGCTGAAACCCTATCTATTACTACAGCATCTATTCTTCCAAGTAAAAGTTCATTGAAAGCAGCATCTGTATTTTGATAAGTTAATATTTTTATCTCATTATTTTCATCTTTATCTTTAACTATTTTCTCATAGTTACTTCCAAGGTCAACTCCAACCTTTTTGCCCTTTAAATCATCAAAGGATTTAATTGAATCATTGCCTTTTTTAACTATTATTTGAGCCCCACTATATACATATGGCTCTGAGAAATAATACTTTTCTTCTCTTTCTGGAGTTACAGTTATTTGATTAGCTATTGTATTAACCTTTCCACTTTCAAGCATTCCAAATAATCCGCTGAAAGAAGCTGTTTTAAACTCAACATCATACCCTAATCTCTTTCCTATTTCATTCCATACATCAACTTCAAACCCCTTAAGTTCTCCACCCTCTAGAAAAGTAAATGGATAATATGTTCCTGAAGTTGCTACTGTTATCTTTTCTTTATTAGTGCTATTTTTTTGAATGTTATTACTATTATTGCTACAACCAACTAATACCATCATTAAAATACTTATTGTTAGAAATAATAACATTAATTTTTTCTTCATTAGATTAACCTCTTTCCATTTTAATATAGTTCCAATTATATTAATTCCCATCAAAATTGTCAACTTTGATTTTTATTTCGTATTAATTATATTTAGCCTTTATATAGAAATTATGTATTTTTAATATTAAAATGAATATAATGAATTATTTTTTAATAAGGATGGGTATTATATGAAGAAAAATTTAATATTTTATTTTTCAACCTCAGGTAATTCACTTTACACAGCTAAGGAAATAGCTAAACATCTAAAGGATGCAGAAATAATCTCCATAGTAGATGCTTTCTATAAAAAAGAGTTTAAATATGAAGCAGACACCATAGGCTTTGTATATCCTATTTATGCCTCTGGCCTTCCTCCTATGGTAAGTGAATTTATCTCTAAATTACAATTAAATAAGGATTCATATATTTTTGCAGCTGAGTGTACTGGTGGTGGAAAAGGCATAACCTTTTCCATGATAAATAAATTGCTTTATCCTAAGAACTTAAGTTTATCTAATGGGGAAAAGTTTTTACTTAACTCAAACTATATAAGAATGGGTAGAAATCCTAAGGTAGGAGAAGATGCAAAAAAAGTAATTGATTCAAACAAGTTTAAAATAGAAAATTTTACTCTCTCAATACTAAATAGGGAATCTAAAGACTTAAAGGAAAAACATACTAGAATTAATTTACTTTTATATAAACTTTGGAAAGATGGTTTTAAAAATAAAGATAAGAATTTTAACACCAATGAATTTTGTACTGCTTGTGGAATTTGTGCTAAAATCTGTCCAAATAAAAATATAGAAATTGTAGATGAAGGCCCTAAATGGAAAGGAAATTGTTGTGATTGTATGGGATGTGTAAATAACTGTCCTCATAAGTGTATAAATATAGGAAATAAAACTAAAAAGAAGAATAGATATAAAAATCAATATATATTAACCTCTGAGCTTCTTAGAAAGTAAGAAATCCCTCTCTTAAGCTCATATTGATTTCTAGATAAGGCTAAGAAAATTTCTTAATAAAGAATAAAAAAGTTAAGTTACTTCTAACTCTGTCTAGAAATCAATATTCATTTTAAATATAATTTTATTTTAAATTATCTAAGGATTTTTTTATATTTTTTAACTTTATTATTGTCTTTTTTAACTCATTAAATATGAATTCATCTTCTATAGAAGCATACATGAAGGTAAGTTTATCCTTTAAATTCACAAGCTCCATATACTCTTCAAATTCAAAATCTCTTATTATATTTTTTTCCCTAAGAACTTTAAAAGTTTTCTCTATATTCTCTGGCATATCCCATCCATTAGAAATAACAGCATAGTTTGATAAATCTAAAACTGCTTCAATAGAACTTCTTAATAAGTACTTTGTACTATCCACATTTTTAAAATCTTTTAAAAACGCCTCTTCTCCTAGTCTATTTAATATTTCTAACTTTTTAATATTTTCACAAATAAACTTTAAATCTTGATTTATTCTATTTTTATCTACTGACATGTATTTCACCTACTCATTTGTATTTGTTAAATATATTATATATCATAAACCTAAAATTTATTTTATAAGTAATTAATATTTAAATTTTCATCACAAAAATTTTTATTAATTTATATTTATTTTAAGTGAGTATTAAGTTTAAAATAACTTTAAAAATTAAAAAGGGATAAGTTATCAAACAACTTATCCCTTCTCTTAAATAAAAATACCTAATAACTTAAGCAAACTCATGTAAATTAAATTACCTAATACCTTTATTTAAGATAAAACTCTAAGATTACTATAAGATATCAAAGAGCTTTTTATTAGAATATTTAATCTTAGTTCAGTAAAAGTAATTATCTCTTCTGATTAAGATTTATATTCTAAAATTTTAGTTACGCCACTTCCGTAAGAAAAATAATTCTTACCTTGCCATACACTAAAATTTTTTAAATGTAACTTTCGGTAGAAATCTTTAAGTTATCTCCTCCACGTTACATTATTATATTGTCCTTTTTATTAATTTATATACATAAATCTTTTAATTTTATTTCTTCTTTTACTTTCTTTTTCTTTAAATCTACACTATAGATTTTACTTGGATACTGACTGCCCCACTCTTCAGTTCCAGTTAAATAAATCTTATTATCTACAATTCCTATAATACTTTGAACATGTTGATTTTTTGAAAGATTCACACTCTCCCAAATTTCTTCATTAAAATCATACCATCTTAGTTCCTTATATCTACTATGCTCCTCTGAAAACCACTTTATTTTTCCTGGATCTCTCCTAATAAAAAAGAAAATTTTATCTTTAACTATCTTGCTATAACTATATTCTCCATAAGTTTTTTTAGCCATATCATCCTTATTAAATTTGTCTAAATCAACTTTAAACTCTTTATTATATGCTAAATCAAAAAACTGCCCTTTTCCATTTCCTAAATCCTCATATTTATAGCCATTAACATATTCCCTTTCATCTATATCCTCTTTTGTACTTTCATCTCTTATACTTTCATCTTTTAAATTATTACACTTTATTTTTTTAACTTCATCCTTTTCAAATACTATTTCATACTTATCCACAACTTTATCATCATCATTTCTTTTTTGTAGGTATAATTTTTCATCATTAATAACTAATTCACAAGGAAAATATTCCTCATCTTCTGCTTTAAAATTCAATTTATTTTTAATCTTAGATTCACTAGTAAATTCTTTTATGGTTTCAGAATTTACAAATTTACTAATAGTATTTTCTCTAAAAAACATAATTAGAGTAATTAATGTTATTAGTACTAAACTAAATAAAACTCCACCTAAAACCTTTCTTTTTTTCATAAAATCCCCTCACAAATTTTACTGGCTTAATTCTAAAACTTTTATATTTGATATTTTTATACTTCCCTTTTCTTTTTCTCCTATAATTAAATATTTTCCATCATTATTCCATAAAATCTGTGGTGTTGGATCAATATAATCCTCTCCATACTCCTTTATAAGAGCAGCTTTATTATATTCATAATCATAAACTTTTCCTTCAGCTATGGTTTTGTTATTCCCTATCTTTAAAACCTTAACCTCCATGTTCCCTCCATTTTGAGAAAGATAAAAAATCTTATCTCCTGATGGAGCTACTTTCTGAGATAAAAAGAATCTTTCTACGTCTAGATTAGATTTATATAATTCTGTGGTGACTTTATTTCTTAAATCTATCATTTTAACTTTTCCTCCCTCACTACTTCCACAATGAAATAAAATTTTTTCATCATTTAAAAAAGCTAAATCATAGTAAGCTTCCCCTTTTTCTAATAAATCAACTTCATCTTTTAAAACTTTTTCTTTTAAATCTAAAGAATATATTTTACTTGAAAATTGTTCACCCTTCATACTATTTCCTAAGATAAAAACTTTATTATCTACTACACCTATTAAAGTTCTCTCTAAATAAACTTCTTTCGGTACTTCAATACTATCCCAAAGTTCATTGTTAAAGTCATACCATCTTATTTCTTTATAATCTCCATCTTTATCCCAAATTCCTTCTCCTAAATCAAATCTTCTCTTCATAAAAAAAATCAAATAATCTTCTAAAACATAATATTCTTCTGATTCCTTTAAGGTCTCTTCTGCAAAATTATTTTTATTAAACTTCTCTATATTAACTATCTCCTCTTTTTCATAATCTTTACTAAAAACCTTCCAATTGCCATTTCCTAAATCTTCAAACTCACAGTTATCTAGTATAAATTCAATATCTCTAAGATTTGGAGATTCTTTTAACTTTTCAACTTCAACCCTCTTAGAATTATTTCCTTCCAAAATAATCTCCTCTGTTTTTAAGAGCTTTCCATCCCTATTTCTGCTTTCTAAATAAAGTTTTTCATCTCTAACTAATAATCTTTCATAGTCATACAGTCCTTCTTCTAATTTAAAATCATGCTCTTTAATAACCTTTATTTTATTATTTTCAGAATCCTCAGCAGCATTATTAGATAGTATATATAAATCTCCTCCATACTTATTAGTACTTTTATAACTTATAAATGAACTTATTAAAAGTCCTGTAGTAACCACCCCAGCTAAAACCCAAATTAAAATTTTACCCCTTTTCATAAATACTCCTTTCAAAATCTTCTTATAAAATTACTATTTGCTTTTATTTTACACAGGAGTTTTTTCTAAAAAATTAAATCTTATTGCCAAAATATTTCCAAAATTAAATATATAAATTATTTAAAAATAATACTAACCTTTACCTTTCCGTTAGAATAATTAAAGGAAATATCTCCTCCATATTTTTTTACTAGCTCTGAGCATATATAAAGTCCTAAACCATTTCCCCCTAACTCTCTAGATTTTTTAGTATTCTCTCTATAAAATGGCTCAAATATTTTTTCTACTCCCTGACTACTAATCTCATCACTAAAATTCTCTATCTCTATATGTTTTTCTTCCTTATCTTTAAATAGACTAATCTCTATTTTACTACCCTTTATTGAATACTTTATGGCATTATCTAAAAGATTTATAATAACTCTCCTTATTTCGTCTTCTCTACACATAAACTCAATATCTTCTAAATTATTAGAAATACATATCCCTTGTTTATCTCCCTTAACTTTAAAATCTTCACATAAATCCTCTATTAATGTTTTTAGGTTTACATTTTCTATTTCTCCACTTTCTATATCACTTTTGTTTTTTGAAATTTCAATCAAACTTACTATAAGTTCATGCATTCTTTTGCTTTCCTTGTTTATTCTCTCTAAAGCAAATTTTCTAAAATCATTATCATTAAAATCTTCTTCACTCATAATTTGAGCATATCCTGAAATATTAGTTAGTGGAGTTTTTAACTCATGAGTAATATTGTTAAAAAACTCAGTTCTAGTTTTTTCTAATGTTAAAACCTTTTCCTTTTCTTCATTTATTTTTTCAATCTGTTCCTCAATTTTATTTGCCATTTTATTTACTCCACAGGATAAATCTCCTATTTCATCCTTCGAATTAACTTTTAAGTTTATTTTAAAGTCACCATCACCAATTCTTTTAAAAGAATTTTTTATATAATTTAAAGGATTTATTATTCTCTCAAAAAGAAAATATGTGAAAATTAATATAAGTAAAAATGTTATTGAAACAATGAATTTTATATTGCTCATTAAATCTCTTAACTCTAAGTATTCCTTTGAATAATCCTTACTTAAAAGTATATTTCCTAAAAAACTATCATCAACATAAACTGGAAAAGCTAAGTATGCTTTAACAGCATTTTCATCTCTATAAATGTTTAATGCAGCCTTATTCTTATTTGCTTCTTTTAAAACATCATATCCTCCATCCCTTTCGTAATCAAAGGAAAAATCATCTAAATAATAACTATATTCCTTTTCTAAAGCTTCATTAAAAACATCAATTTGGCACTTTCCTTGTTCACTAATATCATTTGATATTTTAGGAATATATCTATTAAAATTACCCTTATTTCCTTCCAAATTGTTTACTTGAAAATATAACCTTAAAATACTGTAGCTACTTTTATATAAAGAATCCATTTCATTTTTAATTTTATTTTCATGATAATTAATAAAAGCTTTACCTAAAAAACAGTTTAAAATTATAAAGGCAATTAGAAATATTATTAAAAATCCTCCTGAGAATTTATGTTTAACTTTCATGTTTTTCACCTTTAAACATATATCCTAATCCAAAAATAGTTTCTATTATTTCCTCATTATTAAGCTTTTGTCTTAGTCTTCTTACATGAACATCAACGGTTCTAAAATCTCCAAAATACTCATCTCCCCATACCCCATCTAATATCTGATCCCTAGATAAGGCTATGTTATGGTTATCTAAAAAATATAGTAATAGTTCTATTTCTTTTGGCTTCAATTTTATCTCTTCTTCATTTAAATAAACCTTTCTTGACTGCCTTTTTATTTTAATAGGGCCAATTATGAATTCATCTTTAACTGTACTTTTATTGCTTTCCTTTAAAAATTTCTCTTTTCTTCTTAATGCAACCTTTACTCTTGCTACACATTCTCTTATATCAAAGGGTTTAGTTATATAATCATCTGCTCCTAACTCTAGTCCTAGAACCTTGTCCACAATATCATCTCTAGCTGTAAGCATTATAATATTTGCATTTAATTTATTTAACTCTCTACAAACATCAAATCCACTAATATCAGGTAACATCAAATCTAAAATCACTAAACTAGGATTAAACTCTTTAAATATATCTATACCCTGTCTTCCTTTATCAACACATCTAACTTTAAATCCCTCTTTCATAAAGGAGTATCTTAAAATATTTTGTATATCTAGTTCATCCTCAATTATTAAAATCTTTTCTTCCATATCCTTCTCCTCTACCCACATAGTTAAATTAATTTTACTATATTTTTCAAATTTAATTGTTATCAACTCTTTACCAAAATAAAAAAAAGGCGTGTATCAAATAAATTTTAAAAAACTTAAAAAGCATTCTCTTCATATTATTTGTAAGTTTTTTATTAGCTTTTGATACAAGCCTCTTTTATTAAATTTAATTTTAATCCTTTTATTGATATATTACTCCATCAATATTAGATAATATATCATCAATTTGATAATCATTTATATTTATATCTATATTTCTACATCTTAATTTTGCTATTAATTCATTCTTTTCATCTTCAAATATTGATGATTGCTGAATACTAGATATAAGGTCTTCTAGCTTATATAAAATACATAAACCTTCATATGCTCCTAAAGCTGTACATATATTCTCTGTTGATTTCCACTCTGTCATATCATATTCTGAATAATCTACTTTATCACAATAAGAAGTGATTTTTTCTTGATAATATCTGTTTATGTATGCCTGTGCCATATCACTTTCTTCAAAGCCTACTACACTTCCGTCAGGCATAACTAAAATATAGTTATTTTCTGGTGCTTCGTATGGATTCATACTAATCGCCTCCTACTCTTGTTTATTTTATTTTAGTTTCCCCTCACCTAAAAGCCTTATACTTATATAGTTTTGGAATATACTTTTCCATTTTCAGCATATATTATAAGTTTGAAATTTAGTTTCATCACTTTATTTAAATATATAATTATAACTTTCTATGTTTATAATTTCTGCATCTGTATTTTCTTCTACAAAATCTATTAAATTCTCTAAGGTTGAATCAACTTGCTTTTGATCTCCACAAACTGCTGAAATTCCTATAACTATAATTTGATGAATATCTTGTTCATCAACCTCTCCCACAGAAACATTAAATTTATTTTTTAATCTTTGAACTATGCTCTTAACCACCATTCTTTTTTCTTTTAAAGAATGTACCCAAGAGGCTCTTAAAGTTATTTTTAAATTTAAAACTCTCATAAAATCACCTATTAAATTCTCATAAGAATATTGTTTATTTCTTCACTTACAGTAAGCCTTTCATTTTCAATCCACTCTAAGTCAAAATTCAAATTAAATCTCTTGCTAAAAGAATAATACATATTTACCATTTGATAATAAGTTTCTAAGTCATATAAAGTTCCTGAGTAACATTGAGGTTTAAATAGTTCTTCTTGATCATTTATAAATAGCTGATCAACAAAATTTAAAAATTGATTCATTAAGTCATCTTTAGATATATCAAAAGGAATTTTTAAAAGCTCCCATTGAATTTCTTCAAGAAGTTTATATGATTTTAATCTTTCTAATATTATTAAATATTCACTTATATCCATTTTTCTGTAGTATGGAACTTCACATTTCTTTGTACTCCATAAAGCTAATTTTTCATTTAAAGGAAGATTATCAATTTCTAATATTGCATCTGAAGGTCCTAAAACTGCCCTTTTTATACTAATATCCTCTTCCTCTAATCTCTCTTCAATAAATTCTTTATTATCTCTATAAGTAGCTACATATCCCGTATCATATATGCCTTTTCTTCCTGCTCTTCCTGCAATCTGTTTAACCTCCTGAGACGTTAACTCTCTCATTTGTTCCCCATCAAATTTACTTATTGATAAGAAAATAATTCTCTTTATAGGAAGATTAACTCCCATTCCAATGGCATCAGTTGTTATTAAAATTTTATTTTTTCCCGTTATAAATTCTTCATACTGTTTTTTTCTAACCTCTGGTGGTAAATCTCCATAGATTATGGAGCATTTAATTCCAATCTGTGAATATTGCTCAGCCATTTGAAGAACTTTTTTCTTTGAAAATAAAACTAAGGCATCTCCCTCTTGAACATTTTTTGGATGAAAACTTTCATCTTCTACAATAAGTGGAATATCTCTATGATATTCTATAATTTCATAGTCATCTCCACAATCTTCTATAATTTCTTTTAATATATTCTTAGCATTAAAGGCTCCACATATATGTATTTCAGTACAATATAAACCAAGTAAAGCTCTAGTCCAAGCATACCCTCTTTGTGAATCATCTATCATTTGAATTTCATCTATAACTGCCACATCATATCTTTCATGTATATTAGCTTTTTCTATGGTACAGGATACATGTGTTGCATCTTCAAATAATATTTCTTCTTCTCCAGTAAGAAGATTACATTTAACACCCTCATTATTTAATCTTTCAAAGTTTTCTAAGGCTAAAATTCTAAGAGGAGATAAATATACCCCTTTTCTAACCTCTTTAAGTCTCTGCATAGCAGTATAGGTTTTTCCAGTATTCGTTTCTCCTAAATGTAGATAGAATTTTCTTTTAAGCCTTCTTGTATGAAGATATTCATCCTTTGGATTTGCTGGAAACTTCTCATCAAACTCCTTAGATATTAACTCTGGAATATGATGTTTTACAAGAAGAGTCATAATTCCTGAATTAAGAAATACATTGTAATTGTTTCTTAAGACTTCATAAAAATCAAAATTAGTATCATTTTTCTTATTATAATTTTCTAGAATTCTCTTTCCTACCTCTTCTAATAATTCTTCATATCTATCATAAAGAGATTCATATCCTTTTAACCCTTGATCTTTCATCTCTTTTAATTGCAATATTTTTTTTCTTAAGGTTGATTCATGTTCAAAAAGTGCTCCTGCTTTTGAATGTCTTACTATGTTTTCTATTTGATTTATTTGACCTGATAATTTTTTATACTCCCTTTGAGCCGCATTTTTTTTCATTAAAATTCCTCCGAGTTAAAATTCTATAATAATTTAACCTATATATTTTCATTGTAATCTTTTTCTATAAATATCTCAAACAGTTAAAATTTTTCTCTCCCTTTTCTTATTTTCTTCAAAATATATTTTAATATTAGTCCCTTTATAAAAGTAAATATTTATTTTATTGAAAGCTTAATCTTAAATAAAACTCCTCACTAATTCTAATATGCTATAATCTTCTTATACATAATTAAAACTTAATATAAGGAGATACATATATATGTTTATAATTACTTATAAAATGCCAAAGGAACTTGTTGATGAACAAATAGAATTACTTCAAATCAATGATATATTCAATGTTTATTATGAGTCTCCACTAGACATAACAACAGATATGTTTGGATATGGCTATAAAGAAAAGGAAAATGTTATTGTTGATTTAAAAGTAGCCTTTGATGGTAATCTAGAAGACTTTGAAAAATTTAAATCTCAAGTTTCTTCATTACTTAAAGAAACACCGTCTTCAATAGATGAAGTTAAAAATGAATTTGAAGAATTTTATATTGATCCAATTCATTTAAATGATCAATGGGTTTTATGTGCCCCAACTGATAACTTTGAAAATAAAAAAGAAATTTTCTTTACTCCTCAAGGTGCCTTTGGAACTGGATTACATGAAACTACTCAAGACATATTAAAATTCATAGTTGAAGAAGATTTTGAAGGAAAATCTCTTCTTGATTTAGGAACAGGTTCTGGAATACTTTCTATAGCTGCTGGAGTAAAAGGTGCTTCAAAAATAGTAGCAGTAGATATACGAGATGTGGAAGATGAAGTTCTTTTAAATGCTTCTTTAAATGAACTAGAAAATATAGAAGTAGTAGTTGGAAATGTTCTTCATGAAGATTATAAATTAGATGAAAAATTTGATTGGATATTTATAAATATTGGAGGAGAAGAAACTGCAATGTTTATGGATTTTATTGAAGAACACATAGAAAAGACTGGAAAGCTTCTAGTTTCAGGCTTAGTTGAATGGAGCTTTGATTGGGTTAAAGAAAATGTTGAGAATAAAGGCTTTAAATTAAATAAAAAATTCCAAACAAATGAATGGTGTACTGCAATATTCTCAAAATAAAATAACTAGCTTTAAAGAGATTAGATAATCTTTTCTTTTACAGAAAATTATCTACTATCTTACTTTATATTGGGCGTGTATCCAAATAACTTTTAATAAAGCTTACAAACAATATGAAGAGAATATCTAGATGAGTTTTAGAATTTAAATTATTAAGTAGAAGATATTACTTTAAAAAGCTGAGACTGTTAATTTCTTAGGAATACAATCTCTCAAAGTTCCACTTTATAAGTTCAAGAATCCAAATTAAAATTTTGGCTTTCACTTAACTTTCAAAGCTTTAGTAATATCTTCAGAGCAATATTATTCAAATTACTTCAATGTAACTAAAGTTCCAATTTACAGGTTAAAGGTTCCAAATTAAAAGTTTGGACCTTCACTTAAAATCTAGTAATTCTCAAAATATGTTTGTAAGCTTTATAAAAAGTTGTTTTAATCCAATTTATTAATTTACTCTTTCAAAAATTAAAATCTCTTCTAAGGGTGAATTAAATTCTTTAATCCTTGGCCCTATAATAAATTCATCATTTTTATATTTCCATTTTCCCCTTGGAAAGTTCACCATTCTTTTTCTAGCTCCCTTTTTTATATTAGGTGCTATCATATATTTTTCTCCTAACATAAATTGTTCTTTAATTTCTTCTAAATTTTCATTTGGAAATTCATACTCCATATATCTAACTATTGGCTCTCCACTTCTACTAGATTCTTCTGCTAACTTATAAATATATTCTGAGTATTTAACATGCTCCCAAGCTGCTTTTTTACAAATTTCAAAATTTTCTTTAGATAATACTCTCCAAGGTGCTGCTGAAAATTGCATCATTGGCATAAGGGCTGCACATTGAGCATACCTTACAAATAGTTCTTCATCTAAATTAGAACTATTTTCTAAAAAGTTAAGATATTCTCCCCATCCAATCATATCAGGACAAGTATATGAATATCCTAAAATCCCCTGTGCTAGCTGATTAGGAATAAGTGATGAAACACCATTATATTCCCAACTATGATTTTTATCTGCTAACCTTTGTACTAAAGGTAATCCTGCACATTGAAAGCAAGCTCTAAACTCATTAAATTCATAGTTTACTCCTAATAAAGCCCAAAGCTTACTATGTTCATTAGCCTCTATTTTCTTATATGTTAAGTCATCATTGCTATAAAAACTAGCATCTCCAGCATCAAATTTAAATCCATCAACTCCATATTCTTCAATTAAAAAATCATTTTGATCTAAGTACCATTTAACTGCCTCAGGATTTGTTAAGTCTAGTACTGCTGAATAACCATTCCACCATTTTTTTATTGAAACAGAGCCATCTTTATTTTTTACTAAACAATCTCTATCTCTTAAATATCTAAATTCTTGTGTATCAGGAGTAATAAAGGGACATGTCCATAGCATTACCTTAAAACCTAACTCATGTAATTTATTTATCATTCCTTTAGGATTTTTAAACTTTTCACCATTAAATTTCCACCTTCCATAATAGTCACTCCATCCATCATCAATCATTATTATTCCCTTAGGCATACCATTTTCTATTATAGAATTAGCATACTCTAATATTTTTTCCTCTCTTTGATCATATAAAAGTTCAATCCAAGTATTATATTGTGGTTTAGTGAAAAAACTCTTAGGTGGTACTTTACCATTAGGCTTAAAAAATTTATTTGCTGCATGTAAAAAAGCTTCTTTTAAAGTTTCTCCCTCTTCATACAATTGTGGAACAGATTTTTCACTTAATATTTCTATAACTCCACTATAAACTTTTAAAACAAATCCTGAATCACACCATATATATCTTCCTTTATTGGAAAGTAATATTGTATTAACCTGATTAGGACTCTTATTTGGATAGATATCCACTTCATATTTAGAATTAAAATTAAGTGGATATTTCATTCCATCATTAACCACAGGCCCATACCAATATTCATTTTCATACATTTTAAAAATATAACTTTTTAACTTCCCCATATAACCTACCCTCTCAATTTATTGAATTATACTTTTATAAAAACATAATCTGTAAAATTTATCAATAATTATATTTTAGCTTTTCTTTTCATTTTAAATAACTTTATATTTTCTAGATATTAATGTTACTTTTGATTAATTTATACAAGAAGTTTAATATGAATAATAGGGTAAATATAAATTATCTTTTAAATAGAATATAATTTAAGGAGCTTGATTAAATTCAAGCTCCTTAACTATTTTTATTATATTATTTTTGCTTTAAAGCATTTTTTACTGTTGATTTATATCCAGTATATGTTGCATAGAAATATCCACCATAAACAATTACCATTATTAAGGCAGTTACTAAGGATGAGGCTCCTATATCTGGTTTATTAAACATAGTTAGGAATCCATTTACAACCTTTATTGCTACTACTGAGTGAACTAAGGCTACAACTAATGGTAATCCAAAATAAATACTTACCTGTGTAAATATTGATTTATTTATCATCTTTTGAGATACACCAATTCTTCTTAAAGATTTATATCTATCAATACTATCACTAGCTTCTGATAATTGTTGAAGAGCAAGTACTGCAGTACTTGATATTAAGAATATAACTCCTAAATATATTCCTATAAATAATACTGTATTTGTCATTCCATTATTATCTTCATAAATACGTGCTCTTGTATATCCATTTACAAAACCATATTTACTTGAATCCACAACTCCATCTCTATATTCATTGAATAATTTTTGTACTCTTTCTTCCTCATTTGAATTTTTAGGGAAGTTTATATTAATTTTATTTGCAATAGGCTTTAAATTAGAAACAATATTATCTGGCACTATTAAAGTGAAAAAGTTATTTGTCATTCCAGTACTTTCAAATGCCTCTTTTATAACTTTTCCCTCTCCAATTAAGGCATTATTGGCAATCTTATATTCCTTACCATCAATTTCTATTTTCTCATTGTTTTTAAGAATATTTTTTAAAGTATTCTCTACTTCACCTAAGTTAGATGAAATTAATACTTCGTTATTAGCTAAACTTAATGATTTTTCACCACTTAAAGCTCTTATATCATTATATGAACTTATACTTATGGCATTTGTTCCCTTATAAGTCATTGCTTCTACTATATCTTTTATATTTTTACCTTCTGCATTTTTATTTAATAAGCTTTCTAAATTAGTTTTTTCTAATTTATATTCATTATATGAAACAATTTTATCCTCTGGATTAAATTTAAATCCTAACTCTCTTATTGATTCTTCAGCAGTTTTTATTTTACTATCCTCATCAATATAATAAGTAGCAGATGCATCAAAAGGAGTTGTATTTTCTAATCCTTTTTCTAAGGCATTTTTAAAACTTAAACCAGTTGCCAATGTACTTATTGTTAAGAATAACATAAGACATATTACTGTCATTGATAAAAAGTTAGTATTTATCTTGCTATTCATTTGTCTTAATACAAAAATATTTAATCCTTTTAAGTAAACATTCTTATTTCTTTGTAAAACATATAAAACAAATCCTGCTAAACTAAAGAATAAAAGTAATGTTCCTAAAATTCCTAATACTATTGATACTAAGAACATTCTATCTGTAGGATTTAATCCAACTTTAATTACTAATTTATACGCAACTCCTAATAATCCTAAAGATATAAAGAAGATTATTGCTGTTAATATAGGATTTTTTATTTTTATATCCTCATTCTTCTTAGCAGCTGTTAACATATCTATAAGTTTATACTTTGAAATTACAAAAGTATTAAAAAGCATAACTAAGATAAAAATTATACCAAAGTATAAAATAGTTTTTAAAATAGCATCAGTTGATAATAAGAATTTATAATTACTTAGAGATACCTCAAATAATTTAGCTGCAAAGGCAGATATTCCTTGAGAAACTATTACACCTACTCCTAAGCCTACAACTAATGATATAATTCCTACTAGAGCTGTTTCATATGTAAGTATTTTTGAAATTTTGTTTTTTCCCATACCAAGGGTCATATATATACCTAATTCTTTTTTACGCTTTTTAACTAAAAAGTTGTTTGCATAAAGAATTAATCCACCTAAAACACAAGATATAAATACAGATATTCCAGATATTAACCTTTGTAATATGTTTATATATTCAGCCTGTCTTTTTCCAAGTTCTAAAAAGGCTTTTTGATCTCCTATGGAGTTAAATGCATAGAATATACATACTCCAAGAGTTAATGTTAGAAAATATATTGAATAATCTTTAAAGCTCTTTCTAACATTGTTTAAAGCAATCTTAAAATACATCCCTGTCATCACCTCCAAGAAGTGTTATAACCTCAATAATTCTATCAAAAAATTCCTTTCTTGAATCTGTTCCTCTTACTAATTCATTAAATATTTTTCCGTCTTTTATAAATAAAATCCTATGAGCATAGCTTGCTGTAAAAGCATCATGAGTTACCATAAGTATTGTAGCTTCTAAATCCTTATTTAAACTTTCAAAAGAATCTAAAAGCATTCTAGCTGACTTTGAATCTAAAGCTCCTGTTGGCTCATCAGCTAAAATTAATGATGGATTAGTAACAATTGCTCTAGCTGAAGCTACCCTTTGTTTTTGTCCCCCTGATATTTGATATGGGAACTTATTTAATATTCCATCTATCCCTAAACTCTTTGCAACCTTTTTAATAAGAGCATCTATATCCTTAGGCTTTTTACCTTGTATTGTTAATGCTAAAGCTATATTTTCATAAGCTGTTAAGGTATCTAATAAATTAAAATCTTGGAATATAAATCCTAATTCATCTCTTCTAAACTTCTCTAGTTCCTTTGCTTTTAATTTTGTAATATCTTTTCCATTAATAACTATACTTCCTGTAGTAACATTATCTATAGTTGATATACAATTAAGTAACGTTGTCTTACCACTTCCTGATGGTCCCATTATTCCAACGAACTCACCCTTATCAACCTTAAAGTTAATATTGTCTATTGCTTTTGTTATGTTATCTTTGTTTCCATAATACTTTTCTATATTTTCAACACTTAAAATATTTTTCATATCCTGTTCCTCCTCGTTTCATCTTACAATGTTATTTTATCCTCTTTAATATAAATCACATATTTATTTATCTTTCATAAATCTTACAATGTTGTAAGATTTCTATATTAGAATAAAATAGATACTAATATAAAAAATCTCATAAATACTATTATAAGTTTAACTAACTATAACATATTGAAAGAAAAATGAATTAATTTTTGACGTTTTTTGACGAAATGAAAGACTAGGAGAATTCCTAGTCCTTTATTTTCTCTTAATTATGTTTGTTGTATTATAGCATAAAATTTATTCATATATTACATATTCAAGCTATCTATTTTCATCAAAAGTATTTAAAGAAACTTAATTACTAATACTCTCATATAAATTATAACTAATTAAGAATATGCTGTATAAAGTCTTACTGTAAATTGAATAAATTTCATTCTATTAACTTTTTCTTTAGATATAACATTATTCTTTCTTTCAAAGTTACTGAATATTACTTCTATTGATTTGCCTCTTAAACAAAATAATTTTATTCTTATAAAACTTCCTTATCAACAACTTTAGATCCACTCATAAAACCACCTATATTTTCATAAACTACTACTTACTCTGTTTCTTCTACTCTTAGAACTCTAGTTAAATATTCTAATACTTCTTCTACTTTAGTTATTCTTTTACTCTCTAGTTCCTTCATCTTTTCATCTATATAAGATTTTAAAGTATGTTTTAGCAAGTTTTCTTATCCTATTACTCTAGCTGTTTCCTTACTATATCCTGCCTTAATAGGCGACTCTGTGGCGTTGCTTATTTCAATATAATATTCAGCAAACGTATTCTGTTTTGGTGTAAGCTTCATAACAACAACATCCTTCTTTTTAAAATTACTTATCAGAACATTGCTTTAAAATATCACTAATATCATTACGTATATTGGTATAATATTGTTTTAAGGC
>OKAM01000015.1_pt1 | contig 29506 bp, 24 predicted proteins | sample 1613521 | NCBI WGS metagenome assembly OKAM01 (sample SAMN04436863, study PRJEB24849) | human gut metagenome | biome: human gut; feature: NICU; material: stool | host: Homo sapiens | place: USA: Saint Louis, MO | collected 2011-10-13 | reverse complement strand
TTTTTATACCTATATTACTATTAGATATTTTTATATCTCTTTCTTTAACCAATATAGATACATAATATCTATCAGCTTTTTGACTTACTGTACCACTTTTGACTATTGAATTTACAGGAATATAACCAAATTCTTTTAATCTTACCCATCCAAGAGTAGGTATTTTGACTCTATGTCTTTCAATAGTCCAATCAGTCTTATTATTCTTAGGAAAATAAGCTTTTACATCTTGATTTTTTCTTTTCTTAAATTTAGGAAATCCCTTAGTTCCCTTAAAGAAATCTTTAAATGCTTTATCTCCATTCATAATAGCTTGTTTAGTAGCTTTTGAAGATACTTCCTTAATCCATTTTTTATCTTGATTATTGGGAATATACTCATTATTTAACCACTTTGAAAAATCCATACCACTTACAAACTTTCCTTCTCTATGGTAAATTTCTTTATTATGAGCAATATAAAAGTTATAGATAAATCTTGATACACCAATAGTTTGGTGTATTTTAGATTTTTGCTCATCAGTAGGATTAATTTCTATCTTGTATGCTCTTTTCAACTTCTTGATCCTCTCTAACCTTTTTTCTTAAAGACTCAATAACTTCATCTAATATTATTCCTTTATCATTATAATATTATCTAAGAAATTTAACTTGATTTTTTAAATCACATTTTAGGTTAGAAGTTGAAACTTGTGTATAAATAATAATTCTGTAAATTATTTTGTGATTATATTATACAATATTAGAATATATTTGATTGAGTTTTTAGTAACTAGATAGAATCTCCTTATAAATTTTAATACATTTAATATATAAATTAACTTTATTTATTAAATTATATACTCTTATTAAAAAGGGAGCTATAGTATGTAATTTTAAGTGTGAATAAAAAAATAGTGTTATGATTTTTTTATATATTTGAATAATAATATATGAATTTAGAAACAATATGAATATTTATATGATAAAATAGTTTTATTAACAAAATGTTCAAAAAGTGCTTGAAATTTTACCCGAAAGTGATATTATAAATTATATAAGGAATAACAATTATTAATTAATATGGCTTAAAAATTATTTATTTGGAAAAATAATTTTAATTGTGTTTTTTCAAATAAGTGATTTGTAGGAGGTTTTTTATTATGAAAAGTTTAAAAGGTACTAAAACTGCTGAAAATCTAATGAAATCATTCGCTGGTGAATGCCAAGCAAGAACAAGATATACTTATTTTTCAAGTACAGCTAGAAAAGAAGGTTATGTTCAAATATCAAATATATTTTTAGAAACTGCTGAAAATGAAAAAGAACACGCTAAGAGATTTTATAAATTCTTAAAAGACGATCTTCAAGGAGAAGCTGTAGAAATAAATGCTGCTTATCCAGTAGAATTACCTACAGATACATTAACTAACTTAAAATTTGCTGCTGACGGAGAACATGATGAATTAAGTAATCTTTATCCATCATTTGCTGATGTAGCTGACGAAGAAGGATTCCCAGAAGTAGCTGCTGCTTTCAGAATGATAGCTAAAGCAGAAACTGCTCACTATAATAGATTTATGAAATTAGCTAAAAACATTGAAGAAGGAAAAGTATTCAAAAAAGATGAAGTAGTACTTTGGAAATGTGGAAACTGTGGATTTATTTGGGAAGGTGCAGAAGCTCCATTAAAATGCCCTGCATGCTTACATCCACAAGCTTATTTTGAAGTTTTCAAAGAAACTTATTAAAAAATAGATTTATTCATGCTTAACTCGTATAATTTTATCAATTGAATGTAAATATAATAAACTAAAACTTATTTCAGAGAGAAGAAATTCTCTCTGATTTTTTTTATAAATAAAGAGCGTATATCAAAATAACTTTTGATGTACGCTCTATAAATTTTAAGTTTTAATGTAGTGGATAGCTAAAAACCACCATTTTGTTTTCATCATTTATTGGTCTCCAAAATTGAATTTCATCAATTAAAAGTTCTCTATCAAAATTATAATCTTGAAGTTTTGTATAAGCTGACTCAAACTCATCCTCTCCCCATACTCTCTGTGCAAAATATGGGTTAGCTAAGGATACATGAAGCTGCCATGTATCTGGGTTAGAAGTCAATTTAAATCCTTCTTTTGATAAATTCTCATAAAGTTCTCTAGAAAGTTTCTTTATCACTCCACTTTCTTCATCTACTTTTAAATTTACAGACCTATAAGGCTCTCCAAATTTAATCAGTCCATTTAAATGAACTTCAAATTTTTTATATGATTTTAAAGTGTTTTTTACTACTTCATTTAATTTATCCATATCAGGATCTTCAATTACAGCTAAGGTAATATGAAGCATAGGAAGGTTCTCATAAAGTTTATATTCATTTGAAATGGATTCTTGCAATGGCTTTATTATTGCATAGGAAACCTTATCAAATAGTGCCACTAAGTAATATAGCATAAATAAACCCCTTTCTTACTAGTTTGTACAATTTATACCAAGTATTTAATCTATTATATCATATAGAAACTTAGGAAGACTACAAATAGACCTTATTACAATATGATATACACCCTTAAGAAAATGGTTGATTTTACTTAAAAGTAGTATTAAGAAAATAATTGATTTTATTTTAAGTTAATATTAAATTTTGAGAACAAATTTTAAAAAGATGTATATATTAGTTTATTGAGGGAATTTATGAGGAATCTAAAAAGCTTTTAGTAAACTGAAAGTAAAAAAGAGATAAATTTTATGGAGAGGAAGAAAAATATATTTGAAAAACTAAAGTTAGATAATATACTATATATAATGTATATTAGAGAGTTTAAAAATAAGTTTATTTAATATATATTTTAGTTTGAAATTTTTGAAAGGTGGAATAGGGAAATGGTAGAAAGCAGAGTAAGTAGATTAAATAAGAAAAAATCATCTAAGATGTCAGTTCTATACAATATAGTTGGAATTTGCTTTTTAGCTTTAATTTTATTTGTTGGTAGTCAAATGTTTCTTTAAGAATTGATTATTTGGTTGGAATCTATTTGCATCGATATAAGTTCTGTATAAAGAAGTTATTTTTTATAGTTAAGCAAATTATTTTCTTTATATGGATAAGGTGAGTGTAAATAAAAATTCCAGCTTAAAATATTTAGTATTTTACATAATATGAGGTTTAGTTTAGAAAATAGATTTTTGTTAAGGATAGTATTTTGAGTTCATATATTTTATGAGATTATTTTTATAGATATTTTTAGATAAGGAGATAGAAGTTAAATGAGTATTTTAATAGTTAAAAATATGAATCATGGCTTTGGAGATAGAGCTATATTTGAAGATGTGTCTTTCAGACTTTTAAAGGGGGAGCACGTTGGACTTATAGGAGCAAATGGAGAAGGTAAATCAACTTTCATGAACATAATTACAGGTAAACTTATGCCAGATGAGGGAGATGTTCAATGGAGTAATAAGGTTAGAGTTGGTTACATGGATCAGCATGCCAAGCTTGAGAAAGGTAAAACTATAAGAGAAGTTTTAAGAGAAGCATTTCAGTATCTTTTTGATATGGAAGTTGAAATGAATGGTCTTTATGAGAGAATGGGGGAAATGTCAGAGGATGAGATGACTAAAGCCTTAGAAAGAACAGCTACGATTCAAGATATGTTAGATCATAATGGATTTTATATGATAGATGCAAAGGTTGAAGAGGTTGCAGCTGGATTAGGTCTTAGAGATGTTGGGTTAGATAAGGATGTTACTGATTTAAGTGGAGGACAAAGAACTAAGGTTTTATTAGCTAAACTTTTATTAGAAACACCAGATATATTACTTCTAGATGAGCCTACAAACTACCTTGATGAGGAACATATAGCTTGGCTTAAGAACTATTTAATAGGATATGAGAATGCCTTTATCTTAATATCACATGATATTCCATTCTTAAATAGTGTAGTAAATGTAATATACCATGTTGAAAATAGAGCCTTAACTAGATACACTGGGGATTATGATAACTTTATGAGAGTATATGAAGCTAACAAGAAGCAATTAGAGGCTGCTTATGAAAGACAACAGGCTGAAATAGCTAAGCTTGAAGACTTCGTTGCTAGAAATAAGGCTAGGGTTGCTACAACAGGTATGGCAAGAGCTAGACAAAAGAAATTAGATAAAATGGATAGAATTGAGCTTGCTGCTGAGAAACCAAAACCAGAGTTTAACTTTAAGCAAGGAAGAACTTCAGGTAAATTAATCTTTGAAGCAAGGGATTTAGTTATAGGATATGATGAGCCATTAAGTAAACCACTTAACATAAGAATGGAAAGAGGTCAAAAAATAGCCTTAGTTGGAGCTAACGGACTTGGAAAATCAACACTTCTAAAAAGCTTAATGGGATTAATAAAACCAATAAGTGGAGAGGTTGAAACAGGAGACTACCAAAGCATAGGATACTTCGAGCAAGAAATAAAAGAAGCAAACTATAATTCATGTATAGAAGAAGTGTGGCAAGAGTTCCCTGGATACACTCAATACGAAGTAAGAAGTGCCCTAGCTAAATGTGGATTAACAACTAAGCACATAGAAAGCTCAGTAGCAGTATTAAGTGGGGGAGAACAAGCTAAGGTAAGACTTTGTAAACTAATAAACAAAGAAACAAATATACTTATCCTAGACGAGCCAACAAACCATTTAGATGTTGAAGCTAAAGATGAATTAAAGAGAGCATTAAAAGAATATAAAGGAAGCATACTTTTAGTTTGTCATGAACCTGAATTCTATAGAGATTTAGTAACAGACGTATGGTCATGTGAAGACTGGACTTTAAAAATTGTATAATAAATAAATTAAAGCTATGGTTTAAAAGCCATAGCTTTTAATTTTCTTTAAAATTGTGTCTTTCAAGAAGCAATTCAATAGCTTCATCAAGTAGTTTATTTATATTAGTTTTATAGATTTTTAGAATAATGAAAAGTGAACCGTATCACAAATAAATGAGGTTTATAGCTTTAACTATTAATACTACTGGGTTAAGACTATTTTTATAGGTGAAAATAACCGTATCGTAAGTAATAGGGATTAATAAAAAATATGGTATAATTTGTTTGTATATAAATTAGAAAGAGGGGATTATATGACATATCCAATTAGTACTACAATTACATTGCCAGAAGTTTTTCTAGACAAATCTATAAATTTAACTTTTTATTCAGGATTAACAGTATTTGTTGGACCAAATGGATCAGGTAAGACTCAGGTAATGAGAAAATTAAAATATGATTTACAATCAAAGATCAATGGAAAATATGTTAGATATTTATCTTCAAATAGGATTGGAACACTTGAGCAATATAGATCTAAAACAGAGCAGTATGACTATAATATTGGTAAATCTTCACTTGGTGGATTAGAGCTTAAAAAAATGAGACATCAACTTGAAATTGCTTCAGGAGATTTTTTTACTCTAGATGAAAGAAAAGATGTATATATAAAGGTAGAAGAGAGGTTATCAAAATTATTTAATAGAAGTGTATTTTTACAGTGGGATAATGGACAGCTAAATGTTTATTTTAAAAGAAATAATTTTTCTAAAGAATATTCAATATCATCAGAATCAAGTGGATTACTAAATTTGATATCTATTTTAGCTGCATTATATGATGATGAAGTAAAGGTTTTATTAATAGATGAACCTGAAGTATCATTACATCCACAATTACAATCATTTTTATTAAGTGAAATAAAAAAAGTTGCTGGGGATTATGAAGATGAAAATAAAAAAATGATAATAATGGCTACTCATTCTACTGATATGATAGAAATAAGCAATACAGAAGACTTAACTAAATACATATTCTTCTTAAATGATGGGAAATCGCCTGTACAAATAAAACCTGAATCAGATGAATTAAAGAATAAGAAATTAAAGGATTTAGTAGCTAGAATGGGACAAGTCCATAAAAGAGCTTTCTTTATAGAAAAACCTTTACTTGTAGAAGGTATAAGTGATTCATTAATGTGTAATTATTTTAATGATAAATTTGATTTGAATTTAGGTGTTGCTGGAGCACATATTGTACCAGTTGATGGAAAAGGTGAATTTGCATCAATGGTAAAGTTAATGAAACTAATTGGCAAAAAGCCTATTGTAATAGCTGATTTAGATGCTTTTGTAGATAATAATGATATTGTATCTATATTTATAAATGATGAAAAAGTGAAAATTAAAGCTTCAGAATTAGGGCATTTTGATGCTAAAAATTTTATAAACTCGGTTAAGAATAGTTTTAATAAGGTATGTAAAGAAGATGGGGAAAAAATAAGAGATAAATTTCAACAACATGCTTATTGGAAGAATAGACAAGGAAATGATGAGATAGCAAAAAGACGTGCAATAATGGCAATACTTATGCAAAATGACAATAATATTATAAGTAATTGGGAGTGTGGAGAAAAATGGGTAGCTATTAAGAAAACAATAGGAACATTGTTCGATTGTCTTGAGCAAGGAGGATGTTTTATTTTAAGAAAGGGGGCAATAGAAAGTTATTATATTTTCTCAGATAAGGAAACATCAATAGGAAAACCAAGTGCAGCTATGGATGAAATAGAAGTTTTAGATAGTAAAACAAATCAATTTATAGAAGAGCATTATTCAGATGTACTACGTGCTCTTAGATATTCTGCTAAATTTAAACAGATTGATGAAACTGAGCAGATTAAACTAGAAATACTAAGTGAAATAGCACCCATTTTAAGTGTTTTAGAAGTAGATACCACTTCTGATGATATTAATACAATTATAAGAAAAGCTAGGGGAAATAATAAATCTTTATTTAAATATACAACTAGATTAATAGATGATGTATTAACTATTAATATTGATTTGAATTCAAAAATAATAGACGTTTCTGGATTCCCTTTTACTATTAAAAAAGGAGATAATGTAAATTCTGTTGTAGATAATATTATAAAAAAGATATAATAATTTTATAAAAACCTCACTTAGCAATGATACGGTGAACCATACCATAAATAAGTATGGTTTTTACTAAAATTGGATAGTGAAAAAGTAGTTATAAGTAATTAAGCTGTTGTAAAATAACAACTTGATATATTTATTTAAAATGGAATAATACGTAATAATAAAAATATTAACTAATAAATAAATGTATTATATATGAATTAATAATTTTTCTGATAATATATAGATAAATGGGAATTTGATGAAATAATGGAGAAGTACATAAATGGTTTTATTAGTTGTTGATACACAAAAATTATTAGTAAATAGTAAATTATATAATTTTGAAAATTTTGTTAAAAATATTAGGGATTTAATTAATACATCAAGAAAAAATAACATTGAAGTATTATATGTAATACATGATGATGGAGTAGAAAGTGATTTGACAAAAGGAAAAGATGGATTTGAAGTTTACGAAGAATTTAAGCCTATGGAACAAGAAAAAGTGTTTGTAAAAAATGTAAATAGTTCATTTAGAGGAACTGGTTTGTTAGAATATTTAAGAGAAAAGGGTGAAAAAGATATAATTGTTGTTGGACTTCAAACTGATAAATGTATTGATGCTACAATAAAGTGTGGTTTTGAACATGGATTTAATATGATTGTACCAAACTATGCTAACTCAACTGTTGATAATGAATTCTTTAGTGGAGAGCAAAGTTATAAGTATTATAATGAATTTATGTGGAATGATAGATATGCTAAATGTATTTCTATTAATACGGTATTTAATATGTTAGAAAACTAAATAGAGTATATTTAATGAATAATTTTAATCTATTACGAAATAAATCTAAAATATAAATATATATTATAGTTAAGAATAATATATTTAATAAGATATTATTTACAATAAACTTCTATGTGTAATTAGATTACATATAGAAGTTTTTATATTTTAGGGAGGATTAATGATGTAGTAAAAGAAGGAGGAGTACCTATTAAGGGTATTCCTTCTTCTTTTATGTTGAGAAATGTTGGATTGAAGATATTGGGCTTAGATATTGTTATATAGAGAATAAATTAATTTGAGGTATAATGTAATAAAAGGAAAATTATATATTAAAATACAATAATAGATTGAGAAAAATAGATGGGAGTTGGTTTGATGAAAAATTTGCTAGTTGGAAATGGTATAAACATACAATTTGGTGGATATGAAAATACTAATGAAGCAATTATTGTAAGAGGAATTAAGAATTTAGAAAAAAAAAACTTTCCTAAGCACATTATATTAGAAAATACTGAGGATTTAGTTAAATTAATTGGATATTTATTTTTGGAATTTAAGTATATGATGAATGATACTTATGATAAATTCACTTTATCAAATCAAGAACAATTATGTTTAGATGATATGAGAAAAAGATATAAGAATAGAAAAAATTTAATTTTATCTGATATTGGATTTGAAGATTACTATTTAATATATGATTTATTTTGTCATAAAAATAATATAGTAAATCCAGGAAAATTTTATATTAGGGAAGCTATAAAAGCTTTTTTCATACATTCAATATTCAATGATGGAAGAGTTAATGAAATTTATAAGAACTACCCTGAAAAGTTAAAAGAGTTTTTTGAGCCCTTTAACAATATTTTTACTACTAATTATGATGAAAATTTAGTGAGATTTACAGGTAAGACAATATATTATTTACATGGAGCATTTCATGTAATGGATTATAAATATGATAAAAATTCATTTAGAAATATGCTTACTAACAAGGCAACAGACGACTTTAATGTAGACAGTAATTACTACTATTTGTATTCAAATGTTTTAACAACTTATAGTGGGTATTCAAAAAAGTTTTCTATAAATCAGAGTCAACACGCAAATGAAGTAATAAAAAAAATGGTAGAAGGATATAAAAATAATATAGCTATTAAGAAAGATGTTGATAGTTGGAAGTTTACTGATAATGAAATATTGAAGAATATGTATGATTCTATAATTTTAAAAGTTAATAATGAAGATTTACAGTTTGAAGAACAGTATCCAATAAATGAATTTAAAAGTATAAGTGGAGAACTTAAAATAATTGGTCTTTCACCCAATAATGATACGCATATTTTTGAAATAGTAAATAACAATGGTAACCTAAAAGAAGTTATATATTATTACTATGATGAAACTGAATGTGAAGTAATTAAAAGTTTATTAAGTAATTTTACTGTGGAGTTTTTACCAGTAAAAAATCTATGGCAAGAGTATAGGTAGGTGATAGTATGATTAAATTTAATACTGATTTTATTAATTTTGCTGAATTAGCAAGATTATTTACAGGAAGTACTATGTCAAACAGCGAAATTTATTATAAATACATTTCTATAAAACCTAATGTGAAAAAAAGAATACATAATAAGGTAGCTAGCATAGTTAAAAAAAGTGATATTTATTTTGATGATGTTAATCCTTTATTTGTTGTTTATATAAATATATTAGCAGTTGATGAAAAGTTAGATCCAGCAATATTATTTCTACTATACTTAAAATAAGTAAAAAATCTCACTTAATATTGATACGGAGAATTGTATTATAAGCAAATGAAGTCTTTTAAATATGAATAAGGTTAAAAATATGAAGACTCTTTTTTATTAAAGAAAAGCATAGATAGAATTATATTAAAAGTAAAATCTAAATGAGATTTATGAGCTAAGATATAAGTAACTCTTGGCTCATTTTTTATTATACACTTTAAATAACTATTATATATTATTAATTTTTATTAAAATTAAATAATGAATAAATAAAATATATAATGAATAATATTTAATTGGGGAAATTTTCTTTGGAGGCATATATGTGTGAAAGCGTATGTAGGTTGCAGGAGATAAAGACTTTATTAAATAAAAATTTAAAATTAATTAAAATTTCATATGTTGGAATAAAATCAGACAATAAAAATATAAGGATAGATTCGTTGCTTAGGAATTTTAGTAAGCAAGCGGGGATTCCTAATGTTGAAGGGTTTGATTTTTTTGATTTAAACAATGCTATAGATGGAATAAGAAATTCCAATATGTCAGATGATTATAAAGAGTTTCAAATTAAACGTATAAATAATTTTAAAAGTGAATTTTATAAATTTAAAAGATTACTGATAATAATGAAAAATGCAAGAAATAAAATAAATGATATATTCTTAAGAGGGGAATATAATGGATTGAAATTTATTTATACGAGTGATATAGAGGAAATAAGTTATTTTAATAATAAACTTAATGATATTAAGAAAATGATTAATATTGAAACCTTTGAAGAGGGCATAATTGCTTTGATGGAGAATTTTAGATATAAAATTAAAGATGAATTAACAAGACATAAAATACAAGAGAATGAAGAGGTAGTTCAAAGTATAGAAAAATGTTTTGATAAATTTAGAAGTGGTGATAAATATATTAATAATATTAATATACGTTGTAATTATATTGTTGATCTATCACATGAAATATTAATAAGCACTAATTTTATTAATAGATTAAATAAAATAAACATTGAAATTGATGATAAAGAACTAATTAAAGAATATTATAAATTAAGTAGATTAAATAATTAGATATTTTAATTTTCTTAATAAGCAAAGAAAGTACTAAAATTTTTTAGTACTTTCTAAGTACATAGACATAGCTTTATCTAATATTTTAGATATTGGTATACCTGTTTTTTCTGAGTAAGCTTTCATTTCGTAATAAATTTTATTATCCATTGCACTTCCTACTGGAGTTCTATTCTTTAAATCCTTTCTTGGCACTAATAATCACCTCAACAATATTATTAACCTAAAAGAATATTTTCATAACTGAATACAGTTGATATAAGTATGGAATACTATTTTTGAAAATATTTTAGGAGGAATGAGTTATGAATGACTTATTTATAAAAAAGTTTAATGATGAAGAAATAATAACTCTTATACTTGATAATAGAATTTGTTGGATTGCTAAAGATGTTGCTAAAATACTTAATTATGACGATCCCTCTAAAGCTATTAATCAGTGTATAAAGGCAGAAAAGTTTGAATATGGCATAGAGTATGAGGTTTTAGCTGGAGATAAGTTAAAAGAAGTTAAAAGACTTATTGGTGTAACACACATAAGTTATTTAAAGCAAACTCCAAAGTTAGTTATATTTTATGAAGAAGGATTATATGGATTTATAAATTATAGTAAACTTCCCATAGGGATTAGTTTTAGAAAATGGTTAAGAAGAGAGGTATTACCTGAACTTAGGGCTAAAGGAACTTATTCTATTAATAAAGAATCTTATAAAGATAACTTAAAAGACGAAAATGAAAATTTATCTTTAAATATTCAAGATAAGTTAAATGAGGGAAGAAACTTAAGCTTGTTATTAGAGGTTTTAAATCTAATTGATAGAATAACTTCAAAAGAAAATGAAGATAAATTAAGATATTTAAATGATATATTAAATGGGTAAAATATTTAAATTTTGCTTATATTTTATAATATAAAAAATAAGGTTAAAGAGCTATTATTTTAATGTTTTATCCTTTAGTGACGGAGTTGTGACGTATTTTTGACGGAGTTGAAACCTGAGTTTTTCTAGTGATATCAATGGTTTTGACGGAAGTGACGGACTTTTTCCTTTTCTGGAGTATACAGAAAAAAATAATAAAATATATAGATAAAAAAATATATAGTATACATGTATACATAGAAATAGAAAAAAGTCCGTCAAAGTCCGTCATAAGTCCTTCTAAGTAAGTTATATCAAGGCTTTAAAGCATATGACGGACTTATAAAAGTCTGGTACAAGTCCGTTACAATACTTTTAGAGATTAAATTTACATGGTCTAAGCAGTAAAAAAGATTCTATTTATGATAGAATTTTCTTATTAAGAAGAGAATCCTATGAATAATGTAAAATTTATTTTTGAAGATAATTTTATTATGCTTTATTAGGATAAGCTAGAGATATCATAGGAGAGTAAGGGGATTGGTGGCATGAAAAATAATGATTCAAAGATAAGTAAATACATAAGTTTAATACTAAGACATAAGCCAGAAGAAATAGGATTAAAACTAGATGAACATGGATATTTAAGTGTATTAGATTTAATAGATGGGATAAATAAGTCCTATAAAGGATTTAGCATGGATGATTTAGAAAGAATAGTTAGAGAAGATTCAAAGGGGAGATATTCGTTTAATGAGGACAAGAACAAAATAAGAGCTAATCAGGGTCATTCAATTAAAGTAGATCTAGGCTTAGAGGCTATTAAGCCACCAAAGGTTCTATATCATGGTACTGGAAGAAAATATTTAGAGTCAATTTTGAAAAATGGACTTATAAAGAAGGAAAGACAGTATGTTCATTTATCAGAGGATATAGAGAATGCAAGTATTGTTGGAAAAAGACATGGTGATTTAGTTATTTTAGAAGTAGATTCAGAGAGTATGTTTAATGATGGAATTAAGTTTTATTTATCTAAAAATAATGTATGCCTTTGTGACTATGTTAAGGTGGAATATATAAAAGAAATAAGTTTATTATAAAAACTAGGAAATAATATAGTGGCACAAATAAATAATAAAGATAATATGAAAATAAGTAATATATGAATGCAAGTAAATTGGATAATATCTATTTACTTGCATTTATTTTGTGTATAAATAATAAATAGATTTAAATATTATTGAAATGAAAATACTAATATGCTAGTATACTAATAAGGGGTTTGAACTTTATTGTCAAAATTAAACTATTCATAAAATATAATGTTCACGTAAAAGTAGTGATACTAATTACATATATGCCTTAAAATAAATAATAGTAGGTGAAATGAATGAGTAATATTTTAGATAACTTTAATAAGCAAAAAGATTTTTTAATTTGTATAGATTCTGATGGATGCGCAATAGATACTATGGATATAAAGCATATAAAGTGCTTTGGGCCATGTATGGTAACAGAATGGAATCTTGAAGAGTGGAAAGAACCTATACTAGAGAGATGGAATGAAGTTAATCTTTATACATTAACTAGAGGAATAAATAGATTCAAGGGGTTAGCTGTAGCGCTTATAGAAATTAATGAAAAATATATAACAATAGAAGGATTAGATGAATTTGTAAGATGGACTGAAGAAACTAAAGAGCTTTCAAATGAATCCTTAGAAGTTGAAATAGAAAAAACAAATAATATTTGTTTAAAAAAAGCTTTAGAATGGTCTAAGTCAGTAAACAAATCAATTGATTTATTAAGTGATGACGAAAAATGTCCATTTGAAGGAGTAAAAGAAGCTATTATATTGGCTAAAAAAGTTGCAGATATAGCAATAGTATCATCTGCAAATGAAAAAGCAGTTTTAGATGAGTGGAATAAACATGGTCTTTTAGAAAATGTTGATATAGTTTTAACTCAAAACATTGGATCAAAATCTTATTGTATAAATAAACTTATTGCAAAAGGATATAGTAGAAATAATGTATTAATGGTTGGAGATGCTTTAGGAGATCTTAAGGCAGCTGAAGAGAACGAAGCTTTATATTATCCAATAATGGTTAGAAAAGAAAAAGAATCATGGATTAGATTTTCTAAAGAGGCTTTAGAAAGATTTACTAGTAATTCTTATTATGGTGAATACCAAGAGAAAGTTATAGCTGAATTTAAAGAAAATTTATCTAAATAAAGCCATTTAACGAGGAGATGGAGTAAGTATGAATGAGTTAGGATTTAGAAGTAAAAAGGTTTTGGGCTTTGGAGAGATAATGTTAAGGCTTACTCCTCCAAATAACCAAAAAATAATACAAGCAAATTCCTTTGAAGCTGTGTATTCAGGCGGAGAAGCAAATGTAATAGCAAGTCTTGCCATATTAGGACATGATACTAAGTTTGTAACTAAACTTCCAGATAATTATCTAGGAAAAAAGGTTATTAGTAAATTTAGAGGTTATAATGTTGATGTAAACGATATTGTGATTGGAGAAGGTAGATTAGGAGTATATTACTCTGAAATTGGACATGGTCTTAGAAGTACTGAAGTTATATATGATAGAAAATATTCCGCAATATCTATGGCCTCAAAGGATGAATTTAATATAGATAATATGCTAAAAGGTGTTGGATTAGTTCATTTATCAGGAATAACTCCAGCTTTAAGTAAGGATTTAAAAATGCTTATAATAGAGATTGCAAAGGAATGCAAAAAGAAAGGTATTTTAGTTTCCTATGATTCAAATTATAGATCAAAATTATGGTCTATAGATGAAGCAAAGGAAGTATTAGAGGAAATATTAAATTATGTAGATTTTGCTTTTTTAGGATCTCTAGATATGATTAATATATTAAAATTTGAGGATAATAGCTTAGATTTTGATGAAAAATTACAATATCATTATGAAATGTTATTTAAAAAATATCCAAACTTAAGATATGCAGCTTGTACTAAAAGGATTGTAAATTCAATTAATAATAATACTTTAAAAGGCTACCTATTTAATGGAAAAGAATTATTAAAATCAAATTCATATACTTTTGATATATTAGATAGAGTTGGTGGTGGAGATGCATTTACAGCAGGAATTTTACATGGAATTTTAAATGAAATGCCAAATGAAAGAGTTGTTGAGTTTGGAACATGTGCTAGTTCACTAAAGCATTCAATAATAGGTGATATAAATATAATTGATGAAGATACTATTAATTCAGTTATAGATAATGGTTTATGCAATGTAAAAAGATAATAAAATCATATACATTTTTATAATAAAAAGGGTAAAAAATTTATATTTTAGGAGGAATTATATATGTTATATCCAATAATTACAGAATCAAGACAATTAATAGACTTAAGTGGTATATGGAAATTCAAATTAAATGAAGGAAATGGTTTAACAGAAGAGTTAAGTAAAGCACCATTAGAAGATACCATAGAAATGGCTGTACCATCATCATATAATGATTTAGTAGAAAGTCAAGAAGTAAGAGATCATGTTGGATGGGTATGGTATGAAAGAAACTTTACTATTCCTAAAATATTACTTAATGAAAGAATAGTATTAAGATTTGGCTCAGCAACACATGAAGCAAAGGTATATTTAAATGGAGAATTATTAGTTGAACATAAGGGAGGATTTACTCCTTTTGAGGCTGAGATAAATGATTTATTAGTATCAGGGGAGAATAGATTAACTGTAGCAGTTAATAATATAATTGATGAAACTACTTTACCAGTAGGATTAGTAAAAGAAGTTGAAATTGATGGAAAAAAGGTTATAAAAAATTCAGTTAACTTTGATTTCTTTAACTATGCAGGAATACATAGACCAGTTAAAATATATACAACACCAAAGAGTTATGTAGAAGATATAACTATTGTTACAGATTTTAAAGAAAACAATGGATATGTTAATTATGAAGTACAAGCTGTAGGTAAATGTAATATTAAAGTAACTATAATTGATGAAGAAAATAATATAGTTGCAGAAGGAGAAGGTAAGGAAGGAAAGCTTACTATAAATAATGTACATTTATGGGAGCCTATGAATGCATATCTTTATAAGTTAAAAGTAGAATTATTAGATGATGAAGAGATTATTGATACTTATTTTGAAGAATTCGGAGTAAGAACTGTTGAAGTAAAAGATGGAAAATTCTTAATAAATAATAAACCTTTTTATTTTAAGGGCTTTGGTAAACATGAGGATTCTTATGTTAATGGAAGAGGAATAAATGAAGCCATCAATATAAAAGACTTTAACTTAATGAAGTGGATTGGAGCAAATTCTTTCAGAACATCTCATTATCCATATTCTGAAGAAATAATGAGACTTGCAGATAGAGAAGGTATAGTTGTAATTGATGAAACGCCAGCTGTTGGATTACATTTAAACTTTATGGCAACAGGATTTGGTGGTGATGCTCCTAAAAGAGATACATGGAAAGAAATTGGTACTAAAGAAGCTCATGAAAGAATTTTAAGAGAATTAGTTTCTAGAGATAAGAATCATCCATGTGTTGTAATGTGGTCTGTAGCAAATGAGCCAGACTCAGATTCAGAAGGAGCAAAAGAATATTTTGAACCATTAATAAAATTAACTAAAGAATTAGATCCACAAAAAAGACCTGTTACCGTAGTTACTTATTTAATGTCTACACCAGATAGATGTAAGGTTGGAGACATAGTAGATGTATTATGTTTAAATAGATATTATGGATGGTATGTAGCTGGAGGCGATTTAGAGGAAGCTAAGAGAATGTTAGAGGATGAATTAAAAGGATGGGAAGAGAGATGTCCTAAGACTCCTATAATGTTTACTGAATATGGAGCAGATACTGTTGCAGGGCTTCATGACACAGTTCCAGTTATGTTTACTGAAGAATATCAAGTAGAATATTATAAGGCAAATCATGAAGTTATGGATAAGTGTAAAAACTTTGTTGGTGAACAAGTATGGAACTTTGCTGATTTTGCTACAAGCCAAGGAATTATAAGAGTTCAAGGAAATAAAAAAGGTATATTTACTAGAGAAAGAAAGCCTAAAATGATAGCTCATTCTTTACGTGAAAGATGGACAAATATACCGGAATTTGGCTACAAAAAATAAAATTTTATTAGTTTTTATTTTAAAAATTAGGTATGCATTGTGTACCTAATTTTTCTTATGTTATAATGGCATATACTAGTGTACTAGATTTTAAGGTTTAGAATTAAGTTTTTTAGACAAATATAATGGGAGGAATTTTAAGATGATTCTTTATGAAAAATTGGAGAAGGAAACTTGTAAAGAGTATGTTTATAGAGTACTAAAAGATAATATTATGTCATTAGAACTAAGTCCAGGTGAGATATTAAGTGAATCTGATTTATCAAAAAAATTAAATGTATCAAGAACACCTATAAGGGAAGTATTAATAAAGCTTAAGGCTGAAAAATTAATAGAGGTTAAGCCACAAGCAGGTACTTATGTTTCTCAAATAGATTGGAATTTAATAGAAGAAGCTATTTTTATTAGATATAACCTAGAAAAAGAAGCATTAAAAGAAGCTTGTGAAAATTTCTCAGAAGATACATTAATTGAAATGGAAAAGTGTTTATTTGCTCAAAAGTTAGTTGCACAAAAGGGAAATAATTTATTAGAGTTTCATAATTTAGATAAAGAATTCCATAAGTTAATATTTATTGGGATAAATAAATCTAATGTATGGGAATCTATCTGTAATATAAGTACTCATTATAATAGAATGAGATTATTAGCAGAGATAAGGTTAAATAAAGAGTTTTTAGTAGATCAACATATAACATATTTAAATATTTTAAAAAATAAAGATAGTAACATTATCGATGAAGTTGTATCAAAGCATATAAAAGCACCTGTTGAACAGTGGAAGAAACTAATAAAAGAAGATCCTGAAATAGCTAATTTTATAATATTATAAGAAATATTATAAAGCATTTATAGAGTATAAAATTATAAGTCATAGCATGGGAAAAAGTCATATAGTATTAAGATTAATATTATGTGACTTTTTTATTATAAAAAAATTTAAATGTTTTCAAAAAAGCTGTTGTAATTCATATATTAATATGCTAGTATACAAGTATAGTATTGCAAGGAGGAATGGAAAATGAAATTACCGTTTAATATTGATTTAAAAGATAAGGTTTGTGTTGTAACAGGTGGAACAGGGGTTATATGTGGAGCAATGGCAGACGCACTTGCAGAATGTGGAGCGAAAGTCGCAATTTTAGCATTAGGACAAGAAGCTTGTGATAATAAAGCTAGAGAGATAAATGAAAAGGGCGGCACAGCAATAGGAATTGAAACTAATGTTTTAGATAAAGAAAATCTAAAAAAAGCTCATGAAATAATTCTTAAAGAGTTTGGAACAGTTGATATATTAATAAATGGAGCTGGAGGAAATCATCCAAAAGGAACTACAACTAAAGAATACTTAGAAGTAGAAGATTTAGAAAATGAAGACATAACAACATTCTTTGATTTAGATGCAAAGGGAGTAGAATTTGTATTTAACTTAAACTTCTTAGGAACATTACTTCCATCACAAGAGTTTAGTAAAGATATGATTAATAAAGATGGTGCAACAATCATTAATATTTCATCAATGAATGCATTTACACCACTTACTAAAATACCTGCATATTCAGGAGCAAAGGCTGCAGTAAGTAATTTTACTCAATGGCTTGCGGTACATATGTCTAAAGTTGGAATAAGAGTTAATGCTATAGCACCAGGATTCTTCGTAACAGCTCAAAATGAAAAGTTATTATTTAATGAAGATGGAACACCAACACCAAGAACAGAAAAGATATTAAATAGTACTCCTATGAGAAGATTCGGAGAAGCTAGTGAATTAATAGGAACATTATTATACTTAGTATCAGAAGAAGCATCAGGATTTGTAAATGGAGTAGTTATTCCAGTTGATGGAGCATTTTCAGCTTACTCAGGAGTATAGGAGGAAAAGAAGTAATGATTTTAGATGAATTAAAAGCAAGTGGAGTTGTAGCTGTAGTTAGAGGGAAAAGTCATGAAGAAGCTAGAGGATACATGGAAGCTTGTTTAAAAGGTGGAATTAAATCATTAGAACTTACTTATACAATACCAAATGTATGTGAGCTTATTAAAGAATATAGCTCACATGCAGAAGCTTTAATTGGAGTAGGAAGTGTTTTAAATGGTAAAATGGCTTCCGATGCTATTGAAGCTGGGGCAAAGTATGTTGTAAGTCCAGGATATAGTGAAGAAGTTAATAAGGTATGCAAAGAAATGAACGTTCTTTATTTACCAGGATGTATGACAGTAAGTGAAATAATGAAAGCTATGGATGCAGGAAATAAAATGATCAAATTATTTCCAGGAGATGTTTTTGGTGCAAAATATGTAAAAGCAATAAAGGCACCTATTCCAAATGTTGAAATAATGCCAACTGGTGGAGTTTCAGTAGATAATATTGAAGAGTGGTTTGCGAATGGAGTTTCTTGCGTTGGAGTTGGAAGTTCATTAATAAAAGGATCACTTGAGGATATAGAAAACACAGCTAAAGCTTTCATGAAAAAGATGGAGAAAATTCGTTGTTAAAATTTTTTGAATAAATTTGTATACTAGTATTTAAAAGAGTGCTAATAAGATTAAGAAATAGAGGTTTATTTATTAAGGGGAGGAAAAATCATGGAAATGACGTTCAGATGGTATGGTAAAGATGATCCAGTTAAACTTGAATACATCAAACAAATACCAGGAATGAAGGGAATAGTCACGGCTATATATGATATTCCAGTTGGAGAAGTATGGCCGTTAGAAAGAATTTTAGAATTAAAAAAAGAAATAGAAAGTCATGGGTTAAAGCTTTCAGTAATAGAAAGTGTACCAGTACATGAAGATATAAAACTTGGTTTACCAACAAGAGATAGATATATAGATAACTATATACAAACAATTAGAAATTTAGCAGAAGCTGGTGTAGATACAATATGCTATAACTTTATGCCGGTATTTGATTGGACAAGATCTGATTTAAATTATAAGTTAGAAGATGGTTCAACATGCTTAATTTATGATGAAGAACAAGTTAAGAAGATGGATCCAGCTTTAGGAGAATTAGAGTTACCAGGTTGGGATACTTCTTATGGAGAAGGTGGACTTAAAGGTTTACTAGAACAATATAAAGATATAGATGAAGAAATACTATGGAGCAATTTAAATTACTTTATACAAAGAATAATGAAAGTTGCTGACGAAGTAAGAATGAAAATGGCAATACATCCGGATGATCCACCATGGGGAATATTTGGATTACCAAGAATAATAACTAACTTTGATAATTTAAAGAGATTTATAGATTTATATGATAGTCCATATCACGGAATAACTTTATGTACAGGCTCTTTAGGATGTACAAAGGTAAATGACATGGTTCAAATGATTAATTATTTCGGTAAAGAAAGAAATAGAATACATTTTGCTCATCTTAGAAATGTTAAGATAACTGGAGATAGTAGCTTTAATGAAGTTGCTCATTTATCAGAAGCAGGATCATTAGATTTCTATGAAATAGTAAAAGCATACTGTGATTATGATTTTGCAGGTCCATACAGACCGGACCACGGAAGAATGATATGGGGAGAGACAGGTAGACCTGGATATGGTTTATACGATAGAGCTTTAGGTGCAGTATATATAAATGGATTAATTGAGGCAATTAAAAAGAATAAGAAAAATTAATTTATAAGGGGATAATGAAATGAAGAAATTTATGGATAAAGACTTTTTACTAGAAAATGAAGTAGCAAAGGTTTTATACCATAATTATGCTTCAAAGGTGCCAGTGTTTGATTATCACTGTCACCTAGTTCCTATGGAAATAGCCACAGATCATAAATTTAAAAATTTAACTGAAATGTGGCTATACCATGACCACTATAAGTGGAGGGCCATGAGAAGCTTTGGTATAGATGAAGAATACATAACAGGAAATGCAAGTGATTATGATAAATTTTATCAGTTTGCAAAAATGATGCCATATTTAATTGGAAATCCTATTTATCATTGGTCTCATTTAGAGCTTAAAAGATTCTTTGGAGTAGAAGAAACATTAAGTGAAAAAACAGCTAGTACTATATGGGAAAAATGTAATAAGGTCATAGAAAATAATAATTTAACTGCAAAGAAATTAATTGAAATGGCTAATGTAGTTTATATTGGAACTACTGATGATCCTATAGATGACCTAAGATATCATAAGCAATTAAAAGAAGATATCAACTTTAAATGTTCTGTTAATCCAAGTTTTAGACCTGAAAAGGCAATGAAGATACAAAATGAAGGATTTAAAGAGTATATAGGTAAGTTAGCTGAAGTAAGTAATGTTGAAATTAAATCTTTTGATGATTTAAAGAAAGCTTTAGAAATAAGATTAGATTACTTCTATGAAAATGGATGTATGATTACAGACCATAGTTTAGAGAGGGTTGTTTTTTATAAATTTTCATGTGAAGAAATTAACGAAATATTCATTAAAGCATTAAATGGGGAAAATATAAATAATGAAGAAGCATCAAAATATTCAGTAGCTTTATTAATATCACTTGGAAAAATGTATGCTGAAAGAAATATGGTAATGCAATTACATATAGGTGCATTAAGAAATAATAACACAAGAATGTTTAATAGAATTGGTGCAGATGCTGGTTTTGATAGTATTGATGATGGAGAAATAGCATATTCACTTTCAAGAATACTAGATGAATTAGATAAGGAAGATAAACTTCCAAAAACTATTTTATATTGTCTAAATCCAAAGGATAATGAAGTGCTTGGTACTATGATTGGTAATTTCCAAGGAGGAAATATAGCAGGAAAGATACAATTTGGATCAGGATGGTGGTTTAATGATCAAAAAGATGGTATGGAAAGACAAATGATGGCCTTATCACAACTTGGACTTATAAGTCAATTTGTTGGTATGGTAACTGATTCAAGAAGCTTTTTATCTTATACAAGACACGAGTATTTTAGAAGAATATTATGTAATTACTTAGGCAATTTAGTTGAGTCAGGACAATATCCTTATGACGAAGAAATCTTAGGTGAAATTGTTCAAAATATTTGTTATAAAAATTCAGCTAAATATTTTAAAAGATAATAATTGATATAGGATGGAAATATTATTTAATTAAAATTTCCATTCTATATGGGTATTATAAGAATTTAAATATAAATTTATTCAATGATGAAAAATATTTTGGGAGGATAAATAATTATGGTTCTTGATTTAATAAGCAAAAAAGAAGAACAAGTGAAATCGTTTAACATGGGCGATAAGATTGGATATGCATTTGGAGATTTTGGATGTGCAACATTCTTTGCTTTTGTAAGTAGTTATTTAATGGTATTCTACACAGATGTATTAGGGATTAGTGCAGCAGCGGTTGGTACACTATTTATAGTAGCTAGATTTTGGGATGCAATTAATGACCCTATAATGGGAGTACTTTTAGATAAGGCAGAAGCTACTAGACATGGTAAGTTTAGACCTTATGTTGTTAGATTTGGAGTGCCAATGGTTATTGTTGGAATCCTAGCTTTTACAGCAATACCGGGATTACCAGATAATATGAAATTACCATACGCATATGTAACATATATTTTATATGGTATGTTATATACTGCCGTTAATATACCTTATGGATCACTAGCTTCAGTAATGACTAATGATTCTGATGAAAGAACTGCATTATCAACTTTTAGAAATCTTGGATCTATGTTAGCTAATGTTTTAGTGATGATATTAGTTCCTAAGATAATCTTTAATGCACAAGGTGAAGTTACAGCAGAAGGATTTATAACTTGTGCCGTAATATTAGCAATTATTTCAACTATTTCATTTTTCTTTAATTTTAGATTAACTAGAGAAAGAATAGTACATAAAGTAAATAATAACAAAAAAAGTATTGGACAAACAATTGCATTATTATTTAAGAATAGAGCTTTCATAGGGGTTGCAATAGCTTCATTTTTAATGTTAGGCGGTTCATTAGCATTAAGTAGTTTAAATGTATATATATTTAAGGATTATTTTAAAGAGCCTGGTCTTACAGCTTTTGGTGGAATGATTGGTATGTTAGCATCTATAATTGTTATACCATTTGCTGGAGCAATAGTTAGAAAATTAGGAAAGAAAGAGTCAGCTGTATTAGGATCAGCTTTTGCAGCTTGTATGTATACAGTAATGTTATTTATACCTAATTTATCAGTAATGTTATTCCTTGTATTATCATTCTTAGCAGGACTAGGATCAGGGTTAGTAAATACAATAATTTGGGCATTAGTTTCAGATGTTATTGATTATCAAGAGTACACTACAGGGGAAAGAAATGAAGGTACAGTTTATTCTTCATATTCATTAGCTAGAAAATTAGGTCAAGTTATATCTGGTGGTATGGGTGGATTTGCCTTATCTTTATTAGGATATCAATCAGGAGCTACAGTACAAGCAGAAAGCATTGGTGTTGGTATCAAAAATATAGGAATAGGAATGGCTGCCGGAGGATTTGTATTAACTACATTAATTTTAGTATTTGTATATAATCTTTCTAAGAAAAAAGTAAATGAAATGAATAAAGTATTAGAAGAAAGAAGAGAAGCTCAATAAAAAATATTTAATAAGTATGTGGGTACTTAGAAATTTTGAGGATAAAAGGAGAAAGGCAAATGGTAAATTTAAAAGTAAAACCATATAATCTAGATGAAGAATCTATAAAATGGGTAGAAGATACAATAAAAAATATGTCTATAGAAGAAAAAATAGGACAACTATTTGTAAACATGGGAGCAAGCCGTGATGAAGAATATTTAAAAAGTGTTTTAAATAATTATCATATTGGAGCTGTTCGTTATAATCCAGGTAAGGCTGAAGAAGTATATGAACAAAATAGAATACTACAAGAAAATTCTAAAATTCCACTATTAATAGCAGCTAATACAGAGGCTGGTGGAAATGGGGCTTGTACAGATGGAACATATGTTGGTAATGAGGTTAAAATTGCTGCTACTCAAGATCCACACTATGCTTATGAATTAGGAAGAATATCAGGAATTGAAGCATCTGCTATAGGATGTAACTGGAGTTTTGCTCCAATTGTTGATATAAACAGAAACTGGAGAAATCCAATAATATCTACTAGAACTTGGTCTGCAGATGCCGATCAAACTTTAGAGTTATCTTTAGAATATATGAGAGGCATAATGGAATCTGGAATTTTACCAGCTGCTAAGCATTTCCCAGGTGATGGTATAGATGAAAGAGATCAGCATTTATCATTTGCTCCAAATACTTTATCAGTTGAAGAGTGGAATGCTACTTTCGGAAAAGTATACTCTGGATTAATTGAAGCAGGTCTTCCATCAATAATGGCTGGACATATTGCTTTACCTGAATATGTAAAATATTTTAATCCAGATGCTACAATTAAAGAAATGAATATGCCTGCAACTTTAAGTAAATATATATTAACAGATTTATTAAAAGGTCAAATGGGATTCAATGGATTGGTTGTAACTGATGCATCTCACATGGTTGCTATGACTTCAGCTATGAAGCGTAAAGATATGTTACCAACTGCAATTGCAGCAGGTAGTGACTTATTCTTATTCTTTAATGATCCAGATGAAGATTTTCAATGGATGATGGAAGGATATAAGAATGGAGTTATAACTGAAGAAAGACTTCATGATGCATTAACTAGAATATTAGGATTAAAGGCATCTTTAGGTCTTCATAAGAAAGCTAAGACTGAAATATTACAACCAAAAGAAGAAGCTATGGCTAAGATTGGTTTAGAAGAAAATAAAAAGGCTGCTTTAGAAATAGCAGATAAGGCAATAACTTTAGTTAAGAATAATGAAGAAATATTCCCAATTTCACCAGATAAGACTAAAAGAGTATTACTTGTAAAGGTTAAAGGTTTCGATGGGGGATTTGGTAAATTCTTAGCTCTTATGCAAGGAGCACAAAAGGGGCCTGTAGATATAATGAAAGAATTATTAGAACAGGAAGGATTCCAAGTAGAAATATATGAATCACCAGTAGATAAGATCATGAAGTTACCAAAAGAAGAGATGGGTGCTGCTATTGGAAATATTTATGCTGGCAAGCGTCCAATAGCTGAATTAACTTCAAAATATGATTTAATTATAAATTTAGCTGATGTAGGGGCAAGTGTTGATCAACGTCTTCAATGGCCACCAAGTAAAGGTACACCAGATATTCCATTCTATGTTAATGAAATACCTACTATCTTTATATCTCTACAATGCCCATTCCATTTAGCTGATGTTCCACAAGTTAAAACTTATATAAATGCTTATGATTCTAAAGAATTTAATATTAAAGCTTTAGTTGATAAAATGATGGGACGTTCAGAATTTAAAGGAGTAAGTTCAGTAGATGCTTTCTGCGGACTTAAAGATACTAGATATTAATAAAATAATGTTAATATAAAAACACCAAAAACTTAATATATTATAACTAAAAATCAACAATAAAAAGGCATTTTCTTTTTGGATTAAGAAAATGCCTTTTTTGTTTTAAATTTAATTAATTAAAATAGACATAAAGAAAATATTGTGTGATTTTGTAATTATGTTCCAAAAAAATATATTAAGGAATTAAATTTAGAGAAAGTTTTTTTAGGATATTTTAAATTTAAAATATAAAATTAGGGTTAAAACCTTGATAAAACTCTGTATTAAAAGTATAAAAAAATCAAAAATTATTTGATGAATTAATAAAATATACATGTAAAATATATTATTTTAAAAATAAAAACTTAATAAAATTAACAAATAATATTTGCTGTGAAAAAATGTTTTTTGACAGTTTTTTTAAAATACTGTAACATACAAATGCAAATTGAAAATTAAGTGTTAAAAAGTAATGAATTTTAAGAAATAATTAGTAAATATTAAAATGTTATAGAAACGTTGATGTATATTCTGTATTTGGGCATCTGGAATATGCTGAGTTAGTGATGCAACCGACTATATTTATAAAAAGTTATAAATATAGTCGGTTTTTTATTTTCCATTTTTTAAGAGAGGAGGGCTTATTTTATGAAGAATAGTAAAAATTTCAATATATTTACCTTATGGTCAGTTGTTATTTCTATGATAGTAATTATGATCTTTCCTGGAAGCATTGTTTTAGGAGAAGAATCAAAATCAGTTCAAAATGATGGGGCCGTTGAAATTACAAGCACTACTTTTGAGAGTAATACTGTGGCTAAAGACATAAGCAATAATTTAAGAATTGACTATAAGATTTTGAATAAAGATAAGCTTAAAGATGGTGATAAAATTGTTATCAGTTTGCCAGATATATTTAAAGACATAGAGCCTAAATGTCCTGATCAGCATTTTAAGGATTTTGATGTTAAGGATGGAGTGGTGACTTTAACCTTTAATGAAAATGTAGAAAAAGCTGTAACAGGATATATGATTATAAGATTTGTGGGAAATAGCAATATTAGAAAGGGAGTAAGTTACCCAGTTAGTATTGATTTAAATGGAAAGCCAAGCACTGTTTATATAACAGGAGAAGAATATTCCCATCCTAGTTCTGGTGGACAATACCCCCTTATGTATAAGACTGCTGATTTACCAACAGCTGCTACAGATAAGGAACAAGGAAGAGAGTATTATGGAGAGATAGTAGACAGGAATAAACCTATAAAATATTTTGTGGAAATAAATTTAGGTGATGGAGTAAATCCAAATACAAGAAGTTATTTAAGCAATGCTGATTTTTTTGATAATATTCCAAAGGGCATGGCTTTAGATGTAAATAGTATATGCATAAAAAGAATGGGTTATTATGATGAAAGAAGTAGTGATGTTACCAAGGATTTTTGGGAGAGTAATAGAATAAAGGCTGATACCAAACATTTAGAAATAAATTTTGGTGACATAAGATATGAGAGATATACAGTTATTTATGAAACTCGTATTACTTCTACCGAAAGTGGATATTTAAATGATGCTAAATTATATTATGATGATAAAGAGTTGCCTTCAAAGCATTATTCAAAGTTATCAAAGGATGCAGGAGCATTAAATGTTTATAAATATGTTGATAAGACAAAGGTTAAAAATAATCTTAATGACCAAAAAATTAAATATGATATTAAGTTTGATTCCTATGGATACTTTTTTAAGGATACTTTAAATATTATTGATAAATTAGATCCTAGACTAAGTGATATTAAGATTACGGCTACAGATCAATTTATAACTGATTTTGATGAAAACACAAAGGAATTAGTTATTAAAAATAGTAATGGAGATATAGATGCTAAAAAGCCAGCATATATCACCATAGAAGCAAGTATGAAAAATGTAGGGCCAGGGGAAGTAGTAAAAAATATTGCATATGTAAATGGAAATCCAACTAATGAGGTTTCAACTAGAAAGAATCCTATAGTGGAAATAATCAAGGTTTCTAAAGACGATGTAGAATCAAATTTACTTGAAGGAGCAATTTTTAAACTAACAACTAAAGATGGTAAAACTGTTAAGGATGTGTACAACAAAGGAGTTAAAACGTTTACAACAAGTTCTGAAGGGTCAATAAGGTTTGAATTACCTAATGGAGATTATAAATTAGAGGAAATAAAGGCTCCTAATGGGTATAAACTTGATCAAACGCCTATTGAATTTACTGTAAATGATGAAAGTAAGATAGTTAAGGTTGTGGCTAAGGATGATCCTTTACCAACTACTTGTAACTTAGTTATAAACAAAATAAATGAAAAAGAAATTCCTATTTTAGGAGCTAAATTTAAATTATTTGAAGAAAGTAATCCAAAAAAAGTTTTAAAATTTAGTTCTCAGAAAAATAATTACGAATTAAATCAAAATGGAGTTGGGAAATTAACACCTTCAGGGAAAAATGCATCTTTTAAAATTAATAATTTACATTATGGCAATTACATATTAAAAGAGGTACAGGCTCCTAAGGGATATAAATTAAGTGATGATATTTATATAACTCTAGATTTTGAAGAAAGTTTTTATAGAGTTGGAAAAGAAGGTAAAAAAATAATTTTAAATAAAAATACAGAAACAAATACATATGATATTTCAGTTGAAAATGTTCCAAGAATAATACTACCAGAAACAGGGGGCAGTGGAACTTCTAAATTTTCATTCATTGGAATTATACTTTTAGCAGGTGTATTAAGCATAGTTAGTACTACAAAATTTGTTTTAAAAGAAAGGGAGAATTAATAGATGAAAAATAATATATTAAAAAAGTTTAGCTTTATGATGGTGTTTATTTTTGTTTTTATTACAACATCAATACCTGTATTTGCGGCTACGCCATCAATTTCTAAAGATGCTCCTATAAAGGGAAGTATCACAATATCAAAAAAAGGTGCTACATTTACTGCATATAAGTTATTAGATGCAATTAAAAGTGGAGATGCATATGAATACTCAGTAAATAGTGATTTAAAAGACTTCTTTAACAATTCTAATTATGGTTCTTATAGCCAAGAATCAATTCAAAAATTAAATGGAGAACAAGTAAAAGAATTTGCTATTAACTTACATAAATATATTCTTGAGAATAAAAAGAGTGGACAAGAACTTAAAGATGGGCAAAAGAACACTGTTGACTTAGGTTATTACCTAGTTACAGAAACTTCAAGTGATTCAGAGGGGGCGGCAGTTGCTTCAACACCTATAATAGTTTCAGTTCCTCAAGTTTCAGGAGATTCATGGAATTATGATGTAACTATTAATCCAAAGGATAACACTCCTATATTAGAAAAAAACATAGTTAAAGAGAATCAAAGAGTTAAAACTTCATCTGAGAATATTGGAGATGTTGTTAAATACGAAGTAAAAGCTTCCATACCAGTTTATCAAAAGAATGCACAGAATATAATGTACAAATTTACTGACACTATGAGCAAGGGATTAACATATGATGAGAAAACTGGCTTTAAGGTGACTTCAGGAGATAAAGTTTTTGCTAAGGATACAGATTATACTGTAGAAGTTAAAAAGCAAGGAGATGGAGAAACAGTTATTACAATAAACTTTGTATATGAGAATATAAAAGCTTATGCAGAGACTGGAATAACTTTAAATTATCAAGCTGCTTTAAATAAGGATGCAGTTATTAGTAATAAAGAAAACTTAGGAAATACTAACAACATAGAATTAGACTATACAAATAACCCACATGTTAAAGATAGTTATAAGAAATTAACTGATAAGGTTACTACTTATACCTTTGGATTTGGAATTACAAAGGTTGATTCAGAAATTAATTCTAAGCTTTTACAAGGTGCTAAATTTTCAGTAAAAGATGCAGGTGGAAAGACTGTAGCTAAATATACATATGATGAAAAAGGACAAGTAGTTTCTTTAAGTGGAAATGGGGTAACTAACTCAAAGGGAATCACAACATTCCTAGGCTTAAAAGAAGGAAAGTACCTTATTACAGAGGAAGTAGCTCCATCTGGATATAGCTTATTAAAAAATCCAATAGAAGTGACAATTACAGCTAATAAAGATGAGTCTGGAAATTACACAGGAGCTGCAACTATAGAGGTTTCTAATGGAAATAAAGCAGGACAAATAATAAATGATATTTCAGAGAATGATGGAAATATATTATTTAATGTTCAAATAGAAAACCATGCTGGATTTTCTCTTCCATCAACAGGGGGATTAGGAAATACAGGATTTATAAAAATAGCTATTATCTTATTAAGTATAGTTTGTGTTTTAGCTATACTAGGACTTGGCTACACTAAATTTGAAAATAGCAGAAAAACTAAGAACTAAACTTAAAAATAGACTTAAAAATTAAATACAGAGCTATAAATCAAAATACTGTTATAAAACTTATAAACATATTCCGAGAATTATTAGATTTTAAGTGAAAGTCCAAATTTTTAATTTGGAAACTTGAACTTATCCAATGGAACTTTAGTTACATTGGAGTCAT
>OKAM01000001.1_pt1 | contig 73986 bp, 71 predicted proteins | sample 1613521 | NCBI WGS metagenome assembly OKAM01 (sample SAMN04436863, study PRJEB24849) | human gut metagenome | biome: human gut; feature: NICU; material: stool | host: Homo sapiens | place: USA: Saint Louis, MO | collected 2011-10-13 | reverse complement strand
GCATTTTTTATGCATTAATTACTTACAGCTATCTCTTTCTATTAAATCATGATCTAATACAAAATGATCTTGATCTAAAGGTTTATTGTTTATTATTTTAATTAACATTCTCATAGCTATTGATCCCATATCATACATTGGTTGTGATACAGTAGTTAATTTTGGATAAAATACATGTGCTAAATCTATATCGTTAAATCCTATAACGCTAACTTCTTCAGGAACCTTTATTCCTTTATCTCTTAAAGCGTTTATAGCCCCCATAGCTATTTCATCTGAAGCACAGATTATTCCTTCTATTTTTTGACCATTTTCAAGCATTGCTAAAATAGCATCATATCCAGTCTTAACTTTTAAATTTTTAAAGTAAGTTAATTCTTCTTTCATTTCTATTCCAGCATCTTTTAATGCAGCTTGGTATCCTTTGTATCTTTTACCCCAAGCATTATTTAAATCACCTTCTACACCTATGAAAGCTATGTTTTTCATACCTTTATCAATCAAATGATTAGTAGCTTCATATGTAGCTTTTTCATTATCTATAGTTACACTTGGGAACTTACCATTTTGCTCATCATTTTCAACTAAAACTGTTTTTAAATCTAATTCATTTATTAAATTTAAAGTTTCTTCTCCTAGTGATGAACTCATGTAAAGAACACCATCAACCATTTTTTCCTTAAGAACTCTTAAGTATTCTTTTTCTTTTTCTAAATCTAAGTCTGAATTACATAACATTACATTATATTTATATATGTTAGCTACGTCCTCAGCACCTCTAACTATTTCAGGATATATTTGGTTTGATATATCAGGTACTAATATACCTACAGTTCTTGTTCTATGTGTTTTTAAACTTCTTGCCACTATATTAGGTCTATATCCTAGTTTTTTTATAGCTTCTAAAACTTTTTTCTTAGTTTCTTCGTTTACAACGTCTATGTCATTTAATACTCTTGAAACTGTTGCTATTGACACTCCAGCTTCTCTAGCAACGTCTTTAATTGAAGCAGCCATCTAACTCAACTCCTATACTCTAACTTATTACCTATCTATTTCTTAATACTTCAATATTATAATGATAACTTTACATTTATACAAGGAATTTATGTATATTTCTGCAATTTGGTCAAATTCCTTTTAATTTTTTTCAAAAAAACGTTTTCTTATTAATAATTGTAATAAAATTCAAATATTAATTCAATGCAAATATTATTATATATTATAAATTTTTCTAAAATAATTGAATTATGTTGTATAATCAAATATATTATTACTTATTGATATATTAACCATACTTTTAAAAATTTATAATAAATAAAAGAGAATTTCTAGGAGGAAACTTTAATGTATAAAGATATAGATATAACAGAATCTATAAAATTAATAGATGAAAATAAAGATTTGCTAATTTTAGATGTAAGAACTGAAGAAGAGTATAAGGAAGATGGATATATTAAAAATGCCAAACTTATTCCTTTAGGAAGATTACTATTCTCTATAGATGAACTTGATGGATATGAAGATTCACCAATACTTGTTTACTGTAGAAGAGGTTCTAGAAGTATGCAAGCTTGTGAAATTTTAGAGGATAATGGCTTTACAGAACTTTATAATATGATGGGCGGATTTTCAAAGTTAGTTAATGAAGGACCAAAAGAACTTTGGAATAAATAAATTACATAAAAAAAGAGAGCAATTACTTGCTCTCTTTTATTTTAATTAAGCTCTTTTTGAAACAGCCATTTTTAATATTTCACCATTTACTTTAGCTTCTGAGTAATCAGCATTTCCGTTATAAACAATTTCTTCAGTTAAAGTTTCTTTCTTTATAACATCTTCAAATTTCTTGATTACATCTAAAAGCATATCATTTTCAGCTACGTAAAGAGTTATCTTATCAGCAACCTCAAATCCACTTTCTTTTCTCATGTTTTGGATTTTTGATATGATTTCTCTTACATGACCTTCTTCTCTTAATTCATCAGTTATAGTAGTATCTAAAACAACACCAACTGATCCTTCTCCAGCAAATGCGAATCCTTCTAATCCTTGCATTGTTACAAGTAAGTTTTCAGCATTTAATTCTATTTCATTTCCATCTACAGTGATAACTTCTACTCCACCATTTTGGATTTTTTGAGCTAATTCCATTTGGTTTCTTGAAGCTATTTCTTTTCTTATAGCTGGTATTAACTTACCATAAGCTCTTCCTAAAACAGGTAGGTTAGGCTTAATTTCGAAGTTAACATATTTAGAAAGGTCAGCTCCTAACTCTACTTCCTTGATGTTTAACTCATCTTTAATTATGTCTCCATAATATTCTGGAAGCTCTGAAGTTGAAAGAAGCATTTTTGAAAGTGGCTGTCTATTCTTGATGTTAGCACCATTTCTAGCACTTCTTCCAAGTTTAACTATCTTATAAGCTAAATCCATTTTTTCTTCTAATTTTTTATCTATAGCCTTTTCATCAACTTCTGGCCATGCTCCTAAGTGAATACTTTCTAAAGCATTTTCATCTAAGTTAACTACTAAGTTTTGATAGATTTCTTCTGTTATAAATGGTACGAATGGAGCTGCAACTTTACATAAAGTTACTAAAACTCTGTATAAAGTAGTGTATGCACCTATCTTGTCATCAGTTAATTCTTCTGACCAGTATCTAGCTCTATTTCTTCTTACATACCAGTTTGATAACTCATCAGTAAACTCTTCTATTTCTAAAGCAGCTTGAGTTATTCTATAGTTATTTAAATGATCGTCTACATCCTTAACTAAAGTATTAAGTTTTGACATTATCCATTTATCCATTACGTTATCTGATACGAAATCTTTGTAATCTAATGGATTGAAGTTGTCTAACTCTGCATATAAAACATAGAATGAGTAAACATTCCATAATGTGCTTAAGAATTTTCTTTGAGTTTCAGCAACATCCTCTATTGAGAATCTAGTTGGTAACCATGGAGCACTTGCAGTATAGAAATGCCATCTTGTAGCATCAGCACCTTGTGAATCAAGTACTTCAAATGGATCAACTACGTTACCCTTAGATTTTGACATCTTTAAGCCCTTCTTATCAAGAACGTGACCTAAAACTATACAGTTTTCAAATGGATTTCTATCAAATATAGCAGTTGATATTGCTAATAATGTATAGAACCATCCTCTTGTTTGGTCAACAGCTTCTGATATGAATTGAGCTGGGTAGTTAGCTTCAAATAATTCTTTGTTCTCAAATGGATAGTGATGTTGAGCAAATGGCATTGATCCAGAATCAAACCAACAATCTATAACCTCAGCTGTTCTCTTCATCTCTTTATTACAATGAGGACAATTTAAATGAACTTTATCGATGTATGGTTTATGAAGTTCTATATCTTCTGGAACATTTATTCCTTTAGTTTTTAACTCTTCAATGCTTCCTATACATTCTCTGTGTCCGCATTCACATTCCCATATTGGAAGTGGAGTTCCCCAGTATCTATCTCTTGAGATACCCCAATCTATAACATTCTCTAAGAACTTACCAAATCTACCGTTCTTGATGTTATCTGGGTACCAATTTATTTTTTCATTGTTAGCTAAAAGTTTGTCTCTTAAAGTTGTCATTGCAACAAACCAGCTTTCTTTTGGATAGTAAAGAAGTGGTGTGTCACATCTCCAACAATGTGGATATGAGTGAGTATGCTTTTCAGCTTTAAATAATTTATTTTGTTCTTTTAAGTAATCAACGATTTGTTGGTCACATTTCTTAACGAATTTTCCAGCCCATGGAGTTACTTCTTCTACAAAGTTACCACTTAAATCAACTAAGTTTAAGAATGCTAATCCATTTTGCTTTCCTATTAAGTTATCATCCTCACCATAAGCAGGAGCTATATGAACTATACCAGTACCATCTGATAAAGTTACATAGTCACCATGAACAACTACGAAAGCTTTTCCTTCAGTTGGAGTTACAAATGGTAATAATTGCTCGTATTCCATTCCTAATAATTCTTCACCTTTGAACTCTCTAACTATTTCAAATCCTTCTCCTAAAACCTTAGGTGCTAATTCTTTAGCTAAGATGAATATTTCATCACCTTCAGCTTGCTTAGCTTCTACATAGTCATAAGCTTTATTTATACATAAAGCAACGTTTGAAGGTAAAGTCCAAGGAGTTGTTGTCCAAGCTAAGAAGTACTTATTATCTTCTCCTTTAACTTTAAACTTAGCTACAGCAGTTAAGTCCTTAACATCCTTGTATCCTTGTGAAACTTCGTGTGATGATAAACTTGTTCCACATCTTGGGCAGTAAGGCATTGTTTTATAACCTTTGTATAAAAGTTTTTTATCCCACATTTGTTTTAAAGCCCACCATACTGATTCTATGTATGGATTGTGGTAAGTAACATATGGATTCTCCATATCTACCCAATAACCTATTTGCTCAGTCATTTTTTCCCACATGCTAACATATGTGAATACACTATCTTTACACTCAGTTACGAATTTCTCAACACCGTAATCCTCTATTTGAGGTTTACCTGAAATTCCTAACTTCTTCTCTATTTCAAGCTCAACTGGAAGTCCATGAGTATCCCATCCAGCTTTTCTTATAACTTTATATCCCTTCATAACTTTGTATCTTGGGATTATATCTTTCATAACTCTTGTTAATACGTGACCTACGTGTGGTTTACCATTAGCTGTTGGAGGTCCGTCATAGAAAGTAAAGTATTCACCATCTTGATTCATGTCAAAGTTCTTTTTTATTATGTTTTTTTCTTTCCAAAGGTCTGCAACTTCTTTTTCTACGCCTACAAAACCCTTAGGTAATTCAACTTTTTTATACATATTGAAACTCCTTTCCTTCTCTTGTTTAATATTTTAATTATTTACTTATAATTGATTATTTAGCCAGACTTCTTTAAGTAAAATAAAAAAAACTCCATCCTAAAAGGACGAAGTTATATTCGCTATACCACCTAAAGTTCAAACCTATCTATATAATTCAATTATAAATATTAAAATTTTACGTTTTTATGATAGGTAATTAAAAGCACCTATAATGCTCGCATCCTGTAACGTGGATATACGGGATAACTTAATAAGAATATATTCCTTTCAGTCTCCAACTCCCAGGTGATTTTCCTTAAATATACCTATAGTTTCACACCAACCAACTACTCTCTGAATAAGGTTCTATATAAGTACTTGCCCTGTTCACAGTCTTTAAAGAAATTATATAATAGCACTTTTAAAAAGTCAACGAAACAAATCCATATATTTGAAAGCTTTCATTAATTATTTAATTTGCTTTTATAATAAAAATTCTATTTTTGTACAACCTAATATTATAATTTAAGACTTATATATCAAATAATAAAAATTAATCAATAATTTTTATTATTTAATGTTGACTTTTCTTATCAGTTAACTTATAATTAAATCATCAAATACATTCCATTCCCTTTTGTTAATCGTGCTGTTTTACTTTGATATAATTAGGAGGAAAATAGTATGAATGATAACAATAATTTAAATCAACAAGTAATTGATAAAATGACTAAAGTTTGTATCTGCAGAGCAATCTCAAGAGCAAAGATAAAGGAAGCTATCAAAAATGGTGCACACACAGTAGAAGCAGTAGCTGAAAAAACTGGTGCAACTAAAGGTTCTTGCAAAGGTTGCAGATGTAGAGACAAAATTGAAGAATTAATTGAAGACAACCAATAATTCTTTTAAGCAAAACTTATTTACTGTTTTAATTTTGTATCTCCCTAAAAGAGTACCCTCGGGTACTCTTTTTTACTTTTACATAATATTTATTTTGTATTGAAAATTAAAAAAATAAAACAGCCTGTATCAAATTTAAAATTATTTTGATACAGGCTCTTTTTATTTAAATTTCAAATTCATTTAATTGTAAATTTTTAGACCAACTACTATAGTTTCTAGGATATCCTTGATTTGTAAGTGTTCCTACATAATAAAACTTCTTTAAATCAAAGCAGTTATTTTTAACAACTTTAAATCCTTTTAAAAGGTAATGTAATCTGCTTTCATATACCTTTCTAATATCTTTAGACGTTGGCTCTCCCCAAGCAAATATTATGTGAGAACTATTTATTAGACTTTCAAATATTATTAAGTCATTTTTTAAGTATTCTCCATTCTCAATAAATCCATCATTTCCACATAGGAATAGCTCGCCTTTGGTATTATAAACTTCTTCTAGCACATCCTTGCTATATTCAATAACAGGAAATAGGAATACAAAACTTATTTCTTTTATTATTCCAAGTTCATCCTCATTATTCGTTAAATATTTTATAGCCTTATTTAATTCTTTTTTTAAATCTTCAGCATTATGTGATTTTGGAGCTCTAGTAATAACTAATATATTACTTTCTCCTTCTTCATTAATAGTAAAAGTAACCTTAAAGCCTCTTCCACTTTCATGATCTAATAAAATATTTATATTATTTTGATTTTTACAATACTTTTGCATAAGCGCTCCCCTTTTTACCAACTCTCGTTCCTTAGACTCAATATATTAGTATTAAGTATATTCTAACTTTAGTTTAGTATATAATCGAATCTTTAGAAATTCTACAAATTTATATAAATTTAATTTATTCACCTAAATAATATCTTATCTAAGAAAGTAAATTTTATTTATTCTTTTTGTTTTCTTCTATTTGTGCTGCTAACTCATTAAGATATTCCCATCTCTCATATTTAAATGCTAATTCTTCTTCAACATTTGCCTTTTCTTCTATCAGTTCTTGAAGTCTACCATACTCTGATGCATGTTTTGCCATTAAAGAATCTAATTCTTCTATTTTTTCTTCAAAGGTCATTATTTCTTCATCTATAGTTTCAAATTCTCTTTGTTCTTTAAATGAAAATTTTAATACTTTACCCTTGTTTTTATTTTTATCCACAGATGACTCTTTTTTATTTTTATCCACAGCCACTTCTTTTTCTTTATTGTTAACAGCCTCTTCTTCTTTGCTTAGAAGATAATCCCCATAGTTTCCAGTATAAATATCTATTTTTCCATTTCCCTTATAAGAAAATATCTTGTTACAAACTCTATCTAGGAAATATCTATCATGAGATACAGTTATGACAACTCCACCAAAATCGTCTAAATAATCTTCTAATCTATTTAAAGTTTCAATATCTAAATCATTTGTAGGCTCATCTAGTAAAAGCACATTAGGGGCTTCCATTAGAACTCTTAAAAGGTGAAGTCTTCTTCTTTCTCCTCCAGATAACATACCTATCATTGTCCACTGAAGTGTTCCATCAAATAAAAACTTTTCACACATTTGTGATGCAGTTATTCTTTCACCTGTGGCAGTTTGTAAGTACTCTCCTGCTTCTTTTATGTAATCTATAGCTCTCATCTCTGGATGCATATGTGTATCTTCCTGTGAGAAGCAAGCTATTTTTACAGTTTCACCTTTTATTATTTCTCCACTATCTGGCTTAACTTTTCCTTCTATCATTCCCATAAGTGTTGATTTACCAATTCCATTAGGTCCTACAATACCTATTCTATCACTTCTTAGTACTATATAGTTAAAATCATCAACAATCTTTTTATCACCAAAGCTTTTATTTAAGTGTTCTATCTCTATTATTTTCTTTCCTAATCTTGTTCCCATAACAGAGATTTCTATATTTTCATTTTCAATAAATCCTTCTTGATTTACTAATTCATCAAATCTTTGAAGTCTAGCTTTTTGCTTAGTAGTTCTAGCCTTTGCACCTCTTCTTACCCAAGCTAGTTCTTTTCTCATAAGATTTTGTCTTTTTTCCTCACTGGCTTTTTCTATGGCTATTCTCTCCATCTTCTTTTCTAAGAAAACAGAATAGTTTCCATCATAGCTAAATAATCTACCTCTATCTAATTCTAATATTCTGTTTGTTACTCTATCTAGGAAGTATCTATCATGAGTAATCATTAAAAGAGCGCCTTTTCTACTATTTAAGTATTCTTCTAACCAACTTATAGTTTCATTATCTAAATGGTTAGTAGGCTCATCTAGTATTAATAATTCACAAGGAGTTATTAAGGCAGCTGCAAGCATTATTCTCTTCTTTTGTCCTCCAGAAAGATTTCCTACTTTTTCTTCAAAATTAGTTATTCCAAGCTTAGTTAAAACATTCTTTGCTTCACTTTCCATATCCCAAAGATTTAAAGCATCTATTTTTCCTTGAAGCTTTATTAATCTTTCAGAATCATTCTCTTTAACTTCACCCTTATCTATTTTTTCAAGTAACTCTTCGTATTCTCTTAATATTCTCATTTCCTCTGAATTACCCTTAAAAACTTGCTCTAAAACAGTAGCATTATCATCATAATCTGGTGTTTGAGCAAGGTACTCTATTCTTACTCTATTTCCCTTTGTTACTGTTCCTTCGTCTGGTTCTTCAACTCCAGCAACTATTTTTAAGAAAGAAGACTTTCCAGTTCCGTTAACTCCTATAAGACCAATCTTCTCTCCTTCATTTATCCCTAAAGATATATTATTAGCTAAAATTTTTTCTGAATAGCTCTTACTTATATTTTCAAGAGTTATTAAATTCATCGATTATCCATCCTTTTCAAAATAAATCTTATTTTCATTATAATATAAACTCAAGTTTCTTCCAAAACTAAAATAAGAGCTGCATCAAATAATCTAATTTAATTATGATGCAACTCCCTATTAAAATTTTCTATATATTATTTATAGGCTTCATTCTTTTAGCTAACATTTTTATTGGCATTATTGTTATTACTATAGCTGTTAATAAACTTTCAACTCCTGCACTGCTTGTATTATAAATTATTGAATAAATCCATAAATTCATTCCTGGAGGAGCATATTGACCAAAGAAAATCACTCCTGATATTATGCTTACAAAAGTACTTATACTACCAGCCATAAATGAGCCAAGGAATATTTTATATTTCTTATCTATTCCAAATGATCCTGCTAGTCCTAAAGCCATATTTGATAGTATATAATCAAGTAAAAATTGTACTGGGTGTACTATAAAAGCTCCATTTAATATTTTTAAAAGCCCAAATATTAATCCTCCTGTAACTCCAACAGTTCTTCCATATACTAATGATAAAAGCATTATTGGAAGCATAGAAAAGAAAGTTATTCCACCACCTTGAGGATATCTAACTAAAGGTATCATATAAAGCACATAAGAAATAGCTACACTTAGTCCAATTATGATAATTTCTCTTGTTGTAATTTTATGTTTTCTTAAATCTAATATGTATAAACCTAATACTAAAATTCCAATTAAAGCTACTAAATAAACACTCATTATTTTTCACCTTCATCATACGCCATATTCCAAAAATCAAGTTCGTACAAACTAGCTCTTTTAAATATATCTATTAATCTTTTTTGTTTTTCTTCAGATAAGTTTGAACATTTTTTGTCTACATAAACTAACCACTCATCTGTAAATTTAGCAAACCCATCAGAAGCATATTCATCAATCCAAGGTTTAAAGAAATTTCCCTGTAATTTGTCAGAGTATTTTTTTGAAATATATTTTCCTATGTAGCTATAACTCCATGTACATGGTAAGGTTGCAATGGCAATCTCATCTAAATCTCCTGTTAATGCTATTGCTTGCATATAGCTTGTGTAACTTATAGTAGTACTCTTATATTCTCTTTTCTCTGCATCTAATTCTGATATACCAAATTCTTTTAAATATTCTATATGTACTGCTGTTTCATCCTCCATAGTTCCCTTTGTTGAATTATAAAAGAACTTCATTTCTTCCATAGTTTTAGCTTTAACTACTCCAGCACAAAAAACTTTAGCATATTCTTTTAAATAAAGGTAATCCTGAACTAAATACTCTCTAAATTTATTCTTATCTAGAGTTCCTTCTCCAATTTCCTTTATAAATGGGTGATCTAAATACTTTTCCCATATAGGCATTGCTTCTTTTAATAATTTTTCTGTAAATCTCATATTCTATATCTCCTTTAATCTTATGATTAAACCTAATAGCCCAAATAAGAATTACCTCAAAGTTTTATAAAATCTAACTAAAAACTTCATACACTTTTTAGTTTATAATCATAGTTGGTTATAACATTTCTAATAAAAAATAAAAGCTACATCCATGTAGGATGTAGCTTAATTTATAAAAAGTTATAATAATCTAAACATATAAAATACTATTATAAAACTTTCTACAGGCTTTCCTACGCTGGTATTACCCAGATCAGGTTTTAAGGGTTAATAACGAAATGTTATCTCTCAGCCAAAGGCACCCCTAGCTATAAAGTCTATATTAATTATATATATTTTTACAAAAAAATTCTAGTTATATTTTAAATTAAGTATTTATTTTAGATGTGTATTGATTTTTATCCATAAATTTTTTATAGTTTAAAACCTCATATAAAAATTATTCCAATAATCTCTATTTTGCATCATCATTTCTCTAAGCTCTTCGTCATTACCATACTCATCATACCACTTTTCTAAAATTTCATAGGCAATGCCATGATATAATAAACTTCCTATAACGAAGGGTTTAGCTGGCACATCACTTAAAGACATTATGGTTACACCTGTTCCTATTGTTCCATATATAATAGCTCTCTCTGGAGTAACAAAAGATTTCGCCTTCTTTTTAAAGTCAGTATCTCTTATGTATTTCTTTAATCTTTTAGGTGTAGGAATAACTATAGCTTTTATCATTTTTTTCAATCCTTAAAATTACTCTTATTAGAAATATATATTAAATATTATCTTATTATTCTAAAGTACCAATTTATTTTTCTTAAATGCATTTTAAACCTATTGGAAAGCCTATAATATGTTATAATCTTATAAGAATTATTTTGGAAGGAGCTATTTAAATGGCGAGTAAGTTTTATTTACACAAAGGTAAAAACAAAAAAGCTGAACAAGGCAGACCTTGGATATATATTGATGAAATAAACGAATATGATGGAGATTATGAAAACGGAGATATAGTTGAAGTTTACAATCATAAAGGTTATTTCTTAGGAAAAGGCTATATAAATGACAGAAGTAAGATAACTATAAGAATAATGACTAAAGATATAGATGAAGAAATAGATGAGGATTTCTTCAAGAGAAGATTTAAAACTGCATGGGAATATAGAAAGAAAGTTATAGATACATCTTCATGTAGATTCATCTTTGGAGAGGCTGATTTCCTTCCTGGTTTAACAGTTGATAAATTTGAAGATTATTATGTAATTCAAATATCAACTCTTGGAATGGATAAATATAGAGACCTAATAGTTAAAATTCTAGTTGAGGAATACGGTGCTAAAGGTGTCTATGAAAGAAGTGATATAAAAACTAGAGAAATAGAAGGTTTAGAGCAAAGAAAAGGCTTCTTAACTGAACCATTTGATACAGATATACAAATAGTTGAAAATGGAGTTAAATACATAGTTGACTTAGAAAATGGTCAAAAAACTGGTTTCTTCTTAGATCAAAAAGAAAACAGAGCTGCAATGCATAGAATATGTAAAGGTATGGATGTTTTAGATTGCTTCACTCATACTGGTTCTTTTGCTTTAAATGCCGGTATAGCAGGTGCTAAATCAGTTTTAGGAATAGATGTATCTCAACATGCTGTAGACTGTGCTACTAGAAATGCTGAACTTAATAACCTTCAAGACAGGGTTAAATTTGAAAAGCATAATGCCTTTGATGTATTAGGAGATTGGTCAAGAGAAGGAAAACAATTTGATGTTGTTATTTTAGATCCACCAGCTTTCACAAAATCAAGAAATACTGTTAAGCAAGCAATAAGAGGATATAAAGAAATAAATCTTAGAGGAATAAAAATGGTTAAAGAAGGTGGTTACTTCGCTACATGCTCTTGTTCACATTATATGGATGAAGAACAATTAAAGAAAACTGTAGCTGAGGCTGCTCATGATGCAAGAAGAACTTTAAGACAAATAGAAGTTAGAACTCAAAGTGCAGACCACCCTATACTTTGGAACTCTGACGAATCATATTATTTAAAATTCTTCATATTCCAAGTATTCTAAAAAAATTTTAAATCTTAAGTATAAAAAAAAATATATTGGTTAATATACTAATGTAGCAAAAATATATAAAGTTAATATCTTAACTTATAAATAAGAGGTGCCTTACAAAATCGGCATACACTCTAAAATTTGTATTTAAGGGTTAATCATTAATTTAAATATTAAATATATTATTACTATGAGGTGCTTTACATAAATGGCATACACTCGTTAAATGGTCATAATCAATTTAAATATTTAAATATCTATTTTTAGCTACTCACTAGTTAGGACTGTTTATTCTATCCTAATTAATGTACATATAATATTAGATGTATTAAAAGAGAAAGGTATCTGAAAACTCAGATACCTTTCTTAATTTATTTATGAAACTGTTTTGGCAGAAACTATGCTAACACCTGTTCCTAAAACATCTTCTATAATTACATCTCCAACTTTAATTGGAAGTTTAACAGAAGCCTTGTTAATTTCCTTCATTACATCAAATATCATTCCTTTTGGAATAGGTTCCTCTGTTTTAACTGGGACAACTATGTTGTCACAACCATCTATTTTAACAGTTGAAGTTACTATTCTAGTTGGATTTTTAACCTCATTTAATCCATAGATTTCTCCTCTTTTACATGTGTTTCCTGTAACCTTTTCTAACTCTGTGTCTACTGTTAAATGACATCCTCTAGGACATACTATGCATATTAATTCTTTTACCATTATTATTCACCATCCTCTAATGAAATTGTTATTGCTCCTTTAGCATTTTTTAGCTTATCTTTAAGAATTGTAATTCTCTCCATTTCTGCAGGAACAACATGAGGTTTCTTAAAGCTTTGAATAACATTTCCTTCTTCATCTCTAACTACTATTTGTTTATTTTTAAATACATTTCTAACTCTCATAAACACATTTAAATTTCCATCTAAAGATTCAATTTCAAATTTTTGAGGAACTGTATAACTTATATTTTCTCCATTTTTTATTTCAGTGAAATGATTTAATCTCTTTTTACCTTTAATATATTTAGCAGCATTCTTTCCTGCATTTTTAGCTTCCTCAGTTACAAAGTCAACTAAGTCATGAACATGGACAACATTACCACAGGCAAATATACCTTCTCTATTTGTTTCCATACTTTCAGAAACTACAAGCCCATTAGTTCTAAGGTCTAATTCAACTCCTGCATTTTTTGAAAGTTCATTTTCTGGTATTAATCCAACTGATAATAATAATGTATCAGCATCAAATTCTATTTCAGTACCTTTTATAGGTTGTCTATTTTCATCAACCTTAGCTATAATAACCTTTTCTAATCTTCCATCACCCTTAACGTCAATAACTGTATGAGATAAGTATAGTGGAATTCCATAATCCTCTAAACATTGAACAATATTTCTAGTTAATCCATTTGAATAAGGCATAAGTTCAACAACAGCCTCTACCTTAGCTCCTTCAAGAGTCATTCTTCTAGCCATTATAAGCCCAATATCCCCTGATCCTAAGATAACTACTTTTTTACCTACCATGTAGCCTTCCATATTGATAAATCTTTGAGCAGCCCCTGCAGTGAATATTCCTGATGGTCTATCTCCTGGAATACTTATAGCTCCTCTTGTTCTTTCACGACATCCCATAGCAAGTACTATAGCTTCTGCTTCTATTGTTAAATATCCTTTTTCAGTATTTATAGCATGTATTATTTTTCCTTCTATTTCTAAAACCATTGTATCTAACATAACTTCTATGTTAGTTCCTTCTACCATGTCAATAAATCTTCCAGCATATTCAGGTCCTGTAAGTTCTTCTTTAAAGGTATGAAGACCAAATCCGTTATGAATACATTGATTTAAGATTCCACCTAGTTCTTTATCTCTTTCTATAATTAATATTTTTTCTACTCCATTTTCATGAGCTTCATAAGCTGCTGCTAATCCTGCTGGGCCTCCACCTACAACTACTAAATCATATTTCATAACTAAATCCTCCTACTTTGTTTTTCCACTTATTATATATGAACCATTTTTATCTAAAAGCACTTCTTCTATATTCATACCAGTTTCACGAGATATTATTTCTTGAACTCTAGGTCCACAGAAACCACCTTGACATCTTCCACAACCAGGACGACATCTTCTCTTAACTCCATCAATAGTTCTAGCTCCTAAAGTTCTATTTATACTATCAACAATCTCTCCTTCAGTTATATTTTCACATCTGCAAATTATTCTTCCATATCTACTATCTTTTTTAATTAAATTTGCTTTTTCTTCTGGAGAAAGTTCTATAAAGTGTACTTGTTCTCTTTTTTCATTGAAATTATCTTTTTTCTCTAAAGCTAGTCCACTTTCATCAAGCATTTTAACTACATCCACCGCAATAGCTGGTGCTGAACTTAAACCTGGTGATTTTATTCCTGCTACATCAAAGAATCCTTTTACATCTTTAGCTTCTCCGATTATGAAGTCAGGCTTATCAGCTATAGCACGAAGTCCTGCAAAGTTTCTAATATTTTCTCTAAAATTAACTTTGTTAGTTGTTTTTAAAGAAACTTCTCTAACCTTAGCTAATCCATCATACTCTGTAGAAACTGAATCTTTATCACAAGTATCAATAGCATCTGGACCAACTAATAAATTTCCATGAACTGTTGGAGTAACTAAAACCCCTTTTCCAAGTTTAGTTGGGCATTGGAATATTGTCTTTTCAAATAATCTTCCTTGGCTCTTATCTAAAACATAGTATTCACCTTTTCTAGGAGTTATCTTAAAGTCTTCCTCACAAACCATATTGTGAATCTTATCAGCATAAATACCTGCTGCGTTTACTACAAATCTAGCTTCTACTACATCCCCATTTTCAAGTTTTATTTTAAAGTTTTCATCTTTTTCAATACCAACAACTTTAGAGTTTAGTCTTAATTCTCCTCCATTATCTATAGCATTTTCTGAAAGAGCTATAGTAAATTCATATGCTCCAACAATTCCTCCTGTTGGGCAGAATAAAGCTCCCTTTACATCTTTATTTAAGTTTGGTTCCATTTCTAAAACTTCTTCTGCTGATAAAAGTTTTACTCCTTCTACTCCATTTTTAATTCCTCTATTATATAAAACCTCTAATTCTTTTTGGTCATCTTCATCAAAACCTATAATTAATGATCCATTTCTCTTAAAAGGAACTGATAAGTCTTTACAAAGCTTATCAAACATCTTATTTCCTTCAACATTGTATTTTGCCATTAATGTTCCTGGTTCAGGATCATATCCTGAATGGACAATTGCTGAATTTGCCTTAGATGCTCCCATAGCAACGTCATTTTCTTTTTCTAATTCTACAACCTTTAAATTATACTTTGTTAATTCTCTAAATATTGCTCCACCTATTACTCCAGATCCTATAATTGCTACATCATAAATCATTAAATATCGCTCCCTTTTTTAAAAATAAAAAAGAACTAAACTCAAAAAAGACATAAGAATATCCTTTTTGTGTCTAGCTCTCTTCTCTCTTACACACAAAATTAAAATTATTTATTAACTTTTATTTAATTATATCATATTTCTGTAAATGTTTCCAGACTTTTTTTAATCTTCAAGTGCCCATCCCTTTGATCTTTCAACAGCCTTTTTCCATTTCTTATGATATTTATTTCTTCTCTCTTCAGAAATAGTTGGCTCAAATTCTTCACTTGCAAACCATAACTTAGCTATTTCTTCTTTATCACTCCAGTAACCAACTGCTAGTCCTGCAAGGTAAGCAGCTCCTAAAGCTGTTGTTTCTGTAATTATAGGCTTAATTACCTTTTTACCAACTAAATCTGATTGGAATTGCATTAAGAAATTATTTCTACTTGCTCCTCCATCTACTTTTATACAATTTATATCATATCCAACATCGTTTATCATAGCTTCAAGCACATCTCTTGTTTGATATGCAATTGATTCAAGTGCTGCTCTTATTATATGATTTCTATTAGTTCCACGTGTTAATCCTACTATGGTTCCACGAGCATACATATCCCAATAAGGAGCTCCTAATCCAACGAAGGCAGGAACAACATATACTCCACCATTATCTTCTACCTTTGTAGCAAAGTATTCAGTATCACTAGAATCACTTATAATTCTTAATTCATCTCTAAGCCATTGGATAACAGCTCCTCCAACAAATACTGATCCTTCTAAAGCATATTGAACTTTTCCGTGTAATCCAATAGCTATTGTTGTTAAAAGTCCTGATTTACTTTTAACAAGTTCTTCTCCTGTGTTCATTAATAAGAAACATCCTGTTCCATAAGTATTTTTTACGTCACCTTTATTAAATGCAGCTTGTCCAAATAAAGCAGCTTGTTGGTCCCCAGCTATTCCAGCTATAGGAACTCTTATTCCACCTTTTGCTCCAAGGTTTGCATATCCGTAAATTTCAGATGAATTTTTTACTTCTGGTAACATACTTCTAGGAATGTCTAGTTCCTTTAGCATTCTTTCATCCCATTCAAGGTTCTTTATGTTAAATATCATAGTTCTAGATGCATTAGTATAATCAGTTACATGAACTTTTCCATTTGTAAGCTTCCAAACAAGCCAACTATCTACTGTACCAAATAAAAGCTCACCCTTTTCAGCTTTTTCTCTTGCACCTTCAACATTATCTAATATCCATTTTATTTTTGTTCCTGAAAAATATGCATCAAGTACAAGTCCTGTATTTTCTCTAATATAGTCTACAAGTCCATCTCTTTCTTTTAACTCATCACATATATCAGCAGTTCTTCTACATTGCCAAACAATTGCATTGTATATTGGAACCCCTGTATTTTTGTCCCAAACTATTGTAGTTTCTCTTTGATTAGTTATTCCAATGGCTGCTATATTTTCTTGAGTTATATTACACTTAGCCATAACTTCTTGAAGTACACTATATTGAGTTGCCCATATTTCCATTGGATCATGCTCAACCCATCCTTCTCTAGGATAAATTTGATTAAATTCCTTTTGGCTTACCCCAATAATATTTTGTTCTTTATCAAAAATTATTGCTCTAGAGCTTGTTGTTCCTTGATCTAATGCTACTATATATTTTTTCATAAAAACTCACCTCTTAATTTTATATCTTCCATATATCCTCTTTTGTTGTTGATATACATGTTGCTCCTGATCTTAAAGCTTCCATGACATCCTCTTTATCTGAAATTAAACCACCTACTATTAATGGCTTATGTATTGTTTTTGATAATTCTTTAATAACTTTAAATAATAATCCTGGTAACATTTCTACAGCATCACATTCATCCACTAAGTGATTTTTTGTGCTTTGAAAAGAAAGACTATCTAAAATGAAAACTCTCTGAATAGCTACTAACCCTAATTTTTTTGCACTTTTTACTGTTTGAGCCTTAGTGCTTATTATTCCATCAAACTTAGTTTTCTCTTTCAAATATTCTAAAACAATTTCTCTATTTGTAAGTCCATCAACTAAATCTATGTGCAATATTCCAATCTTATTTTTTTCTGATATTTTATGTGAAATTTCTATAATATCTAAAATATTACCAAATAGAACAAAAATCACATCAACATCAGCTTCTAATGCCTTATTTAATTGGTCCATATCCTTTACAGCTGCCACAATAGGGTTGTCCTCAAGTATTCTTTTAAAATTAATCATTTTATATAGCCTCCTTAAAATTGTCCAAAATTAATATCTCCTTAAAATATATTTGTATATACCATTGCTCCTGCTATAGCTCCAAGTATTGGTCCTACAATTGGAATCCAAGCGTAAGCCCAATCTGAGCCTCCCTTATTTTTCATAGGAAGCAAGAAATGTGCAAGTCTAGGTGAGAAATCTCTAGCTGGATTAATTGCATACCCAGTTGGTCCGCCTAAAGATACTCCTATAACTAAAATTAATAATCCAACGGCTATTGGCATAATTCCATCTGCCATCTTCGCATCACCAAGTCCTAGAATTCCAAACATTAAAACAAAAGTACCTATAAATTCAGTAAAAAAATTCCATTTATAATTTCTAATAGCTGGTATAGTACAAAATGTACCAAGCTTTGCATCATGATCTTCAGTAGACTCAAAATGAGTATAATAAGTTAAATAAACTAGTACAGCACCTATGAAAGCACCTATAAATTGCGCTATACAAAATACTATAACCTGACTCCATGTTAATCCTCCAGTTATCCCTAATGCAATAGTTACTGCTGGATTAAATACAGCTCCACTCACCCTAGAAAATATATAAACAGGAATAGCAACAGCTATTGCCCAGCCTACGGTTACTACAATAAGATCAGCGCCATTACCCTTAGTTTTTTTAAGAGCTATATTTGCAACTACTCCATCCCCTAATAATATCAAAAGTGCAGTTCCAAAAAGTTCAGCCAAGAATTGATTTACCATGACTATCCACCACCTAGTAATTAATATATTTAATTTTAAAAAAGCTTAAAATAAAAAAGAGCTAAACAAAAAAAACTAAATTTTTTTCTCGTGTTTAACTCCAAATACTCTTACACAAGTTGAATATATACGTATATATTTTTGTTGTTTTTTTACAATATTTATTTTAACACCTCTTGAAACTGTTTTCAATAAATTAAAAATTTAACAATCTTTCCATAAAATAAAAAAAAGAGGGATATTGCCCTTAATCCCCTCTTTTTCTAATTATTTATCAAATAATAATTGTTTAATTTGTGCTTCTAAATTTTGTATTCCTGTTGGATCTGCACCTTTACCATCTAAGCTATTTTGATATTTATCTATTAACTGTTCTATATCTGCTATAGCTTGATTTATATTCTTATCACTTTCTGGAGTCATTGCCTTAATTTCTTTTAAATCTTTTAAAGCATCTGCTTTCTCCTCATTCCATTCATTCATTTGTTTATTTTCAAGTACTTCTAAATATTCTTCTCTAAGATCAAGATAAACCTCAGCTACTTCATTAACTAAGCTATCATCATCTACAACCTTGCTTTTATTCTTTGTAGTTGCAGCAGGCTTATTATCAGAAGTGGTTTTATTTGATGAATCATTAGAGCTTCCGCATCCAACTAATTGTAATCCCATTATGGCAGAAATAATAACTACTAATAATTTTTTCTTCATAAAAAACATCTCCTTTAAAAATATCTCGTCCTATAAACATCATATATTCCTAAATACATATTAACAAATAAGTTCTTTTAACTATTTACCAAGAAATCAAACATAAAATATTAATATTGAAAATTTAATAAATGTTTTAATGTATTTTATCAAGATATTTCTTTTTTGTTTTAAAAACATTACATTAAAAGTAGTTTTTACTCCTATTATTTTATTTTAAAATTTATTCATCTTTTATAAAAATACTTCACAAAACTTTATTATATTGTCACTTTAACTCCTGATTCCACAGTTTTTATTTCACCATTTTTAAATTCAAAAACTAAATCTATTAAATTTTTTGTAGAACAATACTTTAAATCCTCTTCTAGTCCTAAATTTTTAAGAATATTATAGTGTTTCGCATCTTTTATAAACTCTTCTACTCCTTCACTGCTTTCATAAACATATTTAGCTGTTTTGGCTATATCAGTAAGTTCAGCCTCTTTATTTTTACATATTTCACTTATTATATAACCTGCACACATAAAATCATCACTTGAAAATTCACCGTTTGTTCCAGAATTAACAAAGACTATTTCTTTTTCTTCATTTTCTAAATATTTAGCTACCGCTTGTCCATTTAACACAGAGGCAACTATAACTTTATCTGCTTTATTACATAAATTTAAAGCTCTAGTTCCATTTGTAGTAGACATTATTACATTTTTTCCTTCTACTATTTCTCTTTTGTATTCTAATGGAGAATTAGAGAAATCAAATCCATCTATTTTTAAAGCCTTTCTCTCTCCTCCAAGTAAAACTTCTTCACCTAAAGATTTTAATTCTTTTGCTTTTTCAAAAGCCTCTTCAACACTAACTACTGGTATAACCTTTTTAGCTCCATTATAAAGTGCTGTAGTAATTACAGATGTCGCTCTTAACATATCTATAACCACAGCTATCTTTCCTTTAAGTACTTCACTATCTATGTAATCTGCAGAAATTATAACATCAATTTTCATAAAAATTCCCCACCTTATTTTTAAAATTATTCTTCAAAATTCTTTCCTTGATAAATATCATTATCTTCAAGAGCCTTATCAATAGCATTTAAAACTTCCCATTTTTTTAAACTCCACATAGGTCCTATAAGAAGTTGTCTAGGGGCATCTCCTGTTAGTCTATGTATAACCATATTTTGAGGTATTCTACTTATGGCCGTACAAATTAAATCAACATATTCCTCTTGAGTTAAGAATTTTAATCTACCTTCTTCATAGTCCTTAACCATTCTTGTTCCTTCCATTAGATGAAGTAAGTGTAATTTTATTCCTTGCGCTCCACATCTAGAAACATAATCAACAGTTTCTAACATTTGCTCTTTACTTTCTCCAGGAAGTCCAAATATACAGTGAACTACAGTATCTATTCCTCTGCTTTTTAATCCTTCCATAGCCTTATCAAATACTTCTAAATCATATCCTCTATTAAAACTTCTAGCAGTATCATCATGAATTGTTTGAAGTCCTAACTCAACCCAAGTATATACCTTTTTATTCATTTCCTCTAATAAATCTAAAACTTCTTCATTTATACAATCTGGTCTTGTACCTATAGCAAGGGCAACCACACCTTCTTTATTAATTGCTTCCTCATATTTTCTTCTTAGTTCTTCAACAGGAGCATATGTATTAGTGTAAGCTTGAAAATATGCTATGTATTTTCCCTCTTTCCACTTCTTATTCATCATCTCTTTAACATTATCAAACTGAGTACCAATACTTAAAGTTCTTTGTCCAGCATAATCTCCTGACCCTTTTGAACTACAAAAAGTACATCCTCCCTTAGCAACCTTACCGTCTCTATTAGGACATGTAAAACCACCATCTAAACTTATTTTAAATACTTTTTCTCCAAACTTTTCTCTTAAAAATCTATTTAAAGTATTATATCTCTTGTCTCCCCACGTTTTTCTTTTTTCCATTTATATCACCTTTTCATTAAAATCAAAATTTCTTTAAAATAAAAAAGTTAATCATAAATTTAAGGGTTATGATTAACTTATTTTATATTATACTATAGTTTTTCAAGTTTAAAATCTTTTAGAGATATTTTATATCTTCCAATTAAGCCACTTTCAGTATTATTTGATTTTATTATTGGAGTAACATTCATAATTATATTGTTATCCTGTATTCTTTCATAAATAAGATTATATTCCTCTTCTGCAAATATATCATCTAATTCTAATGAAACTATACTTCCACCACTTTGATAAACCTTAAATCTTGTGCCATTTCCTTTAACATAATTTACAACAACATATCCATCATCATCTGAAAAATTTAAGCTAGAAATTTTACATCCATTTAATACATCTAATGATGTTATCTTTTTCCCTAAAGTTTTATCATTATTCTTTTCATCTTCTTTTCCCCCTTCATCTTCCCCTTCTTTAGCTGCAGTCTCCTGTGCATCCTCAACATCAACCACTCCTATATAAGAATCTTCACCCTTATATGTTGAAATTGCTACTTTATCTCCTGAAAATGAAATTTCTACGGCTGAAAAAGCTTCTTTAGGTACATCAACCTTGGCTACATCTATAACATTAACCTTTGGATAAATTTTATCTGGTATGCTCTTTAAATCTATTAATGTGTTAATCTCAACATCATCATCTTTTCTAATCTTTAATTTATCCTTATCTAAAAAAACACTATAAAGCTCAGTTGATTTAAGTTCTGATACCTTATATTCTCCCTCTTCAGTTTTTCTAACTTCTAAATAATATTGCTCTAAATCAGCCTTAGGCTCTCCTTCTTTAGTTCTAGTTACATAGAATTTAAACATAGTTTTATTTCCTAATTGCGCTGACCCAACTTGCTTAATCCCTGTTATTTCAAGATCCTTACTAGGACTAATTATTATATTTTTATCAACCTCTTTATCAGATAACCTTTTTATCTTTTCTAAATCATTACTTTTAAGAGCCTCCATATATTCCTCTGCAATTGATATTGCTATCTTATTATTAAAATATATACTTTCAACACTTTCCTTTAGCTCCTTATTATCATTGACCGTATTACTTATTCTATTACAGCCCATGAAAAGAAATAAAGATCCAATAATTAAGGATGCCATAATCTTTTTAACCATTTATAATCATTCCTCCCTTAGAATAAGTCCTATTTTAGGTTTTCCAAATAGCCTAAAAGTATTAATAAAATAATAAATATCCTAAACTTAATTTTTACTTTTTTATTTTAAGAATAAACTTCCTTTACAACTTATATATTTAGTTAGAGAGGTGATTTAATGAAAAGTATTATAAAAGTTTTTCAAGTAGCTTTTGTTTTTATAGGAACTATAGTAGGAGCTGGACTTGCCTCTGGAAAGGAAATAACAAATTTCTTTACAGTGTATGGATATAAAAGCTTTTTTACTATTATAATGACTGGCTTATTTTATATTTTTCTTTGTAACATAATTTCAAGAATAAGTATTAAACATAGTTTAAATTCCTATAGCGAAGTCATAAATACAGTTAGCCCTAATATTTTAGGAAAACTCACTGGAATCATAACAACCTTTTACTTAATATCTAGTGCGTCAATAATACTAGCTGGTAGCGGAGCCTTGTTGAATCAATACTTTGGAATTCCTAAGATTATAGGTTCAATATTTATGGCTATTATTGCTTCGCTTATTCTTATGAGAGAAACTGATGGATTAGTAGAGATAAATTCTATCATTGTTCCATCCTTAATAATAGTAACAACTACGCTTATGATTCTTTATGTTATATTTGCTAATGACCCAATTACTATAGGTTCTCTTGTTTCTTCTACTCCAAAACTTTCTAAGGGAGTTTTTACTTCTGGAATACTTTATTGTGGTTATAACATTCTTTGCTGATATAAAGTAAAATATTATATCCTAAAAATACATAAAAAAATAGGCTAATAATAGCCTACTTATAATAAATTTTCAATTCTTTCTTTTCATCACTCAAAGTCATTTCTATTTTATCTATTATGGTTTTATAAATCTTATTAATTAACTCATCATTTTTCTCATCATCTAAATTTAATTTATAGAGAATATTTAACACTTCTTTTGTCTTTTCAAAATTGTTTTCAATATCTTTATTACTAATATTGTTGAGCTTATTTTTTAGTATCTCAATTTTGTTTTGATACTCTTTGATAGTTATTTCATTCTTAGATATCTTCTCTTTAGCTGTAGCAACCGTGTAAAGACCATTCTCACACATATTTCGTATATTATCATTCCTAGATTCTAAAACGCTTATATTATCCTCTAGGCTATAAATTTGAGCTTGTATATCATTCTTCATATTCTCGAAGTTTGTTCTATCAAAATTATCAAGTGTATTTTTCAATTCAAACATTCTTTTTTCTAGTTGTTGCTTTATAGCTTGATGAACTTTATAAGCGTTAACACCTTTATTGTTACACTTTTCACCTGTAGCCACATTTTTTCTCCAACATTTTTTTAAATATTCCCTATTACCTCTGTCTTTTCTTCTAGTGCTACCATACAAAGCCCCACATTGACCGCATACAATTAAGTTACTCAATGGAAATGTTTTAGCCTTTGACTTAATTCCAACACGCCTATGGGTTATATAATCGCATATAGTATCATACTCTTCATAAGTACATAATGGCTCATGATTTCCTTTTCTCCATTCTCCACTATAAGGGACTTCTCCAAGATATGTTCTACACTTCAAAATTCTATTAATTGCAGTTGGTGTAAAATCCTTATTTGTAAGACTTCTATAATTTTTTTTATAACATTCACTTACAATTGTACTAGAGTTATACCCCTTCAAGGCTAATTCTTTAATGAATAAATATATTTTAGCTTTCTCTTCATCAATAACAAGCTTTCTTATGTTTCTATCATATTTATAGCCTATAGTTGGAATACCGCCAACCCAATTACCACGCTCGAAACTTGTTTTAGTACCTTGTATCTGTCTAGCTCTTATCATTTGATATTCTTGTCTAGCCAATAATTCTTGAATATCCATAAGCAAATTATCATGCTTTGTGTAAATTCTAGTAGGTGTTACTATTTCAAAATTATATTTATTAATAAGCTTTGTTAGTTCGGCTTGTTCTTGTTTTTCTCTCGAAAGTCTATCTAATGCCATAACAACAATTTTAGAATAATTTTCAATATTTTCTTTCATTCTATTATATTGTTCTCTTTGGTTATCTTGGCTTGAGCCTATTTCTTTGTATAAATCATAACTCCAATTATTAGCATTACAAAGATTAGTTAAAACTTCCTCATGCTTTAATAAATCCTCCTCAGTTCCTCTTGATTTCCTAATATAAATTGCAACCCTCATTTTACCTCCATAGCTATAATACATCATACTATATTTTCTAATGTATTAGTTCCTTCTTCTTTAGTATTATTATATATTTCAAGTAACAATGTAGCAAGACGCATTTTAGCTTCACTGCTAGGTTCGTTAACTTCTATAACATCAAAACTCCACTCCATTTTACAACCCCCATTTATTTATATATTTAAAGATATGAAACTAAACATAAAATTATTATTTTATTTTAAAAAATAAGAGCCATAAGGCTCTATTAAAATGGAATATTTGAAGGTAGTTCTATTACTGGATTCTCATTAAAGAAACCACATTTAATAGTAGTATCTTTAGGTTTATTGATTTTAACATCTTCAAAACCAAAATTTGAATACTCAATTCCAATAGTGGCTAATTTCTTTATAGTGTAATTCTTATATGTGTCTTTCCAAATTGTATTTATTATTCTTGCTAAGTCTAAAGCTTTTTTACCTTCTCCAAGTGTTATATTTTCTTCAAATTCAACTAATATCATATAAGCTCTAGTTTCTTGTAACATTTTTTGTAATTTCCACTTATTATCATTTTCTTTATTTTCAAATCCTAGTTCCTTTAAGATATCAATCATTTCACTTTTTTTAAGTTTTCTCATATCTCCCAAACCATTTTTAATCATTTCAATTCTTACTAAATTCATCATAATTAATCTCTCCTTTAAACACTTAATCGCTTTATATTTATATTATATAAATGCTTTTTTGGTGATTAATCGTCTTTTTTTAACATTTTGTAAATACATAAATCAAACCGTTAAATATTAATCTTCACGGATGAAATTATATAACATAAATATAAGACAAAATTTAGGAGGTATTTATTATGAAAAATCAAGAAATTAGAAAGCGTTTCCCAATGACAAAAGAGTTTAATAAAAAAAGTACAAATGACTGGTTGTATGGGTATCTACAAAGTGTGTCAACAGTTGATAGTGACAAAAGAACAATAGTATACAAAGATAAGGTTAATTTAGCCCAATTAGCTTTATTAGCACCTAAAAATGAGAAAAACAAACCACCTTCAAGGTCAAAAATGAGTAGAGATTTTAATAAACTTATAGCTTTAGGCTTCATTAATGAGATTAAAGTTGTTGGAGTTAAGGGCAATATGGTTGATGTTTACGAGCTACCATATGATAAGCAAGAATTATACAAGTTAATACCATTAGAAACTTTAAGTTATTTATTAGATGTTTGTACTATGAATGTAATTAAAATCTATATCTATCTTTTAAACAAATATCAATGGAAGCTTAAAGAAGATGATTATTATAGATTTTCATTAGGTGAGATAATAAGAGAGTGCTTGGGGTTAAAATCAACAACTCATGGTAGAGATTATATTTTAGTACAAAATTGTTTAGATGCTTTAATGAAGTTAAAACTAATAAATCTATCTAAAGATTATGTTAGAGTTAATGGTCAATTAACTTCTTATTTTAAACTAAATGAAGTTAGAACTCATGTAATCAAAGAATCAATATTTGAAAAGTAGGCTTTAGAGCCTATTTTTTTTGCTTTAAAATACACTAAAAATTTGTTGCATTTTGGATAGTCTAGTTGTTGCATTTTGGATAGTCTGATTGTTGCAAATTGGATAGTCCTTCTAAATAATTACTAAATAGTACTAAATAATTCTATAGTGCCAAAAAACTTTGGCAACGACCTACCTATTTATTATTTTAGTTCTAAAGAAAGATTATGCTTTACTGAAGCAAGTTCTTTGAGTTTATAAGCCAATCTATAGATATATATTAGAGCTAAAAAAATATATATAAAAACCATTAATTTTCTACAAATTTTTTATATAATATAAGTGTAAGAAGGAAAAAAGTGTTACTTTTTCAATTTATCGTTATATTATGAATTGAGATATACTTTGTTTTCCCTTAAAAATCTACAAAAAGTGTTATATTTTCTTAAAATTGTATATAAATATATATGTAGACACTTTTATTTACATACCCCTTTTCCTTGAGGGGTAAGCTTCAAACGATTAAAGCTTTAATTGTTTAGCTATAAATAATAAATCCTATAATCTAACTAGGTGGTATCTTCCATTTGAATTTCCATCACCACCTAGTTAATACATACCAAAGCTAATCATTAAAACATATCATTTAACATAAAAATATAACTCAATGCTTCCTTTTGGGAGCTTACATATTTAAATTAAATATGTATCATAATTTTTTACCTTTTTGGTATTGGAGAACTTCTTTTATAGTTTCCAGTTCATTTTATAAACTCCTTTCTAAAGTTATGGGAGGATTTTCCTCCCTTTACATCTTCCTTTTTTATTAATATTTTTCATAATTTTTCTTTTTCTTATAGGGTTAATAGTTGGGCTATTAGCCCAAACTTTACATACAAACTATATAAAAATAGAAAGGGGAATAATTGTATGGACTATGAAGGAATACCAATAAAATATACCAATGGAAAACTAAAAGAAATGATTCATGCTTCAAAATGCTTAGGTGTACTTAGGGGAGCAACGGTGGAGCAACTAGCAACTACAACATTTAAGAAGGCTTCTAATAATGAAGAAATGGAGCTAGAAGGCTATGAAGTTGAAAGTATCTATAATCTAGGAGAAGAAGAATAATGAAGTATAGTAGGAGCTATGACTTAAAAGTAGATATGCTAGGAGTTGAGCTATTAGAAACTTTGATACGCTTCAAAGAATTTGATATCAATACCTCAATAATTAACTTTGAATTGGTAGCTGGCAACAAGCCTATTACCTTAGAAGAAGGGGACAAGGTTCTAGTTAGCTTCAAGAAAGAGAATACCATTACTACTCAACAATTAAAAATTGCTCGATATAAAAGTATTGAGAATTTTATAAACAATGATTATCAAGAAGTAGAGCTAAAAAGAAAAGCAAAGAGTAATATATTTACCCTAGCTTTAAATAAGGAAATCGTAGATAATTTTGGCTCGTTTGTAGGTGAAGTGATTATTGCTAATGAAGAAGAAGAATCGAGATTAACAAGTCAACCATTCACTTTTTATATAGAGCCAAGTATTACACCAAACAATGAAAGGGGTTAATTAATAATGAAAGTTAATACAAGAAATTTAATGGAGCAAAAAATAATTTATAGAGAGAAAGTATTTTTAGATATAAGTTTTACAAAATTAGATGAGATAGATAAGAATTTTGGGGACAAATTAGAGAAGGTATTTTTAGAAGTATATGAGAAATCAAGTAGCCCTCAAATAATTTTTGACTTAAAAAATGTAGGGGAAAAATTCAAAGAATCATTAAAAGAAAAGGTAAGAGAGCTACAAGCAAAGCAAAAATTTGTTTTCTATGAGTTTAACTTCTTAGAAGAATTTTCTACTTTAGAACTTTAAGGATTAAGGAGAAAGTTAATGGGTATATTTACAAGGTTTGATTTATTTACAAAGCGTGAAAATGTAAGGAGCTTCCCTTATGAAAAAGCAATCCAAGTTTATAATGAAGCACTAAACGATAGCAACTATTATAGCAACGAATATTATAGTGCTTTAAATGGATTGGAAGAAGCTCAATATATAAATGATGATGAATCCATAAAACGCTACACTAGATTAGTTAATCATTATAAAAAAGAATTAGAAAAGGTATCTAAGAGAATAGATGAGCTTGAAAGTGCCTTTCCTTGGCTACCTCAAGAAATAAACAGATACTTGTAAAAGTGTCTTGATCAAAAAATATTAATTATAAAGAAAAAGAAGAAAAGGAGAATGTTTAATGTCAACAGTTGTATTAGATAATATGTCAATGGTTCAATTAGTGAGTGAGCCAATTTATTCAATTTCAAAGGAATCAGAAATCCTAAATAGAATGGAGAAAATGGGGAATGTATTTTCAGATATCAAAATACCAACTTATGTGGTTGTAGGAGAATCAACTGAAATCCTACAATTAAAACTTAATGAAGAATATAGTCTACTTGATGAGAAGATAGAAGTTGAAAAAGGTAATGCCTTTAGTGACTTATTAGCTTCAAGCCAAGTTATAAATGCCAATATAGAATATAGAAAGAATAGGCACTTTAATTCATGTTTAGCTAAAGAGCTTAAAGCCTTAAAGGGTTCTAGCGATTGCACTTCTATTGATGAGCTTATAACTAATCAAAGTGTAGGAAACTTCTACTATATCGCTTGTAATGAGAATGACTTCAAAAAGCTACTAGGATTAAAAGGGGCTAATGGTATTCCGAGAGTTAGAAAGATAGGGGATAAATTTCTCCTTGATGAAGCTATAGAAATCCTAGTAATAGCAGACTTAGATAAAATCTATATGCTAGATTTTGGGGAGTTATATGCCAAAGTGATATCAGATTCCAAAGAGATAAAAGACTTAGAAAGTGTAAGAGCTGGAAAGATAGTTCACTCATTAAATGTATATGTTGGAATTGGTTCAATAAATAAAGACAATATCTTTACTTGTACTTTAGAGTAAAATCATTTAGTAAGTAGTAGAATCAAACTACTTACTTTACATAAGACTAGAATAGTAAAAGGAGAAAGGTAACATGAATATCTTTAGAAGTAACCAAGTCAAATCCTACTCAACATTTGTTGGTGGAGAATCATTCAATAAGGAAGAATCTAAGAAGGAACTTAATATAAATCTAAATGGAATAAGTAGAAGTCAAAGAGAGTTGAACTTCTTAACAAGTGAAGTCAAAGCACTTGAAGAACTAAAGAGTAAACATAGTAAGTATCAAGAGAAGGAACACAAACTAAAAGTAAAAGAACTAACTAAAGAAATCAAAGAAAAGAATAATAGAATACAAGAACTAACTAGGCAAGAGCAAGGAGCAAGAGAACTTTCAAAGTGGGAACTCTTAAAAGAGCTTCTATCATTTAAGTAATGTGGGACAAGCTAGGTAGTATCATCATGAGGAATCCTAAAAAGATATCCCCATAAATTCCCAAAAAAACCAGTCAACCGTACTACAGTTACACGCCCCCATCTCTACACTTACACATAAAAATTCTAGGAATTTTGAAAAACACAGAAAAAAATAGGTATTCCCAAAATAGGAATACCCGTAAACCAAGTCATATCAACGCTTATAGCGTTTTCTTGACTATAATTTATCATGGTTTTTGACCAAAATCAAGCCTAAAAAAGCGTAAAAAATCTTTAATTTTTTTTGAACAAAATTTTGAACTCATGGAGGTTTTAATAAATGACAACTAAAAAGCAATATTATATACCAAAGACTATAAAGGAGCTTATGTTAAATGAGCTTGAGGTTTGCCCTCAAAACGATTATCTAATAAAGAAGCTTGTATCATTAGATAAAATCAATAAGCAACTAGAAAAATCAATTAGTAATTGTAAGGATGATAAGACTTTAATATCATTATCCAATACAATTAATGGAAATATGAAATCTATTATAGCTACTTTAAATTGTCTTATCTATAAAGAACTAGACGATGATATTTATGGCGTAAACTAGGAGGTACTTGTAATATGGGAATGCGTAAAAAAATAAGAAATAAAAAAGGTAGTAGAATCAAATTTAGAAGCAATGAATATTTTACCTTACTATATAATCAAGCTTTACAATCTAAAGCTCAAGCTAATTCAAATATTCCAGTTAGTATCTTTGACGAAAACTATCTTAACACTTACTTAGAGAAACAAAAAAATGGTACTTTAACAAAGGAAGAGTTAATCGCATTTGATAAAGCTTTTATCAATTTTTTAGTTTCTTAGTCTATAAATTTTTTGATATTTTAATCTTCTTTCTTTGGGGGATATCCCCCCCACTACATACTATAATTTCTTTACAATTCTAATCAATTCCATTTTCAAGTCACTATTACCCTTCACATGATTTAATTCCTTTAGAATCATAGACTTTTTATAGTTTATGTCAACTCTATTCTCTTTTAAAAGAACTCTCATAATATCACCTACTATAAGCTTGAACCTATAAAACTTGGTAGCTGCGGAACTCTATCTAATTCATTTACACTATCTTCTAAACCATATCCAAGTAACTCATTCTCTAACTCATTCCAATCGTATTCTCTTTGGCTAAAATTCATGTGTGATAAAGACTTTTTAAATCCTTGGTTTACATTGCTCTTTCTATTGTTAATCATATTTCTAAGTACGCCTAAAGTATAAGCTATTGGGTTCTTCGGACTTTTCTCGTTAGTAATATTTAAAGCCTTTTCTATTTCTGCCTTTGAAACATTTAATCCTTCCTCAACGCACTTATTAGCAATATTCTCTATATCATCATTTTTTACGCTCTCCATAGCTTCATCAATCTCGATTTGACCTTCTAATATCTCATTATCTTTATATTCTTCACCCTTCTTTGTTTGTTCCTTTTTAACTTTATTTTGCTCTACTAACGCGTAATAAAAGAAGTTTTGCTTACCTTTTCTATCATTTCTTTGTTCTATTATTCCTAGAGTTTTTAACTCTTTAATAGCTTTTAAAAATAACTTTTCTCCTAAGTTACAAACTTTTTTTAAAGTGATTTTACAAAGCTTGAAGTTTGGAATTGTAGAATAATATTTTATTTGCATATAGATAAGTTTAGCGTTATTACTTAGAATCTCACTTGTAATTATAGAATTGTCAATCTTTGTAAAACCTTTGTTTGTAGCCATTTTTAAAACCTCCTCTTAATCTTGTTTCAAGTGTACCACCTACGGTACTATTTTGCAACACTTTTTTTAATATAATTGTTTTGGTGATTCACTTGTGATATACTAAATATAGTAATAGCAATACTTGTACGGATTTAAAAAATTTTGAGAGGTGCAAAAAATGGCAATAGGAAAAGGAAAAAAAAGAGTTCAAGTTACATTCGACTTAGATAATTTAGAGATAATAAAAGAAGTTAGTAAAGCTAATAGACACACTGTAAGCGACACTATAAACATAATGATTGAAAAATATTTAGTTGATGAATTTGAAAAGATAAAAAGAGAGAAAAAATAATCTCTCTTTTTTTATACTCATTTCTAACTACAACATAGTTGTTGTATATACAGTATTATTTTATATATAGTCTTATTATATATATATTCTTATTATGTTAGGTATATTTGACATAGGTCAAATTGACATAGGTCAAATTGGATAGTTAATACATAATTAATCATATATGACATAGGTCAAAATAACTTATACTTAGTATGAATTATTATAGAAGTAACAATTTATCTCTATCTTATTCTTTATATCTTTTTTCTCTTCCTTCAAAACTTTATTAGAAATTGCATTTGCAATTACGCCTATAACTATTGTTAAAACTATAGCTATAACTTTTTCTATAAAAATCTTCTTCATAATCAGATTCCTCCTTTAATTATTAATAATAATATTAATAATTAAAGAGAATCTCCTTTTTTGCACAAATTATTTTGTTATTTTAGATTTATTTACCTAAGTAAAAATTACTTATGTAAAATAAACTCTTTTGTATATATCAAATTGGCTTATATCAAGCCTTTGCGTATGGTTCTATTTTTTTACTCTTTGTTGCTGCGGGGTTATTGTTCCTTTAAGTAACGAAGTAAAAAGTAAAAAAATCATGACCTGGGGAATTATATTAGGTTCAGTTCTTCTAACAATAATATGTATTTTTATAAATTCAATGCTTATGGTTAATCAACCACAAATATTCCAATACGAAATTCCTCTACTTTATATTGCTGATAGATTTGGAAAGCCTATTCAAATAATGCTTTTAATAATAATATTAGCTGAAATGTTTTCTACAGAGGTTTCTGATGTATATTCTATAAGTAAAACTCTTACTAAAATCTTTAAAATAAAATATAAACATGCCATATTTGTAGTTTTAATAGTAGCACTTCCAATTTCATTAATAGGATTTTCAAACTTAATATCCACATTATACCCAATGTTTGGAGTTTTAAGCTTAGTATTTATAGCTCAATGTATTTACTTCTACTTTTTTAAATTAAAAAAATAAAGATAAAAAGTAAAAGCTGAGCAAATTATATAACTTGCTCAGCTTTAATATTTAATAAATTATCTTTGGTACATTTTCACGTCTATCCATTATTGTTGGTGGATAAAATATCTTCTTCTCAACACTTGATCTAAGCTCTGCTATTTTTGTTACTGCAACATAGACATCTGATATTTTATACCATGTTGCATAATCTACCTCTCCTGTTTGAGGAAGGTTAAATATTTTTTGAAATGTTTTTACAGCTTCTCTAGTTTTAGGACCATATTTTCCATCAACGGCAATCTTAGGTATTAAAGGATAAGCTCTTGAAATAGCATTTAATTGTTCTTGTATAACTCTTACAGGCTCTCCTGAATATCCCGTTTTTAATGTATAACCTGGATATGATCTTGGACTTCCCTTAACTTTTTTAGCAGACTTTAATTCTAAATCATCACCATAAAAAGAGGTTAAAATATCATAAGGAACCTTTCCTTCATCACCTAAATATTTACTTCCCCATTGAGTCATCCAACCTGGACATTGTACATTTATTCCATCACAATACTGTGCTAAAAGAGGCTGCTTAGAATTGAACCTTTTCATATATGTTGAGAATATTTCATCTACAATTCTACTTATGTTATCATAAAAATTTCTTCCATAACTAAAAGCATGGTCAAAAGCAGTTGAATTAGTTATATCAAAATTCTTACCTTTTCCTCTATACCATTCAGTATATATTCTATTTAAAGTAAATGATATTATGGCATAAACATTAGCTCTTATAGTATTCTCAGACCACGTTGAAAAAATTTCACAGCAGGCAACATTTTTTATATAGTCCTTGTAATTAACCTTATAATTGGCTACTGAATTATCATTTGGTCTACCATTATGAACAACTATATACTCTGGAACTACAGGCTCTGGTAAAACCACTGTTCCCTTTGGTGGTGGAAGTTCCTTTTCCTCTGCTTCAGGTATCTTTGGTGGGAAATTTCCAACTAATCTATTAGGTTGTATATCAATAACTTCCTCTTGTCTATAATATCCTCTAGTCTCAGGTAAGTTTACATTTTGAAGAGCAATTCTTGAAGGATATATTTGTACTCCATTTACTGCTACAGGTAAAAATCCTTCTCTTTCAACAATAACCTCTGCGAAACTATAAGGAATCGTACCTGGTTGATTAGAATTTTCTATTGGTGGTGCATCTAATTCTATAGTATCAGTGCTTCCAGTATCATCTGTATATAATTCTATAGTATCTCCTACAGCCACACCATCTTCTCCTGTTGGTGTTATTTTAACCTTACATTTATCAATAGGTATATATCTCCTTTGTTCACTAAAACATTGAACTTTTAATCCACCTACTGCCATATACTTTCTCCTAATAATAAATTAATACTCTATAGTTTATGAGATTCATATCTATTTTGTTAATAAGTATTTGTAATTAAAATATAATCAAAATTATTTTTTACTTTGTAATATTTAAAACTCTAGGTTCTTAAACTATTAAAAACATTGATCATATCTATAGTTCCATATCCCCACTCTCGATTTGGGTACATGTCACCTTCTCTAGTATTCACACCTCTTATTAGGTATGTTTGAAGTTTAGCTACATATAGTGTTGGATCATTATTATAAACAATTCCCCATTGAAATAACATTGCACAGCACCCAGCTACTATAGCCGCAGCGACGCTTCCCCCACTAACTGATACCTTTTCTCCTTTGTTGTTTATAGTTAAAGCATTTACTCCACCGGCTGCAATAATAGGTTGAATAATATCATTTCTTGCATACCCTCTTCCTGATGAAGATAATATGGTATTATTCTCTTGATTATATGAAGCTACAGTTATCATTTTCTCTGCGGCTCCTGGAATGGTCAATGTTGTGTATGGTGATGATATTAAAAATTTTGTTCCCTCTGCTAATAATTCTTTTTGCAATATATAGGCATCAAAATTTCCAAAGGTTATATGCTGTCCAGTTAATCTAAATCTCCATATACCAGGCTTTAAATTTTGTGCTCTTATTACAATTCTCTCCCCTCCAGTAAGTTCATCTGGTGAATCATAAAAAACATCCATGGTTGTTCCTTCATATATAAAATTTATTTTATATCCATTTTCAACAGCTAAATTTTTATTTCCACCATAGTTAGTTAAGGGATTAGCATTTTCAATAAGTTCTCCTGATGGTGAAATTATTGAAAGCTTAAATTTATCAGGTTTATAACCTAAAATAATCATCATAATACCATCTTGATCCTCTCCAACATCAAGCTCTATGGTTTTATTATCACCCATCTCTGTTATTATTCCATCAGCATGGGTATTAGTATTTCCTTGATTGCCAGATGAGGCAATTACAGCAATTCCTCTTTTATTTGAAATATCATTTATATATCTTTCTAAAATACTTGATCCATCATGGGCTCCAAAATTAGTTCCCATAGGAATATATATAACCATTGGTTTATTATATTGAAATGATAAATTATATAAATATTTCATTGCTAAAAGTATGTCTACATTTCTATACTTAACAGCGTCACCCTTTGCAAAGAAATAATCTGTGTATTTTTTAAAAGCTCTATCTAACTTTACTATTGCAAGGTCACATTCTGGAACTACCCCTGTTAAATTTTCATCCTTTCCACTTCCTGCTATTATGCAAGCCATCTCTGTGCCATGTCCTACATCATCTTTAGATTGAACTATGGTATATGGATCTCCGCCACTATTATTAAGTTCTATTGCTTGATTGATTTCTTCTTCACTATACTCAGTTCCATAAAACATATCTTTAGGATACTTATCTGTTTTTAATGATTGATCCCATATTTTTAATATTCTAGTCTTTCCATTACTATCAGTAAATTCAGGATTTAAATAATCTATTCCAGTATCAATAATTCCAACAATCACATCTTTCCCTGTCAATTTTAAGTATGGACTATTATGAAAGTTTTCTACCTTAGAGGCCTCTATAGGACTTGTACTACTTAGAGTATATATTCCTCCGAGCTCTATAAAAACCAAGGAATTTATCATCTGAATAACACTATCATAGTCAACATTTTTCATGGATAAAACAGCATAAGTACCATCAATTATATAGACTTCAACATTTTCAATATCCTTAACTTCATTCTCTATATCCCCTCTATATTCAACAAGAAAATTCATGCTTTCAGGGTCAACTAATAGATTCGCTTTATTAGATACAGTTTCCATAACTATCTCCTATTAATTAATAATTCCATTGTTCTATCTAAACATACAAATCCATATCCCAAGTCTGGATTTGGATATGCCTCACCAAAGATCGTCCTCTTTGCTCCTTTAATCAAATAATATTTAATTCTTTCTCCATATAAAAAAGGATCATTATTTCTTATAATCCCCCATTCAAAAAGAAGAGCACATATTCCAGAAACTTGTGGCGCAGCCATTGATGTACCACTTTTAGTATCAAATCCTTGCTCCTCAACAGTGGATAATATGTTTTCACCTGGAGCAACCAAATCTGGTTTTATTAACCATTCTGGTCTAACAACTCCTCTTCCAGAAAAAGCTGATAAATTATTGTTTAAAAAATTATAACTTCCAACGGAGATAACCCCTTCTACAGTTGCAGGGATTCCTAATGTATTATAAACAGATGGTTGTAAAAATCTTGTTCTTTCATTTAATCCTTCTGCTATAGGTAACCAAACATCAAAATATCCCTCATAATTATTTAATTTTCTAACTATAATTCTCCATCCACCAGAAGTTATTGTATCTCCTAAGGGCAAAATACTTATGGTAGTTTGTCCTTGTATATCAAAAGGCTTAGGACCAGTACTATATACAACTATTTTTTCTCTTCCAACAAATCTTTCTTTATAAGACTCAGATAATCCCATTGGTCCTGTACTTATTCCAGTTGGTGAAATTACTTCAACTGATACATCAACTAATACAGGCTTGAAAAAATCTAATATAATACCTTTTTCTCCATCTCCTATATTTAAGTCTAAATCTTCTTCTTTTTTCATCTTGCCCCCTACATGATGAGCACTATTACCTTCATTCCCAGCAGCTACTACAATAACTGCCTTTTGTAATTGAGTAAAAGTTTGAATATACTTTTCTAGTAAACTACTTCCATTATGAGAACCATCATTTGTACTTAAACTTATATTTACAACTAAAGGTTTATTAATCTCATTACTTTTATCCATTAAAAATTTTAACCCTCTCATAAGCTGTGTACTTAAGGCCGCCCTTAAACTATTCTCACCAGTTATCTTTACCATTGCTATGCTACTTTTATATGCAACTCCATAATTATCAAAGTTTATATTTCCTCCGGCACATGCAATTCCTGCAACATGAGTTCCATGACCTGATAAATCAATTTCAGGTACAATGCTAAATGGATCTTCAGATTTTAAAGCTTCATTTATTTTATTTTTATCATATACAACTCCATTTTCAAGATCATATATATACTCTATCCTGGTATTGCCCTCATCATCTTTAAAAGCATTATGAGTGTAGTCTATTCCAGTATCTAAAAAACCAACTAATATTCCTTCACCAGTTAAATTATAATTATTCCATACCGATGGAATACAGGATGCTCTATTACTATCATAAGCTGATGTATATAAAATTTTTGGTAGCTCTATATATTGAAGACCTTCAAGCTCAATTATCCTATTTAAGTCATTAACCTTTATTATAAGTATTCCAAATCCATATCCTAAATCTTCAACTTTAGCACCTATGGCATCTACTGAATTTTTAAATCTTAAAAAATTATCTCCATATAAAACAACTAACTCTATCTCTCCATTATTAGGGGAATATTGTTCTATTAAGCTAGTTAGTATTTGCTTGGGTATTGTATTTATAAAATCTATGCCAACCTTAGCTTTATTCTCCATACTTATACTCCTTATTTACTTATTCGTTAAACTCTTAAATATTTCTTGCATGTCCAAAATTCCATATCCCCACTGTCTATTTGGATAAGTATCTCCTTCTCTTTTCCTAGCTCCTCTAATAATATAAGCTTGTAATTTAGTTGCATACATTTGAGGATCATTTCCATCTACAACGGCCCATTGGATTATTAAAGCACAGCACCCTGCTAAAATTGCCCCAGCAACACTTGCCCCAGACATGGTTATAGTCCCTCCACCAGGTTTAGTTGTTATGGCATTTATGCCCCCAGCTGTTATTATAGGCTGTATATAATCTTTCATTGTATATCCTCTTCCAGATTCTGATACTATAGCCCCATTATTTTGATTGTAGTATGAAGTATTAATAATAGTCTTTGCAGTTCCTGGTATAGTTAATGTTGTATAAGGAGAAGGATTCAAAAATCTTGTATTCTCAGCTAATAATTCTCTTTGAAGAATCCAAGCATAATATTTACCATCAACTATATTGTTACTAGTTAATATAAACCTCCAAACCCCCTCTGTGATTCCCTCCATCTTTATTACAAACTTATCATCTCCAGTAAATTCATCTGGGGAGTCATAAGTAACTTGTACTGTAGTTCCTTCATAAATAAATTTCCAAATTGGTGCATCATTTATTAATATATGCTTTGTCTTTCTAGGATTAGTATTTTCAAATCTCTCCCCAGAAGGAGATAATATGCCTAACTTTATTTTACTAGGCCTTTGAGCATATATTTGTAAAACCAATCCTTTTTGCTCTTTCCCACAATTAAGTTCTATTATCTGACTATCACCATTACTCTTTATCTCCCCTGAAGTATGTGTATCTGTATTTCCTTGATTTCCTGTAGACGTAACTACAAATAAGGAGTTTCTCCCGGAGATTTTAGTATCAACATATCGTTCTAATATGCTTGCACCTGCATGATCTCCTAAGTTGCTTCCTAAAGGTAAGTATATTATCATTGGTTTATTTAAGGTAAATGATAATTCATATAAATATTTAAGAGTCATTATTATATCTGTATTTCTATATTTAGCCTTATCTCCTTTAGCATAATAAAAATCTACATATTCTTTAGATGCTTCCTGTAATTTTATGATTATAAACTCACAATCTGGAGCTACTCCTACTATTTCTCTATTAATCCCTCTAGCTCCAACTATCCCTGCCATCTTAGTTCCATGGCCATAATCATCTTTTGAAGGAACAATATCATATGGATTCTGCCCTTGTTTTTGAGCTTGTATAGCTTTATTTATATCTTCTTCTATATACTCGCTTCCACTAATAAATCCATCAGGAGTCTTCCCACTATCTATTGTTTGATCCCAAATCCTTAATATTCTAGTAGTTTCATCTTCTCTCATGAATTCATTATTTAAATAATCTATTCCAGTATCAACTATGGCAACAACAACTCCACTTCCTCTAAGATTTAAAGATGGATTCCTATGAAATATTGGAGCCTTTGAATCTTCTACAGGACTTTCACCTAGGGTATATATTCCATTTAACTCTATATAAATTATACTTTTTATACTTCTTATAGTTTCCATATAGTTTTGTAATTTTATAGATAAGATTGCAAAATTATCATCAATAAAAAAGATACTAGCATCATTTATATCATCAATTTCTTTTTTAATATTTCCATCATAAGCCACAACAAAGCTTATATAATTTTTATCATTATAGAAGTTTTTTCTCTCAGTTGACTCCACTAAATCCACTTCCTTCTTACTTACTTTATTTTCTTATAGCTATTTTATTCAGAATTTCTTCTTTTTGATAACCAACATAAAAAGTATTTAAATATAAAAAGGACAGTTCTAATCTAGAACTGTCCTTTCTGTATTTAAATTTATAAATCAAATTCTATTCTATAAAGCTTAGCAATTGCCTTAATTTCTTTTATGTTAGCTGTCTCTGTTCTCATGCTACCATTATTGCTTATTAATAAAGCCTTAACATTATCTAGCTTTTTAATTTGTCTAATAACTCTCTTTCCATTGAATTCAACTAAACAAATAGAATTATTTTCTATCTCTTTTATTGAATAGCATAAGGCTAAATCATTTTCTTGAATTCTATAGCCAGTCATATCATTATTTTCTATTTTTAAATAAAAAACTTTGTTTGCTGTATGACCATCTATTTTATTTGAAGCAGTGGCAAGTTGTTTATATCCCTTAACCTGAGCTAATGAATAATCATATATTGGAACATTTTTTAAAACTGATCCAAAGGCTTGATTCCAAACTTCATTAACCTCTGCTGGTTTTCTTTGTCTTACTTGCTTTTCAGCTTTAAGTTCTTTTTGAAGTTCCTCATCAGTAACAACCATATTTATATCATTTAAATCAGTATTTAAAACCTTTGATACCTTTGATATAAGTGATTCATTTATAATTTTTCTTCCTGTTTCAACTTCATTTACAAACTTCTCAGCTACACCTAGCTTTTTAGCTAAAGCTTTTTGTGTCATTCCACTTTTTTCTCTAGCCTCTTTTATTCTTTCCCCAACTCTACTCATTTTAAGCTTTTCCTCCTTGCATACTTCTATACCATTCTCTTTCTTCAATCAAATGTTCAACAAGGTAGTTAAATTGCCATTCTTTAGAGGTTTCTGTAACTACAGCCATTATAGGATTTTCTGTAATAACTTTTGCTATTGAAACCATCATTTGTAATTCTTCATCAGGGAAATTACTGAATATAACAACTTTTTCATCAAAGTTTTTCTTTGAAACAACTTCAAATTTTAAGCCTTCTAATATGTCTTTAACTTTCATAGAAGCCATTTCATTACTTATATTAATAACCTTGTGCCCTGTTGCTTGAAAGTCTTTTGTTTCCTTTTCATTTAAACCATAAGTTAGAATAGCTTTGCTATTATTAAGCATACTCATGCTAATCTTCCTCCCATACATTCATAAATTAAAGTATTTCTGGTTCTTCTATACCCTCTGCATTTTCTACAGTTACTTTTGCCATAACTTGTGGCTCATCTGGCATATCATTGTAATCAGTTTTTACATTTGCTATTTTATCAACAACGTCCATACCTTCTATAACCTTACCAAATGAAGCATATTGACCATCTAAATGTGGTGAATTTTCGTGCATTATGAAGAATTGGCTTCCTGCTGAATCAAAATTCATAGCTCTAGCCATTGATATAACTCCTCTTGAATGCTTTAAGTTATTTGGGAATTGGTTTCTTGTAAATTCACCTTTTATTCTATATCCTGGGTTACCCATTCCTGTACCTTCTGGGCATCCTCCTTGTATCATAAATCCTGGTATAATTCTGTGGAATGTTAATCCATCATAAAAACCTTTTTTAACTAAACTAACGAAATTTCTAACTGTGTTTGGAGCAATTTCTGGATATAATTCTATTTTGATTTTTTCTCCAGTTGCCATTTCTATTGTAACTATTGGATTCATATTAGTAATTCTCCTTTCAAATTTAACTATTTAGTATTATTTACTTAAACTAAAATGTTAATCCTTCTTTGTATAAAATTATATATTATTTCTCTTAACAATGGAATATTGGGGAAATATTTAAAAATAAAAATAAGACAACATAAAGAATCCTAATAACATAGATTCTATTATGTTGCCCATTTAGAGTTCAACTTAATATAATATTTTATAGCTTTTATATAATTCATATTTTCATTTTTAAGCAAAAGTAGTTCCAGCTACAACTCTTGAATAATCAGTATAGTTTGATAAATTCTTAACATTAATTTTTGAAATAATATTCTCTCTTCCCTCTTTATTTATCATATCAGTAAATAAACAAGTTAAGAAAGTTGTTGAAACTCTACCTATACCACCAAAATCTAATTCTACATTTTCATTTAAATTATCTTCAATATAATCTCTTAAGATTATAGCATCCTCAACGTGTATCTTATCTCCTAAAAATTCTCTTACATTTATTTTCATTATGAAATCCTCCCTCTTTAAGTAACTCCCATTAATCTTTGTTCAAATTTTCTGAAAATTCTCTTTACATTTATTATAATATCAACCCCTCATTATTTTGTCAACAATTTAACAAACTTTTTTGTAAAAAAATTTCTTAAAATAAAAAATCTACAGAAATACTAAAATAATATATACTAAATTATCATAAATAAAGTTATATGTTATTTCGTATTACTGTAGACCATTAATTGGTTATTTAATTTCTATAAGCTTTTTACTTAACTCTAATATTTTCTTATCTTCTAAGGAATTAAATATATCTAAATTACCTTTTTTCTTTGATTCTGATTCCATATTATTTTCTTCTAATCTTCTTTTTAACTCTCTTATCGTGCCTGAACTTCCATCTATTATGTCTACTTTTTCTCCAACAATATCTTGTATTACATCTTTTACAAAAGGATAATGAGTGCATCCTAAAACTATACTTGAAATTTCTCTATCCATATAAGGATTTAATTTTTCTCTCAAGAAGTTTTTTACATCTTCTCCCTCTAAATCTCCTGCCTCTATAAATTCAACTAACCCTGGACAAGGAAGAGGTATTACTTCTCTATGCTCCCCATATTTATCCATAAGATTTTTGAATTTCTCTTGAGTTAAAGTTGCCTTTGTTGCCATTACTATTACTGATCCAGTTTCATGTAACTTTATAGCAGGCTTTAAAGCAGGTTCTATGCCTATTATAGGTATATCTTTATAATACTCTCTAAGATCATGAGCTGCTGCTGAAGTTGCAGTATTACATGCTATTACAATTGCCTTAGCTCCCTTTTTTATTAAAAATTCAATAGCATTAAATGAAAGTGACCTTATCTCTTGTGGAGTCTTCTCTCCATAAGGTGCATGCTTAGAATCCCCATAATATATATAATTTTCATTTGGCATCATTTCTAAGGCTTTTCTTAAAACGCTTAAGCCTCCTAAGCCAGAATCAAAAAAACCTATAGGTGCATTCTTTAAATCATCTTGCATCGCTATCCCTCACTTCTAAGTACTTTATTTAATCTTAAGATAATTTTATAACTTTCTATTAAATAAATCTATTAAAATTCATATTTTACACTTATACTAAAATATAAAATATATTGACAGTAATATTCTATTGTAATAAAATCTTTTTAAGAATATTTACATAACGAATATTTTCGCATAAAAATCATATTATTGTACGTTTACAAACAAATAAAATAACTATTAGTCATAAAAAAGAAAGGATGTGAACAGGAGATTATTGCAATTATGTTAATTTATTATAATTGTATTGCTTCTAAATAATTATGAACAAAGATTTATTATTTACAATTCCTAAGAAATATCATAATAAAGAAAGTTTAATTTCTATTTTTGAGGACCACCCTGAAATAAAATTTGTATCTTTAGTTGGGGTTGACTTAGCAGGTAATGATACTGACGAAAAAATTCCTTCCAAGTTATTCTTAAAAGATATGGATTCTTTCCTTCATGGAACTGCCGTACAAACAGACGGTTCTTCAGTTGTCCTTCCAGGAATAGCAACTTTAAATAACGCAAAAGTGGATATGATCGCCGATTTAGATTGTAAGTGGTTTGTAGATTACAATTACGACTTCATAGACCCTTTAACTAATAGACCAGTAGGAACACTTAGAATTCCTTGTTTCTTAATCCACGAAGATAAAGCAGTCGACTCTAGACATATCTTAAAAAATTCAATTGACACATTCAAATCAAACATATTCTCATTATTAAAAAAATATCCTGAAACACTAAATGATTTAAATATAAAATTCGATGATATAGATGACCTTTTATTAACATCTGCAACAGAATTAGAATTTTGGGTAAAAACACCAAATGATAAAGCTTTAATTGAAGAACTTTCAACTTCTGAAGTTTTACAAGAACAATATTGGACAAGAACTAAGGGTAATGTTAGAACAGCCTTAGAACAAAGTTTATTATATATGGATGAGTATGGATTTGAACCTGAAATGGGACACAAAGAAGTTGGTGGAGTTAAAGCTAAGCTTACTTCTTCAGGTCAATTTGATCACATAATGGAACAATTAGAAATAGACTGGAAATTCTCAGATGCTATGCAAGCTGCAGATAATGAATTATTTATAAGAACATTAGTTAAAGAAACCTTTAGAAGAAACGGATTAGAAGTAACATTCCTTGCTAAACCAATATCAGGAGTTGCTGGTAGTGGAGAACACACTCATTTAAGCTTAAGCTTAAAATTAAAAGATGGAAGAATTATAAACCTATTTAATCCAACTAAAAATCATTTCTTAAGTAAAATAGGATATGGTTCTATAATGGGTATATTAAAGAACTACGAGGTAATGAATCCATTTATCTCAGCTACAACAGACTCATTAAAAAGATTAAAACCAGGATTTGAAGCTCCTGTTTGTATAGTTACATCTCTAGGTCAAAGCCCTGAAGTTCCATCTAGAAATAGAACTATATTAGCAGGTTTAATAAGAGATCCTCACAATCCTTTAGCTACTAGATTTGAACTTAGATCACCAAATCCATTTACAAATACCTATCTTTGTATAGCATCAAGCTATATGGCTATGTTAGATGGTATTAAGTATGCTTTAGAAAATGATAAAACAGAAGATGATCTTTTAGCTGAATTATCTAAAAAGCCTGGTGAAGAAGCAGATTACCTAGAAAAATCTAGAGCATATAGAAGTGAAGAGGATGTGTTTGAAGATTTCACAGATTCACAAAGAAATGAATACTTTGGTGTAGCTCCTGCTACTGTTTTTGAAAACTTAAGTGCTTTTGATAAATACCCTGAAAAGGTAGAGGTATTAAAAGTAAATTCAGTATTTACAGACAAGCTTATAAATAGTTTCAAAATGGCTACTACTAAGAGATGGACTACAGAAATAACTTCAAGAATAATTCCTTCTTACACAAAAGATATAAGAGCTGCTAAACAACTTCATTGTTGTGATAAAGCCTTAGATCTTGACGTATCAACTTGGATGACAATAAATGAATTAAGACATATAACAATGAAAGATTCTTATCACAGAAGAAGCTTATTTACTCAAATAAAGAATGCTATAAATGAATCTGATTTTGAAAAAGCTTCTGATTTACAAATAAAACTTGATAAAAACATGAGTGAATTAAATGACCTTTACTCAACTTACAAGAAAAATTTATTAGATATATAATAAAAAAAGAAATCAATGCTTTAAATTGATTTCTCATACTTTAAAGAAATGACCTTTGAAATTAACAAAGGTCATTTTATATTCTTATATTAATGATATGTATTTCCTAAACTTATTGAATTCTTGCTTAATATTTCAAATGAATAATCCTCATAAAAAACAAATGGATTATTGTTTATAATTTCTTCTGCTTCTTTAAAATTATTAGCATGGAATATTATAGTTCCTCTATTTCTGAAATATGACCCACCACATAATACATACTTGCTTACAGCTGTATCTTTATACATTTTGGCTTTATGCTCACCTTGGAATCTGTTATCTCCATTAATTTTATAATTTATTTTTACAAACATACCGCTGCTCTTAGTCATATAAATTAACCCCCTAAAATTTGTTATATGCTATTATATTATGTTAATGTCCTATATATTCCTAAGCTGTCTAAAAAAAATAAGAACTTATGTTCCCTCATCTTTTTTAATTTTATAAAACATATGTTCGCTTGTCAAGAAAAAAAGGGATGTAATCATTCATATTACATCCTTTTTTCTATAAAATTCTTTATTTATATGTATATTTCTCTATTTTTTTACTTATAGTAATTCTTATCTATGCAACCTCTTCTATCTCATGATCTCTTTTATAAAGTCTATCTTTAATAAAGTAAGCTATCTTACAAATAAAGTACGCAATAAATATACCAACTAAATTTATAAATACATCCCCTAAATCAAAGAATCCTCTTTTAAATACATATTGAGCAAGTTCTATATTAAACTCTATAGAGGCAGATAATATAAAGGCTAATACAAAGTTATATTTTCTTAGCACATATCCTATAGGCATAAAGAATATTATATTACCTATTAAATATAACTGCCCTGTTCTATCCCCTCGTAGACCATGTAAAACTGCAAAGGGATCTAACTGAAATCCTCTGGCCATTTTAGGTCTAGCAAATAATAGTATAAACATTGTTCCTACATATAAGCCAAATAAGAATAATTTAAATAGTTTTGAAGTTTTCATTCTAGTTGTTGTTAAGAAAACTTGATATATAAGCATTACACTTGTCAACTTAAAAAAGTTATATATTACAAAACCTTTTTTACCACTCAAATCTATTTTTATAAAAACATCTATGCATTCCTTTACTATTAACTTATAAAATGCCATTGCTAAAATTACTGAAATTATAAGTAAAATACTTTTTATAAAAAAATTCTTTAATACCCTCTTAGCTGTTTCCATAAAATCACCCCCAATAATTTATAAATTTTATATTGAATATTAATATTTTTATAGTATAATAACTAAGTGCTTTTTAAAACAAGCCTCTTATATTATTATACTTTAATTTAATCACATGTCTAAAATCAAAAATTTATCCACAGAATTATTTTTTGAAAATTATCCACAGCAACTCAAAATATTTTTTATCCACAAAATAAATAATTTATATTTCTTCACAGTATTTTTCTTTCAAAACAAATTTTAATACACTTTATCCACAAAAATACTACAATTATATTACCATTTAAATTTATATTGGATTTATCATAAGATTTTCTTATTTTAAAAAGGTAATTATGAAATTTTTAGCGTCAAAGGGCTCAGTTAGAATAAATCAATAACTTTTATTAAAATTTATCCACAAAGAAATTATTTTTTCTTAACATAATTTAAAAACTAACTGAGCCCTAACTAAAAGGTAAATTTTAAACAACACATAACTAAAAAGTAGGTTTATTATATGAAAAATATAATTTTCACTTTAAATCTTTAGGTATAAAAAAATAAAAGTCCTATTTAGCTTCAGTTAACCAAAACTAAATAGAACTTATTTTATATTATTAATACTTTATATTAAGTTAAATACTTCTAACTCTCTATTATGTGCTCCTTCTTTTTGTAATTCTACTAGAGCTTTAAGAGTATCTAATGAAGTCATAACTCCTATATTTCTTTCTATTGCCGCTCTTCTTATATGGAATCCATCTCTCTTAGAATCGTTAGCTTTAGTTGGAGTATTTACCACTAAATCTATTTCTTTATTCTTTATTAAATCCATGATGTTTGGAGATTCTTCTCCTATTCTTCTAACTTCCTTAGCATCTATTCCAGCCTCTCTTAATTCCTTAGCTGTTCCTGTTGTTGCTATGAAATTATATCCTAATTTATCTAAATCCTTAGCAAGTTCCATAAATTCTTTTTTATCATGTTTCTTAATAGTAGCTAAGATAGTTTTACCCTTATCTCCAGTGTACATTGAAGCCCCAACAAAGCCTTTGTATAATGCTTCAAAAACATTTCTTCCTACTCCTAAAACTTCTCCTGTGGATCTCATTTCTGGTCCTAAACTTACTTCAACATTAGGAAGTTTTTGAGTTGAGAATACTGGAACCTTAACTGATACTAAATCAGGCTCCTTATAAACTCCTGTTCCATATCCTAAATCTTTTAATTTTTCTCCAAGCATTATTCTAGTAGCTATATCTACTATTGGAACTCCACTTACCTTTGATATATAAGGCACTGTTCTTGAAGCTCTTGGATTAACTTCTATTACATAAAGCTTTCCTTCAAACTCAATAAACTGAATATTTATCATTCCCTTTATTCCTATGCTTAAAGCTAATTTCTTAGTGTAATCTAGAACATCTTCCTTTATCTTATCTGAAATATTTTGAGCTGGGTACATAGTAATACTATCTCCTGAGTGAACTCCTGCTCTTTCTAAATGCTCCATAATTCCTGGAACTAGAACATCTTCACCATCAGATATGGCATCAACTTCTATTTCTCTACCCATTAAGTATTTGTCTATAAGTATTGGATTCTTAGAATCTTTCTCAAAGGCATTTGTTAAATAGTATGTTAACTCTTCTTCATCATGAGTTATTTCCATACCTTGACCACCTAAAACGAAGGAAGGTCTAACTAAGATTGGGAATCCTAATCTTCTTGCTTCCTCTAAGCCTTCTTCTAAGCTCCAAACTCCTTTTCCCTTCGGTCTAGCTATATTAAGTCTTTCTAATAAATCATCAAATTGTTCTCTATCCTCAGCTAGATCTATTTGATCTGAAGTAGTTCCTAAGGTAGGAATATTCTTCTCTTTTAAGAACTTAGCAAGCTTAATAGCTGTCTGACCACCAAATTGAAGTATAACTCCATCTGGATTTTCTTTATCTATGATGTTTAAAACATCCTCTTCAGTTAATGGTTCAAAGTAAAGCTTATCTGAAATACTGAAGTCTGTACTTACTGTCTCTGGGTTATTATTTATAACTATTGTTTCAATTCCTTGCTTTCTAAGTGCCATTACACAGTGAACTGAAGCATAGTCAAATTCTATCCCTTGTCCTATTCTTATAGGACCTGATCCTATAACTACAACTTTCTTATTATCAGAAACGACTACTTCGTCATATTGTTCATATGTTGAATAATAGTATGGTGATAAAGCCTCAAACTCTCCACCACAAGTATCAACCATTTTATAAGAAGGTTTTATATGCCATATATCTCTTAATCTGTAGATTTCATCTGGTGAAACCTTTAGCATATCAGCTATTGCCTTATCTGAAAAACCTCTTCTCTTTAATTTTAATAACCACTCTCTATTTAAATCATCTATTGTACTTTGCTTAAGCTTTTGTTCTTCTTCAACTAGCCATCTGAATTTTTCTAAGAAGAATATATCTATTCCAGTTATTTTAGAAACCATATCTATTCTGTATCCTCTTCTTAGCATTTCAGCTAAAGCAAATATTCTCTCATCATCTGGAGAAACTACCCTTTCTCTTAACTCATACATTGAAAGATCTTTAAATTTTTTATGTTCTAATGAATACTTACCTATTTCTAATGATCTTATACCCTTTAAAAATGCTGCTTCAAAATTACTTCCTATGGCCATTATTTCTCCAGTAGCCATCATCTTAGTTCCTAAAACCCTATCAGCTCCTTGGAATTTATCAAAAGGCCATTTAGGAATTTTTACAACTACATAGTCTAATGAAGGCTCAAAACAAGCATATGTCATTCCTGTTACTGCATTTTTTATTTCATCTAATCCATATCCTAAAGCTATTTTAGCTGCCACCTTGGCTATTGGATAACCAGTTGCCTTTGAAGCTAAAGCTGAAGATCTTGAAACCCTTGGATTGATTTCTATTACTGCATATTCAAATGAATGTGGATTTAAAGCAAACTGAACATTACATCCCCCTTCAATTCCTACAGCATTTATTATATCTATTGATGCACTTCTAAGCATTTGATACTCTTTATCTGATAATGTTTGGCTAGGAGCTACAACTATTGAATCCCCAGTGTGTATTCCTACAGGGTCAATGTTTTCCATGTTACAAACTGTTATACAATTACCAAAGGAGTCTCTCATTACTTCGTACTCAATTTCTTTCCATCCTTTAACACTCTTCTCTAAAAGAACCTGTCCAATTGTACTTAATTGTAATCCTGATGTTAATGTTTCTATTAATTCTTCTTCATTATTAGCTATTCCTCCACCAGTTCCTCCAAGAGTATATGCTGGTCTAACTATTACTGGGTATCCAATCTTTCTAGCAAAGGCAATACCAGAATCTAAATCAGTTATTATTTCACTTTGAATAACAGGTTGATTGATTCTATTCATCATATCTCTGAATAATTCTCTATCTTCCCCTTCCTTAATAGATTCTATGGAAGTACCTATTACTTTTACATTATATTTATCTAAAATTCCCTTTTCATAAAGCTCAACAGCAAGATTTAACCCTGTTTGTCCACCCATTCCTGCTAAAAGAGAATCTGGTCTTTCTTTCTCTATTACTTTTTCTACGAATTCAACTGTTAAAGGCTCAAGATAAACCTTATCTGCTATTTCCTTATCAGTCATTATTGTAGCTGGGTTTGAGTTTACAAGTACAACTTCAATCCCTTCTTCTTTAAGAGCTTGGCAAGCTTGAGTACCTGAGTAATCAAACTCCGCTGCTTGTCCTATTATTATTGGACCTGAACCTATTACTAAAACTTTTTTTATATCTTTATTTAATGGCATCTTACTTCCTCCTTATAGTGCATACTTCATAAACTCATCAAAAATGTATTCGCTATCCTTTGGTCCTGGACATGCTTCTGGGTGAAATTGAACTGAGAATATTGGTAATTCTTTATGTTTCATTCCCTCAACTGTTCCATCATTCATACTTACATGAGTTATTTCCATATTTTCTGGTAAAGTAGCAACATAGTATCCATGATTTTGTGATGTTATATGAACTCTGTTATTTATTAAATCTTTAACTGGATGGTTACATCCTCTATGACCAAACTTAAGCTTCTTAGTTTCTCCACCTAAGGTTAAAGCTAATAATTGATGTCCTAAACAAATTCCTACTATTGGTTTCTTCCCAACTATTTTCTTTACCTCATTTACTGCTTCTCCCATATCCTCTGGGTCTCCAGGTCCATTTGATAAAAATACTAAGTCTGGATTTATTTCTAAAACTTCTTCTGCCTTAAAGTCATAAGGGAATACTGTAACATTACATCCTCTTTTTACAAAGTTTCTAATAATGTTTTGCTTTATTCCAAAATCAATTATAGCTACATTCTTTCCTTCTCCTGAGATCTCATATTTTTCATTAGTTGAAACTATTGAAACTGCATCTCTATTTGAGAAAGCTTCTAACTTATCTTTAACATCTTCTAAGTTTGAATTATCTAAAACTATAATTCCCTTCATTGTCCCATTATTTCTTAAGATTTTTGTTAAGGCTCTTGTGTCTATACCATCTAATCCTAAAACCTTATTTTGAGCTAAGTAAGTTTCAAGCTCTAATTCACATCTAAAATTATTTGGATACTGACATTTTTCTCTCACTATGAATCCTCTTACTTTAGGTTCTTTAGATTCTAAATCCTCTAAGTTAATTCCATAGTTACCTATTAAGGGATAAGTCATAGTTACTATTTGTCCATAATAAGAAGGGTCAGTTAAAACCTCCTGATATCCTGTCATTCCTGTGTTGAAAACTACCTCTCCAACACACTCCTTTAAATATCCAAAGGCTTTACCTTCAAATACTACGCCATTTTCTAATATAAGCTTTGCTTTCATTTCTAGACCTCCTATTTAAAATCATATTTAAAAAACACACTTTAAAAGGTCTTAATTCCATTGCCATCATTCTAAATGTTATTTAATTAAAAGAAAGAGGTACTAGAGCGATTGCGTAAAAAATCAATCACTCTAATACCTCTTTTTCTCTTTTATATGGAATTGTATTAAAATACAAAGCTATTTCATTTTTTAATTTCATCTGTTTTTTTGTACAACAAAAAATTCTATTTAACATAATTATACCTCTTTCTGGCCTCACGGGACCAATTTAAAGTGTATTTTTATCTTATTGATAAATTCTTATTATCAATTTTAGTTTATTAAATTTATATAGTCAAGTCCATTTTATAAATTTAACAGGTTTTAACAGTAAAATTTATTTTTCCCACAAAAAGTTAAGGTGCTAGATGTAAAACACCTAGCACCTTAACTTAATTTCAAACCTATACCTACTTCATTGTCCTATTGAAGCAATTATAATTATTATACATATAGAGCATTTTGTCAATGGAATTCATTGAAATTCTATAATTATTTCGTCAATTCTCTACAATTTTTATGATTATTAAATTTTATTAAAGCCTTTATAAAATTCACCTTTAGATAATAAAAAGCATAGTTTAATACTAAATAAAAATTTTATAGGAGATACTTATGGAAATAATTTATCCAAATGATTTTGTTAGATTTTTCAACGAAGATGAAGAAGTAGATGAAGTAGGTGAGTTTGAAGTCTTACCTGAGGATACAGAAAACTCCTTTGAAAGATACTACACTGGTAATGAAGATACATTTAATGATGACTATCCTATGAATTATAGAAATTCTGACAATGATTCTAAATTCTCAGTAATACCACCAGTTATTAAAAATATTCCTGATAATATTGCAAATGTACCTGCTGTTATACAAGACCTACCTTATGCAATAAAGGATATGGGAAATGACTTAATGCATAGCGCACCTGTTGGATATATGTCAAATATGCTTCCTATACCAACTAATTGGCAAAGCCCTCAATCCCCTTCTCCAATGGGACCACCTCCATCTTATATACCATCAAAAAAAGATGCAGGTGTTCAAAATTTTGGTCAAGGAAGTGGAAATCCAAATGCAAAAAATGTTAGTTCTGGCTCTATAAGATTTTGTCTATATAGATTCACTTATATTTGGCAAACTAATGGAAGAAGCTATTGGGCTTACTTAACTAGAGTTGATAGAAGATCAGTTTCTGGATGGCGTTGGGCTGGCTTTAGATGGGTTTACTTTGGAGTTGATTTAAGAAGAATTGATTCCTTTATTTGTTACTAAATAATAAAATATTATTTATTTCAAACTTTTATCCCTTAATCTACTAAAATCTATTTAATTTTTTATTTTTCTAAACTAAAAGCCTTTACTAATTAACTTTAATCATTTAAATGTTCTTACTCCCCCTATAATAACATTTTTAAAGTTAATTAGTTAAAGGCTTAATTTTATTTTTAGTATGATACTAATTTTATATAATTAAACTTCAATACTCTATTTTTAAGCTTTTATATTTTAAATTAGAATTTTTTTATATTACTCATTTTTAGATAAATTTAAATCCTCAAATTTAATATCAGCTAAAGTATCTTTTATCTTCTCAGAAGAGGATAATTCGCCATATTTATCAACTTCTTTGCTATTCTTAATATCATGATTTAAGGATCCTGGCCCATTTATACATCCACCTTTGCAAGCCATTCCTTCTAAAAAGTTTCCCTGTGCTCTTTTTAATTTTGCTAGCCTAAGTTTTATGTCGCAATCCTTAATTCCATCTCCAAGTATAGGTCTAAAATCTACTTTTATCCCTTCGCTATCTATAAGATGTTTAACTGATTCAGTAACTCCTCCACTTCTAGCAAAAAGTCTTCCATAAAATGAACCATGCTTAGTATCACTTTCTTCACATTCGTCGATTTTAATATTCCTAGAGTCAAGTAAAGCTAAAAGCTCCTCAAAGGTTAATACGTAATCAACATCTCCACTAACCTCATTTCTCTTAGCTTCTGTTTTCTTTGCAATACAAGGTCCTATGAATACAGTTTTAACATCTTTATTTTGAGATTTTATTAACCTTGCCATAGCTACCATAGGAGATACAGTATTAGATATACACTCCTTAAGCTCTGGATAATTTTTTTCTATATAAGAAACAAAGGCAGGGCAACAACTTGTTGTCATGAAGTCTAATTCACCTTTTTCTTTAAATTCATTACATTCATGAACAGCCACCAAATCTGCTCCTAAAGCTGCTTCAAACACATCTTCAAATCCTAATTTTTTTATAGCAGTAATCACTTTACCAATCTTACTATGATTAAATTGAGATGATATAGCTGGCGCCACAATAGCATAAACTTTCTTCTCATCTTTAAGTAATCTTATAACATCTACTAAATAAGATTTGTCCATTATAGCTCCAAAAGGACAATCAACTACACAGGCTCCACATTGAATACATTTTGAATCATCTATGACAGCTTTTTTGCTATCAACATCATAAGATAAGGCCTTTGGAATACACGCTCTCATACAAGGTCTTTTTACCTCAGCTATAGCATTATAAGGACAAACCTCTTTACATTTTCCACATTCCTTACACTTTTCATAATTAATTTTGCATTTTCTATTATCAAAACTTATAGCTCCAAAATTACAACTATCTCTACATTTCTTAGCTAGGCATCCTCTACATGCATCAGTAACTATAAATCTATTAACAGGACATTCATCACAGGCTATGTCTATTACTTCTATCATATTTTCTCTATTTTCATGTCCACCTAAAGCTAGTTTCATTCTTTCTTCAACTATAGCCCTTTCCTTATATATACAACATCTTACATTAGGTTTTAAATCATCTACAATTTCTTTTGCTATATTAAGCTTTTCTTTGTCTAAAGTGCCATCAAATTCTTTCTCTGCTATCCTTTTTAAAACCTCATATTTAAGAACTTGAACAGCAGTGTCAAACTTTATATATTGCTTGTTAGCATCCTTTATAGCCATAAAACTCCCCCACAAAATAACTATTGTAGCGTAGATATTATATTGAGATTTAAAGAAAATACTATTTATTATTTTTTAGAGACAAATTTATTATCCTTAATATAAAATCTCCATAAAAAATCCCTAGCTTCCTCAGCATAATCTATACCTATTCTCTTTGCTTCAACAATAGGAAAATCCTTTTTAATTAAGGAGTCATCTTCAACATAAATCTCTTCGCTACTAATAGTATTTATGCCATTCTCCCCCTTATCTATTCCTAAAGCCATGCATAATTTTGATGGACCATTAGAAAAATTTTTCTTTTCATAGCTTGATAACTCTTCATAACTCTTCTTATATCTTAATTTACTCATTTCTTCTATTCCCTCTAAAGGTTCAATTCCTCTTATAAGTACTCCTCCTGCCACGTCTTTTTCTTCACTTATTAGATTTAAGCAGTGATACATTCCATAAATTATATAAACATATACAGTTCCCGGATCTGCATAAAGAGTTTCTGTTCTATTAGTTCTCTTGCCACCGTAAGCATGAGAAGCTTTATCTATAGCTCCTATATAAGCTTCCGTCTCCACAATCTTTCCTTTTAAAGTAACTCCATTAATATTTCTAACTAAAACTTTTCCTAAAAGCTCTTTAGCTACAGTTACTGTATCTCTATTATAAAAATCTCTTCCTAATCTCATAAAGCACCTCTTCTATAATTCTCTTTTATAAAACTATTAGTTATACAATTTTATCTTTACTTACTAATTATAATTCTATACAATAACTTCTCAGTTTCATAAATTCTTTAAATTTAATGATAAAATATATATTTTTACTCCTAAATAAATTAAATATTAAATCTAAAAAAACATCTAATTATCATAAAATTATTAATAACAAAAAATAAAAAGCACCTTAACAATAGTTTAAGTGCTTTTTCTTATATAATATCTTTTTATTTGATTTTAAATAATAAAATATAAAATTTATATCATTACTAAAAATTTTTTTGATTTAATTTTTCATACAAATCTATTATTTCATTTGCTAAATCTTTTAATGTCATAGTAGTCATTAATTGATCCTGTGCATGAATTAATAGCATGGATATTTCTATTTTATTATCACTAGCCTCATCTTGAATCAAAGCTGTTTGTGATTTATGAGCTTTGCCTAATTGCATTGACGCTTTTTCTATTAAGCTTCTAGCCCCGTCTACCTCTCCTGCTTTAGCAAGCTGAATAGCTTCCATGGCATAACTTCTAGCTTCTCCACTATGAATTATTAAATCCATGATTATTTCTTTCATTTTCCCATACTTCCTTTTTTCATAAATTAAAATCTCTTACCCTTAAACACCTAAAATATTTCTTTAATATATGAAATTTAATTTTATAAGATTATATAAATTATCTAATTTGACCATTTCCATAAATTATATACTTATTTGTTGTTAATTCCTTAAGTCCCATTGGTCCTCTAGCATGTAACTTTTGTGTACTTATTCCAATTTCAGCACCAAATCCAAATTCTCCACCATCAGTAAATCTTGTTGAAGCATTTACATATACAGCAGCTGCATCAACTCTTTGAAGGAATTTCTCTGAATTAAAATAATTTTTAGTAACTATTGATTCTGAATGTTTTGTTCCATATTTATTTATATGAGAGATAGCCTCATCTAAATCTTTAACAACCTTAACTCCAAGGATATAGTCTAAATATTCTTTTCCCCAATCCTCTTCAGTTGCTAAGTTTATATCATTCACAATTGCCTTAGTTTTTTCACATCCTCTTATTTCAACGCCTTTTTCTTTTAAAGCCTTTATTGCTACTGGTAAGAATTCCTCTGCAATTTTTTCATTAACTAATAGTTTTTCAGCAGCATTACATACAGCAGGTCTTGATGTTTTAGCATTTACTATTATATCTACTCCCATATTTATATCTGCTTCATCATCTATGTATATATGACAATTTCCAACTCCAGTCTCTATTACAGGTACTGTTGCATTATTTACTACGGCCTTTATAAGTCCTGCTCCACCTCTTGGAATTAAAACATCTAAATAGTCATTTAATCTCATAAAATCTGTAGCAGTTTCTCTTGAAGTATCCTCTAATATTTGAACTGATCCCTCTGGAAGTCCTGCTTCCTTTAAGGCATCACTAATAATCTCAACTATTTTTAAGTTAGAATTTATAGCCTCACTTCCTCCTCTTAAAATAACAGCGTTTCCTGTTTTTAAACATAGGGCAGCAGCATCAGCAGTTACATTAGGTCTTGCTTCATATATTATTCCAACTACTCCTAATGGAACTCTTTGTACACCTATTCTAAGACCATTAGGTCTCTTAAACATAGATGTAACTTCTCCTATTGGATCATCTAATTTAACAACATCTGCTACAGCATTTGCTATAGATTTTACTCTTTCCTCATCTAATTTTAATCTATCAAGCATTGCATTAGATGTTCCCTTTTCAATTGCCTTTTCAAGATCTTTTTTATTTTCTTCTAATATCTCATCACATCTTTTTATTAAGAATTCACTTATTTTTAATAATCCATTATTTTTTTCATTAGTAGATGCAAATGAAAGTGTGTAAGAAGCTTCTTTTGCTTTTTTACCTTTTATAATAAGTTCATTATTCATTTTTATTCCCCCTTCTTAGCTACAAACATAGTTCCTATATCTTCACCATTTAATATGTCAATTAATATTTCTGGATTTTCTCCATTAGCTAAAATCATATCTATTCCATTACTTGTTGCTACCTTAGCTGCTGAAAGTTTAGTTACCATTCCGCCTGTTCCTCTATTACTTCCAGCTCCCCCTGCACATTCTTCTATTTCAGGAGTTATTTCATAAACTTCTTTAAGCATCTTACTATCCTCATTAGTTCTTGGATCTGAATCGTAGAAACCATCTATATCAGATAATATTATTAAAGTATCTGCATTTACTAAAGTAGAAACTATAGCTGAAAGATTATCATTATCTCCAAAGTTTAATATGTTTTGTATCTCATCTATTGATATAGCATCATTCTCATTAACTATAGGTATAATTCCTTTTTCTAATAAAGTATCAAATGTATTACATACGTTATTTTTCATTCTTTCATTTTCTAGTACATCTCTAGTTAAAAGAACCTGTGCCACAACATGACTATATTCTCCAAAAAATTTATTATATATATGCATTAAAGCGCACTGTCCAACGGCAGCTACAGCTTGCTTTTCTCTTATAGTCTCTGGTTTTTTCTCAAGTCTAAGTTTTCCAACTCCAACTCCAATTGCTCCTGATGAAACAAGAACAACTTCTTTTCCCATATTACATATATCTGAAATTACTCTAGATAATTTTTCTATTCTCATTAAGTTTACACTTCCATTTTCATAAGTTAATGTAGAAGTTCCAACCTTAACAACTATTCTTTTACTATCTTTTAATGCTTTTCTCATTTGTAGGTTTCCCCCTTTTTATTTATAAAAATTATTTTTCCATTAAATCATAAGTATATTATATTCTAATACGTTAAATCATGAAACTACCCATTTATAATTTCTCCACCATTTACGTGTATTGTTATACCTGATATATATGATGCCTCATTACAAGCTAAGAAAACATAAGCCCCAGCAAGCTCTACTGGTTGCCCTGCTCTTCCCATAGGTGAATTAACTCCAAATTCAGAAACTTTCTTTTTATTCATTGAAGATGGTATAAGAGGTGTCCATATAGGTCCTGGTGCTACAGCATTAACTCTAATTCCATTCTTAACTAGCATAGTTGCTAAGGTTCTAGTCATTGTAGTTAAAGCACCCTTAGTACATGAATAATCAAAAAGTATCTCATTTCCTCTATAAGCTGTAATAGAAGTAGTATTTATTATTGAACTTCCGCATTCCATATATTTAACTGCTGCCTTTGTCATATAGAAAGTTCCAAAAACATTTATTTTAAAAGTATTTTCTATTTGCTCTGGTCCAATATCATCTAAAGTTTTAGAATCATGTTGAACTGCCGCATTGTTAACTAATATATCAAGTTTTCCCCACTTTTCAATGACCTTCTTTACACTTGAATTGCAGAAATCAATATCAGAAATATCTCCTTTTATAACTAAAGCCTCAGAACCAGCACTTTCTATAAGTTCCTTAGTCTTATTAGCATCCTTATCCTCTTCATCTGATAGATATATTATACAAACTTTAGCCCCTTCTCTTGCATAAGCTAAGGATACAGCTCTTCCTATTCCACTGTCTCCACCTGTTATTATGGCTACCTTATTCTTAAGTCTTTTTCCATCATTTATATACTGTGGTAAATCATATATTGGTAGTGGATTCATTTCATCCTCTACTCCAGGATGAATACTTTGATTTTGAACTGGAAATGTTGTTGGGAATAATTTTTCATTGCTCATAAATAATTTCCTCCTTAAAAACTTTATTTTAAATTTAATTATTTATAAGCTTATTATTCTCAATTATTTTTTACTTATAGCCTTATTTTGTATTTTCTTTACTATCTTTGCATTTAAAGTTGTGGGAGACACTTTAGATAAAAATACTAATACCTTATTCATAATCCCAGGAATACATATTGCCTTATTGTTCATCAAAGCCTTATAGCCACACTCTGCTACTTCTTCTGCACTCATTGCCACATCTAAATCTCCCTTTCCAGCTCTCTTAGAAAAATTCGTCTTAGTAGCTCCAGGGCAAAGAGTAACCACATTAATTCCCTTATCTTTAACCTCTTCTCTTAAAGCCTCAGAAAACGATAAAACATATGCTTTACTAGCATAATAAACTGAAATTAATGGACCTGGTTGATAGGCCCCAGTAGAGGAAACATTTAAGATTTTCCCTTCCTTTTCATTTATCATATCTTTTAAAATAAGCTTAGTTAATTTGGTTAAACTTATAATATTTACATTTATTATATCTAATTGCTTTTGCCAATCTATTTCATTAAATTCTCCATTAAATCCTATACCAGCATTATTTATTAATATATCTACTTTTCCTACTTCAGTTTTAATTTTTTTATATAAAAAATCTATGTTTTCACTTAAACTCAAATCAAATTTATATATGTAAGCCCTTACATATTTTTTCTTCGAAAAATCTTCTAATTCCATTAATTTTTCTAAATTTCTTCCTACTAATATTACATCATAATTGTTTTCCATAAATATTTTTGAAAATTCATATCCAATTCCACTAGTAGCCCCTGTTATTAAAACTGTTTTCTTCATAAAAATTCCCTTCTTATAAATAAATCCTTAATAAAACATTTATTATGTTTTTTGCTAATATGTCAAGTTTTTTCTGTAAACCTTTATTTAAAAAACCTTTATTAAACGTTTAACATATGATATAATAACATTTGCATCGATAGATGTGGGAGGGTGAGGGAGATATTTTTGAAAAGGAGAAAGGATGAATAACTTTTTTAAACTTAAAGAACATGAAACAAATATAAGAACAGAATTACTTGCTGGTCTTACCTCATTTTTTGCTGCAGTTTATATAATTGTAGTAAATGCTAGCATACTTAGTGATGGTGGAGTATCTATGGAACCACTTATAATAGCTACAGTATTAGCATCATTAATTGGATGTGTACTAGTTGCACTTTTAAGTAATGCTCCTCTTATTATAATGCCTGGTATGGGTATTAATGCACTATTTACTTATACCATAGTAAATAATATGGGACTTACATTCCAACAAGCTTTAGCAGCTGTTATAGTAGCTGGTATTTTGTTTATTGTGGTAGCGGTTACACCTTTAGCAGATATGTTAACTAGCTCAATACCAACCTCATTAAAAGAAGCAATAACAGTTGGAATCGGTATTTTTATTACTTTCTTAGGATTACAAAAGGCTGGCTTAATAGTAGGAGATGCCTCAACACTTGTTAAATTAGGTGATATTTCATCTAAAGAAGTTATAGTATTCTTCATAACTATGATACTAATGCTAGTTTTATTTATAAAAGATGTACCAGGTTCATTCTTAATAGGAATTTTATCTGGAACAATTATATCAATGTTATTTGGAATTGTTGATTTATCAAATTTTCAATTCTCATTACCTAATTTCAGTGAATATAAACAAGTTTTCTTATCAGCTAATTTTAGTGGAATAACTTCAATTTCATTTTGGATTGCAACCTTCTCACTAACTTTAGTCCTAGTATTTGAAAACATTGGTTTACTTCATGGACAAATTGATGGTATGTTAAAACAACCAAGTAAAAGACAAAGAGCTCTTAACGCTGTTGCCTTTACTACTATAATTTGTGGTATCTGTGGTACTAGTCCTTCAGTTTCAACTGTAGAAGGTAGTGCAGGAATAGCAGCTGGTGGTAAAACAGGATTAACTTCTATATTTACAGGATTTTTATTTTTAATATCAATCTTCTTTATACCAGTTATATCACTTATTCCAAACTCAGCAATAGCTCCAGTCTTAATAATAATTGGAGGCTTAATGATTCAAAATATAGTTTCAATAAACTTTGAAGACTTCACTGAATCATTCCCAGCATTCCTTACTTTAACTATAATACCTTTAACATTTAGTATAGTTGATGGTATTGCTTTTGGATTTATAGCTTATCCTATTTGTAAGTTAGCAACAAAGAAGTATAAAGATGTATCTATCCCTATGTACGTTATATCAGCAATCTTTTTAGTATATTTTGTACTTCACGCTACACAAATATAGCTTTAAATTATAAATTAAACTCCCTTATTAATATCAATAAGGGAGTTTTTTTATATACTGATTATATATATTAAATTAGGAGTTAATTTTATGGAACTATTTAGCTTACCTCCTGACCAACTTAATCTCCTTTGTATTTTAATAGCAAAAGATTACTCTACTAGATATAATGCTGATGAACTCAATGTTTTAGGTGATTTTCTTATTGCCTTAGGTTCTAACATAGTTGTATACTCTGCTAGCTTTTCCTATTTTGATAATTTAAGAGCTCAATCAAATAACTCAATTAATAATTCAAACAATATAAATAAAGACTAACACAGCTGTGTTAGTCTTCATTTATATAATTAATAATATATCAAAATTCTATATATTATTTACTATTATTCTCCTAAGAACATTTTCATATCATCTTCTACATTTGTAATTCCACCAATTCCAAAGTTTTCAACTAAAACTTTAGCTACGTTTGGTGATAAGAATGCTGGTAAAGTTGGTCCTAAATGAATGTTTTTAACACCTAAGTGTAATAATGATAATAATACTATTACAGCTTTTTGTTCATACCATGCTATGTTGTAGCTTATTGGTAATTCATTTACACTATCTGTTCCAAATACTTCAGCAAGTTTTAAAGCTATTACAACTAATGAGTATGAATCATTACATTGTCCTGCATCTAAAACTCTTGGAATTCCATTGATATCTCCAAGTGGTAACTTATTATATTTATATTTAGCACATCCAGCTGTTAATATAACAGTGTCCTTTGGTAATTTTTCAGCAAATTCTCTATAGTAATCTCTTGATTTAGCTCTTCCATCACACCCAGCCATTACGAAGAATCTTCTTATTGCACCTGATTTAACAGCATCAACTACTTGGTCAGCTAAAGCAAGTACTTGATTATGAGCAAATCCACCTACGATTTCTCCTGTTTCAATCTCTGTTGGAGCTTTGCAAGTCTTAGCTAACTCTATTATTTGTGAGAAATCTTTGTATTCATTTTCATCTGCTGTTATATGAATACATCCTTCATATCCTACAGCGCCTGTTGTAAATATTCTTCCTCTATATGAATCTTGAACTGGTGTTATACAGTTTGTTGTCATTAATATTGGTCCATTAAATGATGCGAACTCTTTATTTTGTAACCACCATGCATTACCATAGTTTCCTGCAAAGTGAGCATATTTCTTGAATTTTGGATAGTAGTGTCCTGGTAACATTTCACCATGAGTATAAACATCTACTCCAGTTCCTTCTGTTTGTTCTAATAACATTTCTAAGTCTTTTAAATCATGTCCTGATATTAATATTCCTGGGTTATTTCTAACTCCTATATTAACTTTTGTTATTTCTGGATGACCATAAGTTGAAGTGTTAGCTTCATCTAATAATGCCATTCCATCAACACCAAATTTACCTGTTTCTAATGCTAAAGCAGTTAATTCATCTGCGCTTAATGAATCATCTAATATTTTAACTAAAGTTTCTGCCATAAATGCATGAACTTCTTCTTTATCATGTCCTAAATTCATAGCATGCTCCATGTATGCTGCTAATCCTTTTAATCCATACATAATAAGCTCTCTTAAGCTTCTTATATCCTCATTTTCTGTAGCTAAAACTCCTACTTGTGAAGCTTTTTCCATCATTTCTTCACTAGTTGTAGCAGTCCAAGTTGCACATCCTTTGAAGTCTGATCCAATTGGATTTCCACCATTAGCTTGTACTCTTTCTTTTAATTCTTCTCTTGCTACTAAAGTATCTTTAACTCTTTTTTCTATTGCTTTAAAGTCAAAGTTTGCATTAGTAATAGTAATAAATAAGTTATCTATTATCATTCTGTTTACTTTTTTATCTACTATCCCTACTTTTCTTCCTTCATTAGCTACTGTAGCTAATCCTTTAGTAACAAAAATTAAAAGGTCTTGTATTTTTGCTACATCTTCAGTTTTTCCACAAACTCCTCTTACAGTACAGCCTTTGCATCCTGCTGTTTCTTGACATTGAAAACAAAACATACTCATTTTAAATTCCTCCATGTTCTTTATTTTTATATGTAAAATTCTTTTAAGATTCTTTTTTATTAGTAACTTTCCTAGTCACCTTACATCTACGATTATACACAGGGTTTTTAATTAACTCGGTAACTAAAGTTACCTATTTAATAAATTTATTTCACTTTATAAAATTATGTATATAAAACTTAATTTATTGAATATTTATACATTATTCATTATTTTTATGCAATTTTTCATTGATTTTATACATTTTATTGTGTATAATAGGCTTTGTACTAATTGATTTGTTTATTAAAAAGGGGGACTAAAATTGAAAACTAAATATAAATCGTCTGATTTATTAAAGTTTATAATTCCATCTTTATTAGGAGTAATTTTATTTATGGTTCCTATAAATGATGGTGGAAATATAACAATACCAGTAGCCTTTTTCACAACTAGACTTAAAGATTTAATAGGTGATTATTTACCTACTTTATCAATGATAGTTGTTGTAATAGCTGCTTCATTAACAATAATAACTAAAGCATTTAAGCCAAAATTTATAATAGAAAATAACTTTTTAAATTCATTATTAAATGTCAATTGGATTTGGACAATTGGAAGAATCTTAGGTGGATTATTTATAATATCAGCATTTACTGGATTTGGACCTGAAATAATAAAGTCTGATTTAACTGGGGCATTCATATTAAATGATCTACTACCAACACTTATAGTGGTATTCTTCTTTGCAGGATTATTTTTACCGCTTCTTTTAAACTTTGGTTTATTAGAATTCTGTGGTGCCTTACTAACTAAGATAATGAGACCATTATTTAAACTACCTGGACGTTCATCAATAGACTGTATGACTTCTTGGTTAGGTGATGGAACTATTGGGGTATTACTTACTTCAAAACAATATGAAGAAGGATTTTATACTGAGAGAGAAGCTTGTATAGTTAGTACAATGTTCTCAGTTGTTTCAATAACTTTTAGCTTTGTTGTTTTATCACAGGTTGGATTAGAGAATATGTTTATCCCATTCTATTTAACTGTTACTTTTGCTGGAATAGTTGCCGCTATAATTCTTCCAAGAGTTTGGCCTCTTAGCAAAAAACCTGATGCTTATTTTAACAATGCAGAACCTAAAAATGTAGAAGATGTTCCTGAAGGATTTACTCCTTTCACTTTTGGAGTTTTTAAAGCAGTTGAAAAAGCCCAAAATGAAAGTAGCTTAAAAAAATTCTTTGCTGATGGAATTAAAAACGTACTTGAAATGTGGATAGGAGTTTTACCTGTAGTTATGGCAATGGGTACATTAGCTCTTATGATAGCTGAATATACTCCTATATTCCAATGGCTTGGTGTTCCTTTCATTCCTTTATTTAAGATTTTAGGAATTCCTGAAGCTTCTGCTGCTTCTCAAACTGTCATAGTTGGATTTGCAGATATGTTCCTTCCATCAGTTATAGCATCAAAAACTATTTTAAGTGATATGACTAAATTTGTAGTTGCTTGTGTATCAGTAACTCAACTTATATACTTATCAGAAGTTGGAAGTGTTATTTTAGGATCAAAAATACCACTAAACTTAAAAGAATTATTTATGATATTCTTAATGAGAACATTAGTTACTCTACCAGTTATAGCACTTATAGCACACTTATTGTTCTAAAAAGTAAAAGAGATTGTTTAAAACAATCTCTTTTTTATTTATCTTGGATTTTTTACACTTAAAGTGCTTACTGCATTTGGAGTTACTAAAAACTCAATTATAAGGTTATTATATGCAGGTTGCATAGTTCCTACCTTAACTCCAACATAAATCTTATAGTTAAATTCACACTCATTATCTTGCTTAGCTTTAAATACCTCTAATACTTCCACATCTTTTAAACAATAATACATATCACTTTTATATAACTTTGTTATTTCAGCTTTAATATATGGATTTAATAAAGTGATTATAAAATTATTTACTAAAGGATCATTATCATTTAAAATACTCTCTTCCATATAAATATTGTTATTATTGTTTGGTGTATTTTCCATGCGATTATTAATATAATCCTTAAGTGTTCCATAGTTTTCAATCTTATTAAGCTCTTCGTAAGCAGATATAAATCTCACTATTATATTGCTATTTAATAAATCATCATTATCATCTAAAAACTTTCTATCTCCATATGCTATGGCAGCTAGGGCTAAAGGTAACTCTTTTCTAAATATTCTATCTCTCTTTATGGCCTCTTCTCTTCCTTGATTTCCATCAACATATAAGTATATTTTTAAGATAAATCTATTGTTTCCTCTTTTCCAAACTCCAAAAACTTCATCTCTCGCTGATGAGTTTATTTTGTCATAAGCATATGCTAAAGCTACTGTAAGAAATAACTCTCCAGTATCATCATTATGAGTTAATGTGTACTTTCTTCCCTCTATTGGTTTTTCATCTGTAATTCCATTTCTAAATTCAACACTTAACATTTTAGGATCAAACATAACTTAACACCTCAAAAATATAATATTAGCTATTCATTATATGAAATTTTAACTATTTCTATAACTAATCTGATGAAATATATATATGTTACTGATAAAATAATTGTGAGAATAAATATTGGAGGATTTTTTATGGCTATGACAGAAAAAGAAAAAATGATAGCAGGTCTGTCTTATAACCCTGCTGACCCAGAATTAACTAAAGGTAGAATTAGAGCTAGAATTTTATTTCAGAAATTTAATAAATTAGACTTACCTGATAACGAAGAGGAAGCTAATAAAACTTTTAAAGAAAGAAGTAGTATATTAAAAGAACTTTTAGGCTCAACAGGTGAAAGCATCTATATGGAACCTAACTTCAAATGTGATTATGGTTATAACATATCAGTTGGTAATAACTTTTACGCAAATTTTGATTGTGTAATGCTTGATGTTTGTAAAATTACCATAGGAGAAAATTGTTTCTTTGCCCCTGGAGTTCACATTTATACAGCTACTCATCCAATTGATCCTATTGAAAGGCTAAACTATGAATTTGGTAAGCCTGTAACCATAGGTAATAATGTTTGGATTGGAGGACATGCTACAATAAACCCAGGTGTAACTATAGGAAATAATGTAGTGGTAGCCTCTGGAGCCGTTGTAACTAAGGATGTCCCTGATAATGTAGTGGTAGGTGGAAATCCAGCAAAAATAATAAAAAAAGTTTGTGCTAAATAATCATAATTATTTTATAAATAGGAAAGCTAAAACTTATAAGGAGGGTTCGTTATGAAAAAAATTATATTAGCAGGTGGTTGTTTTTGGGGTGTAGAAGAATTTCTTTCTAGAATCAATGGTGTAGTAAGCACTGAAGTTGGATATGCTAATGGACGTACTGAAAATCCTACTTATGAAGATATATGCACTAAAAATACTTACTTTGCTGAAGTTTGTCTTGTAAATTATGATGAAAACATAATATCACTTAAAGAATTATTAGCTAAGTTTTGGACAATAATAGATCCAACCTCATTAAATAAACAAGGTAATGATGTTGGTAGCCAATATAGAACTGGCATTTACTATGTAGATTCTTCAGATTTACAAGAGATTTTAAATAGTAAAGAAGAACTTCAAAAATCTTATTCAAAAAAAATAGTGACAGAGGTTAAGCCCTTAGAAAACTATTATAAAGCTGAAGAATATCATCAAAAATATCTTAAAAAGAATCCTAATGGATACTGTCACATAAAATTAGATTAAACTAAGTAACTTCAACTAAGTACTTTTTGAAATTAGAAATTAAATCTTTAGACTCATTTGAAATTTTAGCAACATGATTAACAATATTGTCTATATGGCATAACTCAGTTTCTATACTAGAATTTTGTTTTCTTAACTTATAAGCCTTTTTAGCTAAATTAGAAAGTCTAGTTCTTTCCTCTTTAGTAAAGCTTAAAAGTGGTATTCTAGATACATAGCCTGAAGTTATCATGTTGCTTCTTATTAATGCTCCCCTAACAAGATAAGTTACTAGGGATGAATTTAAATAAGCTAGTAACCACCAAACCTCTTCTGATTCACATATTATATTAGGATTGACTCCAAAGGTAGAGTTTTTAGGCAATATACATGCATTAAAGGAAACCCCCATAGATGAACAGGTTATACCACTTTTATAAAGAACTTCTTTATTTCTAACATTAAAATTTCTATTAATCTTTTCTATTTCTAAAAAATCTTTATGTAGATAAATTACTCTATCTGTATAAAACTTATCTTTTCCTGGATTTTTGTAAAAAGGAATAGTAAATTCATTGCTTTTTTCCTTAGATAAAAACTCTTTATCATTACCTGTTGAGATCCCTGTTACGCATTTAAACTTTTCTCCTAGCCTAACATTATTAAATAAAACTCTTATATCCTCAGGACATTCTATTAAAAACTCTAAATTATCCTTTTTATTTTGTAATACAATTTCTTGTAAGCTATAAAGCCTTTCATTACCATTATCTTTTACCCCATTTAATAACTCTTTAAATTCTTCTATGGATTTAGGCCTGTTATTTACAACTATCTTTTCTTGATACTCTTTTCCCTTTCTTAAAATAAGTATGCTTGTCCTAACATCTGCTCCTTGATTATGAAAAAGGCCTCTAGGACACATGGTTATTTCATGTATAGAACATTCCCTAAGAATTTTATTCCTAAGCCTCTTATGATTTTTCGCTGTAAAAAATGAATCATTAGTAATTAATCCAATAACAGCCCCATTCTTTGCCTTATCTATTATGGCAGACATGAACATGCTGTACATATTATGCAATCCAACCTCATTGAAATAATTCTTAAGCCTCTTCTTATTCTCCCTTATGAAATTAACCTCATGACAATTATATGGTGGATTAGCAATGTAATAATCATAGTCCCATGTTTTTGTATTTTTTTGAGAGCAATAATAATTTATAAAATTGCCTTTCTTAAACTCACATCTATAATTGTTTTTATATTTTATCAAATCCATACCTATGGTTTTAATTCCTAAATCACTAAAATAATCAGTTAGCTCCTCTTTTCCACAACATGGATCAAATAAAGTTTTCCCTTTACCATTTATATCTATAATTCTTTTTCCTATATATCTTGCAACAAATGGAGGTGTAGCATAATACCCTATCTCTCTAACATCAATAATTTCCTTATGCTTTATATCAACTGCTTTATATAAGTTTTTCTCTTTTCTTCCCATAAAACACCTCACATTAACAAGAAATATTTTCACATTATATTTTACCACATATTTCTATTAATTATAATTTTAAGAATCTCTTATAAAACAAAAAGAGTAAAGAATTAATCTTTACTCTTTTCTTTATTTTATAATCCTGATTCTCTAAATTTATGCTCTACAAACTCAGTAAGTCTATGGAATGGCTTTTTAAGAATACATAGTAATAAGAATATTAATAAGAATATTCCTAAAGCTTTCATATCCTTAGATACAGAATTCCATATTGGACCAGCTATAGCTTCTCTAAATCCATCTATAGAATAAGTAAATGGCCATAAAGGTTGTAGAACCTCAAATATTTTTGGATTTGTCTGTATTGGATAAATTCCTCCAGCACCTGCTACTTGGAATACCATTATAACAATGGCTATTGCTTTACCTATGTTTCCAAATAATGATACTAAAGTAAATATCATTACCGTAAATACAATAGAACTAACTATTGCAAATCCAAACATCAATGGCATATTTGCAGGATTTACTCCTAATATATATATATCTCCTAAAACTACTATTACTGTTTGAATTAATGATATAGTCAAGAATAATAACATTTTACCAAAATGCTTTTGGATAAGATTTAATTTTGTTCCATCTTCAAAATCCTCACACTCTGCTGTTAATAATGATGTAAGTAATAATGAACCAACCCAAATTGCTAAAGTTGTATAAAATGGTGTAAGTCCTACTCCAAATATTCCTGCATCATAAACCTGTTCCTCTTTTACTGTTATAGGAGAGGATATAAATGATGCTATTTCTTCTGGATTCTTACTCATTAAATCTATTAGGTTATTTAAATTCTCCTCAGTTAATCCTGAAGTTTTTTCTATTAATTGACTAATTGCGTCTTGGAACTCACTAAGCTTACTTGTTACTTGATCAGCTTGTTGACTAGCTACATCACTACTAGCTATACCAAAAGTAGTTAAAGCATTTAGCTGTGGAACAACTACCTTTGTTGTTTCTAATACTGAGTTTGCCGTATCTAATCCACCTTTTAATGAATTTCCAATAGTATTTAAAGCTGGTGCTCCATCATTATAAAAAGTATTTGAAACATTTATTAAAGCTGAGCTTGTTTCAGTACTTATTGTAGAAACAGACTCTATAGCCTTAGCTATATTTTCCTTACTTTCATTGTTTGATAATGCTGTTTTTAAAGCAACTAATTGTTCTCTTTCTTTAGATACTAAATCTTTTGCAGTATTTAACTTATTTATTAAATTACCTATTTTATTATTTGGTATTACGGAATTTATTTTTTCTAAAGCTTTAAGATTATTATCTATACTTTTATTTAATGAATCTGTTAATTTTACTAACTTATCTACAGTTTCAACCATCTTAGTTGTATCCATAGCATTATTTAATTCTTTAAGCTTTGAAAGTAAACTTTGTAATTCCTGGTTTGTTGATTGCATTGTTACAACATCACTGCTAAAACTATTTGATACAGCATTAACTGTTTGTTGTGTTGAATTTATTAAACTTTTACTTGCCTCAACAGTAGTTTGTAAATTATTTATTTGATCTGTTATCTTTGGTAAATCATTTCTTACACTAGAAAGATAACTACTTAAACTTTTTGAATCTCCATTAGCTTTTTGAACAAAATCTTGAATTTCCTTTAAACTACTATTAGCACTTTGTAATGTATCTCTTACCTTTAATATTTCTGGTTTATTAGTTTCTAACTTTCCACCTAATTGATTTAAAATATCAAAAGCTTCTTTATTTACAGTATCAACAAAGTTAGATTTTATTTCATCTGTAACTTTATTCTTTGCAACATTTGTTATTTTGTTTGCTATAGCATTAGATTTTTCATTTACTTTATAAATTATATCTGGCTTTTGAGGACTTCCTGTAATTAAACTTGTTAATCCCTCTGAGAAATCTGAAGGTATTTCAATCATTGCATAATACTTACCTTCATTTAATCCATAATTTCCTTGCCATGCATCTACAAACTGCCATCCTATAGCATCATTCTTTTTAAGTTCATCAATTACTTCCTTACCTACATTTATCTCTTTACCATTTACCTCAGCGCCCTTGTCATTATTGACAACGGCAACTGGTAAATTTCCTGTATTAACATAAGGGTCCCAACATGCCTTAATGTTAATCCAAGCATAAAGAGATGGTATTATACATAAACCAATGACTATTGCTAAAGCCGCTGGATTTTTCCTTATATTTCTTAAATCTCTTCGAAAGACTTTAAAAATTTTCTTCATAATTCACCTCTTAAAATACAGCCTATTCTGCTATTCCAGATTCTTCAAACATGTCTTCAAATTTTCTAACCCTAGGATTTAAAGGTCCTTTTAATAAATATCCTAGAAGTATAAATACCAATCCCATTATGGTTAAAATAGCAAAATCTAAAATCACAGTACTTACTAAAGGTCCTGCTATAGCTTCCCTATATCCTGATATAGCATAAGTAAATGGGAAAGTTGGTTGAATTATTCTAAAGAATAATGGATCTACTTGTATAGGATATGATCCACCACTACCTGCTAATTGTAAAACCATAAGTATAATAGCTAAGGCTTTACCTAGGTTTCCAAAGACAGACATAAGCGTAAATACAATTATAGTGAACACAGCTGAAGCAAACATTGATACAAAAATTAATAATGCTGTATTTACTGTTTGAACTCCTAAAAGGAACTTATCCCCAAAGGCTACTATAAACCCTTGTAGTATTCCTAAGCTTACGAAAGTTAACATTTTTCCAAAATGTCTTTCTCTTAAATTTATATTCTCACTACCTTCAAATTCAGCTGACTCTGTTTTTAATAATGATATTAAGATTAATGAACCAACCCATAAGGCTAAAACTGAATATATTGGCGCCATTCCTGATCCATAGTTGGCTACTTTGTATATTGCATCTACTTCTATATTAAATGGATTTGCAATAAAATCTCCCATAAATTCTGGATTACTTTGTAGTATTCCAACTATTTTTCCAAGATCATCATCACTAACATCTTGAAGTTTTGAACTTAATTCACTTATAACACCTGAAAATTCTTCTAAACTATTTTTTAATTTTTCTGATGTTGAATTTGCAAGCTGAGATCCTTGATTAGCTGTACTTAATAAATTATTTATTTGATCAACTAAACCATTTGCTTTTCCTAATAAATCTGATGCCCCTTTAGTAGCAGTAACAAGTCCATCAGCAATTGTATTTAAAGCCGGTCTTGTATCATTATCAAATCTATTTAAAGAATTATCTACTTGCCCTTCTATTTTTTTAGTTAAATCACTTATTGAACTAAGAAGTCCTTTATCTACATTTTGACCACTATTAACTTTGCTTTGTAAATCATTAAGCTTAGTTTTCTCTTCTGCTAAGGAATTTTGAACATTTTTTAATGAAGTTATCATATTAGCTATCTTTTCATTAGCAATTTTTTTATTAATAGCATCTAAAAAGTTAATTACAGCTGTAACACTATTATCAACTTTATCTATTTCGTTAATAGATTTACTTATTAGTGCATTAATCTTAGCAGAGCTTGCATCATTAGCCATTGAAGATAAATCATCTAAATTACTTTGTACCTTATCTAATGATGTTTGTGATTCACTTAAGTTTAACCTTATATTATCAAAGGTACTATTTAAAGATTCTTTAGAAGTATTTATTAAAGTACCAGTATTCTCAGCATTCTGAGATATATTATTTAAACCACTTGTTATTGATGGCATGGTACTTTGAACTTCTTCTAAATATGTGCTTAAATTTGATGAGTTACTATTTATATTGTTAAGCATATTTTTAATAGCACTCATATTTTTATCTATAGCTATTATAGAATTTTTTAACTTAATAATATTATCTTTATTTTTATCTACATCATATCCTAAATCATTTAATGAAGAAAATGCTGTCTCATTAACAGTAGTTATAAAATTTGATGTTATTTGATTTACAAGAGTACTTTGTGCAACTCCTGTTATTTTACCTGCAACAGGGTTAGCTTTTGTGTTAACCTTATATATTATTTCAGGCTTTGTAGGATTTTCAGATAAAACACTAGTTAAATCTTCAGAAAAATCTTCTGGAATCTCTATCATTGCATAATAGGTACCATCTATTAATCCCCTATCTGCTTGTTTCGTATCAACAAATTTCCACCCAATGGCATGATTATTCTTTAATTCATCAATCACTTCATTACCTATGTTCATTTCTTTCCCATTGAATGAAGCCCCTTTATCATTATTTACTACAGCAATGGGAACGCTGCTAGTATTTTCATAAGGATCCCAACATGCCGCTATATTTACCCATGCGTAAAGTGATGGTATAAAGCATATTCCACCTATTATTAAAAGTGCTATCGGATTTTTTATTATTGCTTTCATATCTCTCTTAAACACTTTTAAAATGTTACTCCACTTCATTTAAACACCTCCATTTAATAAAGCTAAAATAAACACATCCCCCTATGTCCTATCTTAAAATTATAAATTTAAAAAGACTTAAAAACTCTTAATTACTATAGTATCAAAAATTAGTTTACAAATAAACCTTTTTGATAGTATTTTATAGATTTTTCTTAATTTATCGTTTTCAAATTACATTGTATTAATTAATTTATTAAATCATTATGTTCTTATTATATATCAATATAATTAATTGATTCCTTTTCTTAAATATTAATTATTTAATCTTAAATAGAATTAAACCTAATTATATTAGTTAAATTCCAAAATAAAAAGGAACATACTAATATGTTCCTTATTTCTGTTTAATTAAATTTTTTTAACGAATTCTGATTTTAAGCTCATAGCTCCAAATCCATCTATTTTACAATCTATGTTGTGATCTCCTTCAACTAGACGTATGTTCTTAACTTTTGTACCCTTTTTTAAAGCTGATGAAGCACCTTTTACTTTAAGGTCTTTTATTATAGTTACAGTATCTCCATCTTGAAGTATATTTCCGTTTGAGTCTTTAACTACTAATACATCCTCATCTGCATTTTCACTTCCTGGAGTCCACTCATAAGCACATTCTGGGCAAACTAAAAGACTTCCATCTTCATAAGTATATTCTGAATTACATTTAGGGCAATTTGGTAATTTATCCATTATACATATCCTCCGTTCATTAACTAAATTCTCCTTAGTATAAATATTGATTTATACATATAGGGATTTACTTATAGGCTTATATAATATCATAGTCTAATAATAATGACAAATTTTAAGCTTTTTAAAGATAAATTGCTATAATCTTCTAAAATATTGACTAATAATAGAATATATTATAATTTGCTAAATTTTAAAGTTTTTATTCTTATTTTAAGATCCTGATAAAACACTTCCATCTGAGCTAACTACAAAAAGTTCTGAGTTATTACTATCCCCATTCTTTTTAACAATTACTTGATAAACCTTTGCCCCATTTATATCTGTATATTCTTGAAAATTTTCATATGTATTATTAGGATTATCTCCTATTTCTTTTTTTACAAGTTCAACAGCCTTCTCAAAAGTAAATTTTCCATTTACCTTTTCCACTTCTTCCTTTGTAACTTTTGAACTAGCTTCTTCATATATTTTATTAGCTCTAGCTTCTTGATTAGGTAACATATAATTTCCTCTAATTAACTTGCTCATAAATACTTTTGCTTCAAAGTATCTACCTGAATCATAAAGTTTTTGTCCTTCATTTATCTCATCATTTATTTTTTTCGCAAAGTAAAATCTATCTTTCTCATATTCAACCTTGGCTAAAACATCTTTATCTGTTATGGTTTCATATAATCTTATGGCTTCATCAAAATCTTCTCTATTATAAGCATCACGAGCTTTATAGAATATTGTATATTTATCATTTACTTCTTGTTCTTCTGGCTTTTTATTACCCTCTTCTTTATTAGAACTATCTTTTTCATTATTTTCTTTGCTTTCTTCTAAATCGCCTGTATTATTTTCTTCTTTTTCATCTTTATTATTTTGATCTTTTTCACTACTAATATGCTCTTCCTTTTCAGCAACACTCTCTTGTTTTTCCTTAAAATAGTTATTATTTAAAACTATTCCT